>JGI24006J15134_10000633_pt1 | contig 21466 bp, 27 predicted proteins | sample LinPmetageLP53_FD_15134 | JGI IMG/M metagenome (IMG submission 15134)
AGGAGCATTAGGAGGTTTTGTTGTGGGTGCTGGTACAGGAGCCGCATTAGGTACAGTAAGTGGGCCTTTAGCTCCTATAGCATCTTCTATAGCAGCTTTGTTTGGTGGTGGATCAGGAGCAATAGGTGGGGCAATAGGTGGAGCTACTACAGCTCTGGAAGGGGCATTATCTTTTGCAGAATTTTTTAAAGAAGAATTAGAAAAACAAGGATTACCATTAGACCAAAGCGGAGTTAGGACTTTGCTAGAACAGCCATTGGCTATGTCTAGAATTAGAAACCGAGCTTTATCTAGAGGATTAACTATTGGAACTGTTGAAGCTGTAACAATGGGAATGTCTAAAGGTGTTGTTACAGGTATAGCAAAAGCAGGTACCAAGGTTGCAGAAAAAGGTTTGTTAAAAAGTGCGATAAAAGGAACAACCACAATACAAGCAAGTAGAATTGCAGCTGGACTTACTGGTACAGCAGTTGAAGCGGTAGGTGGTTCTACAGGAGAAGCTTTAGGTAGAGTTGTTGCAGGTCAAGAAATGGATGAAATAGATATATTCCTGGAAGGTATAGCAGGTGTATCTACAGCACCTATTTCTGTAACAAGAGGACTTTTAGCTGTACCAAAATATACAATAAAAGGTGAGGTAGTTTCTCAAGCTACTATAGATGACTTAATTAAAAAAGTTGAAGAAGGTGGGATGACAATGGAAGAGCTTGCCTCTCCAGAGTTAGACATACAAATAAAAAATGATCCTGCTAGAAAAAAATTAATGACTGACTTTAGGTCTTATGCTAAGTTAGGATTAGAAATTGACCCAAATATTACAGATGTTAACGACAGAAAAACTGTGTTAGATTTAGAATATGCTAAAAGAGCAATTAGAAATCCAGACTTAGAAACTTCTAAAGTTACAATAAAAGCAATAGACAAAGTTTTAAAAGCTTTTTCAGATAAATATAACGGAAATTTAGATGCAGAAGCAAAAGCTCAATTAGAAAAAGAAGGTGTGGAAAGTCCCACTCAAGAACAAATAAAAATAAAAGCCGATGCCATTTTTAAGTCAATCACAGAGAAGGTGGATGTACAAAAACTTACCGAAAGTAGCAGAAAGATGGGAAAAAGATACGATAAACAAGAATCTACCCAAGAAAGTGAGCAAGAAACCCAAGACACGAATGAAACTACAGAGACAGAGAAGACGAAAGTAACTGAACAACAAGCTATAGATGCTCTTTTGGAAGAGGGAAATAATAAACCAACAGCAAAACAAATAGCAACAAAATTAGCTAAGCTTCAAGAAGAAGTAAACCAAATAGAAGAAACAGAAAGTCAAACTGAAGACTCAGTTACAAGAAACGAAGCAGTAGAAAAAGAAACTAAAACAAAAGATGGAGCTTCTATAAAAGTAAAAGCAGAATAAAAGTAAAAGCAGAACAAATTTTAGACAACTTACAAACCTATCAAGGGAAAAAAATTGTAGGTGAGGTTGCTACAAAAGCTTATAATAAAATAGTAAACATATCTAAAAGAGCTGCGGTTGCTGTAAAGAAAATATTACCTAAAACTAAAATTGTTTTAATAGAAGATCCAGCCACATATAAATTACTAACAGGTAAAGAAAACCCTGGTACTTATCAAGTTGGGGCTGATACTATATTTATTAATACAACAAAAGCTAATCTAGCAACAATAGGTCATGAGATAGGACACGCTATACTTATACAGGGACTAAAAAAAGGAGAAGCAAACATAACTGGAGTAACAACTAGAATGTTTAACTCTTTATTAAAAGGTAAAAGTTTAGACAATATATCTTTAAGTTATGTAAATGAACAAGGTAAAAAAGTATCACAAACCTTAAAAAGCTATCTAGAAGATTTTGCTGGTAACTATAGCGAAAATTTACAGAATGAAGAAAAACTTGTAGAATTAATAGGAACATTAGCTTCTAATTTTAATCAACTTGAGTTAAAAGAAAAAGGGATAATAAGAAGATTCTTAGATAAAATAATGAAGGGCGTTGGTTTAGGTAAATATGTAAATGAATTAACCAATACAGATAAAAAAGTTGTTTCTTTTTTAAATGCTATAGCAGGTAAATTAGCTTCTGGTACAGAATTAACTAGCGCAGATGTAAGTTTGTTAGATGAATTACAAGCCGAACAAGACTCTCAGGAATCTACAACTAAAAAACCTAAAGCTAAAAAGAAACCTAAAGCTAAGAAAAAAACAACTAAGAAAAAATCTGACGTTAAAGTAAAAGCTAAAAAGAAACCTAAAGCTAAAGCTCCAAGGGGAGACCAAAAGGAAAGTATAGAAAAAATGAATGATAGGTTTCAGAATGATTATAGCGACCCTGTTTCTGGAATGACATTTTCTTACGATGTTAATAGTGGAAAATTTTCTATTTTAGAAAAAGATGGATTTATTAATAGGGAAAAAAGTATAAAAGATTTTAATNGACAGTCTGTTTTATTGCATCAACCAGATGGAGCTTATTCTGGATTTATATTAGATAAAAAAGGAAATGTTTTAGTAGAAGGAAAGGGAGGTGTTTTTTATACAATTAAATTCCACGAGGACGGAAGTTTTTGGGCAGGAAGTAAGCAGGGTGCTGACCTTATGGTTAAGCTCTTAAATGAAGCAAGTGTAGCTAATGGAGGGAAAGTTTTAATGGCACTAACTTCTGCGCCAGCTGATAAATTATTGTCTAGCACAACTATGGCAAATGGTGTAATAGACATATTTAATTATATGTCAAAAAACACAACTTTAAAATTAGGAAAAGAATCTACACAAAATATTGTAGTTGAAGCTGCTAACACACAGCTAGGGACAAACTTAGAGTTTACTAATACTTATGAAAGTAATTTAAGTNAAATAAAAATAAAGCTAGGAACTACCGAAAAAANTCAAAATTTAAACCCTGATGAACAAGATAATTTTATAAGTTTCANAAAAAGAAAAGCATTTGTTTCAAATGTAATNAAAAATATTTCTGACGAAATAAACAATAGTCCAGAAGCCATTGAACAATTTGGAAAAATATTTAGCGAAGGCATACAAAACAAATATTTTAAAGGACTATCCAAAACAGGTAAGCTAAGTATTAGTCCAGCAAATATGACGCAAGCTTTATCTGAAATGTTAACTGAACCTGTTTTAAAAGACGATGTAGTTGAAAGCGGTGTAAATAAAGGTAAAAGAAAAACTGGAGAAATATATGCTATTTTAGAAATTGATGGGCAAGTAGAGTCTGTAAAAACAGACCAGCATGAGTCTTATGCTTATGGTATAAAAGCTAAAACCAAAGGAAATAAAGCTACTGTTAATTTACTTACAGATAGAGTTAGTTGGACTGATGTTACAATAGACCCACAAACTTCACAAACAATAGAATCGTCACGAGAGAAATCGGTGTTTCCATCTTTTGGAACAGCATCAACAGTCGTGACTTTAAATACAGATAATGTTACAGAAATACAAGACAGAGATCAACAAAGTTTGGGTAGGTTTATAGATGATAATAAACTTAACGAAAGAGGATTTATGCCAGCTAATATTTTTAATGTTGGATTATTAAGAAAACAAGCTAGAGAGTTTGGTTTTGGTGTAAAAGAAGCAAGGTTTAGAGAGGGTTATAGAGCAGGTGAAATCTCTGGATATTATTTAACAAAAGGAGGTAGATTTTTTAACCCAAGGGCTAGATATCAAATACTTAATACTGACAACCCTGTAGATATAGTAGTAGATGCAAGAAAGAACAATCTGTCTGAAGCTGCTATAAGAATAGCTTTAGATGCTTCAGGCTTAAAAAAAGCTGAAATAGAAGCTGCAATAGAAAACGCTGATTTTTATGCTGACATTAGTGCTGAAGTTCCTTCTGCATTTAAAATTGTAGGAGAAAAGATAGGGGGAAAATTATATAACAAAGTAATTGATTTTGTAAAAGAAAAAAACATTGACAACGCTAAGCCTAACAAAAGAAAGTCAGCAAAAGAATTAGCAGTTGATTCTGTTAACAAAAGAGAATTTTTAACTAAACAAGCAAAATTAAAATCTAATGAGCAAATTGAATCTTTAGTCAATGAAGAAGAAAAAAGACTTAAAGGATTAAAGAAAAAACTTTTACCAGCTGAAATAAAACAAAAAGTAAATAAAAAATTATTTGCTTTACAGCAGGAAAATCAAGACAAACTAAACAGAATAGATGATAGGGTTTTAAAGTTTGAACAACAACAAATATCTAAAAATGACAAACTGGCTGAAAAATTAACAAAAGCTGATATAATAAATTTAGCTGTTGAAGTTTTACAGAATGACCCAACTTATATTGATGCTAAAGGTAAGAAGCAAGGAAAGTCTGATTTGCAAAACTTAATGGTTGATCAGTTATTGGCTAACCTAGCTACTAAAGCTACAACCAATGTAAATAAAAAAATACTTGACGCAAAGCTAAGAGTAAAAAAAGTATTAGGAAATAAAAAAACATTAACTAAAAAAGAAATATTCTATACTCAAACTCAATTAATAAATTTAGTTAAGCAAACTATTCCAGCGGCTATATTTGAAACTGCAGCGGTGCAAAATTTACTTAAACAAATAAGAGATGTTGCTAAGCCTGGACGAAATGTTAATGATGTTGTTAATATTATTAGTGGAGAAATTAATACTATTAATAATAAGTATTTGTTTTCAGAAATAGAAAACATATTAAATAAATCTTATACACAAAAAGCTGGAGGTGTTGTAAAAGCTAAAAAAGTTACTGGAAATATATCAGATAGAATAAAAAGTATATTAAAAAACACTTTAATAAACGAAAACAATAAATTAGAGATATCAGAGCTAAAAGAACAAGTAACTTTAAAAAATTCTGCTCTTCAGGATTTAATAAATACTAAAGAAAAGTTAGTTAAAACAACTCCAGAAAGTGCAGAAGAGTTAATAAATGAAATAGCAGATTTAACTATAGCTATGCAGATAAATAACTCTTTAGTGATGGACAATACTAATAATAAAAAAGTAATTGAATTAAGTGGAATATTAGAAAACTTAGAAGACCTTGTTTTAGGTGGTGAATCAGCTTTAAAATTACTTCTAAAAAACCAGCAGCAGCAGCACATGGATAATGTTAATGCAGCTTACGAAGCTATTACAGGTAAAAAATTAGATCTTTCTGTTAGTGAAAATGTTAAAATAGCAAACAAAGCAATATCTGATGCTGGAAAATTAAAAGAAAGAAAGTCAAAAAGAATATTTGTAATTAGTAGAGTTTATACAGCTTTAGCAGATGCAATAAAAGGCTTAAGAACAACAGCTTCTGATATATCTTTATTGATGGCAAAATTAGATGTTTTACCAGGTCAACTTTTTGGTGGCGTAATGCAAGAATTAGTTTATGAAAAAATTAATGAGTCAAGTTATGCTTTTAAACAATTTCAAATAGATAACAAAAAAATGCTTATTGATAAAGCAGTTGAGTTATTTGTAACTAAGAAATTTTTAGGTGTTAAAAAACCTAGCTTTATTCAAAGAAGACAGGCAAGAAAAGCATTGAGAAAAATGTCTGAAATAACAAGAACTCAAAAAGCAAATAACAAGACAAAGTTAGGGAAGTTGTTTAGCAAGTTAGGTGTTAGTGATATTTATAAAAGAATAACTAATGTAGGTAGGTTAGACGCTAAAGGAAATTCTATTTATAGAAATCAAGCGGCTGTTGATAAAGCTTTAGAGGCATATGAAAACTCTAAAGGAATAAAAAGAATAAGAAATAAAGCAATTCTTAGAGATGTAATGGATCAAGAAGTTTTTGATTATAATGATGCGCAAATGTATTATTTATATAATCAATATAAAGACCCTAACAATCACGTTAATTTTGCTATGAATCCAAGTATTGGAAAAGATCACGCAAGAATTATGAGCCAACTAGAAGAGTCTATGACTCCAGAGCTTAAAGCTTGGGCTGATTGGCAAGTAGAAGAAATGTATCCAATGTTATATGAAAGATATAATAATGTGTATAAGAAAATATACCATATTAATTTACCTTGGAATGAACAATACGGAGGAAGACTTTATTTAGAAGGAGTAGAAAATGATGCAGTAAGTTTAATAGGTAGGCCTAACATTTACTCTAAAGGAAAAGACACAAAAAGTGCTTCTTTGTTTAGCAGGGTACAACATAACAACCCTATACAAGTGGCAGATGGTAATAATGTATTAAGCACTTATTTAACTGATATGGACTGGTTTGCTTCTTATGCTGAAAACATAAATAGTATTAGTAAAATGTTTAGCAATCCAACAATTGAAGGAGCTATCAAAGCTAAAGAAGGAGACTTCTTTTATACTGCTATTGATAAAATTATAAATCAAGTAGCTGCCAGAGGTATTAATACTTCATTGTCAAATAAAATGATAAGTATTGCAAATAACTTTTTTATAGCAACTAGAATAGCTCTAACCCCAATCATTGCGGCAAAACAATTGCTTTCTACTTTTACTTATGTGTCAGATATAGGAGTATTAAATTGGTTTAAGATGGCAGGATTAATGACAGCTAATACTGCAACTTTTGGTAAGTTTGGTCAAGGTTTTGTTGGAGCTTCAAAAGAAGTTTTTGCTAATTCACCTTATTTAAAAGAAAGGTACAGTTCAGGATTTCAAAGAGTGTTAGAAGCTTATGGTGGTCAAAAAACAACCAGTTTATTACCTAATTCATACATGCAATTTATGATGAATTTTAATATGTTCTTCTCTAAAGCTGGTGATGCTGGTGCAATATTTATGGGAGGTATTCCAAATTATTTATATTATAAACAAGAAGCATTAAAACAAAATCCTAATCTAACTGATCAAGAGGCAATTAATATTGCTATTAATAAATTTCAAAAGTCTACTAAACAAACTCAGCAGTCGTCAGATTTACAAGATAAAGATATGTATCAAATGGGAGATTCTAGTTTAAGATTTCTTACTATGTTCAAGACAACACCTAAACAATATTTAAGAAAGTCTATGTACTCACAGTTACAAATGGGTAGAAAACTTAGGGCTGGATTTAATGCAATGTTTTTAGGTAAGAACCCTATAAAAGCTATGGCCGAAACAGGTAAAGGAACGTTTTTTCAAAATTTAAGAAATTATATGTTATATTATATGGTTATGCCAGTTACATTTCAATATATGTCAATGGGAATGCCTTTGCTTTTAAAACCAGATTTAGATGATGAAGACATTAATGATTTAGCTAGAGCAGCAGCTTTAGGTAATTTAGGTGCATTATTTATTGTGGGAGATTTGATAAAAGGATTTAGTGATTTTTACGTTGGAGATAAAGCTTATGCTGAAGACATTGGACAAGGCTTGCCAGTTTTTGAATTAGCATCTCAATTTAACAAAAAATATGCTAGATGGGAAAGATTAAAGCCAGGGCCACTAAAAGATGAGGCTCTGTTGCAACTTGTTGGTACAGGTTTAGATTTAGGTGGCTTGCCAGGATCTAAAGGTTTTCAAGCTGTGACTCATCTTAATAAAATAACAGGTGGTAAGACGAGTACTGACGTAGAAAATTTCATGCGTTCAATGGGATATAGTGAATATATTATAAACAAAAATGTTCCTGAAATAAATCGTCCACCAGCAAATTCTACAAGAGAAGAAGTTAGAGAGTGGAATAGAAAAAATAAACCCCCTGGTGAGAGGACGAGAGCAGAAGTTGAGGCGGATAGAAAAAGAAATAAGAAAAACAAAAATAAAAGTTTACCTACCTATTAAAAAATGACAGCTTTTAACGAACATATGTGTATGGAATATAGCTATCAGATTCTGACAGGTCGTAAAACTTTTGAAGAAGTATTGGAAGAAGATGTAGATGACTTAGTTCTTATGTTTAATCCTAAAGAAAAAGTCATAGTAATGGTAGATGACATCTATGACATACTTATAGAATACTTTGTGACTCTAGAAGAATATGAAAAGTGCCAAGAAATATTAGAGGTAAAACAATTAGCTAAACTAATTCAAGAATGAAACATTCTTGGTCTTCTAACTTTTATTAAATCATAAGATTTAATAGACCTATTTCTTCCGTACTGTTCTAATGTTTTATCAATATTGTCAGTCTTAAGAATAACAGAATCTTTATCTCCAGAGTTTAAAGTATATTTTATTAAATATTCTTTCATTTAAAAATAATGTGTTAACCTAGCGACTTGTCCAGTTTTTTTCTCGTGAATAAATCCCTCACAAGCCAAGGGTGCGCCAGTAAAACCCTTTCTATAATGCCAACTATCTGCTGAAGATGGTGATCTCATATATTCTACAGTAACTCCTATAAAATCTTTAGCGTCAAGCCATTTGTGTTTAACTTTGTGGTGTACGTGATGAAGATACCAATACCTGTGAGTAGTTTCAGACCAGAGTAAAGGCTTCTCTTGTGCCATTAACAAGGGTAAATTAATCATCTTAGCCCCATCTCCATGCTCTAAACCTAGTAAATTAGTTCCGTACTTATAATACTTTCTATGTGCTACACTTATATCAAAGGTAATGTCTTTAGCTTTTCTAAACCAACTTTGCAAAGTATGAGCTAAATGAAATCCTGATTGATAGTCGTGATTACTCATACTGTGTACAATGTCTACAGGGGCTATTTCCCTTAACATCTCCACACATTTAACATACAACATCAAAGCTATCTCATAATGCTCCCACCACTTACCATCTGTATCTTGATATGTTCCCTTAGTGGTTGTAGAATACACATTATCTATATGTAGTATATCGTTACCAATACAAAACAAAACACGATCTATATCAAAACCTTCAGCTTTATGTATAAGACCAGCCACTCCTTCTAAAACTCTATTTACTGCTATCTCACAGTTATACTTTTGATTTGTTTCTACTTCATTCGCATACTTTCCTATATGTATGTCAGCAGGATTTATAACCAACAGGTGAGTCCCCTTGGTTCTGGGTATTTGTTTGTATTCTGGAGAGTAATTAGATATAAAATCATTGACCTTAGAAAAAATTTGGTCTTCGTCTAATCCTAAGTTTTCTTTAGTAACAATTGAAAATCTGTAATCTCCACTTCCACTTTGCCAATGCTTAACGCTAACTACATCTTTTTTATTTATCCCCCTATTACTTAAGTGAATGTCTAAAGCTGTATTGTCATTTATGTTTTCTAAGGTATCAGCTCTTCGCTGTAGAATAAGATCAACTTCATCGTGAGAAAGTCTAAGTCTTTTCCCATAACCTTTTCCGTCTGTTTTTATTTTAGATTTCATCAGATAAAGATTGAATTAAATCTGCTAAAACTTTAATTAAGTTTTGAGCTTTTTTTTTCGCCTTCTCGTGATCTCGTTCCATAAGGTCTTCGTAAATATCAGTTCCAAAGTCATGAATACTATTAGCTACAAAATTAATGTGGCTTATTGCATTAACATCTTCTTTAGAAATTTTAGACATTTATTTTTTCCTTGATATTTTTTACAGTAGTTTGGAGGTGTTCTACTTCCAAAGTTAACAATTTATTAGACTTCACCAAATTATTGACAGTCTTTTTTAAATAAACTGGATCTAACTCAATATACTCTTGGCTTTCACTTTTCCATACCTTTAAAATTTTTCTGTAATTATGCCTAAAAGACACATCAACTTCTACTTCATCTTGAAAATTATCCAAAGATGCCATAACTGTAGCGTGATTCATATTGAATTGACTGCCTATAAACTGATAAGTCAAATTCATTTCTTTTCTCATAATAGCGTAACAGATTGCTCTAGCTTGTATGTACATTACTTTTCTACTTTTCATACAAGGATCTACACCAAGTACATCTTCAACAATCCCTTTAAGGGCATTAGTTTTTGCAATATTCATTTGATTTTATATATAAATTTAAATTCATTAAGTCAAGATATTCGTCTATAGTTATTAAATCTATATCAGATAAAATAGGGTTAGACCCCAATGGTCTTACTAGCTCTAAAGCAAAAGCAATTGGTTCTTTTTTATAAATAACTAGACCACCGACAACAAAAGAAACTAAATTGTCACTTGGTATATATTGTAAGTTTTCTTCAATAAACTCAGCTATAGTTACACTTAAGTCATGATCCATTTCCTTTAGGCTTTCCATAAAGAAATCATCTATATCATACTTACGTTCCTTTGTAAACTTCTGTTTTGACTCCATGCTTTTCTAATTCTTTTAATCTGTACTCTTGTAATTTAGATAATCTTCCATTTTTTGTCTTGACTTCTGAAAATAATACATCAGAGCCTGGAGGAATAGCAAGAAGATCTGGTATACCATTCTTATTTGTTTTAATAAGTTTGAGTACATAGTATCCTTCATCTTCTAATTCTTTTATTCTTTTGCTTTGTATTTGTTGCTCTGTCATCCGTTTTTTCTATAGTCCTCTAAAAACCCTATCAACACTATAATGTTCATTGATAAAGATGAGATAATCTCAACTGCATCGTGAAAATCATGAATAGATAAATGTATATGTCCAACCACCCAAAACGGAATAGCTAAGTTTTGACTAACCCATATAAGTAAAAACTTTAAGAACCTCATTTTACAAATCTAACAAATCTCTTTTAAAATGACTAAGGGTATAATCTTTTTTCTTTAAGACTGCTTTGTAAATTTTATCTTCAATACCTTTTTCAGAAAACACCCAGTAGACTTTATTGTACTTCCTGTCTTTAGTTGTCATCCTGTCTCTTGACTGCCAGTAAGATGTAGCACTAAAGTCAATATTGTAATAAACTAAAGCTTCAGCATTTCTTAAACTTATTCCCTCTCTTCCACTAACAATTTGTAACGCTATAATCTTATTTGTAGAATTAAAACAATCTAGATCGACACAAACATCATCGCCAAACACGTGCTTGATGGCATTTAATTCTTCTCTAAATTTATAAAAGATGGCAATTTTTTTATTTTTAAAATGAGTTTTTATAAACTTTGCTTTTTCATAATCTAATACCATTGAATTTCCTGACTCAAATTTAACTGTGCCTGAATATATCTGATGTAACTTCATCATTAATTTAACAGAAGAATCAGCAAGTATTACTTCATCCTTACCTTCAACAACCAAATTCTTTTTTAATTTTTTAGCAATATCTCTAGTATGGTCGTTCATAGGAACTCTTAATATTTCTTCAGTAGTTTCAGTAATAAACCCTGCTTGTTTTTGAGAGTAGTTAATTGTATAAGGTTGCATAAGATCAATAATCTCCATTCTTCCTGCACTATAATCATTAACAACTAAACTGCTTAGTTTTTTTTGTGTAACATCTACGTATCTTTTAGAAAAAGAATAAAAGTTTTTGTGAGTATTAAAAGGATTACTAGCTATAGAATAAACTTGATGATACATTTGACTATAAGACTCTGGAGTAGGTGTACCACTCATTAATATAACACTAGCATTACGATTAACTCTAAGCAACTCTTTAATATCTTTTGCCCTCTTACTAGGCTTTGGGAATTTACCTAGCCCATGAGCCTCATCTAAGACAACACCATCATAAAGTTTCCACGCAGGAAGTTTATGTAATGACTCGTAATTTATAACAGTCAAATCAAAATCTGGATTAAACAATGCGTAATCATCTTCTATACTGCTTATAGCTTTTTTCTTAGTCACAAACAATACATTTTTAGATCTTAACTCTTTTAAAATGCCCAGGCTTGTCAAAGTTTTACCTGTCCTTACTTCCATAGCTAAATATAAAAATCCTTTTGTTTTGATTATAGAAGATCCTTTTTTTATTATCTCTAGCTGGTAGTCTCTAAATTTCATCTCCTCGTTTTTTTAAAGAAAAAGTAAACCACTTACCAATCATATCTCTCCCACTCGTAGTGGATAAATGATCTTTATATGCTGCATATGACAATAACCATTTGTTAAATTTAGTTCTTGATATAGCATCCTTACCATACGCAGGTATATTATTCTCAGTTGTATAATCATTATAAAAATCATTCATATACATTCTCTTATCTATCTCAAACTTATCTTTCTCTGTCTTGTTTAATATACCACACCATTCCATAAAATCGTAGCTTGTTTTACGACTTAATTTTCTAATTTCTAGGTTTATAAAAACACTTTTAAGCAGTCCATTACGTAAATACAATTGCAAATTAGAAATCATATAGTTATCAAACTGACACCACTCATCATCATCCCACTCTCCAAACATTAATTTACCAAACTCTACTAATGGTGTAAAGTCTTTTGTATAGTGTTGTGTTAATTCTAACTCCCATTTTCTACGTTCAAAACTTGTACCCTCTCCATTAATAGCGTAATTTGTAGTAATAGCAACTTTAGGAGATTTAGAAAAAGGTATTTTAATTGAGTCTTGATTTTTCTTCTCAAGGGTCAAGCCCTCTGTAACTACAGAAAACAATCTTTCAAAGTCAAAAGATTTTTTTACATCATCAAAACACAATATCTGAGTATCAGCAGAGACTAATTGATAAGCAAAGCTTTTATCAAAGTTAAATGATTTACCATCTATTACTACAAGTTTTTTCATATGTGACAAGCCATTCATAAATAAACCTTTACCAGTACCACCCTCTGGGTTTTCTGAGATGACTTCATCGTTTAAGATAGTAGCAGGGCTATAAGAGAGATTCTTCCACCCATGCAGTAGGTATCCTATTGTAGACCTCATAGACTCAATACGCCCTGCATCACTTTTACAAATATTAGATATAAAAACTCTATAGTCACATTCTTTTATATCACAAATATTAAATGTTCTATCTATAACGTGGTCTTTCCATACATAACCACCTAAATCTAGATAGTCTATCATAAGAACTTTATCTTTAGTTATTTTTACTGCACTATTTTTATAATATAAATACGCAGTATCTTTATTGTCTTCTATAAAGTATACATCTATAGACGCTAAAAGAGTCAAAAACTCCTCTCTAAAATATCTTGTGTTTTCTGCAAAATAATTGTATACGCTATAATCATCTATACCCTCTAAATAATTAAGAATAAAATCTTTTAATTCTTTTTCTGATGTATGATCAATAAGATTATTTGTTACTCTTACAAAAACATAACTTTTACTACCCTCTGGATTAAACTTATAAAACCCATTCTCCTCTAAAAAATTCTTAAATAAGATATGTACTATTTTAATAGTTCCTTTTTCATTCTTTGTCCAAAATTTGTGATTAGCTTGTTCTTCTTCAAGTTTATTAATCACATTATCTGCTACACCGACCTCAATATTGGACTCTTTTAATTGAGATCTAATTTCTTTTTTTGATACTCCACGTTTTAACTTCTCTCTTACTTGACTTATCCTATCTTCATCTTGATAATACTTAGTACCAAAGTTGTGCTTGTTAGAGTAAGCTGAACGAATTGTTCTTCTTACTTCACTCTCGTTAAAATCTTTTGTAGCAAATCTATTTATGATATATTCAGCTAAAGTTTGATTAATTCCAAAATCATTAAAAGCAGCAGCTAATATGTATACGTTGTTATTTCTTTCTCCATCTACCATTCCATACTTTTTATTCCACCACTTTAAAAGTATTTCTACAATTTTGTTTTCATCTGTTATTGGAATTGTTGGCATATCTTGATGCCTGGTTACTTCAGTATATTCTTGCACCTCCACACTATCCCATATGCTAGAAATAGTATTAATATATATTAATGGATCATAGGACTCATAACATACTCTAGATACATTTTTAGATGTTGTATCAAAGTTAGGAGAATCAAAATGTTTTTGTAAAGCTAAAAAATATCCTTTATGATTATCTACATTAGTTGGGATCTTAACTAATGCTTTAAGTCCTAGCCCACTTGGACTTACAAAAACAGAATATACAAACTTGTTTTTAGACAATCTTTCTTTCTCTTGCAACAACTCTTTATTAGATGTGTAACCATCAAAGTCTAAACAAATCAACCCACTATGCACGTTAAGTGAGTTATCATTTCTTTTTGTAAATTGTCCACTAAAACAAATTGCAGGTAATAATTGCTTTATTAAATTTCTTTTGGACTTGTCTTTCTCTAGTCTTATTCTTTTTACTAAATCTTTTGATTTTCCTTCTTGTATCCTTGATAATATTTGCGAAACATCTACGTAGAAAGGCTGAGATGTATTTTTAATGTTCTTAAATATGGTGACTTTCATTTAATTATGTTTGATTTATGTTAATTCAGTTTTGTGTAAGTGCCTTATCCTTAATTATTAATGACAGAATATGTTGAAATGTTAATAATTTGATAAGAATGTGAAGATATATATTTTTTTTATAAAAAAAAAGAATAGAGAGCAAATATTTCATTGCTCCCTACTCTTGTTTTAGCTAGAATGGTAAGTCTGGCTCTTGCTCAGCAACTTTCTTCTCTTCCACCTTTGGCTCTGGCTTCCAAGTATCAATTGCTACATAATGAGTCTTTCCATATTGGTCAGCCTCACGTTTTTTCTGAACTATAAGTTTGACATACTTTTTTCCATTGTATTCAAACATATGCTCTTGAGGTAAGTCCGTTAAACAAAGACTACAAGCAACTTGGTCTCCATCAAATTTTGATACCCCACTTCCTACATAAATTTTATCCATTTTTATCTATTTTAATTGTTTGCTCCAATTGATTTATTGTTGCGATGATAATATCTGTCTTATCATCAACACTATTAGCAGACATTGGAACTTGAATCCACATAATAGTATTAGGAGGTGTAAAAAACTCCTTTATTGTTTTAAAGATCTTCATAAGAAATGTATTGATTAATATCGTTAGTCTTAAATTCTCCGAAAAACTGGTCATAAATTGTTATAGCTAATTTAACCTTGTCTCTTCCTCTATCTAAAAATTCTTGAGTTGGATTAAATATCCCCAGTTGATGCGTGGCCTTATCAACCACATAAAACTGAAGATGCCTACCAAATAATTGCTGGTAAATATAAGCTTGACTATCATAATTATACTTTCTAGCACTATACTTAAAGTCTTTTATGTTAGATGTAGTTTTTATATCTATAAGGCATTCATCACATACAATGTCAGCTTTACCTTTAAAGTCCATACCAGCTACTTTGCCAACACTAGGTACTTCAAATTTATTGCCGATTTTATATATGTTCTCACAAAAATCTATATTGCTTTTCATAGCTTGTATACATTTATCTATATTATCTACCTCAGACTGCAACAGCAAAATTTCTTGGTCTGATTCTGCTACAGCTTCCTTGTATAGCTTTGTATTTCTACTTGCTACTGGCAGAATCTCATAGTCAGATAACTTCTCTGGCTCAAGCATTGCGTGGTGCAGATAACTACCCTCTATCATTGCCTTTGTAGTCTTTTGAGGTTGTCTAAATGTTTTAGGATCGTTTAACAACGAATACAGGTCAGAGTTTGACAACCATTGTCGCCCATACTCTCCATAATACGCCTTGTCATCTTTAAGTTTCGCAGATATTTTAGCTACTACTTCTTCGTGATAGTTTACTGGTGCTTTGAATTTTTTCATAACTATACGTGTTTAGACATTTCCCTCTTTACAGAAGCTTTAATCTTGTATCTAGCCTCAAGATTTTTTACAATTTTAGGTAAACCTAATTGCTTGTTTTGAGCAATATAACCTAATATCCCATCCCACTTCTCATCTCCAATGTCTAGTACCCAATGCTCAGCTTTTTTTGGCTCAGCTTTTGGCGTTGATTGAGGAGTTGAGGTATATATTTTTGCATCTGTATCAGCATCTGTTATGATGCCTAACATAGATGATAAAGCATATCTTCTAAAATAAGTTAGACCAGCACCTACTGACTGATATTTATTCATACCTTTCATATCGCAGTCTGGTATAGTAGTGCATCCTACAATACTTTCTCCAGATGGATGATGAAACAAAATTGTCGTAAGTCCAAGATAGTTTCCCTCTCCATCAACGATTTGAGTAAACCCAAGATTATGTTTTTTTAATATAGGGTTAATTTGTGTTATGATATGCTCAAGCTTAATATACTTGTAACCATATCCATCAGTACCTTTTAATAATACTGGAACTTCCTGCTGAAAATTAGCTAGGGCTTTGTAAATGTGTTTTTTTTCCATTTGATTTGATTTTAATTAATTTATTATTGTGTTTTGAGTATTTGATTAAGATACTCTCTCTTCTATTTTTTAAATTCTGAATGTGCTTGTCGTTTTTTCTTGTGTTTACCTCAATTTTCATCTTACTTTCTATAAGGTTTAACTTATGTAAGCAGTTGTTCATTGCAGTCTTTATACATCCGACTTTCCATCCCTCCTTTAAAATTATTTTGTACTCTTCATCACTAAAGCTACTAAAATAGTCGCCTCCTTTGGAGCAGTTTAATATTTCTATGTAATCGTTAAATTTTTGAATTTTAACTCCCATATTAATTATACTTACGCCATTCTGTAATACTTGATGTATTGCAGTTTTGTCTTCTAATGCTTGTATGTATACTTCTTTTATGCTAAACATTTTCTTGTATCTTATCTATCATGTGTTGGTAGTCACTATCATTGTCTATTAAATCCTTTGCTTTCTTGTATCCGTGTATAATAGTAGTGTAAGCAACATCTAGTCCAGCTTCACTCATAAATCTTTTGATATATGCCACTCGGATAGGTCGTTCCATACATAGGTAGTACAACATTTGTCTAGCATCTACCAGTTCTCTTTTTCTGCTTTTTGTAAACACATCATCAAGTTGCAGATGAAATTGTTGTGCTATAGCAGTTGCATAATTGTTAAATATTTCTTTTTTCATTTAATCTCTTTTAGTCGTTCAATTTCAAATTCTAGATGGGCTATCGCTTTCTGTAAGTCTTGTATTGGAGTCTTATGCTTTCTTGAACTACGGAGACAATAAGTTACTGCCGTGCCAATGTTGTAAGTGCAATCAAAATCACTAACCACATATCTTGCTTGGTAATTTCTTTTAGGATTCGTTCCTATATAATAATGTGGAACTTTTTCTGTTTTAGTTTCTTGGCTCATAATAATTTTTTAATTTGTATTTAGACATATCATTGTAGATTGTTTCTACACGTTTTTGTCTGTATTTGGGAGTCATATGGACAATTTTACCATTAGTCTCAACTTGACCACTATACCTAAAGTAGTCGTCCATATTAATAAACATTGAGTCGGTTAATTCTTTTAAATATCTTTTTTGTTTTAAATCTGAAATAAGGTAGTCAGTTAATTTTTTCATATAATATGATTAAAAAAAGAAGGAGAGTTTGAAAGAATAAAAAAATCTAATTGATTATTTGGCAATATGCCGACTCTCCCTCTTTTTATGTTAATAATTAAAATAACCTTTGCGAAACTATACAAAAACTTTCGTATAATCTAAACAAAAGAGTTATTTTTTCTTTTTGGATTTAAGAAAATCTTTTAAATTAAGTTGTTGTAACCACCTAATAAATTTATAGTTAGGTTTAGATCTTAACTTCTCTTTTAAGATTCTTCTCTCCAATTCGTTCTCTCTGTCGTTATATCCTAGCCCCATATGATTGGATTTCGTTCTTGTCTTACCTCTACGATATCATCGTTTGGACTTTGGCTATGAGACTCAATAGTTTGTAGGGACTCTCTAATGGTTTTTCCTAAAAAATCACTAAGATTGTAGGAATAGTACCATCCAGTTTCAGATACTTGGTCTCCATCATCGTGTGCAACCTCTAAAAAAGCAATCTCACAATAACTTGCCCACCTTTTACCAGACTCCTCTACCATATTAAACTTATGTCCTTTTCCAAGTTCAGTTTTATCCCAAGAAATTTTGTTTAAATCGGATTCCTTTTTTATAACCCCTAATTCATCTATGTAAAAACATATCTCTTCACTCCATTGAGGTTGGTCATATTCAAACGCACGTATACATACGCCATTTTCATATTCCATATTACCTCCCCATCCCTGTTCTTCTTCCCAGTAATATTCAAAGTCTGGAATTTTCTTTGCTAATAGTTCAATTATGTCATTACATAATGGACTCCAAGCAGTTGTAAATCTGTATGTATGTCCATCCATATCGTTGTCATAACATCCCCATTTAGTTCCGTGATGAAATACTGACCAATCATACCAGTTGTCAAACTGATACTTGTCTTTTAAATCATCAGACATTTCTTGAGTTAGATAACGTGACCAATGGTCTGTAGCTTTACTTTCTTGATGTTTGTCGTACTCTTCTTGAGTTACGATTCTTGATGGAGATGTAGTGTCTCTCAGTTCTTTAGGCATTGGGATTAAATATCCAGCAAGACCTCTCTCTCCCTTTACCATTTCTTTTAGGAGTTCTACTCCTTCACCTGTTGAGGGAATAATGTGACAATAAACGTGATTAGGCATAATTTTCTGATTTTAAGTTAATAATTAATTTATGATTAGCTATGTATTGGCTTCTATCGTTTTCAGTTTGAAAATACTGATACGAGGAACTACTTAAGTAATAGACATAGTACATTACTTGCTTTCCGAGTTTGGAAAAGATTATTTCTCTTCCTAATTTAATTTCATTCATATATATTTAATTTTGGTTAGTACCTAGAAAACCCCACTACGTTTTATAGTAGTGAGGTAAACTAGGACTAAACAACAACAATTATTCTTCTTGTTTATCTGCCCATTTACAGGCATTATCATATACACTATCATCGTACTCTTGAACAAAGTCTACAAAATTTTGAAACCATTCGTATACTGGATGGTCAAAGAAATGTGGATTATCCACCTCTCTAACCTCTATGTCATCATCATACTTTAATCCATTGATGGATGATACTACATAAGCATTCGCTTTGACAGAATCACATAGTTTTTGAATCTGTTCTATGTCATCTTCAGCTTCCCAACCTTTGCCGAATAATTTGTCAGCTAGGTCTTCTAATTTGTTTTTAGATACAAATCCATATGTGGAAAAATATCTTTCAGTTTTAATATTCATATTCTCAAATGTTTAGGGTCATAGTTCTTACCATCCTCGTATTCTAAGATTGCGTAAACATCTCCTTTGTTTTCATATGCAAACTTTATTGCATCTTTTTTAGTTTCAAAGTCATAGTCATTTTCTATGTAATCTCCACTATCTGTGTACTCTCGTAATTCTACTATATAATTTGGCATTTTATTTATTTTAATTAATTATAATTCTAGTTCTGACTCGTTAGCGTGTTCTATCCAATCTGTATCATCATATTCAGATAAAAAAGGTTCTTCTAAATATCGTGGAAATCCACTATTTAAATAATACTCTTTTACTTGCTTGACATTGTAGCCATTATGTGTTTCTGATTGTTCACAAAAGGTGTGAATCATATCCAGCAGTTCCTCTGCTGATTCTATAATTGCATTACACAAGTCTTTTGGTATCTTGCTTCTTTCGTGATTACCCTTAAGTCCTTGTGTACCAGTTCGGCTACCTCTTGGTGCAGAGATATGACAAGGGTCTCCATTCTTACACATAGCTCTTGGATACCAATTTGTATCATTAGTCCATATGTCTGTAGGTTTCATTCTTGTATCTCCATACTGACAATAAGTTATTGTCTTTCTTTTGTGCTTGAATTTTTTCCAATGGGGTGCTTTACGCATTTTACCTCTTGGATTCTCAACATACCATATAAGGTTAGGGTTTTCTTTTAAGTAAAATTCTATAATTTCTAAAGTTTTCTCTAGGATCTTCAATCCTAATAAGTCTTTATCTCTAGGTTTGAATTCGTGACCACTTACCCATTTTTTACCTATACAAGCTACTGAGAAGTCTGTACAAGGTGGTGATGCCCAGATAACATCTGGAACGTAGAATTCACCTAAGTCTCCTACTTGCATTTCATTTAATCTGTAGTCCCAATCTAAGATGTCTCCTACCCAATTAGTATTTGGATAGTCTACATTGTCAACAGAGAATACAGAGTGTTCACGTTTTTCAGCTACCTTGCCGATACTACGTGAGCCACTAAATAATTCTAGTATTTTCATAATATATTTACGTTTTGATTAGTACCCAAAAATCCCCAATGCATTTACGCATTGAGGCATTGGGAATCAAACAATTCTTTATAACTTATAGTGTAGGGATTGTATTGTAATTTTTTATGGTAGTGAATAACGCACCACCATCATTGCCCTCATCATCCATAGATGAATACATCCAAAACTGCTCTCCATTTGGCTTTGACATTAACATACACAATGGGGATTTGTACCATCCCATATCATCCTTTTCTGCTTCGGTCATATATCCTACTTTTAATATTTGACATCCTACTAGGTTATCTTCAGCTAGTTGAGTCCATTTTTCTTCTATCTTATTCATAATTATTATTATTGGTTAGTACCTAGAAAACCCCACTACGTTTGATGGTAGTGAGGTTATTTGTTTAATGAAATATGTGCATCATCATTACAAAGATGCTGAACATAATAGTGAGGAATACAAGCCAAGTAAGGGTCTCTAATGGATTCTTACACACCTCTCTTATCATATCTATGTGAAACTTTATAAACTCTCTCATAGAGGACAATTTCTGTCATTCATTATCTCTTCTTCTATCTCTTCAAATCTTGTTTCTAAGATATCTGTAACGCAATCTCCATTGAGTTTTAATGATTGAATTTCTACTGACTCTGGAAATGATGGTGTGTCATAATCTCCATCTTGTTTTGGTATCACATCATAATATACATCTACAATGTTGTTGGGAGTTAATTCCCACAACCAATGATTTTGCTTTATCATATTTGATATAGTATCATCTGTTACGCATAGCTTTTTATTTGTAGCTAAATCTTTTACAAAATCCTCGCACTCTGCAAGGTAGCTTCCTAATGTTCTTTCTTTATTATCCATTTATAAGTATATTTTAAGTGTTTGTATTAATTTTTCATTCTGAATCACATAATGTTCCAGTTCTTTGATTTTTCTTTCAAGTTCCACTACCTTTTCTCTTTCATTGTCTAAGAGTTCTAACACATCAGCTACTACATATTTAATAATAGCATCTGATGGTTTGTAGCAGTATTTAGTGCTATCTAATTTGTCTTCCATATTTATTTATTTTTATAATTTCTAAAATATTTAATTATTGTACCATTCTGTCCATCATTAGATGTAAAAACGCACCTATCGTAGTAAAATTCTTCTACAAAATAATCATATAGTTCTTGAATACTCTCTATTCGGTTACGATATTGTGCATCTTGTGTTCTGTAATATATTTTTACAGGTAAAGGTGTTGTAACCTCCCTTATCACATTACCATCTGCATACCACTCTCTAAATTCAGTATAATGGGCTTTGCCTATTATCTGTTGGTCTATCTCGTTAAATTCTGTGTTCATATTTTATGTATTGATTAGGACTATGCTAGTTGCCTAACATAGTTTCGGATA
>JGI24006J15134_10000635_pt1 | contig 21379 bp, 21 predicted proteins | sample LinPmetageLP53_FD_15134 | JGI IMG/M metagenome (IMG submission 15134)
GCACTACCTCTCAAATTAAAATTAAAACCGGGAAACAGATCAACCATGTACCACTGGTTAGGAGGTAGGCTAGGAAACGATAAGTTACCCCTATCTTCAAAACCCTCATACTCTTCATACTTAACAGTAAAACTGCTTACATTAACATGACCATTATCGAAAGGTATATTTTTACGTGCAAAGTATTCTTCATTAAACCCTGTAATACGGTTGTGATAATGCATAAAGTCGTGGTAAAATTCACTATTAGTATCGTGCCAAAGCTTATAGTTTGTGTCTATAATAGCTTTGTGGTAATGAAACACTTCCATTTCTTCTGTATCTATAGCTTCTGCTATGCAATCAAAAGCTCCAGCAGTCCACTCATCGATACTCTGAGAAGGATTAGGATCTAGTGTTACCCAGACCATTCCTCCATGCTGTACACCACTATGTAACTCTACTAAGTCTTTTGTATCTAGACCGTTACCTGATGGCACATTAATAGAAGGACAAAGATATACTCTAACTATGTTACCATGATTCACAGCCACTACATTTTTAAATGCAATCTGTGTAGCTCTAAAGTCACCTCTATTTGGTAGTTCACTTATATGACACATAGGTATCCATACTTTAGAAAAGATATGTTTTATTTCTTGCTGGTATACTTTATGGTTATTGTAACACTCACTAGAGATATACTCTACATTAGGTTTAGCTAACCAGTTTTTATGATTACGTGGTGGCATATTAAGTGGTCCTATTATACTCGTTAATTATGCTGGAGCTAGTCCCAAAAACAATGCGCCAGTGCTTGATGAATTGCTCGCAAAGGTGGCTGTAACCGTAACGGTTTGAGCCGTTGCGAAATCTGCTGAGGCAAAAGAAGACCGAGTACTTTCAAACGCAGATGGGTCACTACCCTCTGTCACATTCGTCCAACTTGTGCCACCGTCATTGTGGATAACAGCGGCTATGACTATTCCTCCAGCAGAAACCGCCATCCCATGCGAGACATTTCCCAAAGTTGCCCCACTAGTCACTTTCTTCGTGGCTGTGACATCACCTATTTCTCCATCGACGGATGCTGTATCAATGCTTGCCCGGCCCGGAGCAGAAGACCACGTAGCGATTACATCNCCNGNNGTAGCCCCACTAACATCGGCTCGNGCAATTTTAAACATTGTAACTCCCGGCTCTCCTCCACTTCCAGAGTCCTCAATCTTAGTAGCTGCCACCCCTTCTACTGTACAACTGGCCGCCGCGTTGGCAGAACCGCCACCACCTTGAGCTGATACAATAATAAACTCATCACCTGAAGGGCCGAGAGATACTCCTGAAGCAGTCATGGCCGTTCCGGGTGCGGCACTTGTTGTCACGGATCGCCACGTCACAGAAAGTGGCGTAACACTAAATATATAGGGATTAATTATAAACATATTAGGTCTGATATCCTATAAGATAAACTTTAAGACCAGCTCCAGCGGTACTAGAACCAACACCGTCAACATCAATTGTCATTAAAGCGTCTGAAGCTAAAGCAGGACCAGCCCCACCTATAACGGCGGCAGTAGCTGCAGTAGCACTAGTCTTTTCACCTGCATCAATAGTAAGTTTTGTTGTTAAACAAGTAGAACCTGCCTCATTAAGATCAACAGTTAAGACTGAACCTACAGGTGCTGTAGTTACTCCTGCTTTTATTCCTGTAAGATAGAAAGCATAAGGTATATGAAATGTAACAACGGCTGTTGCTGCTGCTGTTGCTGTTGTTTCATCACCACACGCAATCGCAATAACTTCAGTTTTAGCACCAACAGATACATGAGCTAGATCAATACTTGCATCAGTGTAATGTTCTGAGTTAATAGCATCATCTGCTATCTTAGCACCAGTTACAGCGTCTGCCTGTATATCAGCTGTCTCAATTGTATCATTAGGAAACAGAGGCACTGCAGCAAAAGTTACTGCACCACCACTAGAAATCGTCATAGCATCAGTAGAACTTGTATGCCCTATAGTTGTACCATTAACTATAATACTGTCTACAGTAAGCGTAGTGAGTGTACCTAGAGAAGTAATGCTGCTTTGTGCTGCTCCAGTGACAGTAGCTGCAGTACCAGTTGCGTTACCTTCAAGATTAGCAACAATAGTTCCAACAGAACCAGATACAACTTCACTGGATAGTGAGGCATCTGGTACAAATGTAAGTTTACCTGCTGAATCATCCCAACCAAGAAAGGCGTTCTTTGCTGCACTGCCATTATGATATTGCATTACAATACCGACATCTTTGTTTGTATCTGATCCTAACGCACCACCATCTGCAGCAGTTTGGAGATGAATGATTGGGTCTACTACTCCTAAAGTTGCCGTATTCACTGTAGTAGTTGTACCGTTAACCGTAAGATTACCTGTAAGTACAGTATTACCACCTACATTTAAATCACTAGCTAATGACACAACTCCTGCAGAAGTTATCTCAAAGTCACTTGTATCTGCTAAAGCTGTACTGGAATGTATCTTAAACTTTTCACTGTCAGAGTCATCAATGCCTACAGCAAATAGAGTAGTACCTCCTTGTTGAAACTGAGTTGTAATATCCCCACTACCTGCACCTACATTTAATTTATAACCTGCAGAAGTTACCACACCACTTGTTGTGTCATCACCACTATTAATGAGAAAAGCATCATCGACATTAAGTGTGTTAGTAGATAATGAAATATTAGTACCTGCAGTGAGGGCAGTCTTCGATACAGCTATTGAAGCACCAGAGTCTACACTAGCATCTACTACAGCATTAGCTGCAAGTTGATCTGCTCCTACTGCATCATCAGCTATTTTAGCTTGAGTGACATTATCATCAACGATAGAAGCAGTCACCACAGCATTAGCTGCTAGCTCATCTGCACCTACTGCATCGTCAGCTAGCATAGCATTCTCTACTGCACCGTTAGCAATAGTTACTGCACCGTTAGCAGCTATTGTTACGTCACCAGATACAGCTACAGGATTAAAGTTAGTACCATCTGCAACCATAACATGCCCTGAAGTATTAGTGCCCATAATAATATCGTCACCAGACACTGTTAAATCACCTGCTACTGTTACACCACCAGCAAAAGCTACGGTAGAACTAGCTACTGTAGCGTGAGGTGTCATGGTCATATGTGTTACATACGTACCTGCACTGTTTTTATCGTTACCTAGGGTGAGTACACCTCCATCTGCAATATTAAGCTTCCACTCATCTCCTGCATCATCTCCTTCATCGGCAGCTAGTGTAACTGCTAAGGCTGCTCCTTCTGCTGCAGCAATACGTAGTGAGTCAGTAGTAGTTTCATCATACTGAACAGACACATCTGAATTAGTACCAAATATTAAATTAATATTATCAGGCACGGTACAGTTAGCAGTGAGAGATGTTATTGCTCCTCCTTCACCAGCAGTTCCATCATGTGAGTGACCAGAAGTACTAAAGGTAGTTTCTAATCTATCAAACTCATTATTACTATGTGCTGCAGTAATAGTATCCCCAGAAGAATAACTGCTCTGTCTTGTATAATTAGTTCCCATGTTACATTCTCGCTCCCGGTGTAAATTCTAATTCAAATCCTTTAAGTGTTATTGGAGGGTTACTACTTTCGTCTTCAAGACGTATTACTACTGTAAAACCACTACCCTCCACGGATTGACGAACAATAGGCATACCTTCTGCATCATACACCGCTGAGTCATAGAGTGTACCTGCATTATCATAGACTGCAGCAGTGTCTGCAGTAGATAAAGTATACGCACTAGGCTGTGGCGTTCCTGCATCTTCAAAATCATATTTAACAAACAAACTTGCACCAACTGAGCCTTCAGGATCATAGTTAACATTGATACGTTGCATACTCTTTCGAATACCCGCATCACCCATAGTTAGATCAGGTGAACGGTAAATTGCTTTCATAGCTGTACCATTAAATGTATTACCCGACTCTTGTAGGTACACATACCCATCAAATCCACCATGTACTACTTTCTCTACTCCACTAATAAAACCTGAGTCACAGCAAGAAGGTTTGATACCTCGTATATCACTATACTCCCAACCAATCTGTCCTGATGGATTAGATTTAAGCACACCAATAATACCTTTCTCTGCAGTCTCTAAACCACCACTAGGATAGAATAGGCGGTACTGACTTTTATCACGTATCACAACTGAAGATATATTTGTAAAACCAATGTCACTAATACGTGCCTGTATCTGCTTAGACACAGTACCTAGTTCTACGTCCCCGATACGTGCAGTACCTGCAATAGTACGTAAACCATCAGGAGCTAGAAAGATAACATCACCACCTATCTCTTGTATACTGAAAGCATCTGAACAACCAACATTACGAGAGATAGGAGCTATTGCAAAATCAGCTAGTGCATTACCTGCAAGTTTGTAGATACGGTCTTCACAAAAGATAATCAATTCACCACGGAAAGATTTGAGAGCAATAATTGTACTATCTACATTGAGTGAACCTGCACCGTTAGATGCTGTAAAATCATTTTCATCACCAATAGCAGAGAATACAACTGTATTAGGTTCTGCACTCATTCCTGCATAAAACATATGGTTTTTAAAAGCTGTAACCATACTAGGATTAGTAGGTGCAATTCCTAAACCTGCAAATGTAACAGCCCCTCCACTTATCGCACCTGTAGTAGCTACAGACATTGTAACAGTAGTTCCAGAAATAGAAGAAACTCTAGCTCCTGAACCTATATTAGTACCACCTATATACATTCCTGCTACAACTCCTGCAGCACTTGCTAATCCTGTAAGAGCTGTAGCTCCACTAGATGCAGAACCTGTAGTAGAAATAGTTGTAGCTCCTTTAATATCCATAACAGTAGTACCATTATACATACTAGGGCTATTAGTACCGTCAGCAAATATTAATCGTTCTTCGTTAGTAGTGAAGTTATACTTTTCAAATCGATAACGCCCTGCATCAGTCCTGCTAGAGTCGATGCTTGTCCACGAACTACCCGTACCAAAATACACATTCGTACTTTGTGCAGCAACCACTCCATTATTAAATACTGCTACACCAAGAATAGTGCTAGATGAACTGCCTACCTGTGTAGCAGAAAACTTAGCTGTGCCACTTAGCCTACGATACCCACCTCTAACAGAAGGTTCAAAGTTTTGTAGTATAGAAGCAGCACCAACGGGCATAGTATACACATCCCTATCTAGTACTAATCCACCAGACGTTGTAACAACGTAAGGAGATATATACTCTGGTGCAGTAATATCTGCCATTAACTATTGACTCCTACAAAGTTACGTGTGTTACCCCTAAGACCTGCAGGGTAGAAATAACTTTGATGATTGATCAACTCTACACGCATACGTTTTATACCTTCTAGATAATCCTTATCCGCTAGTTGTGCTCCAGCCATGTTAGCCCTCATCATATAGGCATAGTACTTTGCACGATTTACCACAATATCATGGAAACGTGTAGGGAGTGTAGGTGTATCCCCATGAGCGTCAAGATCAGTATGAGTTGAGTAATAATCAAATGCAATATTATATGAACTCTTATTAGGTATAGGACTTAGGCCAAAACTTCCATTAGAAGGATCACGATATACATAAACAGGTATACCAAACTGACTAGACATTGTTACACTTAAATCAGTTTCACTATGTGTATCTAACCATTCATTGTAGGATAGATAGACTAATCGTTGAGGTTGCATATTTTCTACTACTTCGATACTATCTATATCGTAGTTTGCAGAGTCTGCATTAGCTAACCCTATATATATGGTTGTAGCTGTAGCAGTGAACTTAGTAGTATTATACTCCCCATCGCCTAGGTTGTCAATACTTAATGTTGTACTAGATATTTGTGTACCTCCAGAAGAAGTACCAATTTTAAGAGTAATATCTCCACCAAAAGTACGTGTACGGACTATGTACTCAGTATTTATTACTGTACTGATAGTTTGTGTAGCTTCTGCTGCATTGAGGCGTAAACTACCATTNCCTGTAGCAGAAGTGTGTGCAGGACTTCCTGATACTGTAGTCCAACTAGTTATATTAGAAGCGAAGCTACCATTAGTAATCAAGTCTTTAGGAGTGAGAACAAAAGAACTGAAGTTTACTTTTCGTGCATCTGTAGGATAATCATACTTACGTGTACCTGCAGTAGTAGTTTGATTCTTTGCAGTATACAAATAAGCCCACTCTACTTCGGAGTTATATATGTCGTGAATAGCTTTGTTCACCACATTCTTAACCATAGTTTGTACGCCTCTAGATGAGCTAAAGTTAGTAGATGTAAGTTCTACTTCATTCAACTCATTTAAAACACGATTGGTAAGCTGTAAGAATGTCGCCATGATTAATCCTTGTACTTTGGTTTACGAACACCACCACCATTAGCGTATGGTTTGTATATGCCTTGATTTTGTTTTGTGTTAGGATTGACGCCTAGACCTGCGAAGTAAGCTGCTTGATTGTATTTTTTCTTACCTGATCCACCACGGTATTGTGAGGTTGGAGAGGGACGTTTTGTTAATAAAGGCATCCCAAACGGTCCTCTGCGACTATGTTGTTCAGGATTTTTTTTAGGTGATTTTCTTATAGAAAGTCCTTGTGGTGATTTTTTTGTCATAGGCGAATCACCTAACGCTTTAAGAAACCCGCCTTCAGGTTTAGTGCTTGCACCTTTAAATAGTTTTTCAAGAGTGCTTGGTCTTTGTGGCATACGTTTCACTGGACCTTTACGTGGTACAAGTTGTAACTTTTTGTTTCTTATAGCCTGTCTTCTAGCTTGCTCTCTTGCTTGATTTCTATACAGAGCTTCTTTACCACCCAGATCAAGCACTCTCTGTCTAGACATATTATCTAATCCTTATATTTAGCTACACGACCACCGTAAGCGTAAGGTTTACCTTTTTTGATCATACCGCCACCCATGTAGTATTGTGGCATCTTCTTTTTCTTTGGTGAAGAGGGTTTCTTTGCTGACATGTCGGCTTTGCCCACCATGCCGCCAGATTGTTTACCCTTCATAATTTCAGATTCACCTTCTTCTGCTCTCTCTGCTCTCATTAAACTTTCAGCAAAAGCTTTTGCGTCTTTTTTATTCAGATTAAATTCTTTCATAATTTGTTTAACATCCGCATCAGAAACAGTTCTGCCACTTCCTTCTTTATTTGACTTTTTTATATTTGTAGCACCACCTGTTCCTTGCGCTATATCTCTTTCTATAGGTACAATTTTAATTGGCATTATTATTTACTCCATTCTTTTTTCAGATAGTTTTGAACCAGATTAACTTTAGTAAACGCAGTAGTGTCAGCTTTAACTTCCTGTCCTACTTGAAAAAGATTATATAAAATAAAAGACTGTTCATAAGAGATGTCTGTAGAGAGCCACCCAATAATACTTGTTCTTTTTCCACTAATTACATTTCCTACACCATGAGGATATATAATCGGAAATAACACAATCTCTCCTGCTAATAGTTTTCGTGCTACTTGACCCATAGGTGTTTGTAATAAAAATTCTCCACCTTCATAATCATCTTCTAGATTGACACTAAAACCATAATCAAAGAAGGTGTTATTTGATTTAGGTCTAGCTTTAAATTCATCTATATGAATATTGTAGAAATCATCTTTTACATACTGATTATAGAAGTTTACAGATACTCTTTTAGGGCTATATACAGAGTCTACAAAGTGTGTGTCATATAATCTGTCTGTTATAATTTTTCGTACTTCATCAGGAACATTTAAAGATTCAGTATTACTTTTTATTATACTATTAGGTTGTGTCTCTTTACCATTTCTTAGAGTTGTGTGCTTCTTTATACTTTTAACACATCTATCAATTTCTTTATTATCTAATATTTTAAAATAGTGCATATTTTATTTCTCTTTTCAATTCAATACATTTCTTAAAAAAGTGTGGGGTTTTTGCAGATACCCCACGAAACTGTAGTTATAGATTACGTGCCAGTAGACACCGTAGCCGATTCAACAGGATTGACTGAAACATCAGCCAAAACAACGTGAATACGGAAACGTAGCGCACTTTCACCAGTTGACCCACCATCAAGGATGAGAGCATCAATAGTGTCAGCAGCTGTAACCATACGCGCATTAGCGTTGGTTGCACCTACGGCAGCTTCTAGAAACGGAGAGAAACCAGCGGCACAAGCAGAACCGTCAAGAAAACAGTCTACATCACCACCAGTATATCCGATATCCATAGTAACCTGACCGTTGCCACGGGCTTCTAGAACTTCTAGACACCCAGAAACGATCATGGTATCAGCAGGAACATCGATCAGTTGAACGACATCTCCACCGGCACCTCCATCAGCCGTATCCCAAACGGGAGAAGTAACGACATAAGGAACAGCAGCATTGGAAGGATGTCCAATAGTGCCACCGCCTGTAACAGTACGATTATAAGTAGCCATTGTTCATTCCTCCCTTTAACTATCCAAGTCCATCAAGCCTTTGAATACGCCTTTGTAGCCAGTGCCTGATCCACGAATAACCTTACGTCCAAATACGTGAAGACCACGTACAATGTCGGCAAAGCTATTGGGATCACGAATGACTTCCGTCTTAGCAATATGCGAAGCAGTAACAACTGCAGACATATGACCAAAAAGAATCAAGGTGTGTCCAGAGGTTGCGGAGTCGTTGAAGACATGTGTTGCAGCGGAGCCAGTAGTACCGACACCGATTGCATTGGATTGATACAGATCAAAGCCGTGAAGCTGTTGACTTGTAACCTTACCATTCAACAGTGGTGACTGTGCACCACCAGTGATTGACATATCCATTATTTTAGAAGATGCACTACGAAGAACTTCATAGAAACCGGGAGCTGCTACGAGCCAACGATTTTCTTCTGGTACATCATTCTTATCTAGTTCCGCTGCAGCTTGTGCTACCAGATCAGCTATTTCATCACCAGTATTAGCAGAAGTTGCTTGCGTCTGTAGAGTGCCTGAAGGAGTTGCAGCGTTATCTGCAATTTCTTTCAAAACATTGTAGTCATAGGCTTTCTTCAAGGTATATGCACCAGACGAGGTAGCAAGTGCCTCAAAGTTAAGATGGCTATGACGCTCTTCAATATCATCGACCTTAAAGGCAAAGTAGTTACCTTGGTCAACCACCAACTGAATCTGGTCATCTGCCAGAGCTTCAGTGTTTACGGTGCTACCACGTTGATAGGAATTAACCGTAATTGTTGGTTCTTTGATGATGTTAACAGTATCCCCGAAGTTCTCAATCTCTCCAGCGTAGTCGGTGTTGGTAATAGCTTCCGCTACCGAAGCACGACGAAAGAATTTGAGGACTTTTTGGGAATAAATGACGGGTACGAAATTACCTGATGGTAGATTGCCATACCCTGCAGCAGTAGTAAATGCCATGATAATTCTCCTTTTGTATCATAGACGATTGCTGTTTTATCCTACGGAGTCTACGACCCGCCCTTCTCGTACTGCTTTGTCGATTTCTTTTTCGACTAGCTCATATTCCTTGGGTTTAAGTCTAGAAATCTCCTGAATAGACCAAACCTTTTTATCATCTTGAAACTGTTCTAAAGACCTCTTAGTATTTGTCTTAGTAACTGCTTGTGCAGCATCGTTTCTTCGTTGATTAGATTGTGGTCCTTTTGTTGACTTCGCTTTATTACGAGGTCTAGAAGGTTTGATGTTATTATCGACCTTAAACAAATCAATAACTCTAGCTGCCCATTTTACATCTGTATTATTTTTATAGATGCCATCAGCAATATTAGACGGTTGCTCATCCAGCCAAGAAAGAAATACATCACTTTCTTTCAGTACTGTAAAATCAGGATGCATATTTAAGAGTTGTTTCTCGGCTGTTTGTACAACAGCTTCTTGTTCTTTAACTCTTAAATCGTTTAGTTTATCCTCGATTTCTCGTACACGCTCGTTAGCTTGAAGTGAAGAGATCGTTTCTACGACATCGTAAACGTCAGGATACTTTTCCTTGAACTCACTTAACTCTTCTTCGGTCTTGGGCAACTCTTGTATATCATGTTTTTTTGCCTCTACAGAAAGTTTAGCAGCAAGTAGTTCTTTCTCTTGTTTCCATTCGTTCAGCTTATTGTCATAATGACGTTTTAGATCATCATAACGCTTCTTGAAGTCGTGGGTCTGTTCTCCATTCTTCTTACTAGACGCTAGACCTTCATGTTGAGCAAGTTGTTGACGAGTAGCCTCTACGGGGTCATCAATTTCATCTGCTGTTTCTTCTTCATCGAAAGTCGGTTCTGATAAGTCACGCCTATAATCGTTCTGATATGGGGTAGGCTCTTGTTCTTGTTCATTTTCCTCGTTTAAATTGTTATCAACCATATTACCTCTCCTTCTATTGGGGCTGTACAATTGTGTACAGGTTGCCATCGGTAGGTTTTATTAAATGACGGGGCCGTATCTCTACAGGTAGCCGTCTACGCTAGAAACAACGTATAAAACTCTTCGTTACGTTGTTTCAATTCTTTCTTAACACCGAAACCATCGGTGAAGTATCTTTTATATTCTTGACACATAGTAGCTTTATCATCACTACATATTGCTCCTACAAATTTAGGAAATCTCTTTAAGCCATAACATCCTAGATTGAAGGAAAAATCTATGAGCATCTCTTGTTTATCTTCAGAGAGGCTATCGAAGTCTTTATTGAAATGATCGTATAATATGTTCTTAGCCCCGTGCTCTGCTAGATCGAGGTCTTCTACAAGCATCTCTTCTACCTCACCGTCAGTAAGACCTTTATTAGCTTGTTCTACTTCTGCATCTAAAAGTTTATGTCCGTAGGCAATAGTATCATTACCACCTTCAGGAGACTTATGAGGAAACCATAATTGTTGACTTTCATCCCAACCTATTTTAGCACCATTCTCTACATGTTTAAGATAATCTATAAAAGAATTAGAGGGCATTATGTTAACCTCTCATCAGTGCGTTGTTTTTCTACAAAAGCTTTCTGCATACCTGTAAGCATGTTTGTTGCATCTTTTGCATTTTGTAGATAGGAGTCTACGTTTGCAGGAGTTACGTCTTGCATTGCAAAGCCAAGACCAGACATAATATCACCACCGTTAGCGTAACCCATTGGAGCAGACAAACCTTGTTGTGTCTTCTTTCCATCTGGTGTAACCATTGCTGGTTGTTGTGTCTGCATACGCTTTGACTCTGCGCTTTCAGGTTTATCTTGTTCTAGTATTTCTGCATCTCTATCTTTAGATAACACAAATCCACCTGAAGCCTGTTTTTGTCCACGTTTATCTTTCTCATGCACTTTAGCATTTGTCATATTAAATATTTCTTCATCAGAAAAATTTTTATCACTTTTAATTTTAACATAAGCATTGTGTGCATCTATTTCACTAAGACTAATTGGAGGAGAATCTTCCCTTCTACCAAATATTCTATTAAATCTTTTCATCTCTTCTTTAGTAACAGCTGGATGGTCTTCATTTAGATATTCATCTTTTTTTAATACAAACCCGCCTTCGTCCATCATCGGTGCTGGCATTGCTTCGGCTGGCATTGCTTCAGCTGGCATCGCTTCCATCGGAGCTTGTGGTGCAAAGCCAGCTTCTTGTATAGGAGCTTCTTGTTCTTGTTGTTTTGCTACACCTTCGCCACCTTCTTCTTCTAGACGTTTACGTAACTCTAGACCTTCTTGTTGAAGTTTATCTAGGTACTTCTTTCCACCACCGAAGAAAGGAACTAGCCCTTTAGGAATACGGTATTCATAGTTACTGATACGAATAGGAACATCATCTGTAGGGTCAATATTAGTCCCTGTAAGATCAACATTATTCTCTATAGCTAGTTTAATAGACTCTTTAGCATATCGGTTGAGTTGGTTTAAACCGTGTAGAAGAACTGTCTCATAAGGAAGAATAAAATCACCTTCGTCAGCTTCTTGAGGAATATCATCAGCTACAGACTGCTCACCACCTTCTTGTGGGGGCATTGCATCTGGTTCGTTAATCATTCCCATATTCGGTGCAGGTTGTTCTGCAAATCCTGCTTCTTCCATCATTTCAGCCATAATATACTTCCTTTACTTAATATAGATATATCTGCAGGTTGTAACCAATTACGTTTAATCATTACACCTACTACATAACTTGGAGTGTCAATTAATGTAGCTCTATATATTCTACCTAATAAACTACGTTTAGTACCTTTCATTTCAGCTACAATATCATCTGTTCTTTTATTAGCTATATGTGAAAGAATCTTTGCAAGTAATTTATTAGAAGGCATCATAGATACTAGCTTACAATAAAGTTTATGGTATCCTAATTCATGTTCTGGTGTAAGATAACGGTCAGAGTACAGTAGCCATTGTTTTATACGGTATTCTCCTAGACCGTACATACGGTTCATCATAGTACATATAATTTTAGGATCGCCATCTCCCGGTCCAGACGAGTCAGTATCACCACCACCTTCTCCTTCATTGGGAGAACCTGCTCCTAAATCTGCTGCTGCCCCTGCATTTAAACCCATATCTTCTGCTGGATCTTCTAAACCCATATCTTCTGCGTTAACAGGTGGATCTTCTGCTGGAGCTTCTGTTGGAGCTTCTGCTGGATCTTCTGCTGCATCTTCTGCTGCACCTGTAGCCCCATAACCTGTTAACCCTGCTGTAGGACCGTGACCAAGAGGATCATCTATATCACTTATATCCTGCATAGCCTCGCCTGTCTCTTCATCAACGTAAGTATTTTTAGAAAAATAGTCTTTAGCGTCTTCTATATCCTTGTCTGTAAAGGTACTTCCAAAACGTGAGGGTTTATCAAATTGGTAATTAGTCCATGAGTGAGAAATAGGATCATAGGAAAACACAGGTGAGCCTGTTTTATCGACTGCTATACCTAAAGAGTTATACCCTGCTATTGTTGCAGGTGTTCCTGTTCCATTTACAGAACCTTCATAAGGATCTTTCCCACCATACGACATTCCTACTACACCAATCTGAGAGCCAGCACTTACAAGTGAAACTATTCCCATTCCAATAGGTCCACCTAGTACACCTAGACTTGTAGCAGAAAGACTTTTTCCGATAATATTAGAAGCTATAGTCTTTCCGAAAGCACTTCCGAAGTATTCGATTGCTTCCATCGCTTTATTGGGGTTTGTAAGATTACTAAGGTTATCTGCTAATTCTTGAAAAGAATTTTGTACATAAGACATAGCATCTGTAATATGAGCTTCTAACCCTTTATCTATGAAATCTTCTATATCTGTTAAGACTTCGTTGGTTTCTTGTTTTAACTCTGCAATACCTTCATTATAAGCTGTTCCAATACGACTTCCTAGATTAGAAAGAGTAACATCTAAATTATCTAATCCTGTATCTTCTAAAGCAGATACTGAGAACTCTTCGAAGTTTTTTGATAGGTCTTCTACAAAAGATAAATTAGGATCAAACTCGAAAGAATACCCTAAGTCTGGCTTTCCTAAAAGATCATCCATCTGATTAGAAACATCAGGAGTATCTGCTAACTCTAAAGAAGGTTCTTGCGAATCTCCTTCATCCTCTATAACAAAAGTATCTAATATAGGTGGAGGAGGAGTAAAAAGAGTAGGTTCTTCAGGTTTTGATGTAGATACAGGAGTACTAGGTGTACTCTTCTCAAAGCTAGATTGTGCGAAAGGTGCTTGACTATACACAGAGGCTCCACCGGGAAATTGTCCATAGAAACCCTTAGCAGACATACCTTCAGGTACATCAGGTAACTTTTCCTTTTGCATCAAAGGAGTACCAGTAGCTATCTTAGAGGTAATATCGGTAGCTGCTAACTGTTTCGGTGCAGCCGACATAGTACTCTGTATCGCTGGTTCCTGTTGCTTTTGTGTCTGCTCTGTTGCCATCAGTTTTCTTTGTTTACCTGTACTGTGTCATTAACCGATTTCTTGAGAACCACCAAGGTTTCCAGTAAAGCCAGCTTCCCCTGCAGACGGCGCATTTCCGACTCCGATTCCTCCACCACCAACCGTATCCTGTGGCGTTCCACCAACTCCTTGAGGTATTGCTCCAGCCCCTCCCATACTAGCTGGTTGTTGACCAGCGGCAGGAGCAACTTCGCCTGTTGTTCGTTCATTAAGACCTCTCAGTACTTCTGCAAAGATTGCAGCCTCACTTATATCATTAACCAAAGCATCAGGATCGATATCTTGGCTGATAGCCAGTTCACGTATAAGATTAGGTATCTTGATGAAAGGAGCTAACATAGGATTAGAGACAGTCTGTAAAAGAGCTGTAAGACGCTGTGTCCGTACTTCCTTCTGTATTACTGCACTAGTTCCTTTCGGTTTAATTTCTAAATCACCTATCTTCTCTGGGGTATCTTCGTTAAATTGCATATTCCATTGAAAGAATGCTTCTCCTAGTGGTTTCAGTAAGAAATCATCTACGTTCTTTATGACTGTCTTGACACTTAGGCTAGCACTAGACATAAGCATACTCAGTCCTGCAGCTGTACGTCCAGTACCTGTAACTCCTGTCTGACCGTGTGTTATACTAGGAATACCTGTCTGTTCATCAGAGAGTTGTCGAGCCTTATCGTACATCTGCATGTTCTCGCCAGCTGTACTAGGAAACTTAATAGCGTTTACTGCAGTACCCGTAACTCCTGATTGTCTACGAAAGACCTTACCGGGGAAAACATCATACGATTGACCGGGAACAAGTTGTGTCTCATCTATATCGAAGACTAGATGACCTGCTAACGCTAGATTGTCGATAGCCATACGCATATGCCCATTCATGAGAAGTTGGCTATCTTCCATGTTTTCAGCTACACCTACACCAAATAATTGATAAGGATTAAGCTCATAAGGAAAAGAATGATAAGGAATACGTGCAGGTATGAAAGGATTAATTACAAAACGTAATATCTCTTGACCACATATCCATGCATTTACCTGAATAGAATTAAGGTTTCCTTCAATACTTTCNATGTCGATACCAAAATCTTCTGCCAGAGCACTATCAAGACTACCCCAATACTCGTATACCTCATAGCGATTAGACGAATAGGTCGGGTCATCTTCGTTAGCATGTAAAGAAGATTCGAAGTAACGCTCTTGATAGTTCGGGCCACCAGATAACACATTTCCGATAGCTTCTTCATTGAAGTGTGGACGATTAATGAGGTCACGTAACTGTTCTCTATTCATTCTATGACGTTGAATAACGTATTCAGCATCGTTAATACTTGTTGCACTAGGATCAGGATAGAAGTCCCAACAACTTACAGCTTCTATCCTAGGAACATTACGCTCCATAGGTTCATACTTTTTAGAACCTTCCTCACCTAGAGTCCAGTTGTGTATAGTTTTATTATAGTTAAATGGACCTTTGATGACACCTGTACCTAAGAGAACACATTCGAAGATAGCATGTCGAAGTACAGTTACAGCACTAGTATCTAGTAGCTGATCCTGAATACACTTCTCCATGATACGTGCTGCTTCTGTAGCAGGTTCTATTTGTGGCTCTGCCATACGTCCCGGTCCTGAAGCTAGATTAGCTCCTTCGTATCTATTAGATAGACCACCTAACTCTGCAGGTTGAGGAGAGGCAGTAGCTTCTTTTGCACCGGGAAGTAGCTGCTTTCCATCTCCTTCGAAACCAATAGTATCTTGGAATGAAGGTTTTGCTAAAGCAACCTTACTCAGATGTGCAAACTCATCTATACCTACGGGCATAGGTGTAGATTCTACAGAAACAGGAAACTTGTTATTAGCAAATAGAATATCTATGATCTGTCCATAAGCAGCTAAGACTTTAGTCTTGGTAATCTTTATGAAAACCTGACTACGCTCATTACTACGGTACTGTGTGCTAGAATCGTACACACCTCTATAGTTTTTATATGCTTTTAGCCAACGCTCTTCTTCTAGTTGTCTTCCTGCTTCGGAGTTACGAAAACGTCCCATAATAGTACCAACAATTCCTGTAGCATCTTTTGCATCAGGAACGTCAATCATCTCTTCGCCCTCGTAGTCGATATCATCTGCCATAACGGTTTAGATTCCTTGTTTAGATGAAGCCATAATCATAGATGCTTGACCCATATGTTTACTACCCGCTTCTGCTGGGAAGTCCTCAGTGAGAACACCCGTCTTCGTACCTACACCAAACTCAAGTGCTTCACGGTACAGTTCACTTTCATTAGCGTCAGACATCTCACCTTGTTTACTCATCTGACCCATGATATACCCTTTTCCGTACATCTGTTTGTTTCCTGCTGGCATAGTCTTTCTCCTTTTTTCGTTGTTATTATTCAGCTAATTGTCTCATTGCGAAACCTTGATACTCTTCTTCTAAATCCTGTCTATACTCTGAAACAGGTCCACGATACTTCTCTACATATCTACGTGCCTTCTCATTAATGTTTCCCGGTCCTTCACGTAATGGAAGGCTTTTTCTAGCTAACATCCCTTCTTTCTTAGCTACACGTTCACTCAACTCTTTACCTGCAATATCTCTTATTGGGGTTAAGTCGGCAGTCCTTCTATCTGACTGCATAGCTTCTAAGAGTTCTTCTTCTTCAAAGTCACTAGGAGCATCTTGTATACGCTCTCCTGCTGGAGTAGCTTCTAGTGCAACATCTGTAAAGAGTTCTGCAGCTTTTGCTGCTGGAGCTATAGCTGTTGTTGCTGCACCTATGGCTAGACCTTTGAGAGTTTTCTTTCCCCCACCAAGTAAAATTTCTCTTAATTTTTGACTAGATGTTTTATTTTCAGGATTAAGATAACGTTTAAGCGCATCTTCTACACTTTCTGTAAATGAAGATACAACTTCTGGTGCTTCAGGTTTTATTTTTGCTTTTCGTTTTAAGCTCTCTATAATTGCTAATTCACGCTCAGTCTTATCAGGTTTAGCTTCTAAGTCTTGTATTTTTTTAGTTATCTCATTACGTTTATCTAACTCTTTTTCTATACTCCCTACTAAATTATCAGTGGTTGCTGCATCTGCTACTCTTTTTCTTTCTAATGCTTCTATTCGTTTATTTTCAATTTCAATATCTATATCTGCTGTTTGTTTCTGAATTTGAGATAAATTTAATTTTCTTCTAGCTTCTTGCATCTCTAAATCTTCAGGTGTTGCAACTCTTGGTTCTCCAACTTGATCTACTATTTCTAAAGGAATATCAAATTGTTCTGCACCTTCTTGAGTTAGATTTATAGCAGACACTCTAAATGCTAAGGGTATTTCATTTAATGTTTGTGCGTTAGTGTTTTTACCAACTATATTTTGTATTGTTTCTAAGGCTTCAGTTGCTGCATTTTCATCAACATCTACAGGAGATACGTAATATCCTTTAGTCATATTATTTAGATCAGCAATAATAGCCCCTATTTCTTCATGGCCTAAAAGCTGACTTATAACTCCTGCATCTTTACCTAATTCTAAAGCAAGCACAGATGGCACAAGTTTACGTAAATCTTTCACTCCTTTTATTTCTCTACCTAAAGATGCTTTACTTCCTTTAAACAGATCAACTATTTTACCTTCTTTTTTTAAAGATGTCGTCATTTTGCTTACAGTGACGCCACTAAATACTTTATCACTTCCTTTAGCTTTAGCGTCTTCTGCTGCATCACGTAATATTTCTAAAGCAACTCTAGGTACTTGTAATCCCGGCCTAGTTTTATTTCCTCTAGTATATTCAGATATATATCCTGTATTAAAATCAATATCTTCTATAAGAAGTTCTGCTACTTCTCCCGGTCTAAAAGGAACTAAGACATTGAAGGTTAACGCTGCCCTAGTTGCATCATCTTTTACTACGCTTATCGCTTCTAATATTTTAGGAATAGTAATGGAGGCTTTAGGAACTTTTTTAAACTTCTGTGTTCCACGAACCTGATATGCTTTAGGATTATCATCCTTCTTTCCAAAACTTCTAGCTATACCTCCATCACCTGTTATTCGTACAGCATCATCAGAAAAAGGATATCTCACTAATCCTTCTACTGCACCTTTATTTTTATTATAAAAGGTTCTAGTTTCACGTTCAATAGCTTGAAGATTAGTAAAAGTAGCTGAATTAGTATGTGTTGACTGTAATAATTTATTTACTGTTTCCTCATTAGCTAATGTTGTCCAAGGACGATTAACATCAATTTCTTCTTTTAATAGAACAGTTAGAATAGGTTTGACATTCTTTTCAGTTTTAGAATTTTGTTCCATTGCTGCAGCAAAAAAATCTGCAATAGATACAGTTTCATCAGATATAGATGTAACAAGTTGTTTTACTCTAGGTGTATCTATAAAAGCCATGTCTTATTTTAATATCCAAATATCTGATTAATAGGAGTGTAAGTCTGCTCTTTAACTTTATTGAGCATACCAGCGTGAGGGAGTCCCGTCTGTCGTGTCATACACATATACCTTAATGCATCGTAGGCGTGGTCTTCGGTCTTGGTATCCACATCCTCCGAGTTGGTCTTAGAAAGTGGTAGGGTAGGAAGAGTACGAATAAGATTAGTACAGGTACTAACAATACGTAGCCTAGGCTCTCCCGTCCGTTCATTGAGTGTTAATCTCCGATGAAGTTCTATTTTACCTGACATACGGTTCTTATCAGCAGGAATGAAGCGTACTCCGTTACGTGTCAAGGTTTCTGCAATACTTGGACCTGTACCGTGATTAGACCAACAAGAACCGTCTAGTACAGAGATACTCATAGGAGGGTCATTTTCTTCGAGAGCAGTTATCATCTGCGCTAATGTCTCTCCAGTGTATCCCTTATCGTATAACTCTCTATATATCCAAAAGTTATTATCCCAGTCTACTGCACCCCAGAGGACACAACTAGGACTACTATACCCATAATCAGCAGCCCGTACTCTAGGCCAGTTATAGGGTATCTCGAATGGAGTAACAACGTGTACTGATCTATCAAACTCTGAAAACGCTGCACCATCTGCGACATCCCAATCTCCTTCTAAGAGCCTTCTACGTTCTACCTCTGGTAAGGATAGAAGCATAGCTTCGTACTCTCCAGACTCTGCTAGGTGAGGATTATCTGTTAACCTAGCAGGTATAAATCTTCGTTGGAAGAGAGGTTCTCCCGGCCTCTTAGGATGAGAAGGTCCGTGAAGAAGTATCTTTCCTGTATCTGTATCCGTAGCCCAGAAAGAATTATTAGGTGGAGCAGGGTCTATGAACATTTTCTTTATCCACCAACCACCACCACCACCGGGATTAGCAGACGCTCTCATATACGTGTCTATAGTGGTATCTGTACTACGCAATCGACTTCGTAGGTAATTCCATACGTAAGGAGTAGGATAGTGGCCTAATTCATCTATACCTATCCAAGTGAAGGCTTGACCTTGATACCGTGTTACGTCTGTATCCTTATCGACATAACTGAAGAGGGCTGTTGCACCACTAGGAAATGACCAAGTATTCTTAGATTCTCTGAATATTGCACCGGGAAAAGCCTGTGGATATATTTTTCTTGATTGATCTACAAGCTCTGTAAGTTCTGCCAGAGTCCTACGCAATAACAATGCACGATGATTACCGTTATGTGCGTAACGTAGAAGGTCCATCAGCATAGCGAAAGATTTACCACCACCTGCCGCACCGCCATAGAGTACTTCTTTCTCTGGGGCTGCTAAGAAGTCAGTTTGAGGGCCAGCATTCGGATTGAATAAAATTTGTGTATTATCGTGTAATGCTGCCCGTACACTTTTAGGTAACTTCTTAACATTCTCCTCAACGGCTAGACCACCTCTATCTATTAGTTTACGTGTGTGTGTGATATTGGCCTGTTTGTCGTTGAGTTGAGCTAGTTTCTTCTTAGCATTTCTCTCTAGTTGTTTAGCACCTTTAACTCGTTTACGTACCTCTCGTTTCTTTCGTTCTATAGAGGATACGTTGTAGTTTCCTTTCTTACCGGCAGTTAACTTAGGTCTACCGGCTTTACGTTTAGGTGGTTCATCTGTCATTTTTTCTTTTTATTCTTACGCTTCTTAACTTTACCACCTTTATTAAAAGGAATAGATAACCTACCCATAATAGAACTTTGTTGTTTTCTTCCTATACTTTCTTGACCGGGAGTACGGGATAAATCTAAAGAGCCTGTTCCACCCAACATCGGACTTTCTATTCCTGCACCGTACGTATACATCGGTTTACCTCCAAAATCTCCAGAACCCTGAAAGTCCGGTGCGTCTACTTGATATGAACCTTTATCTGAAGATCTATCTACACTTCCTCTAAGTTTTACACCACCACCTAGAGGTAGTTTTCCAGAAGCGTGCAGATTTTTGTCTCTGTGTCTTGTTGACACATAAGGACTTTTTCCTTTAGATTGTGTAGTACTATATCCAAGAGTAGCTTCTGCACCTTTTTTACTTTTTACTGTACCTCTTACAGAAAAAAACTCTGATCCATCGCGTTTCATGTACTCACCACCTAAACTTACTGGTCGAGGTGCGTTACCTTTAGGATAAGGTTTATTTTTAGGCATCTATTCTTCGAAGTCTTGTATGCAACTAGATTGATCTGACGTTATAGGCTCACAGTCACAAGTTTCAGGATCACACTCACACCCTTCTCTTCCACACCTATAACAGACTTCTCTCTCTTCTTCAAAAAGTTTATCATCACTATAACAACTCATGATTTTACGACTTTCGTTTAGGTTTCTTAGCTGTCTTAGCGGCCCGTGTGAAGTTAGCTTTAGTAGGAGCACCTTTAGCACCAACTTTACGCATCTTTTCTTTAGAGCCAGCAGCTATGCGTTTACGTTTAGCATGAATATTAGCATATAGCCCGGGTTTCTTAGCCATTATGCTCCTACCTTTTTCATTGCTATCTTATGCGCTTTAGTGAAAGATTTACCTTTTTTCATATTCTTCTTCATACTTGTCATGTGCTTCGGAGTATGATGACTACTATGTTTCTTCATAGTGCTTTTCTGACGTTTCGTGAGAGACTTTGTTTTAGCAACCATCTAACATTTCCACCTTCTTCTTGCTTGCCGTATACGGCTGTTAGGATCATTACGTGTCTTAGCAGAGGAGCGTTTCAACTGTCCTAGTGATCTAGCACAGTAGCTCTTACGTCTGTTAGCTGCTTTGCTACCCTTCTTGACTTTACCCGTTACGGCAGTCTTCAGTTTGCTACCGGGATTGGCTCGTCTGTGGGCTGCTACACCAGCCTTAGTCATACCGGCACCAGACTTAGTAGAACGATAGTTCTTCTTAGTGCGAGGTATTGCTTTTTGTGGAGTACGTGCCATAACGTAACGGCTCTATGGCTTTTCCATTGAATACTTAGCTACACG
>JGI24006J15134_10000640_pt1 | contig 21297 bp, 27 predicted proteins | sample LinPmetageLP53_FD_15134 | JGI IMG/M metagenome (IMG submission 15134)
AAATTACAAACTTATGATGGTAATTATAATTCTCCATTAAAATCATCACCATCTAATTCAATCATAAATAATTGTCTATCAAATATTCAAAATGAGATAGAGAGTATAAAACATATGTACAAAGAATAATTGTTTGTTTTTGTTCCACGATTACCTCAAGTCTTGTCAGCTTGGGGTTTTCGTGGTAGTAGGCAATAGTGCTTTAATTAAATGACAAACAAATGATAGAAATAAATAAAAATGATGTGATTAAATTCACAGAAGTAACTCCAAATAATTATTGGACAATAAAATGGGAACGTGGTAGTGGATATGCATATAAAAGTAAAAATGACAATTGTATTGGACACGTTGACAAAGATTGGTTGCTTTGGATGATAGATTCTGGCAAAGCTGAGATAGTAAAAAAATAAAATAATCATAATTTAGGCACGATTTCGTATCCATTTGGGTACGTTTTCGTGTTTTTTCATATATTACAGATTACGTGGACTTACGTGGACTTACGAGCTCACGTAATTTACGTGGACTTACGAAAAGATCTGAAAATAAAATTAACTTATATATTAGGTTATTAAGTATTTATTATGTAGTTTAGCAATACTTATTAATTAAATTGAATTAGAATGAAAAAAACGCACCACACTTACGAGTATATATTGTCTGAAAACAATATTGTTATTGTACATTATGAGCTCTACAAACAAAAAGAAAGTGAAGACAGATTAACACCTTCAATGGAAACTATAGAAATAATAAAATTAATGCTTAATGGCGAAGATGTGACTTACGAATTAGAAATGTTTTCGTTTGAGAACATAGAGTCTAACATAGAAATAAGTTTACAAAAATGAAAATATTAGAATTATTTAGTGGTAGCCGTTCTATTGGAAAGGTTGCCGACTCAAAAAACCACCACGTTTTTTCTGTAGACAATGTAGATTATCCAAATACAGATTGGACAGGTGATATATTAGATTGGGACTACAGATTAAATGAGATGCAAACAGGTGATTTAGATGAGCTCTATATTCCAGATATGATTTGGGCATCTTGTCCTTGCACCGACTTTTCAGTAGCTTGTATAGGCAAGAAATGGGTTAGTGGACACGAGTTTAAACCAAGAGATCCTAATCTTTTAGGCATAGAATTACTTAATAAAACCATAGAAATAATCCAATTTTACTTAGAAAAAAATCCAAACTTAATATGGTTTGTAGAAAATCCACGTGGTAAAATGAGAAAGTCACCAATGTGGAAAACGATTGAACATCAGAGACATACGGTAACATATTGTTCTTATGGAGACTCAAGAATGAAACCTACAGACATATGGACTAATGCATATAATTGGACACCAAAAACAATGTGTAAGAACTTTAAGTACAATAATAAAGGAGAGGTTATTAATAGACATTGTCATCACGATGCATCTCAACGTGGTAGTACTGTGAGAAAATTACGAGCTCAAGGTATTGATGCAGTAAAAAGAGGAACAGAGTCTTTAAAAAATAATCACGAGAGAAGTAAAATTCCTCAAGAATTATGTGAAGAAATAGTATCTGTTATGGAGCATGAGTTACAAGAAATCAGACAAGATGGATGGCTAAGTATAGCCAAAAGAATATTATAAATAAATTAAAATTAAATAAAATGGGATACAGAAGTAAAGTAATTGTAGGAGTAAAAAGTGGAGAGTTATCAGAAAAATTTGATAACATATTAAGGAAACATAAGTTTCCAATAGATAAACCAAATGGAGATTATCTAAAAATACATAGAAATCCGAATGACAAAACCCTTTATACATTTGATTATATTAAATGGTACGAGTCAGATAATTGGTGTACAGAGATTGTTGATTGGTTACGGAAAGTAAATAATGTAATAGGAATAACAGATTCAGATGTTTTCTGTATAGGACTTGGAGAAGATGGACAATTACATTCTGAAATAGGAGATCCTTATGAGTATGTAGAGCAAATTAGTGAAATTAACTTAATAGATTAAATAAATTAAAATTAAATAAAATGGAAAAAAAAGAAAATATGTATATTGACAATAGCAGATTTAAGGAATTTATAGATGAATTAGCTACTCAAATAACTGAAGAAAGATGTGGAGATGAAGCGTATGCAAGTAAAAATTTATTTCACGGTTATAAATTTACTGAAGAAGCTCAAAAGTATTATGATGAAAGATATGATGAATATGAAACGATGGTTAATAAAATAATGGGAGTGTATAAACACAGTGATATGATTACGCATATTTACCCTATTAAATAAAAATAAATAAAATGGAATTTAAAATAACAATAATATTATCTCACATAGAAGATCAATCTGTGGAAGATATGGAATTAAATGCACAAAACTATATTAAAGAGTTCATAGAAGATGATGAGCTCTATATAGAAAGCATAGAAAATATAACTATTAATAAAAAAAAGATTATGAAAGTAAAAAACCCAAGAAAAGAAATGATAGATTTTATAATGGAGTATGCTGGAGATGAAATAGAATCTATTAATGATGCTTTAAAAATAGCAAAGATGACAGATAAAGAATTGAAAGATGATATTGATAATATAATAGAATATTATAAAAGAGAGCATAAGAAAATAATAGAATATAATAAAAGAAAATAATTATGAAAGTAAAAAAAGTAACATATGATGACACACGAGATATTGCAATTAGATGTGTAAATGCGTTAGTAGAGATGAAGTCCGTTGATTATATGGGATACAAAAAGATTTCTTCTGATGAACATCATTTTGAAATACAGGATTTAATCCAGGATGAAATAAATAAAGTATTAGGATTAGATATAGATGATAATTTTGAAGTAAGTTTGATTAAATCAAACTAACATCAAACATCAAACTAAATAAATATTAACTTTGTTTTAAAAATAATTATGAAAAAATTTATAGTTTCTATTTCGTGCGATTCTAAAAGTGGATTATACGGTATAAGAGAAAAAGCTCGTAATCCTACAACAATAGTTGAAGTAGTAGATGCTCATAGTGAATACTCAATTTTACTTAAAAATCTTAACAAGTATAAAAAAGGTGAGAATATTTATTTCTGGAAAACTTATGCTAAACCTATTAAATTTTTACTCCAAAATTATAGCCCCAAAGATAATGTTGCACATAGATTAAAAAACATTCCATATACACATTTTTATTATATAGAAGACAACAAACTATATATTACTGATGGTTATGTACAGCAAGTTATTGTTGTTGTTCCATTTCACACAGATATTTATTCGGTAGCTGTTGATATAGACACTTTAGATCCTAAATTTTTATCTTATGAAATACATACTGCTTTAATTTCTAATGTAGAAAACATTACAAAGATGTATAATGATTATAATGGACTTACGAGCTCATATGAATATCTTCACAATTCTAATAATATTAGAATACCAAATGAAAAAATTGATTATAATAAATTTAATTACAACACAGGAATGGTAAGAGGAGACAGTCATAAGTTTCAAGAAAAAGAAAACTTTTTACATATTGATTTGGTTGTTAACTAATTATTATGTATTTTTAAAGTCTGAATTATTATTTTATTATAGGGTTAAGTCTATCAGAGGACTTATTAAATGAGGATCTATTTGTGATCAATGCCCAAGCAAGTTAAGTACAGTCACAGATTACCCGAAAAGTAATATTACGGCTGAGACACTTGCAAAACACGAGTTGATGTTAGGCTAAATCAACAATGTAATTAGAAACTGTATGGCGTGTTTCTTTCTCGTTTTTTTATTAACTAATTAAATTAAAAATGGATAAAGAATATTATAAAAAAGTAAGTAACTATAGATATAGGGTTTTAAACTATAATGACTGGAAACAGTATATTGAAGAAGAATATAAAAAAACAGCTATAAAAAATATAGATAAAAAAGCTAAAAAACAAAGAGCTCAAGTTAAAGGCAGTCCTTTAAATTTTTGTTTGTAATGAAAGAGATCAATCAATTAATCAGTGAGGAAAAGTTAAAACCTAATCCAAACAGAAGTTTGATTCAAAAGTTACAGCAACAATTAGACAGAATAATAAAAAATAAACAAGAGGGAGAGGACACAACGTCCAAAAAATAACTCAATTAGATTTGAAGTTAATTTTCTTTCTAACTCTCTCTTGTTTTTAACTTAAAATAGCTGGGAATAATCCCTAACCTTATTGGGTATGTAAGAGTATCCTTAATATTAAATGTTTAGCTATTTTAAACCATAAAGGGAGGACATAAACGGCATAAGCCAACGATAAGTTAATACTATTGTCCTCCTTTTATGTAAATTAAATTAAATTAAATGAACGAATTATCACAATACTTTGTAGAGCAGTGCAAATCAGCACGAGATCTTAAACTTTACAACATAAAAAACAGATTAAACTTAATAGAGTTTGATAGTTTTTTTAAAGAAACAAACAAACATATGGTGAATAATAGGCTTATGGAAATTACTCCTAATTATAGAAAAACTGATTTTTCTCGCCCTAAACCAATAAAAAATTGTCTAAATTACTTAAAACTAAAAAAATATTAAAATGAGCAAAAAAAATGATTTNAAAGATGTNGTTNATGTTCCTAATTATTATATAGGAGACACATACAGAGAGGGTTACTATCAAGCAAGGTATGTTGTAGAAGATTTTAATTGCACTTGGAACATTGGAAATGTTGTGACTTATTGTCTAAGGAGCTCTGAGAAACACGAGTCTCCAATAGAGTGTTTGCAAAAATCTATAAATCATCTTAAGTTTGAAATAGAGAGATTAGAAAAATTAAATAAAAAAAAATAAAATGAAGAAAGAAATATTTGATAAATATGCCTCATTAGTCGCTGATCAGTTTTTTATAAAACTGGAAGATATGTTTTCAAAATCACGTGTTCATCCACGTCCAGAGGCAAGACAAATGCTTTACTATTTAGCTTTTGAGCGCCCAATTAAAATAGGCAGTATTAGAAGATTTATGGAGGAAAACGGTCTTCCTGTTCAGCATAACACTGTTATGAAAGGTTATGAAAAAGCAAAAAAATCGGTAGAGCAAGACAAAGATTATAGAGAATTTATAAAAAAAATATCTAATGTATAATAAGGAAGATTTATTCTCTCAAGCTATGGAAGGTAACAATATAAAATTTGAAAAGATTAGTGGTATAAGTTTAATAAATACAGGTTTTAAAATTAGTAAGTACTTAAGCAAAATAGAAATTTTAAATTGTTCTAAAAGTGGTGATTATTACCAAGAACTTACCGAGCATGAATACAATATATTATATAAAAATGGATGGGAAAAAGGATGCAGACTACTGGCTTTAGATAATTGCAAACGTAAGGCAGAGCTCATTCAAGATAAAATGAAAAAAGAAGTAAACACAAGAAAAAATGATAAGTTTATTAAGAATTTAAAAAATAAAAGAGATCTTATTATGCAAAAATATTCTTATCATTCAAATAAACTAACTAAATTAAATTAAATAAAATGGAAAAGAAAAACATTTACAAAGCTCTTGCTAAATTTCAACAAGAAGTACCTGTTCTTTTAAAAGGAACAGATGGTTATGGATACAAGTACATACAACTTGAACACATAATTGCACAAATTAATCCTTTATTAAAAAAACATGATCTTGGATTTACTCAGTTAATTGATGGTAGTGGACTTACGACAGTTTTGTTTCATCATCCATCAGGAGAAGATATTTCTTCTTCTTGCATAATTCCTGAATGCGATATGAAAGGTATGAACAAGTTTCAATCAGCAGGAGCAGGGATTACTTATTTTAGAAGATATGCATTGTCTTCTATGTTAGGAATTATAAGTGACCAGGACACAGATGCAAAAGTATATACTACTGTAGCCCCTAAAATAAAAGTTAAACCTGAAGAGGCAACTAAAGTAACATTAGAAGTAGATTCTAAAGATTGGATTAACGTATTAAAGTATATTTCTAAATCTGAAATTAAAGCATTGGGATTGCCTGTTATTGTAGAGCAATTACAACAGAAATTTAAAATCACTGCTACAACAAAAAAGGAGCTTTCTAAGCATATATAATGGAGTTCTTTGATTTAGTAGAGGTTATTAATAAACTTAAAGATGACAGTCTGTATTATGGTGATTACGGAAAGCAATGGCTTTCTAATTCTGATATAGGCACATTGATTAATAATCCTAAACAATTTAGGAAGCCTCAAGAAGAAACCAAGGCAATGATTGAAGGCAGATACTTTCATACAGCTATGTTAGAGCCTCACAAATTAGATGACTTTATAGTTTTAGATTTAGCAAGTAGAAATACAAAAGCTTACAAAGAATATGTCATAAACAATGATAAGAAAATTTATTTATTAATAAAAGAAGTGCAGAATTTAAATACCATTGTAGAGGTAATGAAGTCAAACACAGTAATGATGTTAAACATATATAATAAGAAAAATTACTTTGAAGTTCCTATGATTAAAGAAATATGTGGGATAGAGTGGAAAGGTAAGGCTGATATTGTATGTGCTGATAGGCTGATAGATATTAAAACCACATCTGATATATCAAAATTTAAGTTTTCAGCTCGTAAATACAATTATGATAGTCAAGCATACGTGTATCAACAATTGTTCGGTAAACCTCTTGTATTCTACGTTATAGACAAGTTAACACACGATTTAGGAATATATGAGCCATCACAAGACTTTTTAGAACGTGGTAGAGAAAAAGTAGAAAAAGCAGTTGAGATATACAATAAGTTTTATGGACCAAGTGCAGATCCTGCAAATATTAAACAATACATTCATTATGAAACATTATAAAAAAATATACTTTGTCTTTAAGGCATTGTATGTAAAATTAAAAGATTATCTTTCAATCCTTCGTAAAAAAAGGAAAAAAAGAGAAAGATTTATAGTAGAAGTTCCAACTACTATGGAAAGTGAAAGCGATAAAAATAAACTTATGGCTGACATTTTAGACATTTTGGAACATCAAATTAAATTACATTAAAATGGAAGATAAAAAAATTTTTGTTGGATCAGGTATATCAAAGTTTGAAGGAAACCTTGTGTCTTGTAGTATATGTCTTTCTGATTTACCGTCAGAGCATATATTTGAATACAATTCTAAGAAATACATTAAACTGAATGTCCAAAAGAAAAAAGAACAAGATCAGTATGGTAAAACACATTCTGTATCTATTGACACTTGGAAACCTGAAGCTAAAAAAGAGCCTGTACCAGCTGTTGATTCCAGCAATGACTTACCTTTTTAAAGGTATTTAAAATATAGAGGGAAGGGATAGTTTCTTTTCCCTCTATTTTTATTATGTACTTAGGTATATAAAAAAAAAGAATATAATATAATAATAATCAATTAGTTATAAAAAATATAACTTGGAATAAGAATGGAATGCAAATGGAAATAACGATATTTAAAGACATAAAAAATACTGATCAACCTTTTTATAGAGAAGTAGAAGTAACATTAGAAAGGATAGAGAAGGGAAATTCAGCTGAGATAGTAAAAAGAATAAGAGCTGAAAAAGACAAAGAAAGAAGAAATGAAATAAAAAAACTTTTACCAGCTATATGTTTTAGTGGTAAGTTTATTAAAAGAAATGATAAATCATTAGTAGAACACAGTGGACTTATTTGTTTAGATTTTGATGGGTATAAAACAAACAAAGAGCTCTTACAAGAAAAAGAAATATTATCTAAAAATAAATTTGTATTTAGTGTTTTTGTATCTCCAAGTGGTAAGGGATTAAAGGCATTAATAAAGATTCCTGCAATAGTAGAAAACCATAAAAAATATTTTAATTCATTACAGAAATATTTAGATTCTCCATATTTTGATGCTACATCTAAAAATGTTTCACGTGTGTGTTATGAAAGTTACGATCCTTTAATTTACGTAAATCCTACATCAAGTGTATGGGATAAGATAGAAGAAACAGAATTTGTAGAAGTTATTAAAAACACAGATACACCAACTATTCCCATTACAGATGAAAATAAAATAGTAGATATTCTACTTAAATGGTGGGAAAAAAAATATGGTTTAAAAAATGGTGAAAGAAATAACAATGTATTTATATTGGCTTCAGCTTTTAATGATTTTGGAGTTACACAAAACTTAGCAGAATTTATTATGGGTAATTTTGATTCTAAAGATTTTAATCTTAATGAAATCAAAAGAACTATACAGTCTGCATATGCTAACACACAAAATTTTGGCTCTAAATATTATGAAGATGAAGACAGAATTAGTTTAGTAAAACAACAGTTAAGAAGAGGTGTATCAAAAAAAGAAATACGATGTCAGTTACAAGACGAAAACATTGATATTGTAGATATAGAAAACGTTATGGTTCGTCTTGAAGAAGAGCAGTCAGTTCAACAATTTTGGACTAAAAGTGATAAGGGAGTTGTAAAAATGACACACATACTTTTTAAAAATTTTTTAGAAGACAGTGGATTTTATAAGTTTAATCCTGAAGGAAGTAAAAATTATGTTTTTGTAAGGGTAACAAATAATCTTATTGATCATACATCTGAAAAAGAAATAAAAGATTTTGTATTAAGTTATTTATTAACTGTTGATGATTTATCAGTATACAATTATTTTGCTGAAATGACAAAATATTTTAGAGAAGAGTTTCTTACTTTATTATCAAGTATAAATGTATTTTTTATTGAGGATACTAAATCTACTGCTTACTTATATTATATGAATTGTGCAGTTAAAATTACTGTAAATGACATTACATTAATTGATTACATAGATTTAGGTGGTTATGTATGGAGAGACCACGTAATAGACAGGAGTTTTACAATGTGTAAAGTAGGTAAATGTGATTATAAAACATTTATATCAAATATTTGTGCTGAAAATGAAAGTCGTATAGCTTCAATGGAATCAACCATAGGGTATTTACTACATGGTTGGAAAAATTTATCTTATTGTCCTGCTGTAATATTAAATGATGAAGTTATATCTGATAATCCAGAGGGAGGAACAGGTAAGGGTTTGTTTATGAATGGATTGACTCATATGAAAAAATTAGTAACTATTGATGGTAAATCGTTTACATTTGAAAGGTCATTTGCTTATCAATTAGTATCTGCTGATACACAAATTTTATGTTTTGATGATGTAAAAAAATCTTTTGATTTTGAAAGATTGTTTAGTATTATTACAGAGGGAATTACCCTGGAGCGTAAAAATAAAGACGCAATTAAAATTCCATTTGCTAAATCTCCTAAAGTTGCGCTTACAACGAATTATGCTATTAAAGGTAAGGGGTCAAGCTTTGAAAGAAGAAAATGGGAATTAGAGCTTGCACAACACTACACTAAAGAATTTACCCCACTTGTAGAGTTTGGTAAACTAATGTTTGGTGAATGGGATGACAATGAATGGTGTCAGTTTGATAATTATATGATACAAAATTTACAGATATATTTAAACAAAGGTTTGCTAAAAAGTCAATTTGTTAATCTTAAAATTAGAAAGTTATCTGCTGAAACTTGTCACGAGTTTATTGAATGGTGTGGACTTATTGGAAGTGGAGTACCAAATGATTTATTAAAAGCTAATACAAGAATATTTAAACAGGATTTATATGAAGATTTTATTAATGAGCATCCTGATTTTGCTCCTAAATCTAAATTTACTATATCACGTATTAAATTTTGGTCCTGGATTAGATCTTATTCTATATTTAAATATGATATAGAATTTGTAGAGGGTAGAAATATGAACGGTAGATATATTGAATTTAAAACAAAAGAAGAATAAAAATAGATGAAAATATTAATAGCTTGTGAAGAGTCACAAACAATAACTAATTTGTACAGAAAATTAGGACATGAAGCATATTCATGTGATATATTAGATTGCAGTGGAGGTAATCCTCAATATCATTACAAAGGAGATGCCCTTGCCTACGCATACAGTGGTGAATTTGACATGATGATTGCTCACCCACCTTGTACTTATTTAGCTGTAAGTGGTGCAAGATGGATGTACAACAAAGACGGAAGTGTTAATCAAGAAAGATTGTCTAATCAAAATAAAGCATTAGAATTTGTAAAAAAATTAATGGATGCTCCTATTGATAAAATAGCTGTAGAAAATCCTATAAGCGTTATAAGTTCTAAAATTAGAAAGCCTGATCAGATAGTCCATCCCTATTGGTTTGGTGATGAAGCATCTAAATCTACGTGTTTATGGTTAAAAAACTTACCATTACTTACTGCTACAAATATGGTGGGCAAAGGAGAAAAAGTTTATTACAAAAGTGGAAAGTCGCATCCTAAATGGTATGCCGAAGCTCTTTCAAAATCTAAAACACCAGATGAAAGAAGGAAATTAAGAAGTAAAACTTTTGAAGGAATGGCTAAAGCAATCACAGAACAATGGAATTAAAATTTAGAGATTATCAAGCAGAGATAATTAAAAAAGCTACTGATATATTTTTATATGGATATAGTAATTTTGTGTATTTAGCTATGGAGGTTAGAACAGGTAAAACACTAACTGCTTTAGGAATTTGTTCTAAGTTAAATGCAAAAAATGTTTTATTTATAACTAAGAAAAAAGCTATTACAAGTATAGAACATGACTTTTATTTGTTAAAATCCCCTTATTATTTAGAAGTTATTAATTATGAATCATTACATAAGATTCATCAAACAGGTTGGGATGTAGTTATTTGTGATGAATCGCATTCGTTAGGAGCTTTTCCACGTCCTAATAAAAGAGCAAAACAAGTTAAAGAAATATTTAGAAGGTCAACGCCATATGTTTTGTTTTTATCAGGAACACCAACACCAGAGTCATACTGTCAAATGTATCATCAAGTTTACGGGGTAGATAATAATCCTTTTTCTAAATACAAAAATTTTTATGCTTTTGCTAAAACACACGTAAACGTCACTCAGAGGAAGATTAACAGTATGATGATTAATGACTACACAAAAGGATTAAAGTCCATTATGGAGGCTGTAGACCCCTTTAAAATAAGCTATACACAAAAGAAAGCAGGCTTTAAAACACAGACAGAAGAAAAAGTTCTATATGTAGAATTAAATACAGGTACTATAAAATTAATAAATAGATTAAAAAAAGACAGAGTATTGGAAGGAGATGGGGAAATACTATTAGCAGATACAGGAGTTAAACTAATGTCTAAAATACATCAATTATGTTCTGGTACTGTTAAGTTTGAAAGTGGTAACGCAATGACTGTAGATTTTAATAAAGTAAATTTTATTAAAAAATATTTTGACAATAAAAAAATTGCTATTTTTTATAAGTTTACTCAAGAGTATAAAGCTTTAAAAGAAGTTTATGGTGACAATATAACAAATGATTTAGAAGAATTTAAAACTACAGATAAATGTATAGCTTTGCAAATCGTAGCAGGAAGAGAAGGAATAAGTTTAAAAGAAGCTGAAGCACTTGTTTATTACAATATAGATTTTAGTGCAACATCTTATTTTCAAAGTCGTGATCGTATGACAACTAAAGACAGAGCTTATAATAAAATATATTGGATTTTTAGTCATAACGGAATAGAAAATGATATTTATAAAGCTGTAGTTAAAAAGAAAGATTATACCCTATCACATTTTAAAAGAGATTCATTAGATTTGTAAAATGACAGAGAATCAAATCCAATTGAAAAGAATAAACCAATTGGAAGATGAAGGCTATTATGTTATTAAATTAACAGTAACAAATAGAAATGGGATACCTGATTTAATAGCTATACCTAAAAATTCAGATGTATTATTTTCTGAAATAAAAAAGCCTGATGGTAAAGTATCTGTGCTACAGAAGTTTAGACTAAAACAATTAAAAGAACATGGAATTAAAACTGAAATCTACAGAGGAGACTAAATGGAGTGTGGAAGATGAATTTATAGAAAATTTGCAAGAAGAATTTAAAATTGTAAAAGCCATTAAAATAGCTTCTTTTATACAAAATAATTTACAAGAAGTTCCAATAAATTTATTGACTTCTCAAATTTTAGGAGGTTGTATTGTTGATATTGATAAAAATAATATAACTTTTGCATTAGAAATTATTAGGCTAAATAAAGGTCCTTCCATCTTATCAAACATTTGTTTAATCTCTATGGATGAATATCTTGATTTAAGATTATTAAATTGTTATATAAAAAATCCTAATGAATTAGGATAAGATGTATTTTTTTTTATATTTGATAAAACCAAGTATAAATGTCAAGAATTGCACCAGAAGACCAATCATCTATTAATCATATTAAGTATATTACTAATAATATACATGATTTTAGTGACGAGCTTTATGAAGATTTAATGGATAGGGAGCATGAAAGTGCAAAGAAAAAAGCTCAGGATTTAATCAAAATTCTTGCTGACTTAATACAATCATTAAGTGAGGAAATTTAATATAATAAAATTATGAATAAAGAAAGAGCAAAAGAATTACATGAGTTTTGTAACACAATAGCAGACAGATTTTCTAATAAAGCCAGGCAAGGTAATGTTAACAATGAAACATTTCATGTTGATGAAGTCATACCTACATCAGATGATTCAGCAGTTGTTAATTTTAAAAAAAACACAGGTAAATTAGCTGTAGCTTTTTGTTATTATATTAACAGAGGAAGGTCTAAAGGGTGGAAATATTTTTTTCCTACTGACGCTCATGTTGTAGGAATGCAAGCTTTTTCTTACTATAAGTTAGAAGCTGAGAGAAAAAATTACAAGAAAAATTTTGAGAAAGAGGCTGTTGAACAGTACAATAGGAATAGAGATTACCCTGATCAAATAAAATCATTAGAAGAAATAAATTAATTATATATAATTTGCTTAAGTTTTGTTTGCAAATTTACAATTTCTTGACACTTTTCATACTCTTCAGTATAAATAAAATAAGATAAAAGCTCTTCATAAATAGGATTATTATGTCTTAATGGTTGGTCTTCAGGATTATGTAAAAACCACAGATCAGCGTCTGAATCTAAAAATTCTTCAATAGTTTTTTTACCTGTTATTAAAAGATAGGTATTGTTAAAACATATGTCTTCGTCAAAATTAGTATGTTCCATATAATTGATAATATAATTCAGGATTTTCTACTCTCATTACAGATTTACTTTTTAATTTAGTACTGCTTTTTTTATTTCTTTGTAGTTGCTCGTATAATTCAGGATTAGTTTCTTTAATGAATTTTAAATCTTCTTTTGAATATGACTTACCTAAAGCTGGTTGATATGAAGGACTAATTCCTAACACACTATACACAGCTTTATCTTGGTCCTTACCTGTTGCTCCAAAAATATTATACAAGCCAATAAAAGGATCTAATTGAGCTCCTAAACCTATTTCTACAAGAGGTTGTATTCCTTTAGAAAAACTTTTATCTTTTGTAGCCTTAAATATTTTTCTACTTATAGCTTTATAAGGATTAACAACGTCATCACTAAAACCTTTTCTACCTTTTATTTTATTAATTCCTTCTTCTGCAGCTGATCCAAAAAGAGGTATTTGATATAATAAGTTTAATCCGTACATTGCATCTTTTACTCTGTTCATTGCTACTTCTTTATCTTCATCATCACCTTTTATTAATAAAGCTATATTTGCAGCTAAAGCAAACATTACATTTGCTCCTGCAAAATTTAAAGCTAAAGCTCTAATATCTTTGCTTTTTACATCTCTAACTTTTCCTTTTTCAGCAATAGACTTCATGATATTAGATTGTGCTTGTAATACCTTATTTATTTGTAAAAACAAAGTACTTCCAAACATTGTAAATGGACGAACAAATGCGCTTTGACTTTGTTGAAGTGGAATTTTATCAGTGTCTCTTCTTGATTGTTGAGTAGCATTATAATTATTAAAAGTTTCTGCTGCTTTTGCTTTAGACATACCTTTAGATAAATTTCTTTCATAATTTACCATATATCCCATTACTCCCATAACATCTCCCATAACAGTTGGAGAGGCTGCAGCTTTTTTAAAGAAAGTAACTGCACGATTTATTCTTCCTTCAGCATCAGATCCTGTAAGTCTTTTTTCTATAGGCTTCATAATTCTACTTCCTGATTCTAACCTATAAATATCTCCTTCTAAACCTTTACGCAAACGATCAGTAAAATCAGGTGATATTGTTTTAGCTAATCTTATGTAATAAGGAAGCTTAGCAATTACTTTAGCCATTCCTATCATAAACTCACCAATATTACCATCATATTCTTCAAAAGCATTTACAAATGATGTAGATTGTTTAAGCAACTGAACTGCCTTAAAAGATAAAGCAAAACCTGTAAATTTAGTCATTATTTTATCTATAACTGTTCTATTTACCATTCCTGCTTGAGGGTTTAAAGCTAAATTAATAGAGTTATATATAGTTTTTTTAACCCCTAATTCAGTTAATAAGGTATTAACAGCAGGAACTTTAAAAATAGCTTCTAAATTTTTAACACCTGGAGCATAAGCTTTATACCGTTCCATTTGTGAAATATGATTTTCTAATGTGTCAGTAAAAGTCTCCTTAGTATCTATTTTACCTGTCAAGTCAGTCCTATTTTTAGTAGCCGAATTGTTTTCTTGATTAAATACTTGGCTAAAATTACCTCCTTGTAGCTCTTGTTGATTAGCAGCAGAAATACTTTTAGTAGGAAAATAATTTTCCACAGGATTTAAATTAACATAATTATTTTGTAGATAAACATCATTAATGCTTTCAAAATAATCTGTGCTTAAATACTCTACAATTTTATCTGCAAACTCTATTGCATCTGTTCCGATAAACTCTTCTATTTGTAGTAATTGTTTTGGACCAAATCCATTAGCTTCTAATTTAATTCTTTGATCAGCGTTTTTAGATAAAGCATAAATTCTTATTAATTGACCAATATTATATTGGGCTTTAGTTTTATCATTTAACATTAATTCTTTAATCCCAAAAGGTATTTTAGATTTCCAATCTTTAAAGTTTTCTATACCAGGGATAGTAGCAGCAATATTATTTAAAATTTCTTGTTGATTGTAATAGCCACTTAAAGCTTTAGTGTGCATTCTATTCATTGCTTGATAAACGTTTTCATAAAAGAATGTATTCTTTTTAGCAACATTATCTAATAAGTTCATTAGTGTTCCTAAATGAGACATTTGATTTCTAAAAAAATTTGCAATACCTATTCCAGATGTAAATTTATATTGATTCCACCAATTTGTTAATTTGTTTTTAAGAGTACCAGAAAACATTTGATTTCTTATCTGATCTATTTTTTCGCTATCAAGAACTTCTCCTGTTACTTTATCAAATAACTCAGGATGGTTTTCTCTAATTTCTGAAGTTGCTTGATTATAAATATCATTGTTGATTTCAGCTCTTTCTAAACGTGATGCATTTAACATAGCAATAGAGGCTTTTTTCTCTTGTTTTAATAAATTATATAAATCTTTTACAGCTTCTAATTCTAAGTTTTGTATATTAGAATAGGTGTCAAAAGCTAATACTCTATTAATTAATCTAACTTCTGCTACAGTTAATCTTTCATTACGTTTTTCTTTTTCTAAAGCTATATTGGTTGCTTCTTCGTTAGCTTTAATTTGATTAGATAATTTAGATAAGGCCACTGTTCTTTTGCTTGCCGTCTCTCCTTTTCCAATTGTATTTGGAAGTGTTACAGCTCTGATGACATCAATAACATCTTTAAAAAACTCTTTACCTTGGGCTTCTACACTTGTTGCTTTAGGTCTGCTTCCTGTTTCTTTTAAAGCTTTATTAAGAATTTTTTTCATGTCAAAAATAATATTATTTTTAACTTGATCTCTTTTGCGATTTACTGTTTTTAATACTTTCTCTCCTACAGATAAAATAGAATCAGCATTAGAATTAGCTACCAAAGTAAGTAAGTTTTTAACTTCTGATTTAGAATAAGTAGCTTCAGCAGGTAAATATTTATCTATTAATTGCTTAAGTTGTAATTGTACTTTTCTTAAATCTATTTCTCCTTGTTTTCTTAAATATAAATCACGTTTTAATCTTGCAATTCTTTTTTTAATTACTTGACTTTTTATATTATTAAGAAAACCTGCATAACTTATTTCTACCTGAGCTTTAACTGTTTTATATTGTGCTTTAAATATATCATTATTTCTTAGTATCTTTAAAGATTCTTTGGCTACTTGAATAGAAGTGGCGTTAGGATTTTTTCTCATCCATTTCTTTATTTCATAAGTAATTTCATTAAATAAAGTTTGTCCTTTGTTATCTTCTACACGAGTAAATTCAAAAGGCATACCAGTGAATTCACCTGTTTTTTGTTCTAATGCAGCTCGTGCAGCATCTACAGTTAATTTTCTGTTGTTACGTAAGTATTCATATATAGCAGCATCACTATAATCTCTACCACGAGCTTTTGCTACTACATCATTAACAGTATCTGATTTGTCAAACAAAACAAATACAGAAGTTTTTACTTCACTCATATTAACTTCACCAGTCATAGTAGGAACTTGACCTGGGCTATATGTAGAAGTATTTTCTTTACCAAAATTTGGTACTAATACTTCTGAACCAGCTTCTCTGTCTTGAGGTAAATGTAATATAGGAGGCTTACCGTCTTCAGTTACAATGGTAGTATCATAACTTGGATGAGAACTTTTTTTAGTTTTTACTTTTTGATTAACTTCTATAACTCCATATATATCTCCTGTTTTCAATCCTTTAGTGATATTTTCTGCCATTGCTAAAGCTAATAAGTCAGAAAGACCTTGCTGTAAAGCTTTCCCTGTTTTTGCTTGTACTGTTGATCCTACACCAACTTTTCTTTTAGTATCTCCACCTAAAAACTCAGCTGCCCTCAATTGTTGTTCTGAAGTTAACTTAGCTGCTGCTAAAGAATCAGCAATACCTTTTACTATATTACCTCTTGTTTCAAATGTTCCTGATTTTTCATCGCTAAATAACTTTACAATATCTTTCTTTATATCTTTTGCACTTTTTCTTAATTTAAAAGGCTTAAACTTTGGAGCAGGTTTCTTGTCTTTTTTAGCTTTTGTTGTTAGTCTTGCTTGTTCTCTTGTTACCGCCCTACTTACGGCAGCTCTGAATTCAGACGCTGAAAATATATTATTATCTAACATTAAATCTAAAATTTTCATAGCACCTTGAACACCCGAAGCACTACTCATTAATTTTTGATCTGAACCTTTAGCCAACATCAAAAAAGCTTTACCTTGTTTGTCTATTTGTTTGTTTAAAGCTTTTACTATTTGTTCTGCAGCTGCTTCAGTTGAAGCCCACACATCTCCAAATTTAGTTACAAAAAATATTCCTCCTGATCCTTCAAATATTTGTTCTCCTTTATATTTTATTTCACCTGCAAGCATATCATCAGGAGAATGAACAGAAACCTCTACATTATTACCCATGCCTTCAAATATTTCTTTGACAGTTTTAGGTTGTTTAATTCTACCATCTTTCATATACTCAGCTATCTTTTCATCTTCTGTATATGTGATTTCAAAATCACCATAAATCATTGTTTTTAAAGCAGCTGAAGGATTTTTAACATTTTTACCTCCTGCAAATAAATCAAGTTGTTTTACATCTGACTTAGTAATTGTTTCTCCTGTCTGTACTTTACCTGCAATTACGTTTATCAAGTCAATCATATCTTTATCAGTTGCAATAATATCTTCTGCAGTTAACCCTAACAAATTACTTAACTTACTTAAAAATTTTTGTACAATAGTTTTTTCAGGAGCTTTTAAAGTAGCCATATTGTTAGCTAAAAAACTAAATACCTCTGCCATGTATTCTTCGTTAGCAAAAGCTAATCTTGCTTTATTTCCTTTGTTATCTTCTTTATATAAATCAAGGTAATTATCAATTTGTTTTTTTACTTCAGGACTTAAATCTGCTTTAGCAAGAGCCTTCATCATTCTGTCAGTAAGTGCAGCAATTTTAGATTCTGATCCCAATTTATTTAATAATATAGCATGAAATACTTCATGTTGTAATACACGTACATTTGCAAGGTCTGCATTTATATGTATAATATTTGTGTTTGGATCAAAAAGTCCTCGTGATCTTTTTTTGTTGTTACCTGTAGCGTTTTGATAGTCTGCTTCCGTTTCATGAATAACAACCATTACTTCAGGTGCTAATCGTTTTAAAGCAGCTAAAGCTCTTTTTGTTGGTTTTATAAATTTCTCTGAACGTTTACGTGATCCTGAATCAGATTCATTTACATAAGCATTAGGAGCTATAGCTTTTAATTCTTTTACTTTCGCTTTCTTTTGCGTGTCTGTTTTTTGCTTTTCAACTTTTGTATCGGACTCACTTTTTCTGGAAGGGATTTCAGATTTGGCGTTTCCTTGATCCACTTCTGGAGTAGTTGTGGTTTGTTCTTGGCCAGGTATCGTAGTTGTGCTTTGCTCTGTATTGGCATTTTCGTTTGTTTTAATTTCAACTCCTGTTATTTCAGAAGTAATTTTATTCATCTTCTGTATTAATGTGTTTTTTACATCGTTTAAAGTAACAGGTGAATTAACATCATATGTTAAGTTAACTCCATACACACCTGCTCTTCCTGCAGAATCTCTATGATTAGGATTTACTAATGAAAAAACTTTACTTCCATCATTTAAAGTATACTCATCAAATACTAAGTCAACATCCTCTTCTATTCTGACACCATCTTTTACTTTACTTTTTTTAGTAACAGGTCCTCTTCTATCTGTATTAGATTTTGAATCACCAACTATTGTTTGATATCCTCCTGAAAATTGACCAGAAACACTGACTTTTCCTTTTTTTACTTCAGGATTATTAGATTCAATATTTTCAATGTCTGAAATGTTTTTTACTTTATTTTCTCCTTCACGAATATTTTTACTAAATATATTACCAGCGGGAGTAATTTTTTCTTGTTTAAGTTTTTGTTTTCTTCTTGCTACTGCTTTTGGATTTGCAATATTCTCAAATCCTTCTATTGTTTCGGTGTTAGTAATGGTAGCCCCTTCTTCAGCTACATTTAATTCAATAATTTTTTCGTTAGTTATATCATTATCTTTAGCAAAAGTTTCTGTCTGATAAGTAGTTCCTTCAGCATCTTTATATTTTACAGTCCTACTACCATCTTTAGCTGTTGTAACTTGTACTGTCACCTTATTACCATCATCATCAACGGTTTCGTAAGTTTCTCTTTTTACTGAGTCTGAGTCTTGAGTAGCTAATTCATTTTCAGAAGTAGTCTCTACTTCTGTTTCTACTTCTATTTCTTCAGCTAAAGATTTTGCTTCTTTTTTTGTCTCAGGTGTAGTCTCAACAGTTTCTTTTGTTTCTTCAATTGCCTGCATTTCTGCAATAATTTTTTTTCTTCTTTCCTTAGCAGCCTGTGATTTATTTCCCTCTAATTTATTTAATTCTTCTTGTAAAGGAACTAATTTGTCTAAAGTTTTTTGAGGAACATCAGGTTTAGCATCTAAAATTTCTTTTTGAGCGTTTGCTTTTTGTTTTATTTTATTTCTTCTTTCTTCAGCAACTTTTTTTAATTCAGGATTGTTGGTTATAGTAATTTCTGTTGCTGCAAAATCTTTATCAGAAGAATTGTATACCATATCTTGCATAACATCAGGGTCTACTCTTGTTAAATCTTTTTGAGACTCATCAAACTTACTTTTATTAATATAATATTTTGGAGATTTGTATGCTGATATTGCAAGTGTACCTGGAAGTGTAGCTGTACCTGCCGCACCTTCAAATAATATTTCTGCTGCATCCATTTCTTGACCTGCTGCAAGTCTACCTCCTATTTCTCCAAGAGACCCTCCTACAGCCTCAATGGCCCCTACTTTAACTCCTGCTTTTAGACTTTTTTTTACGCCATATGCTGCTTTCTTACCTAAAGTTCTTGCCCCTACTTTAATACCTACTTTAGAAGCAATACCATCAATAGCTCCAATAACAGCTCCTCTTGCTGCCGCCCTATTTCTTATACTACTCATTGCATCATCACTCTCTAAAACATCTCTTACACCTGCCTCATCAAATTTCAACCCTCTATCTAAAACTTCTTTTTGTAAAAGTTCTGCAAAAGTCAATCCTGTTTCTAATGTCACACCTGCACCTGCAAAAGCTCCTAAAGCTGTTCCAAGAACAGGAACTGCAGAACCTCCTAAACCTCCTACTGCCGCACCTGCTAAAACAGTAGGGTTTAACATAGCGCTAACTGAAGAAACAAATAGTTGTCCTATGGTACTTGGGTTAGCAATAACTCCTTTTACCCATCCCCATGCACCACCACCATTTTCTGCGTAAATGCGATTAAAATCTTTCATCTCATCAGACACCCCTGCATTTTGCATTCTGCTTTGAGCTGCTAAAAAATCTTGAATATCATCTGAAGTAATATCCATTCCCGTCCTGGATTTACCCATAAGTTCTAAAGCTTCATCTACTGTACCTCCTTGCGCTTGCCCTTGAACTCCTGCACGCCACATATCTCCAAAGAAATCTGTAAATTCATTTTTACCAAAAGTACGCTCTAAAGCTGTGCTTTTTTCTCCTACCGATAAATTTTCCATCTGAGAGTCAGACCCTATAGGACTATAAGGTTTTACTTCTGCTTGATTAAAATCAAGATTTTGTTCGTTTAAATAAGCCGAAGAAATAGGCTGAACTCCCTCCTCTTCTTGTAAAACTTCCTCCGTAATTTCCATGTCCCCAGAACCATCTGAATCCACTGGAACGGGTTGAGGCTGATCTTTTTTTTTTACACCTTTATCAATACCAAATAAAACACTAAAATCTTGTTCCGAACCATTATACCCTGTTTCTTTAAAATATTTATAAGTATCTTTTACAGCATTAGGATTTGTCGCCATTAATTGCACGTAATCTTCTAAAGAACCCTTGTAACCTGTCTCTTTAAAATATTTATATCCGTCTTGTATAGCTTGTTCGTTCATTATTTTTTATTAATTGTAATTTGATCCTGTTCCTTCATTAGGTGCTGTGTACCCTGGCATATCTTCACCATAAATTTCATTATACTTATCATTATTATATTTATTTATAGCTGGATTTATAACATCTGATTGCACAAGTTCCCAAATATTTGCATTTGACCTTCCTCTTATATTAGGTATTACTAAACGTTCTCCTCCAAGCTCCACAACCATAAATTCATCTTCTCTCCTACCGTTACTTCCTGCACCTTCATATTGTCTTTTAGCTTCTTCCATTGTTTTAAA
>JGI24006J15134_10000644_pt1 | contig 21257 bp, 28 predicted proteins | sample LinPmetageLP53_FD_15134 | JGI IMG/M metagenome (IMG submission 15134)
TGAATTTTTACCAACTACTCCTTCTTTTTCTTTATTATTTACAGTTCTAACATTATTAGATTTTATTAGTTCATTTTGAGCAAAAGAGATATTTTCCATATGTTTAATTACTCTATCCATTACCAAAGGATTTTTAATAATCGCTTGTCTAAATTCATTAGTATCTGTAAATATAACAGTATCGTCACATTCACCAGACGCTTTATGTTTATAATATTCAATTTCTTTTTTTTCTTTTTCTTTCTTTGGTTTTTTAATATTACCCAGTAATTCATTCTTCGCTTCTTCACTCATTAAATTCCAAATCTCGTCGGTAATAAAACTCGGTTTATTAGTTTCGGGCATTTTCACTTCTTATATATATATAGTATCTTGCCTCTAAGTAGTTTATATACTTTAATATATATACAATAATGGATATTAGCAATATTAATTATAAATATAAGTTTATATTACAATGTATATAAACTACTTAAAAACAAATTAATATATATATATAAGAGGTATGGATAGAACTAATATAAAATATATGCGTGAAGCAGAATTGACAAGATTAAGAATTGGTAAAAGAGGCAGACCTTATCAACCGATAAAACATTTTGACAGAGAAACACTAAACGAAATGCGTGATATAAAATTAGCAGAATTAGAGAACTTAAAAATTAAGGTTATATAATATATAATAATAATATAGTTTTAAGTAATTTAAGTATATTTATAAAAGTTTATATTTTAATTTAACCTACTTAAAAAGATATTATATAAGTATATATAATAAAGAAAATGCTAATTAAAAGATTTTGCGAGTATAAATATTGTAGTTGTCCTAACAAAAAATTACCAGTATTTAAATCTACTTTTGATAGAGGTTGTCGCTTTCTACATAAGAAGTGTTTTAATGAAGTAAAATATATGGTAGATTACAGTGATTATATAAAACCGAACCCATTAAATATAACATATGAAAGGTGTATAGCAAATAAAAGAGGAACAACTGAACGCTGTAAAAATACTGTATATAATACAAAAGGATTTAATACTAAAACTGGATACTGTCCGTGTCATAATAATATGAACTATTGGAAAAAGCACGGTTAATCATTATCTTTTGGAGTTTGTAATGATAAACTTGTTAATATATAATCTAAACATTCTGGTTCTTTTAGTTTAACTCCACTTAAACCAATTGTATAGGTCTTCTTTTTTACTTCCTCAATACTCGGTATTTTATAACCAAAATGCTCTGTATCAAAAGCACACTTATCTCCCATATTTGGGTGAAAATAAATTGGTTCATATACATATTTGGAATAACCCATATCATTAATAATTTTTGATATATCTGTAAAAAATTTTCCAGGGTAATCCCAATGTTGTTTTTTATCAATTTTTTCGTCCATTATTTCAACTAACTTTGTAGCAAGTGGGTCGCCCTTTGGAGCACGATATACAGAAGTATTTAAGTCAGCACTAAACAATCTCTTATCATTTGGAAAATGTGGAACAATTTTGGCATATCTGCTTTTTACTCTTCTTGGTAATGAAGACATAACAACTTCTTTTAAACCGTCTAATTTTTTCATTAAGAATATATCATAATCAAAATACCACCCACCTTTCTTTTTCATTAATAAATGTCTAAAATAATCACTAATACCACTAACACCGCTTTTTTGTGCTGGGTGTCTCGCAGTAGGCATTTTAGTAATTTCCATAAAACCTTTTGCTCTTTTCCACGGCATAATTTCTTCTGCGTTCTTAACAATAACACCTTTGGGGACATTTTTAAATTTTTGGTAAGTCCATAATACGGGTTTATATCCGTGCTTTTTTATAGTAGCGACAGACTGCGAATATATAGGTGGTAATAAACCAGTATTTTTCATATCATACCAAAATTGGTTAATTTCCATTATACTATTTATTAAGATATTTTTTCCATAAACTATACCATTTATGACTATACCTTGTATTTGCTAATAATAATGTTTTTGATAAATTAACAAAACCTAATCCACCGTGTTCGCCAGTTGGCGCGGTTCCGTGATAATCAGTGCCTACTTGTAATATCATACAATCGTCATTTAAATTAAAATAATGTCCCGAATAACCATTAACAAATAAAGATTTCTTTTTTGCTCCTTTCCAAATAATAGTTTCCAATGTTCCTCTTATTGAACTATCACTATGATATGAAGAACAAAAATCAATACTGGAACCCATAGAAGTTGCGGGGTTTAATTCAATAGGTAGATTTGGTTGAGAACTTACCATTCCCACGTCTCTTGCTAATTCATATCTATATTGTGCTGTTTGTGGTGAATATCTTTTTTCAATAGCATATAATACAGCATATAATCTTGCTTGTATATATCTAAAATATTCGTCTTTTTGTCCTTCCATTTTCATAGGATAATATGATATAACTTGGTGTCCTTTATGTCCGTCTAAATATTTCTGTAATCCGTCCAACCAATTTTTTCCAGTATATCTATTGTCTGTTTTAGGTCTATCTTTTTTTGCTTCATATTTTATTTTTGTAGCACCTCTAAAAAAATGTTGAGAATAAAAATCTTTTGATTTCAATTTTAAATATTTGTCGTCTAATTCAATTATATCGTTTGCGTGTTTTAAACAATAAGATATTGCTGGGTCGTCGCTTCCTTTTAAAAATATCCATAATATTCTATTTGTTTCTTTTTCTACACATACACAACTTTTATTTATATTGTCGAAAGGTTGATTTAAATATACATTTGGTTTGCTACATTCCATTAATGCTTTTTGTGTTTTATAATTAAATAATGTTGTATCATATATTATAGGTAAATCATAAACTAATGGGGGTAATTTATTTTGTATATCTTTTGGAACATAACCCCAAAATAAATCATTATCAAATTTTTTTTTTTTTAATTTACTATTAGGCATATTATCAATATCTTTTTTTATTTGAGAAATTATTTTTTGACTTAATGGAATTCTTCTTCTTTCTTCGGGTAATTCATTAATTTTTTTTATAGTTAATTTTGCTAAATTATCACTTAACGCCATATATTAATATATTATATTTTTATTCAAGTAAAGTTTCAAACGAAAATGCTACAATATTACTTATTATACCAGAGGCATAAATACTTAATATTTTATCATATTTATCATATAAACATTCGTCAGTAGTAGAAATTGCTTTATCATACATACTCGGTATATTAAATCCTAATTTTAATGAAATCTTTTGTAAATCCCGACCACAACCAATATTATCATAAGACCAATTATAAACAGCCAATTTAAGTTCGTGTTCTAATTCCTCAAAATCGGGCATATCTTCGGGATTATCTGTTTCTAAAAATTTTATCCATAAATTTATATGTTTATATAAAGGATAATAATTATTAGAGTTATTATAATAATGTTTATAGTCATATTCCATACCCCATAATAGTTGCCCGTAAATATTATTTCTTACTACTTCCCAACAAAACCATTTTAATACTTTGCTTTTATCATAATGATAAAAATATATACTATCAAGTTTTTTTTCTAAAAGATAATATAATTTTCTATGGAATAATTCAACAGTAGGTATAGGTTGTTTATGTTCTAACCAAATTATTTTATCAATCTTTTCTTGAATATCATTATTTAATTTATTATATATATTCATACTTCTTATATATATATAGTATCTTATCTTTAAGTAGTTTATATACTTTAATATATATACATAAATAGATATTGTAAAAAAAATTGTAATTAAAATAATGTATATAAGATACTTAAAATCAAATTAATATATATATATAATAAGTGAAGCAGAATTTACGAGGCAGCGGTTATTGTTCCACTAACACCGTCTAATGTATAAACCACGTCGTGTAGTAAATAACAATCTAATAACATAGCATTACCCGTGCTAATAGTAGGACGGAATACAATTGGTAATCCTTGACCCGATAAATTCTTACCAGACTGAACGTCGCTGTGTCCATAACTTTCAAGGTCTAAACCGTAGGCGATTTTAGAACCTTTATTTGTAGCATTAGTAGCAACGAAAGAGGTTCTATTCATAGTTGTTCCAGCATATGAATTACCAAGATTATTTAAACAACGAACTAAATGAGAATATGTTTCACCTACATTTGTAGCGGATAATTGAACGGGGGCGACTGGATACTGTATACCTCCTATCTCATAACTCCACTGACTACAAGTTGCTCCTTGTCTTGCGGAAGTGCTGTCTGCCTCATTGTTAGTCATATCACTTTGTAATCTAAATATACTAAATATAGATTTAACACTCCTTTTGCGTGAAGCGAGTGTAATTGTTTGTTGAGAGGCAGCACCCCCAGTTGTAGCGACTACTGATTGAACATTATTAAAAGACTGTCCGTGCCAACTAATAGGCATACCACTTGAAAGTAATTCTCTAAATGAAGCATTAAATTCAGCACCCATTCTTAATACTGGAACATTTAATTCAACGTCTGTTATAGACCAACTTAAATCTGTCACGTGAGAGGCGTGATTTTTCGCCATAGGAAAATTAGCAGTTGGTAATACAATTTCTATATATGCTGTTCCATTTGCGAAACCGAAAGGCACCAACCTATCAGTTTGAAAGAGACCAGACATAGGCACGTGTGTAAAAGTATAAGAACCACTTTCGGCAATATTAACAGCACCAACCATAGCAGCGGGGGTGACATCTCCACTTACGGGTAAAGTATCCACAGAAGTATTACCAGAGGTCTGTTGAATTGAACCGTCGGTTAATGCTAATGTAGAAAGCGTATGTTGTTGACCCGTTAAATCAGTCATTAGTGAATATACGGCGTTATAGTGTATAACTTCTTCTAACAGTCCGCCAGTACCACTTACAATACGCCAGGTGTCTATAAAGGCAGCACCTCCCGCTTGTGGGTCTAACCTAACTGCGTGGTCTGTAGCACTTGAAAGATTATTGACTTTCATTCGTAAATAAGCACCTTTTAAATTACAAAAGGCGTCCGTTGGGACATTGATAGGAATGCGTATGGTTTGATTGGCGTTGAAAGTAGCACCATTGGAAGGTATCATTCTTGAATAATTCATATCGGCAATAGGAGTGCCTACTTTTAAAATATCACTATATCTTAAAACGCTTGGGGTTTCACTTAAACTTTCAGCCATTACTCGTTCGCCGTCCATTTATATTATATTATAAGATTTTAATTTTGAATAAAACTCATTAAAAAATTATAAATAATTATTTGTATCAATTATAAATTCTTTATTAAATCCATTATATATTTTAGATTTATTTGTATCAATAAATAAAAAGTTATGTGGTTTATTATAGGTCTTATTTAATATTTGATTAAAGATAGTTTTATCACAATGTATTAATTCATTAAAGATTGTTTCCAATTCACTTTTAGTATGTCTTGGGTCAAAGATTACCCAGTGAGTAATTTGAGACCTTATATGTCTTGGTAAATTATTAAGTCGTTGAGCGATTATTATAGTTGATACAGCACCGCTTTCTAATTGTTTGCCTTCTTCGTCAATTAAAGGTCTACCTAAATGTCGGTTATTTTGAAATAATTTTTTTACTTCGTCTTGACCAGATTGTTTTAATTGGTGTGATATATCGTCCATAATTATTAAACTTCTACCTTCTTTATCTTCTTCACCTTGTATTCTATTAACAATTTTAGGTAAATCTTCTGTTAAATCAGTATAAAAATTTTCATTAGATAATTTAGGTTTTTTATCCATAGTTTTTACACTTGGACTTAAATAATAAACATTACTAAATCTCCTACAATATATTTGGTTCTTACCCATACGCTCTGTTAAACACCTAATCATGTTAGTCTTTCCACTACCAGATTTACCTATAACTCCTAAACGGAACCACCCTTCATTTGAACCCGGCAATGGAGGTGGTATATTACTATCTATTATATCGTCGCAAGTAAAATTATATGCTTTAATTTCGGGGCAACCTTTTACTTCTTTTTCATAAAGATTACTCATTATTATTTATATAATATTTTTTTTAAAAACCATATGCCCTTAAAATCTGTTCTCGTGAATAATGTTGGACTGTTTCCAAAGTTTGTTTATTTTTTTCTATATCATTATATTCTTCTTCGGGTTCTTCTTGTATAGGTTCTTGTTTAGGTTCTTGTTTAGGTTCTTGTTTAGGTTCTTGTTTTTTATTTCTTCTTCTTCTTGATATAACTATTTCTTGCTCACTATCACTACTATCTTCTTCAACAACAATTCTGTTTTTCTTTTTTCTTGGTTTTGGTTTTCTTTTAACAACAACTGGTTCTTCTTCACTTTCTTCTGCTACGGTTTCTAAATGTTGTGGAATATGTTTTTCAACTAATTTCATTTGAGGTGTAGATTTTGGTTTTTTATTTTCTTTTTCCAATTTTCTTTTTTCAATATTTTCTTTTCTTTTTTGTTGTGCTAATCTTAAACTATCAATCTGTTTTTGAGTTCTTGGTTTCTTTGGTTTTTCCATAGGTTCATTAGTTTCTTCATTAACTTCATTAATAACTACATTATTTTCTGTATTTTCTTCATTAATGGAAGACATTATAATTTAATGTAAGATTTTATTTTTGAATAAAAAACCATAAAATATAAATAACTAAATTAATTTAATTTAATTTATATCATATATATATATAATGGGTTTTTTTGATTTCATAAGTAATGTCGGTGAAAAAATAGTTAGTGGTGCTAAATCAATTGGTAACAAAATAGAAACAACCGCTGTCGGTTTAGGGCAGAAAATTTCAAAAGGATTTGATAAAGCAAAAGAAGTTGTTAATGAAATGGGTAAAGCGGAGACTTGGGAGCGTGGAACAAAACTCGCAGGTAAATGGTTAAGAGCACCGCAGAAGTGGGTTGAAGACCACGACCCTTTGGCAAAAAAAATGGGTGATTTTGGAGCATTAAGTCCGTTATCATTAGCGTCTTCGTTATTCACCGCCATACCCAGCAGTGCTGGATATTTATTAAATTTCGCAGATAAAAAACAACGAGATAAATTGGAGGCGGGAGACCCCGAGACTATCGCTTCAACTGTTATGTCGGGCATAGGGGTTATACCAATGCCAGGTGGCGGGTTGGCGGGTTCAGCAGTAAAAGGAACAGCACGAGGTGGAAAAGCATTAGGCAAGGCAGTAATGAAATCTTCATTAGGTATGTTATAAATTTAATGTAATTTATTGAAATTTAATTGTATTTTTTTTTTCTTCATTATAATTAATGAGTATTAGAACTATAAACGGCATAAGTGGTGGTTCTTCTTCTAATGTTTATGTAAATTCAATGTTTCAATCGGGAGAAGCAATAGAAGTAGTCCAAACAAGTAATACAACACAAGCAAAAGTAAATGTATCTATGAAAACTAATACTGACAGCACAACAACTTTAAATGACGACGATTGGTTATTAGTAGCAGACAACGCTACTGGAAAAATTGTTAAAAGAATTACTGTATCAAATGTAAAAAATGAAGCGACCCATTGGACTTTAAATTCAACAAAACTGTATCCAGACGCTACAACTTATAATGTATTATTAGGGACAACCTCTAATACAAATAGTAGAAAATTAATGGTTAATGGAACTGGTGAATTTACGGGCATATTAACATTAGGTTCTACCATTAACGATTTAACATTACCAACTGGAACAAAAACATTAGCAACTCTTACTGGGACAGAAATATTTACTAATAAAACATTAACAACACCTATAATAGACCAAATTAATAATAGTAGTAGTAGAAATCTTATGAGCCAAAGTGGAGCGACTACTATTACAATAGGTAATACCACTGATATAACGAGTATATTTGGTTGTGATTCAATTTTAAATTCAAATGAAAGAGGATTATTTAGTTATATACCCGCTTCAAACAGAGGAACATTAGGAAATTCTGGCGACGACCTTTTAATAGAAAAAGCAACTTGTCAAACTGCTTGTGTTTGGAACGGACAAACAATAGGTATTGCTTATGGAGGAACTGGATTTGTTGGTATAGGTAAAGGTGAGATATACTATGCGAGTGATACTGATACATTAGCAAAATTAAATATAGGGTCAGCGGGAGAAGTATTAAAAGTTTCTGCTGGTCTTCTTCCAGTGTGGGCGACGGATAATGACACGAATTATTTTACTAAAAGCGGTTCTAATGTTAATTTAACAAATTTAAGTGAAAATTTATTAGTAGGAACAAGTAGCAACTCTGTAAGTGCTAAATTAAATATAGTAGGTAATACTCAATTAAACGGAACACTTAAAAATGCTTTTACTGGTTTATATTCATTTAGTTTTATTAATAATAGTTTTTATAATGACGCAAATAGAACAATTCATTTAGAACAAGACAGCGGGACTTATGGTTATAACCATACAGCATACGACGCAACACCAGCAACATACAGCGACGTAGCGACTTATTGTTCTTCAACTGGAACAGCAATTTCAGCAATAGGTAGTAGAAATAATAATAGGTTTGGATTATATGCTAATGAGAATTGGTTTATGATAGCAAGTCCAGCAAATAGAAATTATGTATGTTTAGGACAAGCAACACGATTTAATAGTGGTATTACTCCATTAGCAGCATTACATATAGAAAATAGTGTTAGTGATTTATCAGCACAAGATACAACAATATTCGTAAAAAGCAATTCTTCCACTTATGATAGTCGCCTTACTTTTTCTGTAAATAGTGCTACTGACGGCAGTGGTTCGGCACAAGAAACATATATAGACGCTAATAGTTCTAAAAATTTAAAATTTACAGCAACAGATATAAGTATGTTTTTATTTGGTGGAAGTGAAAAATATAGATTTACTGGTGGAAGTCTTCAATGTCAAGGAACAAATTTAATCACAACACGAACACCGCCAACTTCTTCTGGTAATACTGTTGAAACTAATTTAAGAATTAGTGGAGGGAATGGAACAACAACTTCTACGGGGTGGGGTGTTGCTGGGGGTCAAAGATATTATGTTGAAAGTTTTATACCACCAACGCATACAGGTGGACCTTTTCATACTTGGGTGGAGGATACTGGTTCAGCGAATTTTGGGTGGTCTTACGGTTCTTCATTTTTAATTGCTATGGATAGTTCTTCTAATCTTGTTGGTGCTTCTACTTGGACGACCAGTGACGAAAGGATAAAGGAGGATATAGTTAATGCTGACCCTAATGAATGTATTAACATTATTAAAAGATTACCATTAAAGAAATATAAATATAAAAAAGAATTAAGGGAGAATTGTATTGGGTTTAATGATAAATCTGTATATGGATGGATTGCTCAACAATTCAAAGAAGACCCCGATATGAGTTATGCGTGGAGAACTTATGATAAAATGAAGTATTATGATAAAGAAACAAATAGTCAAGAAGTATATGAAGTAGATAATATTGAAATAATAAATAAAAGTTCTATTAATGCTGTTAGTTGGGGTGCTATAACTGGTTTAATAGATATTGTAGAAAAACAACAAGCAATAATAGATAAATTAACAAATGCTACAAGTTTTAAAAATTTTAAAGATAGTTTATAATATAATAATATATGGAAGAATTATCAATATGCGAAATAGAAAGAATACGCGCAGACATAATTAATAGTATGAATTGGGAAGAAGAAGAAGAAGATATATATTGCTGTGGATTATATAATTTATTTTGTTATATAAATTAATGAATATATATAATAAATTAAATAATGATATAAAAGAAATTATTGATATAAAATATTATAATGATAATGTTAAACCTTTACAAAATTTAGTAATTTGTGAATTAACTACCTCATTTATTCCAAAATGTTTAATTTGTAAAAAACCATTAGTGTATATTAATTGGTATGGAAATAATGAATATTATTATCGCACCCACGAATTATGTATTCAGTGTTATAACGATAGTGAGCCATATATGGACGATAATGGATTGGAGAGTGATAATACTATATTGGATTATGAGAGCGACGATACGGTTATGACTTTTGATAGTAATGCTTCGGCATATACAATATAACCTTTTATGAAAGGTTCAGTAGGTTTGAAAATTTATATTTTTTTTGTATGTATATTTTATAATGGTTGAAGATATTGAAGATATTGAATTAGTAGAAATAAAGGAAGAAGAAGAAAATAAACCAGACCACTTTGAGAAATATATGAAACAAGTAAAAGAGAAACAAAGGGAGGACGAGTTTGACCCGAAAATGTTAGATTATATAATTGATAATAAATCTTCATTAAGATTAGAACACATTAAAGAAATAAAAAACGAACATACAAGAATTTATGAAATGTCAATATTTTTAAAAGAAACATATAAATTAGATTTTCCAGACGAATTTTATGAATGGATTGCTCGTGATATATTAGGTTTAAAATATAAAAGGTGGGAAATAGAAGATATGAAAAGACAATACAGAATAAAGAAAAAAAGAGAAATGAGAAAAATAGAAGAAGATAGAAAAAAGAAACAAGTAAATCAAGTAAATCAAAAAAGAAATCGTAAGCATAAAAATATAAAACCAAAAGGAATGATAAGAACTGTTAATAATGAAAATCCATTTGTTTTAAAATTTTAATATAATATAATTATATATGTATAGAAATTATTTTTCACAATATTATAATGTGAAACCAACATATAATAAAAAACCACAAATGAGTTCTTCTAATCTACAAAAAAATAACTTATTCCATGCTACTAATTTCCATTCATTTAGCAATACAAATTCAAGTGATTTATCAAGACATAATAATCTACAAGGTGCTATAAAATTATTACAACATAGACAACCGAAACCCGCTGTTTTACCAATATCGGTTTATACTTCTCAAAATTAAAATATAATATATATAATATATGGGACAACCAAATTCAACATTTTTTTCAAAAGCAGATAGAGAACAAATGTTAACCGATATGGATAAACGCAATCCACAAAAACCTATACAAGGAATAAAAAAAACCCCAAATGAATTTGAACCAATAAGTATATTTACAGATACACAACAAGCAGAAATGAATAGAAGACAAAACGAAAATGGTGGTACTTCATTATGTAAAGGAGAAGGTTGTAATCCACCTATGAGAACAATGCCAGTTGTAATACCAAAAAAATAATATAATATAATATAATGGAAGGCGAGAAAACAAGAGGGTCTGTATTACTTTGTTTAAGAAGTCGTGATATGGTTAACGCCCCTACAAATGGGTTTAATTCAAGCGGAAGATTTATGTTGTTAGATAGTATAGAAGCATTACCTCACGAAGTATTAAGTATAAAGTTATTAAGTGCTATTATACCTAATAGTTGGGATAATTTATCAACTTCATTAGAAAATAATACATTAATGATTACTGAAAAAAGAATTAGTGATAGTGCTGAATTATCATTTACAATAACTATACCAAATGGTTCTTATAGTATTACAGAATTAAATGACGAATTAACAACATTAATAGATAGTGCTTCTGGGAGTAGTGGTTATAGTTTAAATTATACATTTTCCTATAATGAAATAAATAATTTAGATACTATAACAAGTAGCGATTTTACTAATTATAATACTACATTTAAATTTAGTCAAGGTAATTCGTGTAGGAGATTTTTAGGATTTACTGCGGAGGATAAAATAATAAATTCTACAAATGGAATAACAAGCGATAGAAGTGTGGATATTACAGATACATTTAATTCACTATATATTAGATTACCCAATTTATCAAGTCAAAAAGTAATTGAAAGTTTTACTCAACAACATTCAAATATTATAGCACAAATACCTATTACATTTTCTCGTAATTGTTTTATAAATTATGAACCAAATAACCCTTTTGAAATGGAATTAAAAAATACTACAATCTCTAATATATTCTGTTTAATAACATATCAAAATGAAAGACAAGAAGTAGATTTTCAAAATAACGATTGGGAGATTAACTTACAAATAGATTTTAATAGAATTGGAAAACAAAATTTATCAAAAAGACAAAGACAAACAAGATATAATCTTTTAAAACTACCAAATATAAAAGAAAAATTTGATAATTTTATGGTAAAATATAATGAAGATATAAAAAAAATTGAAGAATTAAGTGAATTGTTTAATGTAAGAAATGAAAATAAATAATATATTATATATATATAATGGAAAAATTTAGTTTATATTTAAGTTCTGCGAATGCTAATAGTGGTTCAACAACTCCTCACCAATGTTCTTTTAATGTAGGTGATATTTATAACTTCGCACCTAATATGGAAAAATATGCTGATAGAGATTATTGTTTTGTAAAGGTTTCAAATTTTAGTATAAAATATAGTGCTTCAACTGCTAATACAGACGGTATAAGTAATCTTTTAGTAAGTTTAAATACAGCATTACCTAATAGTGCTACAAATATAGAAAGCGGGAATGGGACATTATCTCAAACTGGTATAATAGCAACCATACCTACGGGAGCGAGTAATTATTCATATAGTAATGTAGATTATGATAATGAAATGATTAAAAGTTCAAATATATTAAAAGGTCAATTATTAATAACATTATTAGACCAAGACGGCAGTGATATATCGGGTGATTTAGGTTCTACTAATGATTGGTGTATGAATTTATGTGTATATTATGATAATATACCATTTGATAAAGATTATTAATAATGTAATTTTTTTATTGTTATAATATATATGGATACATTACCAATTAAATTTGAAGAAATATGTGGAAAGAATTTAAAAGATATTAACAGTGAAAGTAAATATGTTATTTTTCAAGATTGTAAAAATATAACAAAGGAAGATAAAAAACATTATGAAACAATAAAAAATAATATAGTTGGAAAAAAATGTGCTGAATATATATCTAAACAATTAAAAGCAAAAAAAGATATAACCAAAAAAGATTTATATGAAAATTGTGAAGCATTCAAAAAATTACAAGAAGAAAAAGAAAAGAAAAAAGGAGGTAGGCGTGGAGGTGGTGGAGGCAAAGGTGGGAAACCTTTTCCATTACCTAAAAAAGAAGAAGAAAAGAAAGAAGGAAAATTGGATAAAGATACTTTTAAAGAAACAATAAAGGATATAGCGGGTATTATGAAAAGTAATAATCCAGAACAAAACCTTTATAATTATTTATCACAAAAAGCAATGGACTTATGTACAAAGGAAATATTAGATATATATGATAAAGGAGAAGCAATGGGATTTTTAAAGGATTTATGGAAAATAATAACAGATAGTTCAAATCCAGTATCAATTATAGGTTGGAATTTTTCGGGTCAATGGTTATTAAATTCAAATATAGGCACGGTTGCCGGAAAAATAGCAAGGTGTATAGCAGGTCTTTACTTCTTCGCATATGAACCTACAAAAAAAACATTATTATTTGTAACAAGACCATTTAGAAAAGGAAAGAAACCCGACAATCCACCCGATTTTGGAGGAGGCGGTGGAGGTGGAGGTGGAGGTGGAGGCGGAGGTGGTGGAGGTGGTGGAAAAAAAGACGATAAAGAAGATAAAGAAGAAGAAGATAAAGATTTAAAAAAAAGTGATAAATCAACAAGTCTTAAATCTACATTAAGCGGACAAGGAAAAGCAACNGAACCACAACAACCTACTATGGCAGATTTATATACTCAAATGTTATTAAAACAAGCAAGGGATAAATCAAAGACCGCTTCAACGGGACAGTTTGACGCTATGGCAAGAGAAATGAAAGAAGCACAAATTAGAGAAGCAATGGAAAAAAAAGCAACGCCTAAACCTCCTACTTCTACACAGACAAACCCTACAACTCCTAAACCTACACCAGCACCTAAAACTGATAAACCCGAAGACAGTAGTTTATATGGAGATATAGCAAAAGGTTTAGGTNTAGGTGGTGCTATAAGTGGAGCATTATACGGTCTTGATAGAATGTTTTTTCAACCTCCTCCACCTCAACCTGAAAGAGAACAAGGAGAAGCAAGAGGCGAACCAAGACAACAAGAACCGCCACCAGCAAGAGGTGGAGAAGCGGGTGAAGCGGGAGAGAAAAAATCACCTCCACGAGACCCTTATGATTTGTTAAGAACTGCGGGAGATATAGCAAAATTAAGTTTGGCTGCGGGTGCTATATTAGGTGGTCAAAAACAAAGAGTAGGAGCAATAGCATTAACGGGTGGATTATTAGCACCAAGAGAAACACCCCAAGCAGTAGATTTAGACCAAATAGCGTTGTCTGCTGGTGTAGAACAATCTATGTTAGGAGCAAGAACAGAAGAAGGAGGTGGTAAAAAACCTCCAGCAGTAGCACCAGTAGATACAGCAATAGCGGGTTCATTATTAAATGAAGAACAAAAAGATATTGATAGAACTGTTAGAGATTTAGATAAAGCAAGAGCAGACCAAGAACAAACAGAAAGAGAATTAAGAGAAGCACAAGAACCCGAATTTACTGCCGAAGAATTAGAGCAAGGCATAGGTGAATTAGGTGGAGCACCAGCACCAGTAATAGAAGAAGTTGAACCAGTAGAAGAAGGTATTGAAGAAGAAGTTGTTATTCCACCTATGGATGCTGAAATACAAAGACCACCAGATAGACCCCCTATTGATTGGGATAAAGCAAAATGGAGTGACGAACTTAAAGGCATAAGATTAGACCAATTACATAGAGAACACGAAAGGTTTGGATTACCCGAACAAGAATTAAAACAATTAATAGAAAATTTTAGAACTGAATATCAATATAATAGGAATTATTCGTGGGGTCAAAGTCGGGGTCAAAGAGCGTCAAACGCAAGAGAATTGTTAAATAGAATTAAACAAGCGTCATTACAAAAAGGCGGTGCTAAAAAAAAATAATATAATATAATATAATGGGACACTGTTGTAATGAATGTAAGCAACATAAAAAATGTAAAAGTGAAATGACTATTGAAAAACCTAAACCAAAAATAAATGTAAAAAAATTAGAAAATAAATATCATAATGACCCTTTATTTAATATATTTGGTAAACAATATTTACAAAAAAAAAATAATATGGTATAATATATATAATGGGAATGTTTACTTCGTTATTTAGTATTGGAAAAAAAATGTTCGTGCCTTTAATGAATTTAGGCAAAAAAGCGTATGGAGCGTTAGGAAGTTTAGGAAAAAAAATTGGAAGTTTTTTTGGTAGAGCACCTAAACAACCACAAGGAGCATTATTTAAAGGTGCTACAAAATCAAGTGGAAAATCTTTTGGAGAAGCAACCGCACAAATGGGGAAGGAAGTAAAACGATTTCCTAAAAGTGAAACTATGTCATTTAATACAAAGGGCAATCAATTTTCACAAGGAGGAGGACTATTTCCACCAAAACCTACACCATTTTAATTATTATCTAATATAATAATATAATGGGATTATTTAGCACAATAATAGGAATTGGAAAAAAGGCATTTGTGCCGTTAATGAATTTAGGAAGAAAAGGATTTGGGGCATTAAGAAGTATTGGAACTAAAATTGGTAATTGGTGGAAAGGCACACCATTTAAAGGCACACAATATACGGGGACAAAAAATACTCAAAAAGTAGCAGATATGTTTAAAGCACAAAGACAAGCACGAGCAACAGCACCTCCAAGTATTAGTGGTCAAGGAGTAGGAGGATATACAGCAAAAGGAGGGGGTTTTCAATATTTACCACCACGACAACCCGTAGATTTATTAAGTAAAACACCGTTTAAAGACACGATTGTTGGATTAGATTTTTAATATATTGTATTAACGAGGGCTGGTAGTTCTCAGGCAGCAGTAGAAACTTTACACTACTTCTTTATTTAAAATGTTGTATTAATATATAATGGGTTTTTTTACAGCATTATTTAGCATAGGTAAAAAAGCAGTAGTGCCTTTAATGAATTTAGGTCGTAAAATAGCAACACCAATAGCGTCAATTGGTAGTAAAATAGGTCAAGGTTTTAAACGAGGTTTTCAATCAGTAAAAAATATGTTTAGAACACCACCACCACAAAATACACAATTATCAAAACCACTATTAGGTGAAATACCTAACCCTTCACAAATAGATAAAATTATTAATCTTGGTAAAGTAATGCCCGTCAAACAATCGTGGCAATCAATTAGAGAAAGTGGGAAAGCGATTGGAGGGGTTAGTAAGCGTGGAGCGGGAGGACTAACAAAAGCACAAAGAATAGCAAAAGAAACAGAGAGGATAAATAAAATTGGAACAAAACTAAATCAAGCAGAATATATAGAAAATTTTTTATCAATATAAATTAATCACTTTTTTTTGTTATATATAATATGAAAAAAGAATATACATTACAGAAGTCTAATAAAAAAGATAAAAGATATTTTATTAATATGGGCGACCACGGACACCATTTTGGAGCAAAAGGAGGTGATACATTTATAGACCATAAAGACAAGAATAAAAAAAAAGCGTGGGAAGCAAGACATAAAACTAATCCAAATTATAATAGCAAACATAGTAGCATTTATCATAGTAGGAAATTATTATGGGAAGAACCAACATTAAAAAAATCTATTGATAAATATGAAAAAGAACATAATGTAAAAATTAAAATAAAATAAATATATAATATGCCTTACAAATTGAAAAAATCTGGTAATGGTTATTTTGTTGTTAATATAGATAATAATAAAAAATATTCTAATAAACCAATACCTAAATCTAATGCTGAAAAACAAATGAAAATATTAAATGATATTTATGAAAAGGAATTAAAAAATTTAGAGAAAAAGAAAAAAAAAAAATCTTAACATATAATATATGAGTTGGGTAGAAGCATTAAAAGCGTGGAATAAAAAACGAGGTGGTGATTATATGATACCCAAGAAAGGTTCAAAAGAATATAATGAAGTTAAAGCATTAATGAAATAATTAAATATAATTAAATATAAAGCATTTAAAGTTTTAAATATAATGTATATATATAAATGTCATTAAAAACTAATCACTCATATTTACGCGTGGATAATGATAAATTAAAATTAAATTTACATACATTAATTAAGCAATTAAAAAATGTAGATTATGACGATAATACAAAAAGATATTTCTTTTATGGTGGAGGTAAAATACCATTACCCGATAGTGAAGGAAGTGAAATTGAATGTTTAGATAATCTTAAATTAATTGAGAATTATTTACCAATAATGAAAGGTTGTATTAAAGGTCATAGTAATTGGTCTAATATGAGTAAAGGTCAAAAAAAAGTATCTAATTATTTAAAATTTTTTATAAGAGTTTTAACTGATACAGAATTAGAAAAAAAAACTGTAAGATTTCCTAAATTTAAATCATATATGGTTATTAAATATTTTATACCAGCAGAAGCATATTGTTAGTATTTCATACCAATACCATTATTGAAGTTCTAATTTTTTTTTAAGTATAAATATTAATTTATATATATTAAATAAACTACTTAAAGATAAGTTAATATATATAAGTATAGATAATAATGAATATAGAAAATAATAATATAGATATAAAATATATGAGGGTAAAGAATAAAAAAACTAATCGCAAACTATTATTAAAAACCGCTAAAAGATATTTGAAAGAAGGCAAAATATCTATTAATGATATTGAATATGATACTAATAGATTGTTCTATAATAAAAAAACAAAAGCGTTTATGGATAAAGATAAACCCGCTACTAAACAATTAATACAAAATATAGAAGAGGTTAGAGTGAAAAAGAAAAAGGTATTAAGTAAATTGCCCGATATATATACGAGGTATAAAAATGAACCGAAAAAAAAAATTACTAATATTACTAATCCAAATAAATTTGGTATTAAATCTTTTAATCTAAAATATACAAAAGGAAATGAAATGGCTATTATAAACGATATTGTAAAATGGGCGAATACGCATAATAAAAGATATGCTAAAACTCGTATTAGTATTGATACTGGAACTGGTTATCATATTAATAGCGGTATGATAAGCGGAGCGGTAAGTATGAATGATATATTAGATAAATTAGATATTGAATATGAAGGATTTGATATTAGAAATGCTACTATTAATATTAGATTATATAACGTGCCTAATGGTGGTAGTTCTATAAAAATAAGTAAATGGTTATTAGAAAAAAAGAAATCTACTGTATTAATATTAAACGAAGATTGTCTATGCGGTCAAAGAGCATTATTATTAGCATTATTAAGTAATAGTGAAGAACGAAGAAATATCCAAAGAAAAACTATGACTAATAAATATTATAAACATTTAGATAAAATATGTTCTTATATGGGACATAATAAATTAAATTTTTTAGATATGGAAAAATTTGTAATAGAAAATCCTAAATATAATATTAATATTGTAAGCGATTTTTATACTATAATATATGAAACTCAAAACGAAGAAGCAGAAGAAATAATATATTTATTCTATGATAAGAAGATAGAGCATTACCATTTAATAACTAATATTGAGGCGTTTATGAATGATAAACAAGGACATTATAAATATTGCTTTGATTGTAAAAAAAGACTATATTATACTACTTTTAAAAATCATACTTGCGACGGTAATACTTGTAAATTATGTTTCAAAAAATTTCCTAATAAAGAAGAATATATTAAACATTTAGAATTGAGTGGGACGAGTTCTAATTGTCCTAAATGTAATATAAGGTGTAGAGGTGCTCAGTGCTTATACGACCATATAAACGGTATAGGAAAAAGAAAAGGTTGCGACGGTAAAAATTGGTTTTATGATTGTTGCTTTAAAAAATATATAAAAGAAGGATATAGTAAAAATGAAGCAGTAAGAAAATCTTGGGGTAGAGCAGAAGATAAAGAAAGGCATAATTGCGAATATAAATATTGTAAGCATTGCGACGATTATTTACCTATAAAGCATAGGTGCTTTATTAAAGAGAAAGAAATTAAAGATAAGGGATTAGTGAATTTAGTAGCATTTGATTTTGAGAGTTGGATAGACGAAGAAGGAAACCATACTGTAATGTATATAGTAGCGATAGATAGATTAACGAATGAAGAAACTATTTGGGAAGGTAAAAACTCGTTAGGAGATTTTATTAATTGGTGTTTAGATAAATCTAAAACTACCTTTATCGCTCATAATGGGAAGTCTTATGATACTTGGTTAATACATTATTATATATTAAAAAATTTAAATAAGCGACCAGAAAAAATTATATTAGCGGGACAAAAGATAATGTTTATGAAATTTAAGAGTAATTGCTTTATAGATAGTTTAAATCATTTTGCTTGTCCGTTAGACGCTATACCTAAAACTTTTGGATTAGATACAAGTAAATTTAAAAAAGGATTTTATCCGTATGTATTTAATACTATTGAAAATTGGGATTATGTAGGTGAAATGCCCGATAAAAAATATTTTAACCCGAACGGTATGAAACCCGATAAAAGAATAGAATTCTTGGAATGGTATTGGGAAATGAAGAAGAAAAAATATACATGGAACCATAAAAAAGAAACGAAAGAATATTGTATAAGCGACGTGAGAATATTATTGGAAGGGTGTAATGTATATAGTAAATTAGGATATGACCTAACTGGTATTGACCCTTTAACTAAACAAACAATCGCCTCGTGGGTATTAAATATATATTTATCTAAATATTATAATTCAACTGAAACTCCTATTGGTGTATTAAATAAAGAAGAATATGATTTTATTAAAAGAGGATTTCACGGAGGAAGAACTGAATGTATTAGATTATATAGAAAATGGGAAGAAGAAGAAATCAAAGAAGGTAAATGCGGGAAGTATGTAGATATACAGAGTTTATATCCTACTACGCAGTTTTACGATAAACTACCTTATGATATTCCAGAATGGGTAGATTTTGGAGAAAGAACTATAAAAGAAAATAATAATATAGTAAGTGAAAATTTCGGGTTCTTTGAAGTTGATATTGAAATGAATAAAGATTTATTTATATCTCCTTTGGTAAATAAAGGTGAGGGTAAATTAGAAGCGAATGTAATGGATAAAAAGAATATAGTATATTTTAGTGAGGAATTAAAACAAGCAGTAAAAGACGGTTGTAATATAACACGAATACATAAATTATTAAGATTTAAATATACCCGTAATTTATTCAAGGAATTTGTTGCTACCTTTTTAGAGATAAAGGTAAATGCTTCTGGGAAACCTAAATTTTGGAATAAACAAAATAAAAGAAAGGAATTTGTAGATTATCATTATAAAGAATTTGGATTTAAACCTAACCCGCAAAATGAAAAGAATAATGGATTAAGAGCAATAGCAAAAATGATATTAAATAGTTTATGGGGTAAATTCGGGCAAAGACCCGATATGGTAAAGACTGAATATATAGAACCCGATAAGGTTAAGGATTGGTGGAAGTTATTAGCATTAAGTAATAAAAATTTAGTTGATATTAAAAGCGACGAAATAAGTGGCGACCATTTATTCGTGAGATATTTAGATAATAGAGAAGATTGTAATACAACCTTATATTCTACTAATATCGCAATAGCGAGTGCCGTGACCGGCAATGCTGGTATGAGGTTATATAAAGAAATGCGATTATTAGGAAAGAGAACTTTGTATCACGATACGGACAGTATAATATATGAATATGACCCTAATGAATATAATATAAAAGAGGGCAACTATTTAGGAGATTGGGAATGTGAAACAGAAGGAAGACCTATAACTGAATATGTATCTATTGGCCCAAAGTCTTATGCTTATAAGGTAGAAAATAAACAAAAGGATTGTAAAATGAAAGGTATATGTTTAAATTATGATAATAGCAATATTGTTAATTTTGAAACATTAAAATATTTAGTTGATAATGTTAATGATAAATTAACTACTAAAAATAATTTGGTATTTAAAAAATCTTTAAGTGGTATATCTACTGATATATTTGATAAAGAAATAAAATTTACTATGGATAAAAGAGATAGAAAAGATTACTGGACTTATCCAAAAGGTTATAATAATAATCTTGTAGTAATATAATGACGGGAGCGGAAATAGTGGCGATTATAAGTGTTAGTGTTGGAGGATTGGCAACATTATTAACCACTTGTTTCCATAGTAGGTGTAGCAAAATAAAAACACCTTGTATTGAATGTGAGCGTGAAGTATTAGACGAACCAGTAAAGAAGAACGAAGATAATTAATATTGCTAATATCCATTATTGTA
>JGI24006J15134_10000646_pt1 | contig 21210 bp, 8 predicted proteins | sample LinPmetageLP53_FD_15134 | JGI IMG/M metagenome (IMG submission 15134)
CGTATAGAATACTTTTGATGCCTAACGCCAAAATCACTCATACCGTATATTTTGTTTACATCATGTTGGTTTTCTGCTATTTCAGTTTCATATATAGCAGACTCATCTAGCATAAACTTAAATTCTATTTTAGAATTTACTGGGTGATTTATAAAACTACCCGAGCTGTGCTCACCAGCTGGTATTGTATAAACTCTAAAACCAAGATCGTCAACTTCTTTTACACATGACGCTAGAAAAAGAAGTATTAGAATTTTTTTCATTTAAAGTGTTTGTAGATTTGATTTTTTCTTTTTATTTCTTTTGTTTTTTATTTTATTATCAGCTTTTATTTTTGCTTTAATCTCTTCTATTTTTTTATTTCCAAGATTAAGATTGTATTGACTCCAACCTAAAAACATTAATGTTCTTTCCCAAGCAGCGTGATCGTTATTAAACCCTTGTCTTACGTTTTGAGTTTTATTATAAACCCTGTTAAGAGGTAGGTTAGTACCGGCTTCTATGTAGTTTGTTATTGCTGACCATTGAGGATTATCAATATCAAAAGTTTCCATTTCAGGAATTACTTTTTTATTGTAATTTAAAGTTTTTTCAGCATTTGATATTTTTCTAGCCTTAATACCTAATACAGGTGAAAAATTTAAAGCTTCAACTAAAACAGCGCTTTCATCAGGGTTGTAGTTAACATCTCTTTGCCTAGCAAAAGCAATAGCAACATTTTTTAATGTAGATAAAACAGCGCCAAACATACCAGAACCTCTTAATACAGAGTCAATACTACCATTTATTAATCTTTCTTGTTTCTTTAAAAATAAATTATTGTTATCTTCTTCGTCATCACCAAACATCATAGCAAATAAAGCTGTTTGTAAAGTATAAAATATCAAATTTTGTACTGCAAAGTAATATGTTATTCTAGCTGCATTAGAAATATCACTTTGCATTTGCGTTTTGTTAGGCCCAGTTATTCTTCTATTTTTAATATCTAAAAATGCTTTTTTACCTAATCTATTAAACTGTGACGTTACGTTTTGAAAGTTTAATATTATTTTACCAATAAGAGAAGCTTGTTGCTTTGAAACCATATCAGGTCTTGCTGATTGCTGTGTCGATTGTGTTATGTCTTGAAAATCAACAAACGCTTTTTTCTCAGCCTCGCTTTTGCTAAGTCCATCTTTTAAATATGTGTTAACTCTATTCCTATAATAAGTAGCACCACCTGTTGCAATCGCAATGTTATCACCAATTTGCGTAGGTAAAAATCCTAGTTCTAATAGTTTAGATATTAAAAATCTGTGAGGGTTTTTAGACTTACGCATTTCAGCGGCAAGCTCAGCACCGTTAACATCAGTTTGTATACCACCTCTTCTTTGCTTAAGCATGTCAGAGTTAAATATCATGCTCCAGTCGTCCCAGTATTGTTTTTGATTAGCAAAAGCTTTAGCAGCTGCAAATATATTATTGTCAGCAAAATTTATGTAATTTACTAAAGACATTTGTTGTAGTAAAGCAGATCTCATGTTAAAAAACATGACAGAACCAACAGATCCATTAACCCAGTTCATAAGGTCGTTTACCATTTTGCTTTGCCCAGTAGGTTTGTTTCTACCAGTTTTAATTCTATAAAGCATGTCTTCTAACGCATCTCTAACACCTTTACCGAAACCAGCTTCTATTTTATTTAAATTTTCTTTAGAAAATATTATATCAGCATTTTCAATAAACTCTTCAAAAAATTGAGCTCTACCAATTCTACCTGTAGCATCATCTAAGTCCATACGTATATCGCCAGAATCCCAACCGTCTGTAGGATCAACGTAAGTTTCTTGTTTTGATATTAAATTTATAGTTTCTGCATAATATTGTAAATCACCATCAGACGTAACAATTTCAACTAATTTTTTTTGATCAATATCACTTAAACCAGGTATGTCATAGCCATGCTTATCCCACAAATATACTCTTATAGCATCTTGATATGTAAAATCACCATCAGGAGTTTTCTTTGTAAGCTTTTTCTTAACATCAGGCATTGCTTTGTTTAAGTTTTTATAATCTGTAGCTACAGATTGTCTAGCTGTATCATACTCTATGTTAGCTCTATTTAATGGTCTAACTAGTGCTTGTTCTAAAAACTCTCTGTGAGCATCACCTCTTCGACCTTTACCCATAAAGTTGTATAATAAACCTACAAAATCCTCATGTGATGGTGGGATGAATAATCTAAACTTACCTTTACTAGCTCCACGTTTTCTAGCTTTTATAAAATCAAATCTTTTTTTAGATTCAATACCTGTTAATTCTTCTAATATATTGTTAAAATCAACGTTCATTGATTCACTAAACTTAACTTTAGCTTGCTGAACTTTACGCTTGACATCAAATTGCTCTAACATGTTATCTACAGCTTGTACATTTTGCAAAGCGTCATCAGCAAAATAAAAATCATTAAAACCTTCAGCAACTTTATCAGCTATCCAAAGAGCTTTGGCTTCTGCTGTTGAGTTAGCTAGACCAGTAATATTTTTTAAAGGTATGTTTAAACCATTAGCTTTTAAAAACGCAAATATAGCTGGTGCAGATTCTGCTGGTCTTGCTGTTAACACAAACATATTTTTTGGTCCAAACTTACCTTGTAGTTTTAAAGCTTTTTGAAATAACGGCGCTGTTTTACCATCTACAACTTTGTTAAACTCTGAAAAATCAAACTCATAACCTAATCCTAATAAATCTTGGTATGTGCTAGCATATTGTTCTGGAGTTAGAGTGCCTTTATCACCATCTGGCTTTGTATATCTAATTAAAGACTTACTAGTAGCTAAAGTGTCATCAAAATCTAAAACAGTAATACCTTTTGTAGACATTGAATACTTAGATGTTCTAGAAACATTTATTGATTTATCTAGTTTTTTTACACTTTCAACTTTTTTAGTAAGTTTAACTTTTTGCATTGCATCTATTTGACCTCTAGTTATTTTTCCAGCTAAAAAATCTATAATTAATTTATTTTGTTGAGCAATATCAGTTATGCCATCAACACCAAAATACTCTGTTATAGTCATGTTTACTTCTGGTAAAAAATACATGCCTAAATCTATACGCTGACCAGTCTCTGGGTGCACTGCATAAGCAAGTCTAACAATTGAAGCAAAACCATTTGGTATGTCTAACTCGCCATTTATAAGCCTTGGTACAATTAACTCGTAATAAACATTAGGCATTGATTGTTCCATTCCAGCTTTATTAACAATATCGTCATGTGGGTATTTTTTGCTATTAAGCAGTGGGCCTTGCATATAAGATTTACCGATTACTTTCCAAACAAAATCTACTTTACCCTGCATAGCTGCGGCTAACAATGATTTACCAATTAAATTTTGCGGGTCAGTATGCTCTTCAACAACCTTTTTATCATTAATTACATCACCGTTTTTGTATACTGGATAAAAACCAAATTTAGCTAAAATTCTAGTAAAAGTATTTTGATGTTTAGCAGTGTCTCTTATCAACTCAATAAACATCCAGGCGTCAGCTGGTTTACCTTTTTTAGGGTCTAAGTATGATTCAGTTGCTTTAAAAAAGCTTAAAAGCACTTCAAGTTTTTTATTTTCATCTAAAGCATCGTAATCTTCTAAATAAGTTTGATCAAAACCTCCACTTACAAATTTATTTGTTTTGTACTCTTTTCTTTTACCAACTTGCTCAGTATCTGCTGCCGGTATTAACTCGTCAAAAACTTTTACTGTCTGAAAAACTCCACCAGCTTTGTTTTCACCACCGGTAAGAGTGCTTCTTAATATGCTTCTAAACTGAGGGTATTGTTTTAAAAAATCTGTTACAACTCTAGTAGCGCCTTGTAATATTGTTTCACCAGTTGGCTCTCCATCAATCACAAGATCTGCATTTAAATCTCTTGTAGAGTATTCAACTGTTTCTCCTTCAGAGTTTTTTCTTTTCTTTTTTATTAATGGCGCTAGTTTGTAATTAATTATATTACCTAATTCTTCTAAACTTAACTGATAAGATTTTTTAAAAGCTTGAGAAGATTCTTCTAATGTCANTTCCGGGTTAAGCGAAAACATAACGTCAGATTTACCGTCTTGTATGCTTCTTATAATATCTCCAGTTGTTTTGTCATTTTTAGCCAACTGTTGTCTTACAGCTTGATTTGTTATCATTTTACCAGTAAGATTTGCTATAGCTAAAACTCTTGCGGATATATTTCTGTCACTACGTGTTGGCTTACCATCTATAATACCAAATGTTTCTAAAAATTGTTTTTTAGTTATATTGTTTTTTTCTTGTATTGCTAATCCAGACGTGCTACCTGTTTTAGCTGCTTTTGCCCTATCTGTCTTTGTGTAAAAAGCTTTTAACAAAGTGTTAGGAATACCTGTTGCAGTACCACCGGTTGTTGCACCTTCTGGTAACATTGCTATTAATAAATCTGCATTTTTATTAATAAACATTTGTGCAGCTTGTAATTCTTTTTTAGTTAAATTAGCTAAACTTGTAATTTTTCTAGGAGCTATACCAAACAACTCACCTGTAATTTCAGGTATTTGATTTTTTAAATTTTTAAAGTTTACATTTGAAAGATCTAAACCAGGAACNATACGCTCTATAGCTTTTGCAATTTTTTCTGAAACTCCTAACCTATCAGCTATTACAATTTTCTTTTTTCTAGGTTTAGTTTTAACTTCAGTGACTACTTCTTCTGCCGCAACACCTTTAGCTTCTGTTACGTCTTGTGTAAACTCTTCTCCTAAAACTCTTCTTGAAGCTTCAATAGCTCTTGCTGGTAAAAACTTGTTTATATAAGCAGCTAATGGCACACCAGACTCTGGTTTGTAATCTCTAATTAAATCTAATATACCTCTTTTTCCTATTTCTATTTCACTCATTAAAAGCTCTCTATCAAAATTAGGCGCATCTCTACGTTTTTCAACTATTTTACTAACTATAGGTTTAAATTTTTCAATAATTTCAAAAGCTCCATCCGCGCCTTTTTCTTCAAATATTTCTTGAACTTTTTCAGAAGCTTCTTTAGAAAACTTTGTTTTTGTTTCTCCACGTTCTAAACCTAATTTTTTTCTTCTATCTATTCTTCTTTTCTGCAGCGTACCCATTTCGCCACCTTCATAACCTTTTAAAAAACTAGCTAAATAAACTGCAGCATCTTTAGGTGTTTTTATTTCATAACCTTTGTCAACATTTATTTCACCACCATCTACAGACGGTAAACCAAAAATACCTCTTAAAACGTTTGGTATACTAGGTGTTAGTTTTAAAAGGTTAGCTTGCTCTTGTTTATTTCTTATAAAATAACTTTGTATTTCTTTACTGTATTCGTCGTAAAATATATCTTCGCCTTTAGGAAACTCACCTTTAATATTGTAATTACCTAATGCTACTTGAATTTGTATAGCTGATTTATGTGCTTTTGGAAAATTCTTTTCCATGTAATCAAATAAATTTTTACCATAATTTGTTATGCCAGCCGTGTCAAAAGCAAGTGCGTCTATAGCATGACCTACTTCGTGTGACAATGCTGTACCAGCCAATATATTACCTTCTCTAATAGCAGTGTCAGCAGCTTTTTTATCTCTAACTATATACTTATCACCTACAATGGCAGCGTTAGCCTTACCGCTTCTAACAAGATTTATAACCTGATTAGACTGCCCTTCATATTTAGCTAGTATTTTTTGTGTTTCTGATTTTTTACTTTCTTTAGATCTTGAAGATTTATTTATTTTTTCAATCTCTTGTTGAGCTAACTCATCGTAAGCTTGCATTATCTCTTCTTGAAGTACATCATCAGTTGGAGCCGCAACAGTAGTAATGTCTTGCAACCTTACATCTTGTAGTATTGAAGCTGCTTTAGAATTATCTTTGTTGCTAATAACTACATTTTTTGTAATACGATCTTGTAAAACAGCTCCAAGTTGATAGTAAAGATCGTTTTCAGCTTTTAAATTTCTTCTTTTTCTTTTTTCTCCTTTTTTTGTTTTAGAATTAGAAAAACCACCTTCTCCATATACAATTGATTCTACTAAGTCTACAGCGTCAGGATTATTTTTACCAACACCAATCCTAACATCGGCTAAATAATTTTTAAACTCTGTGTAAACAGCTATTGCTTGCTCTTTGGTTGTAGCGTTTTTTAACTTTGGATTTTTCTTTATTAGTTTTTCTAATATTTTCTCACCTCTAATACCTAGATTTTTAACGCTACTAGTAAAATCAACTTTGCTTAAAGCTTCTTTTTTCATTTCAAGAGCTGAGTTGTATTTTTTCTTAAACTCAAGAGCTTTTTCAGGATCTAAGCTTTTTGCATACTCTTGAATTTTTTTATTTTTAAGTTTATCACTTAATGTAGGATCAATACCTGCCTGTGCAATTAAATCATCTATAATTCTACCACTTATTATAAGGTTGTTTAGATCTTTACCTTCTAAAGACATAGCACCAAGTTCCATTTCACCACCCAACATTCCAAGTTTGTTATACAACAAGTCACTTCTTTTGGACATTAAACCATCGTAAGTACTTTGGTAATCAACATCGCTTGGGTCTAGAGCTTTTAAGTCAGCGTCAATACCTTGTAGTTCTTTTTTAATTTTATTGTATTCTGCTTTTATAGGTGCAGTCGCCATTTGAGTCATTACCGTAGAGTATGTTGTTCCAGTACCAACCATTGGACCTGAAATAATAGCAGCATCAATTGCAACTTTTTTTCCACCAGCAATAAATTCTTTTGAATCAAAATCTCTGTTAAGTATACTAACATCGGCAAGAACGTTAGAAACATAAATTAATTCTTCTTCAAGAATTTCTTTACTAATACCTTTACCTATTTCTAAAACACCACGTAACGTTGCCTCGGTGTTTTCCATAAATATTCTTTTTGATAAATCTTTAAGTGGATTTGCAAGTCCACCNACAGCGTTGGTAAAGTTTGAAGCCCCTATATATTTTGTAAAAAATCCTTCTGCTAAAAAAGCAGTACTAACAGATCCAAACTGNTGCCAACCGCTATANTCATTGTCTGCTATAAACTTATTTAGTTCTAAGCTTATTTCTTGATATTTTTGCTTTGGAATTAAATTTTTATATTTTTCTAAATCATTTAATGTTTCTTGAGCATCTTCAACACTGTTTTCTAAGTTTTCTAACTCAAGTCTTTTGTCTCCACCACCACTAAAAGCAGCTACACCAGCAATTGTCCATTGAGTAGCTTTTACTCCTGCGCCTAGCGTAGAGCCAACACCCGCAGTAGCGAGACTTAAAGTTGTGATAGCACCGTTTTCAGAACTAACTTGAAGAGCGTATTCTAAAAATCTTCCTTGCGCAAAAGCTTCTCCAGCTGTTAAATCAAAAACACCACCATATTTTTTATCGTAACGTTGTTGTATTAAGTTTTGCTGCTTTATTGCCGCGTCACTACCAAACATAACAAAAGGTGATAAAACTAATTTATCCCAACTATTTCTAAAAGCTTGTCCGGATCTACCAAAAACGCTACGGCTTTTTGCAGCAACCTCGCTAAACTCACCACCACCAACACCTAAAGATTTTTCTTGTGCAATTATATTAGCGTCTTCAACATCTAAATCGTTTGACGCAGATAAATAAAGGCTTTTGTTTAAATCTACAGTGTGAAGCCAGTCATTAATTAAATTAGTATATTTAGAAACCTGTTCTTTGTTTGAACCTTTGAGAGTGTAAGTTCTTAAATTTTCGTCAAACTCAATATCTGTAATACCATTTTTAACAGCATCTTTAACAATGTTTTTTTGTTGTTTTTCTAAAAGCCTTACATCATTACTTTGTTTAATATTTAAGTTTTTTCTTTGATTTTCTAAAAGAATTTTTATTTTATTTCTTTCAACATCACTATTGTAAGCGCTTGTTCTAACAATGTTCTCTAAACTAGAGTCATCGTATAATATTTTTTCTATATTAGTATGAGTACCTGTGTGCGCGTCCCAAGTAGGTTTCATTTCAAAAGCAACTTGCGCCTGTCTTTCTAACTTAAGAGTGTTATGCTGATCTTCAGAAAAACTGCTTTTAGAATAGTTATACATAAAGTCTGATATACCACCGTTAAGTTTAGCCGTTCCTCTAAAAACCTCTTTACCTTCAATCTCATCAAAAACAATATATGTTGACCCATCAAAAGCTTCATTTATTTCATCAACAATGTTAAAGTCACCACCTGTTTTTTTTGTTATTTTTAATCCAATTTTTTGATACATTTTTTGTAATCTATCAAAACCCTTAACATCTCTAATCATTGTAGTTGATAAATTATCTGAATCTGAATCGTAAGCGTTTGGAGCCCAGTCAGTATAAACACCTACATACTTGTTTTCATTTTCGTATCTATCTTCTGCAAATTTTATAATTTTAGCAATTTGCTCTGTAACAAGTTTTTTACCACCACCAAACAAAACACGACTAACACCTTCACCACTTGTCATTGGTTGAAGATCGATTGTCATAGCATCCATACCTGGTATTTTAACAATTGACTTATCGTCCCAAAAAAGACCAGTGTCTTCAGTTACTATATTACTATTTGGTAGTATGTCTTTTACCCACTGACTAAACTCATTTTCATTATACTCTGCTATTACATCAAGATCTGTAGACTGGTTTTTATATACAAGTTTATTTTTGATTTTGATTGCATCATCACCAGTAAAAACATTTATAGACTCATCTTTATTTTTAATAGAAAAAGTGTATGGTTGTAAAAAATCATCATTACTTTTTTCAGTCAAACCCTTTACTTTCATTATGTTCATGAAATTTTCAAACTCAATATCTTGCGACTTGGCAGATTCTTGCAAATCTTCTAAAGTATATGGTTGACCGTTTAGTTCAAACATTAATTATTTTTTATTAGGGTTTTGATAATAATTCATCCATTTTTTATAATTATCAGGGCTTAATTTACTAGCTTCATCAAGAGTTAAATCTCCAATAAATCTAATTTGACCGTTAATATAAACTTGACCTTCTTTTATGTTTTTTGCAGCTTGTCTGTCTTGTTCAGATATTTCTAAATCACTACCACCTGTTTGCATGCCTTTATAACCAAGATCAGGTCTTAAAGCGCCTACTGCCGATGCAACTTGGTCTTTAGTTTTTACAACAGGTTTTCCTTTTTCGTACAAATAATACTTACCATTTTCTTTTTTATAAAGAACTCCGTTCCAAGCTTGATGGTCAGGAAAATCTTTATTACTATTTAAAAGATTAATTATATAGTCTATGTCTTCTTTCGCTACAGATTGCTTACCTATCGTGTATGTTCCACCTTTGTTATTTTTGTTGTTACGCACTGTTATATTGTTGTTTAACACAGCTCTACCGTCATTAAATTTAGATTTTACATAACCTTCAATATAAAACTCTGTTGCTAGTTTTTTAGCTGTATCATAATCAAAGTTTTTACTATGTATGTCTGTTAAAGCTTCAAATAAAACAGTTTTATTTTGAATACCCGCGTCTAATCCTAAGCTTTTTAAAATAGCAACCATTTCTTTATTATCGTTAGTTTCATCAGCATCAAACATTGTTGCTAAAGCATCGTAATAAGAAATCTCTCCTTCAAAATTCTTTTTTGTAAGATTAGAAAATTTACCTGGTGTACTCATTAATGAGTTAACAACATCTATTGATCCTTTTTTAACATCTTCAAAAGATTTGTTTATGTTTTCTTCTTTAAAAGCAAATTCTGAAACATTGTTTCCAAGCTCACCTAAACCAATTCTAGGAGTGTCATCATTAAGCTCAATACCATCAAACAAGTCTGTTACGCTTTTAAAATCTCCTCCACCAACACTAACCTCTAGCTTATTGTTTTTCCATTGAAAATCTAAATTTTCATAGTTGTTATCTTTGTGCCATATTTCTTTAAAAACATCGTAAAAACCAGCGTTAGAGCTTCCAATATCAATACTACCATCAACATAAGCTTGGCCAAACTTTGAAAAACCGGCGGCTAACCCATTAATCTCAGTAGCTATCTGCTCTATTTCAAACATAATTTCTTTTTCCTTATCAGCATCTCCATAAACAGAAAGGTATTTTTGTTTTAAATCTTTTAACTTTTGTACATTAGCCTCGTGCATACCACCTAGCTGCTCGCTAGATCCAGATAATTTTCTTAACATGCCTTCTACTTCACCGGCAATGCTGTTAAAACCATTTTCTTTTGCTTTTTCTTTTTTGCTAATAAAATCAATTATACCAGTTGTAGTTTTTGATATTACATCAAGTTCAGCTTCATAAAACGGAGTTTTATCAATACCTTTTCTTGACCTTGCCTCTGCTAAAGAAGCTTGTATTAAACTTTGATCTGCTGCCATATTTTATTTTTTTTAATTGGTATTAAAATTTCCTGGTGTTTTAATACTTCCATCAGCGTTAAATGTTGGGAAAGTTGTTTTACTTACTGTACCTACGATATTACTAATAGATTGTGCATTTGCACTTGCAGCAGATGTACGAGCACCCATAACATTTTTCTGTGCTTGTGCGTAAGCTTCATTAGCACCTGTAGCTTGACCAAAACGCATACCAAGTATAGTTGACTCTCTATCAACGTTCATGTTTTGTAGCATTTGATCACCTCGTTGAACATTTAACTGCCCTTGAGCAGCCATTTTTTGGTTAGCAGATTCTTGCTGACCTATGCTAGTTGATATTTGTTTTGCTTGAAGTTGTCCTTGGTTTGCTAGAGTTTGAGCAAGACCAGCTATACCGCTACCACCCGCAGCACCTCTAAGACCTTGCATTATGTTAGATCTTTGCTGTTCACCTTGTTGAGCCTGAAATTGTGCTTGCTGTTGGTTTACAGTTAGATCTTCAAAAACATTTTCAGCAAATGGATTTCTAAACTGCTGTGCTTTATACACGTCCATCTGTTCATTTAAAACCTCTCTTTGTTGTTGTCTTTCCTCAAAAGCTCTTTGAGCTTCTGCTTGAGCAGCTCTAATATTTCTTCTACCTGCCTTAGCAGTAGCTATACCTCCTATTACAGAAGCAGCTAGTGGGATCCACCAAGCCATTAGTTATTTATTTTTTTTAAATTCATAATGTATTCTTTATCTATTTATAATTACACTTTTTATGTGTTATTTACTACTTTGAACTATCTCTGAGTTAACAGAAAAAAGCTCAGCTTTTGATGTTGAATTATTTTTCATTTTAACGCTAGCATAGTAACCTGTTAAACCAGATGTTTCAACAGCGTTGTTTTTAGAAAATAACAAGAAATTAGCGGTACCTGTTAAATTAACACCATTTACAACTGGGTTTGTTACAGTTATAACGCTAGTTTCTCTATTCACAGCGTTTACAGTTCCTATTTCTACAATAGTTCCTAATTTATCAAAACCATTAGCCGTAGTTATAGGTGCATAATAAACTTTATCTAACACGCTCAGTGATTCGTTTAATGTTGTATTACCTAATGTTATTGTTGCCATATTATGATACTGTTAATATACTATCTAAGTTTATTGTTATTGTGTGATCTGCTGTTCCAAAGTTAGTTATAGCAAAGTCAAACGCTAAATTTGCACTTCTACTACTACCTGTGAATGTAAGTGGAGTATTATCAATTAAAGCTTGCGAAGCGGAAAGAACTAAAACAGTACCGTTTGTAACACTGTTTACAGATATATTACCACTAGCTGAATTTATACCTTGACCACTTACTGTTGTTGTGCTACCGGCTTTTATACCTGCAGTGCTGTCAAGAGTTATAGTTGCGCTAGCACTACTATCAGTGAAATCACCATTAACCAATGTTTTTACTGGTGTTAGTGTTGCTGCGTTTAAAAGAAAACCTGTTAAAACCTCGTCTAAACCTAACAACTCAAACTCGCAGCCACTAATAGCTTTACTAGTAGAAGAACCACCATAAGAAAAAGTTAAGCTAGCGTCATCAGCCATACCACCACTACCTTGCGCGTCTTGCGCAACACTTACAGTTACTGTTTTGTTTTCTACATTTACAACTGACACTCGCGGAGCACCAGTAACGCCAGTACCTGTCAAAGTCATTCCTTCAACTAAACCATTTACGTCGTCTAAAGCAACAACTTTTCCTTCTGCTTGGTTTCCGTTTTTAACTTTTACAACACTTGATCTAAAATCTAAATCAGCCATACCACCAACGTTAGTAGTATAACCTCTTGCAAATGTAAAAGACTCTGCGCTTAAAGCAAAATCAAAAGAAATACTTTTTTGTAGCCTTATATTAGAGTTTCTTTCACCAACAAACGTTACTGTTGCATATTTTGGACTACCAGAATAATTACCATTATCTGCAGAGCTGATTGATGTTAAAGATATAGTAATGGCTTTATACTGATTTATTGTTAAAGTATTTTTTAAATCGTCTGTAGAATCCTGTATAATTTTATTTAACGTTGTTCCTTTTGATAAAACAGGCGATAACTCTATAGTATAAACATCGTCAGCGTTTACACTTGGAAAATGTATACTACGGTTAAAAGAACCAGTAGATCCTATTAATTGATCGCTTAGCTGTGTTGCAGATGTTGTAAAAGTTGTAGAAGAAAAGTCGTATGTTTTACTATCACTGCTCCTAGTTACTTTTAAATTAAAACGCGCTGTTGTATCACCTTTTACAATAAAACCTCTGACACCACCAACGGAGGCAATGTCACTTGTTTCAAGCTGAAAAGAGCTAATCTCAACAAGAGCATTGTTAAACGCATTTGTTACGGCTGGAAGTTTTTTAGTTTCGTGGCTAAACAAAATTAAATCACCAAAAGAGTTTACAGTGTTTTTGTATTTTATTAAAAAAACTTTTGAAGTAACTCTGTTGTTAGAATCTTTAACAACGGTTTCTTTTATGTTGTAAACAGATTTATTTGTAGATTTTAATTTGTAAATAGGTTCTTCAAAATAATAATAACCAGTAGAAGGTGTAAATGTTATAGTTGCAATTGTAACCTCTACACCACTGTTAGGCGTTAAAACATAGTTTGTTATTGATTTAAAACCACTTGTTGTTGTATTTGCAGTTACACCGCTCCCAGCAGATATAGAAGCTGTGTGGTTTGCGTCTACTGTTATGCAAGTGTTTAAATTTATTGATAATGCCATGTTATATAGTTTCTGCTGTTATTTTACCTAATCCTTGAACGGTAAATTCACTAGTATCTAAATTGTTTAAGCTTGTAGTGTCACCTTTTATAAAGTTAAACCACTTACCTTCTTTTTCTATAAACTCGTTTACACTACCAGTCTGCTTGTCTGTTGTTATTGTTTGTGCTTCCCAACCAGCAATGTCAGAGCCTAGATTATAATAGTTTTCTGTGTCTGCAGTGTTTTGAAGTATTTTAGACTGCGTACCCTCGTAGCTTAATGTTTTAAAAGTTTTTACAACATCTGCACCATCGTTTAAAACCAATGTTACGTCAGAATTATATTGAGCGCCATAAAAATTATTGTGAGTTGTGTTTTTGTGATGTAGCCAAACTTTTGAGTTAGTTGTGCTATTTTGAACTGCAAACGTATAATAGTTGTTTGCAACACTCAAGCCTTGGTTTGGTATAAAAGATTTAAAACTAGGCCAACCTTTAGCGCTTTCACTAAAAGAAACTGTATAGTTAGATGCGTTCGATATAGTAACGTTGTACTCTTTTTTATCATTATCGTAACTACCCAATACGCTTGTAGCATCTTTTAAGTTGTCTTTAAACCAACTTTTCATACCATAATCAGAGATAGGTGTTAAACCGTCCATTGATAATCTAAGAGCTACGCCTCTTTGTTTGTCTGTAAAATAAACTCTGTAGTTGTAAGCGGCAAAAGATTCTGGATTTTGTGATATGCCATAATTACCAGCAAAAGGTATTGTTTGTCCTAAAACGTTTTCAGTTGCTGTTAAATTTGTATTACCATCAGCATTGAAAACAGCATCTTTATTTGCTAAAATTCTTAAAGATTTATCTTCACAAAGCGTTAACAAGTCTGAGTTTCTAGCATAAAGTTTTTGTATACTACCGTATTCTGGATTTATATCTTTAGTAATTTTTTCTGCGGCTATAAACTGACTAGTATCATTTACGCCACTAATTGAGTTATATAACCCAGAGTATATTAAACCATATTTTCTATGCTCTTCATTATACTCTCCTTGTAGTGTTGTAGATACTATAGCATTTTTATCAACAAAAACTTGGTTAAAATCATCTTTAATTCTGTTTGATTCAACACCATTACCAAAACTATAACAATTAAACCAAGGTAGTTCATGTTGCATACCGTGATCACCAATATTTATAAAATCACTAGCTTCGTAATAAACATCTAAACCTTCGTCTGTTTTAGGTTGTGTCTCAAACACCGCTGGGTTTGACGATATCACTTGATTCTCTTCGTCTAAAGACGGTTCTAAAAACTCAATAAACTGTTTAGAATCTTCGTCCATTAAGCTTCCGCTGTCAGATGTTGATCTATTAAGAGGGTCAAAATTACCACTAAAACCAGGGCCATCATCATTTGTAGCCCCAGCGGTAGCATTTTCAATTTGCATTGTCCAAGTAACTCTTCTGTTTGTTGCATAACCAAACCTTTTTAGCTCTTCATTGACAGTATACTCACCATTAATACCGTCACCTAAATGAGCAGTAATTGGTGGGTTAGCTCCAATTCCACTAGTAAAAAACCCTAACACACCATCATTATCTTTGACAGCCATTTCAATATTACCATCAAAATACTCATTATTATTTCTTATATTTGAAGCAAAAATAGCGTTACGAGGAGCATTGTCTGACGTGCCAGGATAAAGATGAATAGGATTACCGTTGTTATCTACCGCTCCAAATTGTAAGCTGCTTGGTCCTGGATTTGCCGCAATAGCAATTGGATATTCGTGATCTGAATTACCTAAATGACCTTTTGCAAAAGGCCAAGGCGTGTGGTTATACCTTCTTTCTTGTCTTATATCTGTTATTTTATATACAGTTTCTGTAGCATCACCTGAAAATCTAAAAAACGAACCAGCACGTAGTCTTGATACAAAAAGTGTTTCCGCACTGTGATTATCATTATTTGGCGAACCAACAGACCACGCAGTGCTATACGCGCTAGCATCTTCAATGTCACTAAGCGCAATATTGGCTTGATTGTCTGAAGCAAATATTTTAGCATAAGATAGTTCCATGTAAGTTTTACCTTGCACAAAAAAATTATCTGGAATTCCTTGCTGATCAACCTCACTGCCTGTTGCTTGGAAAATACCTCTACCAAACCTTCCTGGTAAATCAGTTTCAAACTGCCCATTACCTATATTACCAGGCGTGGAATCTACCCTATTTAAATCTTGTCTTCTTGTATACGACGCTAAATCAGCAGTAAAAGTAGCCGTGTCATAAAAATGGTTCCAATGGCCTGGGTCTTGAAAAGTACCGTTGTTTGGATCTTCATTTCCTAGTGGTTGTGTTCCACAATAACCAACATTATCTATAAAAAAGTTTTTTCTTGTTTCGTTATTGTCTGGTATAGTTTGAAAAGTAAAACTACTGTATTTTAAAAACTTTAACAATCTACCCCATTTGTGAACAGCATATTCTGACATTACAAGATAAATATCACTACCAGAAGCTCCACCTGGAATATCTTTTACAACACCTCTACCAGTAGAAAAACTACTATCACCAGAAGTGTCCCAAAAATAACCGCCTTCAGCCGCGCCCACCCAAGGGTATTTTGTCCCGGAATTCTCAAAACTTCCATGAATATGACCAACATTTTCATTATTTGCAGGCACACTAAAATCATTTGGCGCCGTGTCAGCGACTTTAAGTCTAACGTCATTACTACCACTACTTCCACCGCTTGCAGAGTCTTTTTGATACCTAGTAGCTGTACCAATTCCAATACCAGCTACAGCATCATCAGAAGAGTAAAAAGCCTCAGATCTCGCTGCAATTGCAAAGCTTGACTGTGTTATAACGCTCTGTGCTAAAACAAATTGAGATAAATTACTATCTAACCTTAGTTTTACAAAAAACTTACCAGCAAACTCTGGTCTATCCTTAAAAACTGATGTAGCAGCGGTAACAGTAACTCCATCGTTAAAGTTATTATTATTCATAATCCAACTAGAATCTTGGTCTGTTATTGGGTTTTTTAAATGTAAATAATAAAAATCAATACCATTAACATCAATAAGTTCAATAAAGCTAACTTCAAGCCAAGAGCTTCTTATACTACCACCATCAAAGAATCTCAAAACTAAATTTTCTAAACCATCTAACGGTGGACAGTTTTCGTCATTTACCCACCTTGGTTTTCTTATTGCCAACACTTTCTGATCATCAACCGGTCTATAGCTTGCGTCTGTAAAAACACTATTTAAATTACCACTACTTGATCCTAAACCATCTGCCGTGCCAAGTTCATTTCTTGTTTGTTTTATATAAGGAGGCGCTTCGTTTTCGATGCTTAAAACTTTATACGTAGCGTTTTCGTTTGTAACAAGACCAGCATCTAATTGTTTTTTTAATACTAAATAAGTTTCTTCTGTAATTTTATTTCTTTCAAATGATGGAAAAGAAACCCAAGCATTTCCATCTGAAGAGCTGTATATTCTATCAACAGCTAAGTTGTAGTATTCTGAAGAATTTTCTTTTATAAAATACTTAAACTTGTGTGCAAAAGAAGGTGTTTGGTTGTTAAGTCTAATGTTTAATGAGTTTTCATTATCAGCTCTAATTTTTTTAACTTTTATAGAGGCCAATTTATTTGTTAACACTGGTGTTTGTCTACCAAACTCATCAGCATATACAACTCCTATTTGATAATTTCTTTGAGATTTTATAGATTTTTTATTATTATCTTCTAGTTTTTTACAACTTATATTTGATATTTGACCGTTAAAACCACCAATTGAATTTGTACTCTGTATACTAAAAGTAGTTCCGTTGCCAAAGAGTTCATTTTGCCCACCGGTGTTATCTTGACTTAAAGATATTTGAAGCTCATGCTCACCATTACTATTAACATCAACTCTACCAAATTTATTGCTGTTCAACAAAGTTACTCTTAGATTACCTTGTGTTCTAAGTAAAATTTTAAACTTAACAACGTAAGTAGCGTCATCTTCAAAAATTAAAGTTTGAGAAAGCTTATGAAACTGTGTGATCCCAAAACCACCACCCAAACCGCTAAACCCACCATCTCCAAAATCATTAAACTCGTAATTTATAGGATCCCAACTATCACCTATAACCCATCCATCAACAACGCTGCTAGACGTAGAGTTAAAAGGTGTAGCTAGATTATTTTTTAACATTTCCGCACCCACTTCTTTTCTATTTTTAACAACAGCGTTTATTTGAGGTTTTATAACATTACCACTATCATTTTTTAAATCATAATTTTGCAAGTAGTTACCATATACTAATCTGTTACCAACAACACTTTGAGCCAAAGCTTTTCTAGGTACAGCGTCCCATGGTCTTAGTATTTGATTAGAAGGAATAATTGAATATATATTTTCAGAGTTTATTTTATACTCACCACTAAAAAATAAACTGTCATTAACTGTGTTCCAAGAGTTTGTTGAATTATTTATATCTTTTTGTGTAATGTTGTCAACAGTGTATATAATTGGAGAGTCAGATTCTTTATATAAAATATCTATTTGAACAACTTCACCGGGTATATCATAAGGTATAAAATCTTTTATTATTAACTCTTTAAGTGTATTTACCATGCCAGAGTTAAAACCTTGTAATTGATCATATAAAAAAATACCTGGCTTAAAAGCTATTGTAGAAAAAGGAGATATTGTAGAATACTCTCCGTTTTTATATTTCCATCTAGTTGCAAATCTTACAAATTTTTCTTTAAATAAGCTTTCAAACTCTTCTAAATAAATATTATAATTTACATTACCAGAAGGCGTGTTAGACTTGCTTAGTATTTCTATAGTTAGAGTAAAAGCACTAATATTAATAACCCTAACTCTTGCGTGATTATTTGTCGCGGTTGGTATTATGTTATTACCAAACAATAAAATATCATTCGTTAAATAATCAGTTGAGCCGCTATTAATATTTTCATCAGTTTCAATATCAAAACTATCACCAACGTTTCTACCATCAAAATTAATTGCAGCGGTAGTTTGCATAACACCAGATCTTAAACTATCAATTATTTTTAATACAGGTGCTTCTTTTGGTCCTTTTTTAATAACTAAAATATCTTCTTCTTTTACAAAGACATCATCCGATAAGTCAATATTTCTTTCGCTAACAACAAGTCTTGTGTTTTTATTAAGCTTTGCAGGTTCAGTACCAGCTATTGAGTTTGAAATATTTATTTTTTTAGGTTCTGTGTTGTTATCTGTCCAAAACAATAAGTCATCTACTATATTAATACCTGTTATTAGTTTTCTACTATCAAATCTTAAAACTCTATTTTTAAACTGCCCACTAGCCACATCTAAGTTTCCGTAGGCGTTTGGAACAGACCAAGAAAATTCTAACCAACTCCATATTTTACTTTCCACAAAATCAAAACTAACAACATTACCAGTAATATCTGTTATTTGCCTCCATTCATCAGTACTATTACTAACAAACTTTATATACATACCAGTTGACAAGTTTGTTGCAGAAGTTAATTCTACTTTGGTGTAATTAGTACCACTACCAGTCCAGTCACTACTACCCGGGTTTGGGTGTTGTTCTAGCCAAAAATCTATAAAAACAGGTAGCACTTCGTGAGCGTCCGCTGTTGCGTGTGTTGTTCTATATATAATATCTTTAAAAGTCTTTACTGTACTAGGAGCTTCATTCCAATCATGACCACCGCTTGCTACCATCCAATAAGCACAATTGTTTTTTTCATCAGCAATTGCTCCAACACAAACCCCACTGTCAGTAGACAAGTTTGTTATATTTTCATTATCTACACCAACTAAAGCCGTGTTGCCTAATAAGTTTTGAACAGAGCCAACGGCATCTTCATCTGAAGTTGATACTTCTATATTGTTGGCGTCTGTATACTGTCCATTAGGAACTAGTCTTTCGTCAAGGTCTTTGTTCATTTTACCATCAACGAAATTGTGCTTAATTTCTGGCATGTATTAGTGTTTTATATGTTTAGATTTTCCTCTAAGTATTTGAGTTAATTCTTCTAATTTTAAATTTGATAGTCTTAGTTTTGCTTTTCTAGTAGCTGCAAATTTATCTTTTTGAAACCTACGAACTATGTATTCTTGTACATTAGCTCTTGTAGACATTATAGCGTATGCTATACACTTGTACATTGCTTCTTCAGCAAACTTATGTACTTGCATTTCAGCATCTGTACCTAGACTATCACTTATGTATTTTAAAGCTACAGTTTTTCCAGAAAGAAAAGAGCTAAAGTGTATTTTACCTGTAAGTTCATCTATATAGAAAGATCCATTATTTTGAGCGTGTTGAGGGTCTATACCATATCTTTGTCCTTCAGCAGTCCATTGCGTGTCGTCTTCGTAATCATCAGTTGTTGTTGTTGAAGTGTGAGATTTATAACTCTCCCATGTTGAAGACGAGTTGTCTGTTGTTAAGTTAGTACCATCAGTATCGTAATCACCTACAGATCCAGCCGTTATATCTAATGGGTTTGAAGTTTTTATAGTAGGGTATAAAACGTGCTCTATACCGGAAGAGTCTGACCAAGTTAATTTAACATAGTTAACATAGTCTTGTGGTAAAACCATTTGCAATGTAGCTGGCACTTCTACTTCTTGTGATTTTGTAGATTTAAAAGTATCAAAAGATAATTCTTGCAATGCTCTTTGCGCGTGAAAAGCAACGTCAGCTCTTTTAATTTTTGATATTATTTTATTTTCACCAACATAAGCTAAAATAAATTGATTTATAATGTGTTCTAGCGATGTAAATTGATAAGTACCAAAACTTGATCCACCGTAATAAGCATGTTGAGTTTGATTGTCTAATAATCCCATTTACTATTGTTTTTGTTGATTGATTTTTGATGATTCAGCGGTTGATGCTGTTTGTATGAGTAAAGTGTCTTTTATAGATATACCAGCTAGTTGCAATATTTTTGTTACTAAATTGTTTTCTTCAGATTTGTGTAATTCAAAATCTTGTAAATCACTGGCACTACCATTGTACAAAGCCTTATATGTACCAGTAACAGTATAAGTCCACTTTACAGTTTCTGGTTTTTTAATATAATTACAAGTTACATTTGCAGTTGTATACGAAGTGCTTGGTGACGCTGGAAATAACTTTAATAAAGTTTCAGATTTTTTAACATACACTGGTCTTGTTTCTACAGGTGCGTACAAAGCAGTTCTTGACATGTACTCTAAATCTTTTTTATTTACTTTTTCTATTTCAACGTCATAACCTCCTCCACCATAAAATACAGTTCCTAATCTATAAACATCTGTTGGTAATGTTAATTGATTACCACTCACAGCAGACATAGCTACTTTAAACTGATCAAATATAGCTATTTTTTCCTCTAATAAGCTTACCATATCAGAGTATTCAGTTTCATTTCCTGGCACTCTTCCAAACTGGCTTATGTCATAAAAATATTGCTCAAATATATCCATTTGAGCTTGGTTGGCAAATAAGTTAAACTCTTGCGGAGTTATATACCCTCTTTGCTCTTTGTTAGCTATTGCTAATACTTTTTGATATACGTCGTTTATAATTACTGCCATATTTTTTTATTGTAGTTTGCGATCGCCCCGAAGAGCGACCGCTCCTACAGTTTGATTATTGTAATTGTTTTTCTATATTTGAATAGATTTCCATACCTTCATCAGTTTTAAACCAAGCGGCTAAAGCTGAGTATGGATGCTCATCAAATGGCACGTTTAATAGTTTTCTACCGTTAGAACCCCAAGTAAAGGTTCTATTGTCAGAAGACAATCTTAATATACCTTGCTCTGTTGCTTTTATACCGTAATTTCTGAGAACAATATTGTCATCTTCCAAAAGATCTAAGAACAACAAAGGGTTGTTTCTAGCATATATAAGCAAATCTCTTTTAAGCTCCTTAGAACTCATTTCTGATACACTAGAACCAACTTCTACTCTCATTATTGCCTCCGCCACATCTAAATCTAAAGTTCTAGCTGCAATAATTGCATCTGCTTGCACTTCTAAAAGA
>JGI24006J15134_10000647_pt1 | contig 21172 bp, 20 predicted proteins | sample LinPmetageLP53_FD_15134 | JGI IMG/M metagenome (IMG submission 15134)
GCGTTTGTCGCGCAGTTGGCGCGCCTTGCCTTCCCAGATGATCTTTATATCTGGATCGTGGGCCCTGTCCCGTGCTTCCTCACAACGCGCTATACGCTGCTCTGTAAGGGTGGGCTGGGCCAATTGCTGTCCTAGCCACTGCATGCCTTGCAGGAATTTCTGTGCTTCGTTCATTTTACCTGCTCCCGACAAATTTTTTCAAGGCAATCGGTGACAAATTTATTGATTGATATCTGTTGAGCCTTCGCCAACGAATTGATCTGCTTTTTGAGTGTGTCGGTCATTCTCAGCGTGAAGCGGGCTTCTGCCTTGGCCTGCTCGTTGAACTCGCCCTCATAAATTTCTGGCCTATTTGGAAAATGCCGTTCAAGCCAAAACTTTACCCTCTCGGGCGTGAGCGGGATTATCGATAACGGCGATGTCTCGTTGTGCTCCTGAAAGCAGCCGAGAAAGTAAACGCCCTTGCGCGTTTTGAACAAGGCTGTTTCGCTTGCTTGCCCGAAAAGCCCGTCGTGAAATTCAAATCCGACAATTTCGGTGGAGGTCGCGGTGTTGTAGGTATGCCCGCCGATTATGCGCTTGATTTTGTGCTGAAAACCTTCCTTCGTCGTCTTAGGTGCTGCACAGGCGGCTTCCAGCCAAAGGGCCATGCTCATAACAGCCACTCTGGAACGAGTTCGTAGTAGCCGGAGACGATCTCACTCTGAAGCTCGTCTTCGTCTATTTCCGCACTGTCGTAACTATCTCCTCCGACCTTACACAGAAGCGTGTAATAGTAGGACGTCGTCTCGACGGCAGTGACCTTGACTTGGTCAACTTCTTTTGTATGGCGCGTCTTCGTGCGCGAAAGCACGCGCTCCATGATTGTTAGGTGCGGGTAGCCCAAAATCGTTTGGCCCTCCGCAGAAGCAGTCAGGGCGTAGCAGGATCCAATAAACATTTCTCTCTCCCAAGAAGTTCGGATTAATCCCATAAGATTAGGCACAAAAAAAGGGGAAGTCAATTAATTAATTGTTGGGTCGTCTTCTTCTTGGCAGCGCAGGCAACCTTGGCTAACCATGTCTACGATGCTGGCGTAGCACCAGACGCAGAACGCCACTGGGCAGATGCCGAAGTTCCCGGCAATGCCGCCCTCGCCTTCAAGATCAACCTCCGATTCGCAAATCGAGCAGGTCAGCCCTGCCCCCTCTTCCGCTTCTTCATCCCGCGCCATTGTGATTTTGGTCCTAATTTCTTGCGGCCATTTAGAGGGAACGGCTTGTTTCGACGCCGCGCCTTTGTCGTTGTTTTGTGGGTAAAAGCTGTTTGTACGGCCATTTTCTATCCTAAAAAGATGGCGGGGACTTTTTTAAGGCCCCCGCCCCAGTTGTCTGTCTTAACGGCGCGACGGCAGGAGTCAAAGCGCACCATCGTGCCGCCGGGAGAACAGACAGCTTCGTCACCCTAGTCCAGCGCATGGTTTTCTGCCACCCTGCCCCAGAACTCGGGTGGCACTTGGAACACGCTGTCTTGGTCAAAGAGATACCATGCACAATTATCTTTGCCCGTGTTTGGGCTGTCCGGTATCCACTTCACACGGCCAACGCTGACAATCTTCCTGCAAAATCTCAAATAAGGTGTGGCCTGCTTGGTGTGCATCCAGTCCGAATCAAACAACAACCAGGTTGGCCTCAGATCGGAGAGGTGGGATATAAGCTGGTGTAAAACGTCCCGCGACCAAGGAGGATTTGTTATGAAGAAATCCGCATTCTTTGCGTCCTCGTAACTGGTGGCAAAGACGTCCTTTATGAATGCTCGATGTCCGTTTTGCTCGTGCCTAGTTAATGGGCGCAGAGGGTTTGTTAAAATTGTGTGGGCTGTGGGTGCTATGTCCGAGGCATACTCCAACAACGGACAGAAGTTCCCGTCATGCGCGACACCTTCAAAACTTCCTAGGGCCTTAATCAACGCCCCGTCACCCGAGCAAGGCTCTATATATGTAAAGCGCTCGGGAAGATGGGCGATGAGCGGCTCTACCGCTTCCACGGGTGTCGGATAGAAATCTCTGTCGCGACGTTTAAAGTTGGAGCGCTTGCCCATCAAATCACGTTTAGGGCCAGCATTCCGGTGTAAAGCAGCGAGGCAACAAATAAAGCGGTCATCATTTTTTCTCGGCCTCTTGCAAGGGTTTTATCGCTTGTCCCGTCATTTTTTCCAGTAGGAACGTAAACTGTCCTGAAATTGTTCTGTGCTCCTCGGTCGCGAGGCCCTTGAGCACCTTATAGCTCTCAATCGGTATCACGACCGACTTCCATTTCTCAGGGTTCATAGTACTAATCCTTACTTTCTGGGAAACTATCGGACTTGTCTAGGGTAGTCAAGGTTCCCCAGTTGGGTCCTAGCGATATATCGCTAGGACTGGGCACCTCCAGTTGCAAAGCCTGCTCCATTATGATGCATAACTCCTTCGCCTCGTCGGCACTAGCCACCGAAAACGCCAATTCGTCGTGTATCTGTACGAGAGGGATCTTGTTCTTCTCTTTGTAGACCGCAGCCATGGCGGCCTTGGTTTGGTCCGCGGCACTGGATTGGATAAGGCGGTTCAATGCCTTATATGTGTAGGCTCGTTTGATGTTGTCGCCATATTCGATGTGCGCCTCATCCTTTGGCAGGGCCCGTGCTGACAGGAACAGGTTTGGCTCCCACAAATCAAAGCGGCACTTGCGGCCCAGAAGCGAGCGGACAAAGCCGCCCTTGTCACGGTGCGTAACCTTGCGCTGCACAGCGTCCATCAGTTCCTTCACAAACGGAACGTCTTCGTGGTACTGGCGCATGAGCCGTTTAGCTTCTCCCGCGGTTACATCTAACTGCTCGGCGAGCCTTGTCTGCCCCATGCCGTACATAATCCCGAGATTAATTGTCTTGGCTTGTTTGCGCGGTATCTCGGCGATGTCTGCCACCATTTGGTGAAAGTCTGTTTCCGGGCTATTGCGATAGGCTGTAACGAAATCCTCGGATCCGGTCAGTCCGCGCTTTCCTGTAAGACTGGCAAAATGAACAAGGATGCGCGGTTCCTGCTGGTCAAAATCCATGGAGGCCCACTGCTCACCTTCTTCAGGCAGGAACAGCCCGCGTATCTTGCGGGCCATTTCGGGGTTGCGGGCAGGGATTTGTTGCAGGTTGGGGTTGGACATGGATATGCGGCCCGATACCGTACCGCCGCCGTCGGAGCGTAGCTGGTTGATGTGCCCGTGGATGCGGTCCTTCTCTGCATAACGGAAGATGCTGGACAGGAAGGTATTGCCCATCTTGTCGTATTCCCGCGCTTCGGCAATCTTCTGGGCGATGGGGTGCTCGTGCTGTGCGAGAAAGTTCTTGGTGAAGCTGGGCAGGCCCGTCTTGGTTCGGCCATATGGTATGTCCAGATGGTCAAAGACTTTGGCAATGCTGGCAGCGGCCCAGAGTTCAAACTCCAGCCCTGTCTCCTTCTTAACATCAGACTTTATGCCCTTAACGATTTTAAGAAGGTCTTGCTTCAGGCGCTCGGCGGAATCAAGGTCAACCCGCACACCCTTCCACGTCATCTCTATGCAGAGCGGGAGGATGGAGGTTTCCATTTCAAAGATAGGCCACAGGTCCTCTTTGGTCAGTTCCAACTTAAATACCTGCCACAAATCGAGCGTGAGCTGTGCATCTGCCTCGGCGTACTCTCCGACAAAGCAAGCCGGTAGCTTGTAGAGTTCCCCCTTGGGGTCCACGCCAAATTCTTGTGCGGCCTCCCGGAGCGCGGCCTCCGACTTCATCAAACCCATGTAATCGTAGCTGACGGCGTTAAGCGAATAGCTGAACCGGTTTTCGTTCAGCAGGGGTGCGGCCAACATCGCGTCGATCATCTTGCCCTTGAGGTCGATCCCAAGGCGCTTGAGCCAACCCACGTCATAGGCTGCGTTGAAGAAGATCTTGTCCGACGGGTGGTCGGCTATCTCCTTCTGGAACCAGCGCATGACGATGCCCCGGTCCAGATTTCCCCCACCTTCGTGGGCAATGGGCAGGTAGGCGTTAAAACCTTTGTATGCTACGGCAAACCCGACGACATCTCCGTGTCCGGTAGCCCACCCTGGACCGTGGGACTTGAGCCGCGGGTCTTTAGTCTCCAGATCTATGGCAATTTCAGTTATGCCATCGGGCGTCTTGGGCAGTTGCTCTATTGGCACCCATTCAGTCTTCACGCCCCACTTAGGCTTCTTAAGATTCTTTTTCATCGTCGTTCTTCCATAGCATGGGACCGAGCGGCGGGGGTTTCCTTATCGCTTTCATAGTCTCCGAACAATTCGCAACTGAACAGCTCTCCCTGTCCGCTGTCCCGCGAGGCACATTCATATGCCGCCGCGGCATACCCCGCCCCGTCAACATAATCATCGACGTTAATCTTCCCTGACTTTCTCCGGGCAATCTTTAGGAGTTCCATCATGTTTGCCACATCCGAGGCGTCCAGCGGGTCGGCCTTGTCGTTGAGGTAACCGTTCCATAGATGTGCTATGTTGGTGTGGTTCTCCCACACTGGGCCATGGTACGTGGCTCGGTCTCCCGTGATGAGGGACAGGGCTCTCCGTAGAACGTCTGCTGCTTTTGTCATCTTCTGTTCTCCTTAAAAAACGTGTCCAAGTCCTGCAAGCAGGCTTCCGATAAAGATCAACGCGAAATATTCCCAACCCATTCTACTCTCCCAGTTTTCTTTGGCGCACAATCGCTTCCAAAGTTTCTTCAACATACTCATATGGCCCACCCTCGTTGTGAGTCTTCCGGCATCTTTAGAACAAGGTTTTCCTTGGCCCGGGTCACCCCAACGTACAACACACGGTGAGCGTCGTCGGGGTTCCTCTCCATCTCCTTTAGAGCCATTCCCGAAAGGTCTGTGAACAGCAGGACGTTGTCTGCCTCGCCGCCTTTTGCGCCGTGGATCGTGGACAGCTTTATCTTAGGCTTCTCGAAAATGTTTATGCCTCTGTTGAGCAGCGCCGAAGCGTATGCCCGGTCTTCGTCTGCGATGCGGTCTAGGGCCACGTCCCATGTGTCGTCGGGTGTCTCCAGGCCAAAGTGCTGGCGCAGGACGGCCTTTGTAAACAGGTCGTTTTGGTCTGCCCCGGAAATCATCTTCTTAGCGCCGCGCTTTAGACGGCCTGCTCCGCTCGACATATGGTCGTATAGGTTGATGGCTTCCTTTACCGATATCTCATGTCCGGGGCTTTCTTGTAGGTGGTTCCAAGAACTGATGGCGTTCCGGACAGACTTTTTGAGGGAGGGCGATCCTTTGCGCTCGAAGTATTGCCCGCTGGAAGTCAGGCGGGCGGCAAGGTCATCCAGCATGTAGTTGGCCTGCGCTAGGACGAGCCACTCGTCGTTTCCGAACGTGACGGTGTTGGCGTCATAAGTGCGCTCCACGCTGCCTTCCTCCTGCCTCGGGGACCAGACCTTTTTCTGTCTGTTCTGTATCCTCCTTACTACAGAATCCGCTATCTTGTGAACGCTGCGGGGAACCCTGTAGGATTGCGACAAGACCTCCGAGCCTCCCGGCAACCCGACGAAGTGGTTTATGTCGGCCCCCGCCCAACGATAGATCCCTTGGTCATCGTCTCCTGCTACGAACATCCGGTCGCTGCGGTCGCTCAAATGGTGGGCTACTTTCCATTGGAGGGGGGTTAGGTCCTGAGCTTCGTCAAGAAAAACCACTTTGAGAAAGGGTATGTTCCCGGGCCGGTCGGATAGCTCCACCATCATGTCAGTGAAGTCTTTGAGGCCATGGGACACTTTAAACCGGTCGTACTCTTTGTATAGATGGTCAAACTCATAGTACGGGATCGACAGTTCGACAGCATTGTAGGCGTACTGAGGACCCAGCAGGGAGTTACGGGCTAGGTCAATTGCTCGCATGATGGGGCTGTTGCTCTTCATCAGAACAAAGCCGTCGTCGGCTATATGCTCGGCACCTTTTGAGGACAGGTCCACCCCCGTCTCCTTGCCGAAAGTTTTCAGTCCTTTGTCCCCAAGCACGTCTGCCCCAACCATCCCAAGGGCTTTGAAGGCAAGACTATGCAACGTCCGGAAGTACTGGAAATCCTTCTCTGGATCCAAACCAAACCTTGCAACCGCGCGGTCCCGTGCTTCGTGGGCCGCTTTCCGTGTAAAAGCAAAGTATCCGATTTCATTAGGTGACATCCCCCCTGCAAGAAGTTCGTCCACCTGATTCAGCAGCGTGGTCGTCTTCCCTGTCCCCGGTGGGCCAAAGTACCTAAACATCTAACCGCTCCTCTTAAAAACATCTATTTCATATCCAAGTGCCTCCAAGATCAGCTCCACCTTGTATATGGAGAGCTGCCTGGAAGCGCCTATGTTCTCGTATTCAGCTATGGTGCGCTGTGCCATGTCTGCCTTTATGGCTAGGTTCTTCTGCGTTAGTCCGGCCTCCACCCTCAACTCCTTTAGAAGCAGGCTCCAATTAGTTTGTTCGCAGGTCAAAACGGAACGTCCTCCTCCTCGTCAAAGCGTGATTCAAATCCCTCGTCGATCTTGGCGTATGATGGGATGGACCAGCATCGGACCGGCTGCCCCTTAATCCTGAACTGTATGGCCTTGCCGTCTATGTCCCGAAGTCGTTGCGCGATCCGATTTGATTTGTATTCAAAGAACTTGTTGCGCTTGAGGAAGGCTTCGAAGTCCTTGAGCCGGAAGTATGTCCTCCCCTCTTCCTCGTCGGTCCATGGGCGGCGGAGAAGTATTTCTTCTCGGTCCATGGCTGATTGCATGTGCGTGGAGAACTCTTCCAGCATGTCGTAGAACTGTCCGCTCAGGCTGGTGTCGGCGGACGTTGATATTACCGCGCCCTCTGTGTCCACCATCTGCCCGAGAAGGCCGTGCATCTGCGCTTCCCAAGCCTGCCTTGTAATCGTGCGGGGCATGAAGTTTATTTGCTCCATACACAGGATCTGGAACCGGTGCTGGTTCTGGAGCCCCTCTGTGTCCAACTCTACGGGGCTGCCGTTTACATCAAGAAACCACAGCGGTGGTTCGCTGTCGTATTTACGTAAATTGGCGACAGTGGGAGTGTTAGCCCCGCCTCCTACCCCGTGCTTACGGCTCCTGCACAAATCCTTATTGCAGAAATTGCAGATGGGTTGGTCAGCGCATTTGTATTGATATTCTTTCTTCTTTATTTGGTCCGCGACAACGTTGACCTCTTTAAGGGCTAGCGGCGGGTCCATGATCGTCTGGTTGTAGTCCAGAATTTTAGATTCCCAATCGTCGGGGTAAGCCTTCCGGAGATAGACGCCTAAATTAAACAGACCGTTGTTTCGTGTGCCCTCTGGGAAACCCTGTCGTAGCAGGGCCTGCAAACACGGCGGCCCGTCTTTCAGCTTGTCGTCCACCACCGGCTCTGATTTAGCCAACATCCCCTCTAGCTGGTCTTCAGTTATGGCAGAGGCTTCGGCTTGGTCCAGAAACTCTATGAGGGTTGCGGCGCTTCCATCCTTGTTGAAGGCGTACCGTAGGCCGCCCTCGTGATCGAAGTATGGCAGGTTAAGGAAGTTTCCATTGTCCCCGCGTTCCAGAACGAGCTTGATCTGTTTTGGGAATATCTCACAGCCTCCGTAGCCTATCTCGGCGGCAATCTCTTTCAGCTTGAGCTGGACCTTCTCGGCTTCCACAAATTCCTTAAAGAACAGGTATAGGTGTGCGCCACCGGACTTACTGCGGCAAACCACCAGAGGTATCTCCAGCACAGCCAGCTTTCTCAGTATATCTGCGTGGTCCAGTGGGTACTGGTCAATGTCGATAGCGCCCCACCGACAGGCGTTGTCTTCATTAATAGGCACGACGCCTATGCTAACGGCACCTCTTAGATGGGCCGCGTAAGTAGCACTGGTCCGTGGTTCGTGGACAAATTTATAGACGCCCTTCTGTTTTCCCCGTGCGTCTTTGGTGGTCAACTCCAATGCCCCGTAAGCCCTGTTAAGGCCCTGGAACAAGCGCGAAAATCTATCTAATTCTTTTTCCATTCTGAGGTATGGGGGAAGGCGAACCTCCCCCCATGTTTCCTAGAAAGGCATGTCGTCGTCAGAGGAAGGTTTGTCTTCTTCCCTGACATGCTTCACGTTCACCTGTCCCGCGAGGATGGACTCAGCGAACAGCTTGGCCTCTGCATAGATGCTGGGCGATTCCACTGCCCGATCCTTTGAGATCTGCCATCCGTGCCATGAACCGTTTTTGTTCTCTTCGGATACGGTCTCAAGCTTCCAAACATGACTGAAGCGGGGCGGTGTAAACAAATTGCCGCCCGAGTCCTTCATCTTCAGTGCCCGCATTGCGGAGTTCCACTGCTTCGATTTCTTGAACTGCGTTGACTTCATAGGCAGGAGTGCCTGTTGGGTCATGCCGTCATTGTCTACGATGAGGATGTAATGCTGGGCGGTGCGCTCTAGGTATCGACCGCTGCCCCCTTTCACGTAGTCTTTGTTGTCGTCACCGCGTTCGGTTTCAGGAATCTCGTCTCCTGCGCCATAGATACGGTGTGGAGCGCCAGTCCCGGTGCCCCGGGGTTCCCATTCAATGTACTGAAGGGTATAGGCGCAGTTGATGACGGTAACGCCCTCAGTGCCTTTGACGACGTCCTTTGTAACGGTGTTGTAGATATCACCGGCTTTGGCCCCGTCAAGATCATCCAGCTCATCGGACATCTTTTGCAGAACCTTCAGGAAAGGTATCGCTAGATCTTCCGATCCGAGATCGCTTACGCCAATTCCTGCGTCGGCTGCGAACATGTTTTCGTCCATGATCGCGAGTTCGGCTTTCGCCTTCTTTGCTACGGCAGTTGCCATGATTACTTGCTCCTCTTGATTGTTGCACGTTGTGAGATAAAGGCCCCAAATAGATCGAGCGGGATGGGGTCCCCCGCTTCTACCCGCTCCCGAAGCCAACCCCGTAAGGTCGAAGACTCGACCTTTTCCGCTTGGCTGGGAACGAATCCTTGTGCGTCGCAGAGTCCTACAAACTCTTTGGCAGTTTCGTCTTCGCCGCGACCAAAAGAAACGGACACAAGATTCTTTACGAGATCACCATGGTCGTTGTCTCTCAACCACTGGAACGCTTCTTCCTTGCGGTCCTTTGGAATGCTTGCGGCGTAAATAGGCTTGATGGCGATTTCGGACCCGTCGGTTAGAGTGAACTTTTGTAAGCCCATAACTTCCAACGCTTCCGGAAGCCGCTCGTCCGTTATCTTAAGGAGAGCGGCTTTAGTTTCCTTCATAATCTTCTCTGTGTCGGCCAGCTTGTGCTCAAGGGCTGCGGCTTCCGTAGCCAGACGCGAAACAGCGTCGAGCTTACCTTCTTGTAGCTGGTCAATTTTGTTTGAGGTTGCTCCAGAGTCTGAAGCCATTTCTGCTAGTAAGTCATTCATGTTCTTTGCTCCTGTTTCATTCATCGGCGGTTGACTTAACCGTCAGGAATCGTTATATGGGTATAGATGAGAGGATGCAAGAGAAATCTTTATGAGTGAATTTGTTTTCAAGACCCGACCTTACGATCATCAGCTCGAAGCTTTTACAGCTAGCGCTGAGAAGACGAACTTTGCCCTTCTCATGGACATGGGCACAGGGAAGACGAAGGTGGACATCGATTCCATGGGTCATTGCTTCGAGAAGGGTCTGATAGACTTTGCCATCATCGTAGCACCCAAGGGTGTCATTCGGAACTGGGTACCTGAGATAGCTGCACATTTACCCGAGCGGATCGAAAGAGAGATAGTCATCTGGAAGCCCGGACTGACTAAGGCTCATCGCAAGGAGCTGATGGACCTTCACGAACACACCGGGAAGATGAAGTTCTTACTAATGAACATAGAGGCGTTTTCCACCAAGAAGGGCGTGGATATTGCGGACTTCTTTGTAAAGAAGTTTAAGGTCTTTATGACGGTAGACGAATCGACCACCATCAAAAACCGGCAGGCAAAGCGGACCAAGGCTGTGTGCGCCGTGGGCCGTGGTGCGGTAATGCGGCGCATCCTCACAGGCTCCCCGGTTACCAAGTCGCCCATGGACCTCTTTAGCCAGATGGATTTCCTGAGCCCGGACATACTGGGCTTCAAAAGTTACTACGCCTTTCAGAGCCGGTACGCCGTTGTGCAGCGCCGCAGCATGGGATCGCACTCCTTTAACCAGATATTGGGGTTCCAGAGACTAGATGAGCTTACGGAGAAGTTGAACGACCACTCCTTCCGCGTTCGCAAGGAGGACTGTCTGGATCTGCCCGACAAAGTTTACATGAGGCGGGCGGTGGAGCTTACGTCAGAGCAGTCGGATGCCTACGGTCAGATGAAGACCCTAGCGCTGGCTCGGTTGGACAATGGTGACTTAGCCACCACGCAGAACGTATTGACGCAGATCATGCGTCTACAACAGATATGTCTGGGCAGCTTGACGGACGACGACGGCACGGTGCATCCGCTTAAATCCAACCGACAGGATGAACTTTTAAATATATGTGACGAGATACAGGGCAAGGCGATTATATGGGCGACCTGGACGCAGGATATCCGCGCTATCGCCGAGGCCCTGCGCGACCGCTTTAGCGTACAAGCGGTTGCAACGCTCCACGGTGAGACCCCTGATTCTGAGCGCCAAGAAATCGTGGAAACTTTCCAAGATCGGCAATCGGAGTTACGTTTCATCGTGGGGCACCCTAAAACAGGCGGTTACGGTCTGACCCTCACGGCTGCAAACACTGTGATCTACTACAGCAACAGCTATGATCTGGAGCTACGGCTTCAGTCCGAAGACCGTGCCCACCGCATTGGACAGGAGAACAAGGTGACGTATATCGACCTGATCTCCCCCAAGACTATTGACGAGAAGATTGTGGATGCCTTGCGAAACAAGATTAAAATAGCGGACCTTGTATTGGGCGAGGACGCTAGGGATTGGCTAAGTTAGAGCGGTCCAAGTACGACCGTCAAAGATGCGGGCCGACTTGCGGTGTGTCTTGTCCGCGTCGTAGCTGCAATGCACCCAGCCGCTTGTGGGCTCACCTTCCTTGTAGAACTCAAGGATTAGCTGGTCGAAGTCACAATTCTCCCGGACCCAGAGCGCGACCTCCTTGTTATCAATCCCCGGCACTTCAAAGTCTACGGCATTTCCTGTGACGTGTTGAGACTTGTCGGAAGAGCCGATTTCCCGGTTCAACGTAAAACCCCTGTAACCGCTGTTGGGTACAAACGGTATACCGTAATGCTCCCGGACAGGCTCCAATATATTATCGCAAAGAAGTATCAAGCTCTCGACTTCAGTGCCATTGGGCGTGTTGTCGATGCCCTTGCGGGTGGCCGTCTCGGACTTTGTAAGCTCGCTTAAAGAAAAGTGCTTGGAGAGCATCATCCGACTAACTGCCTTGGTTTGCGCTTGACCGACATAATACCGGATTCTTCCATGCGGCCTACACCGCTTCCGGCACCGCCGGTTATGTAGCCGCCGTGCGCGGCGAAGACTGTATCGTTCGCGCCGAACAACTCGCGGCCTCTAGCGGCAACGACCTGAGAAGCTTGGCCCGTGGGCCGTTGGCCTCCCGGCTCGTCCACCCCCTGAAATGCTGGTCTTTGAAGTCCAATGGGACTGCTCTGACTAAGTACGGATGCCGAAGAAGGAGACCTTGACGGTGGCAGGGCAGACGCAACTCGGCGCGTGGATGGCTCGACGGGCTGCACGGAGGACTGAGGCCCTACTCCACCGGGCTCGTCAACTTCTTCCAGGCCTCTTTCTATAATAGAAAGGCTGGCACCGGGCCTTCTAGGGGGGGTGGTAACTACATCTAAGGCCGTTTGGCCCAGCGTTGCCCAGAACCCGTTACTTTGCTGCCCGACACGCAAGCCCAACTCCACACCCTTTGCGGGGTATAGCGCCGCGTCGATCATAAGATCCTTGACCCGTCCTGCTGTTACTCTCAACCCTAGTGTCCTGCCAACCCTAGCACCAGCGGCTGCGGCCCAAAGCTGGTTTACTAGATTGGTCGTATTAGCTGCCCCGAGGGCGGAGATTCTACCCAAGAAGGCCCAGCCGCTAAGGTTAACGGCATTCGATGGATCTACCACAGATAAGATCTTGCTGCCTTGCGTAAAGTTAGAAGTCTCAAAGGCCGTCAGCGCCATTTTTTCCAAACCGGGAAGGATAGTAGGGTTGTCCGGAAAGGCTTCCCGTATAATTGTCTGGACGCGAGGATTCCCGATCAGTTCCCGGAACTTGACCGGATCAAAAGCCTGCATGGAAAGATCGGAAGTTTCCTTGATAAGCTCGTCTGTGCGTGTAAGGGACCGTTTAACAATTTGGCCTATGATAGAAGCCTGCAACCCTCTTTCTGCCGCCTTGTCCCCACGGATAATGGACAGAAACTCCTGAATATCTTGTTTAGGGCGGCTGTTGCCCGGGTTTAATATGTTCCTAAAAAGAGTATCCGTAGCGAGTCCGGGGTCTGCGCCAAAGACTTCAGAAAAAGCGTTGTCATCAGAAGCCCGGCTTCTCCGCTGACCAATATACTCTAGGTAGTCATCTATTTTAAAACCGTTAAGGTCCAACTCACCCCGGTTTACGAGTTCCGTAAGTTGATTCCTTGTTTTATCTCTCCGAAGGCTTTTTATCGCGTCTAACTGGATCGCAAGATTGTCGGCATCATTTATAAGACCTACAACGGTGCGCTTCTCCGGCGCGTCGGGAGGACCGTTGTCTTTCAGAAACTTTATCGCAGCCTTGTTCTTTTGCCGGAAAGTATCCAACCCTTTTGAGTCTACGCCATCCGGGAATCTAAGGGCCAACCTTTCTAGGACAATGGCTTCGGCTATTTCTAAAGAGCGCGGAGATACTGGGGCATCTTGTTTGATTCTTAGCTCAAAAGGAGTACCTTCTTTCCCTACCCGAATCATCTCAAAAGGAGAATCGGCTCTGGCAAAAAGAGACGTGTCCCCGCCTAAAGCGGCTTCGTTTATGGTTGCCACGCGCTTTCCGTCGGCCCCCTGTTTGACGGTGACAAAATCGGGAAGTTCGGCGGTGGCTTCTTGAAGTTGTCTTATCTTGGCCGCAGCCGCTGGTGCTCCTACCTGCAAGGGAAGGACGGCTTCTGCAACATTTTCTACTTCGACCTTAACCTCGGAGCCCCGGCTCTTGTCCAATACAGTTCCTTGAGAGTCTCCCAAAGACCTTCTTACTCGGTCGGCTTCCTTCGCAAGTTTTAACTTTCCTAAATCTAAGTCCGGGAAGGTCCTGGGATTTAAAAGCTGCTCAACCGTCGTTCTAAGATCAAGAAGGTTCCTGTGCTTGGTCGTTGCTCCGTTAAGCGCCTTTTCGGCTCTTGCCGCGTCTCCCAATTCGGTAGTAAATTCTACAACATCATCTGCGGATGTCCCTTTTCGTATTACATCTCCGTCAGGGCCTTTGGCGGTCAATCTCCCTATCGGCGGAACAACAACGCCGTCTTCCAACCCAAGAGCTTTATTTGTAATATCATCAATGGAGTTTTGTGCTTTTTGAGCGGCTGTTGCAAACCCTTCCATCTTCTTGTCAAGGGACCGAGCCTCCTTTGAAGAAGTCAGCCCATCCCCCAACTCAAGTATTCTTTTCTTCTGTCTAGATATTTCGGCAAAGACGCGCTGTAGACCTTCCGGTGCAAGACCTTTTGCCATCTCCAGAGACATGTTTTCCCAGTCCATGTCCGGACTGCTTTCGAAATCAGCGACAGCCCGTTTTCCAGCGTCGTCAAGATCCCTCACAGCGTTTGCAGTGTAGGTCTGAAGCGTTCGATAATTGTCTTCGGACAATATGCGATCAGCTTCACGTTGTTCATTTAACCGGGCCTCCACTTGATCCCGTTGCGCTATAGCGTCATCCCGGCGGCGCTCAAGGTTAGGTATTGCCTCCTCCGAGTTGCTTATCCTCCCCGCTGTGGCGTCCTCCTTTCGAGACCGGTTCATCCAAGCTATAAGAGATCGGGAACCCGCAAGTTGGGCAAGCTGCGGCGGAATGAGTTTCATATTGAACGCTTCTCCGGGAGAGAAGTTTTCAAACCGTTGTGTAGCCCACTGCTCTACAGTCATTCCGGAAATGTCCGCGTCATTGGAAGGGTCCCTTGACCCTTTGGGAAAGACAATGTTTTCCGTAACCTTGACGTCTAGGCCATCTACCCGGCTGTAGGCAGCCTTTACAAACGCTCGCCATTCTCTTCCGGCGTCGTCGTATGTGCCTCGAATCAAATCGCCGACCATGCCTCTTTCCGCTGCTGGCAGGTCGTCGACGGATTTTAAATTCAAGTTTTTCAGGTACAAATCTACGCTGTCGTTTAAAAAAACAACCCGGTCGTTAGCAGCGGCTTGCGCTTTTGCGAGGGCGTCGTCCATCTTTGCCGACAAGTCTTGTTCGATGGCCCCCACTCGTTGTTTTGTCTGCGGGTCCAACCAAAGAAGCTCCGAAGGCTCAACCCCTCTTTGGTCTCCCTCCATAACCAGTGTTCGACGGGTGCTCTCAAACTCCGGAACCCCTCCGCGTTTGGCGTTTTTCAAATCAACACGCAACTCGTCCGGAGTACCTCCCGGCTTGCCGTTGAAATTCAAATCGTCATAGGCCCTCTTAAACGTTCCTTCGATATAGTTAAAGAAAGCTTCTCGGCGCTGTACCAACCGTTTCGATTCATCCCGAAAGAACCTAGCTGCCACCCCTGGGGCTCTGTCCTTGGCAGCCGATTCTAGAACAGCCTCGTAGAAGTTTGCTGTCCGGGACAGATTATCGGCAGATGCTTGGTTCGCCTCAATTTCTTTTTGCAGCCGTTCCTGTACTTTCGGATCCGTCTCTTGAGAAAGGCGGTCTCTTTTGATCTGAATCTCCGCCTTCAATATCGCTGCTTCAGTCCGCGCCAGTTCGGGAGTCGTCATCGCAAGGCCGGAGGCGGCGTCAACGTGCTTCCCGCCTCTGATAGCTTCTTCTAACAGATTAGCGGTGCTTTTTACCGCTGCGCGGGAATCCGCGGAGTCCCCGAGATTTCTTTGCACGAAACTAGCCGCTGCGCGACCCGGCCTGAGAAGAGGATCGACAACAGCGCCAGTTAATTTTCTAATAACAGGTCCTTGGAGGAGCGAGGTGACTGTGCTCCTTACCGCAAGCGGTGCAAAAAGGCCGCTTCCTATGGCTACGGATGCCTTAACCCACCCTGCGGCTTCCGGGTCAACCTCCTGTAGCAGGTCTAAAGAAGCCGCTGTTGCGGCACCACCCACAAAACCAAAATTAAACTCCTGACGTATGTTCCGGCGGCCACCTTTATTCAAGAGGCTGTAGGCAGCGTCGGCTTTGTCTATAAAGGATTGGTTGGCTTTTTTGACCAAGGATTGAACGTTTTCCGGGGATGTGGCAGCTTCTCCAAGTTCCCTAGCACTCTCCTTCGAGAACCTTGAGAAAAGGTACTGCGCGCCATCCTGCAAAAGCTTTGCAGGAGCCGTGACTCCCTTCACCATTAAGGGCCCGCTAGTCCCCATTTCTAAACCCGTCGCAAGCATTTTTTCGTACCAACCTCTGGCATCCGGGGTCATGTCCGTCCCGATAGAATCCTCGAAAGGCTTGAAACCCCAATTGTCTTGAGCCCATTTGTCCGCCTGCCGGAGGTACTGCGAGAACCGCCCCTGCTGGCCCTTGGTCCCGTAATTTTTTGCAAACTCCCGGGTCTCCTGAGATCTCTTTTGCCGGGTCTCGTTAACCCCGAAGGGGTCGACTCCCGTCAAGGCTTCATAGCCCATGGCTGCAAGCTCCCCGGGATTCGGGACATAGGACAACAGGGCAAAGATATCTGGGAGTCCTCCTGCTAAATAGGCCGGGATGCTACGAACTGTAGGCGCGACAACGCGACTACCAAAACCTCGTTCGTCTTTCGACCGGAGGCCCTTTAAAAGCGGTCCCATCGTCTTCGCGAGAGCGCGGCCCGCGGGGGAAAGAAGCTTTTCATTTGATTTTAACAGAGGAATTAGCTGCTCTGGGGTGTAACCCAGGTCTTGCCTTACCTTAGATCCGGTTTTTTGGTTAAAAAACTCATACGTAGAAGCTCCCGTACCCTCATCGGTTGCAATAAACCTACCCTTAATTCCCTCACTTGGGGTGTCAAATTCATCCGCCATCTAATTGTCCCTTACTGAGAGTTTTCACGCCAAGCATTGAATGAAATTATGCCACGAACAACTCTTTGTCGCATTTTTTCTATCTGGCCCCGGCTGGGTGCGGCATTGGCGGCAAGCCCAAAAGCGGCTTTGGTGCGGCCTATCAGCCATGCTTCAAACTGTGGCTCATCCATCCGGAGCGGTTGAGTTCCAGAGGCGTCTGTGTCTCTGGTCGCGGGCTTCCAAGGGCCGAACGTGTGGTTCTGTTCTGTCCTGAAATCGACCCCGGGGACCGTGTATGTATTGTCATACATAGTAGCTTCCAGTTGCCCTTGTGTACGAGTAGCACTACGCTGCGCGTCGCTCAAGGTTGGGGTAAATTGCCTAGAGGTGGGGTACCGATTGTTCCCGTAATACCCATGCCCGTGCCAATTGTTTTTTGTCGTCAAGGAGGAGAAGTCCACTCCTGCTTTTGCAGAATCCTCCAACTGCCGCCTCGTCCACCCGAAGTCCCCGCCGTTCTCCATAAGCTGAGACAGTTCAACTGCATTTCGTTTTAACGCATCGTCGATGAGAATTTTATTAAACTTCTCATCGTTTTGTATGCTGGGAAGAAGTTTCTTATAGTCTTTTGCGTCGTAGTTACTAATCCGGGTGTCCCCAAACTCCCGGCCTTGTCGGCGAGAATAGCCCGACGACATGCGGTCGGAGGCCGCTTTCAGCCGAGCCCAATGCTTCGAGCCCGCCCCTACAATAAAATCCCCAAAACCAACCCTCGAGAGAAACCCCCCCGCCGTGCCGGTAGCATAACCGGCCACGCCGGTTTCTATGGCGGCGTTCCTGAATTGAAGTAGCGCGTCACGAAGCGAAAGCCTTTCCGCGAGAAGGTCGTTCCCGTCGTCGGAAAGTTTATTCTGAATTTTTTCTCGCTTTTCGCGGCTGGCGATAGCAACCTTCTGAAGAACCGCGCGATGGTCCGTCGAGGAGGCCTGCGGATTCAACGCAGCGTTACGCAGACCGGATTCTATATCTAGTCTTTGTTGAACGGTTTGTTCATCGTAATCACCGGTCCCAGGCTTGCCCTCTCCCGTGTACGAGAAGACATCCTCGAAGACGGTCGCGGCTGTTTTCAAACGACCCCACGTCGTTCTGGAATCTGCCTCGTTGTCCACATCTGGAAGAGTGCTTAGTACCCCCCCTTCGCCGTCCAGGGGGGTGTAGCGGCTTTCGGCGTTACCTAAAGTCGCCATGGCGGTTTTGGCGTTTTCAGTAACTGTAGCAGCGGATGTCGCGGCTACCGTGGGGGCATAGCCTATTACTTGGTCTGCTGCGTTTTTTCCTATGATTTCTATGGGTGTTGCTCCGAACACCGTCGAAGCGGGCAGGGAAAGCATTCGGCGAACGGCGTCTTGCAGGCGGGTACGTTGGGTGTCTGCCGCGGTGTCGCCAAAATCGGCCTTCAGGATCGTGTCCGAGACGTACCGGAGCTTATTATTAATAAGTTTTATTATACTCGGGTTGGTGATTGTTACATCTCTACTCCGGTCATTTATGCCTGTACCGGCTGGGATGTATTTAAACGCGAACTTTCCCGCAAGATGAGCCGTGGGGTCAAAGTAAAAGGCCGCTTTTGCGTTGTATGCCGACGTATCTCCGCTCTCTTTTCCAACTTGGATTTCCGACATTGAGTTAAGCAGCAAACCTAGTCTTGAAGCGGATTGTCTTTGTGCGTCGGTTTCCGTGGTTCCACCAGACTCCGCCGTTTCGAACTTCGTAGCAGAGACCAGTTTAGTGTTGGCGGGTTGGCGGTAAACGTTTTGGCTTCCCAGTTGGAACAACTGGTTCCCGCTACGAGAAACTTGGATTCGACGACCGCCCGAATCTACGACGGGCTTCCCAGTAGCCTTGTTCACAACAACAAGGTTGTCCTTGTACGTGTCGGTTCCTTTACCCGCGCCACCAAAAATATCCCCCGCCTCATTTGTAAGAACATGAGTGCGGTTTTTTCCACTAAGGATAACAGTCGGTTGCGGACCCCCCTCTCCTACCGTCCTAGCCGCGTATGTTTTAGTAGTAGGATCGAACGTATACTGAAGAGGAACTACGCCCCCAGTCGGCTTGCCGTCTTCACCTACTCGCCTTGCAAAACCACGGTTTCCTTGCTGCAAGGCCGCAGGCTTGGGCACAGTCCCCATCAGCTTTTCTGCAAGAGCCCGCTTTTCTTTGGCGGTGTTCCCCACCGCCGTGTAAGCGGCCATCTTCCGCTGGCGGTCTTCCTGATCTTGTGCCGCCCTCTGAGCCTGCCGCTGCTTCATAAGGTCCGAGGATATCTGGCCCACGTCGGAAGCCAGAGGTGCAAGCAAGGTCCGGCCTAGCGTACCCGCAGGAGTCTCATTGTCTCCGGGGGGTGCGCCCATAGAGCCAAAGCCCCGCTCCATTAAGGACAGAGCAAACCGTAGTTGGGCAGCTTCTTTAGACTCTTGATTACGTGCGGCGTAATCCGTCGTACCAAGATAAGCCTTTAGCTCCGCGTCCTTGTCACGAACTGCGTCCATGTCAGTTTTAAACAGGGGGCCGGATAGACTTTTGTAGATGTTTCCGAACGATCTAGCTCTAGGGTCAGCCATAATTAACTCCTGTTAGGCCAAGCCTTGGCCCATGGGCACTGTATCTTGCATCAACGCTTGCATCATCTCTGGGTCCATGCCCATGGGATCCCCCCCTGTAGCCATTATCCCGGATGGAGCTTGGGACATACCGCCGACCGCGTCTACCAAGGCCGCCGTCTCGTTAGCCATGCCGTCAGCTACCGCACTCTTGGTGGCTATTTCTGTAATGCCACCGCCCATGCCGCCACCGGATTCGGCTAGCTCTTCCTGCATCAAAGCGCCCACGCCTTGATCTAGTTGAGCCAGTTGAAGCGTAGGCTGTATGAGAGCCAGTACCGAGACCGGTGTCTCAGCGGCATCCTGTGGCCCAACGACCGCGGCAAGCCGAGCCCGGTACGTCTCAACATCGGCGTCCTCGTCCCATACGGCGTTCATAATGTCCTTAAAACCTGTAGCGCCCTCAAGATTTTGGATGCTACGGCCAACCTCCTGATCCACAGATTCTTTGACCTCGCCAGCCATAGCCTGTTCGAAGAACTTGCGAGCTTCGGCCTGCTGCATCTCTGGAGGCATTGCATCGATTTCGGCAGCTATCTGCTGCATCTCTGGAGGCATCATTCCGCCCTGCGGCGGCACTTCTCCTCCTGCGGCCATGCGGAACATCCGTCGATCATATACACCCGGCATAGTAAAACCCTTTCTAGAACAACTTACCTATATTTTTTGCGCCATACGCGGCACCCAATATTCCTGTCGCAGCCCCTGCTGCCTGCTGGAACATCGAGGGGCTAGTGCCGGTTTTTGAAGCCAATATTGATTGGCTGGAAGGCGCACCCTTGTAGATGTCGCTTAAGAAACCCAGCCTTGTATAGGGCTCATACGCCTGAGCAGATTGGTTTGCGTAATCGGCATCAAGGCCCTGCTGCCGGACCTGCCGCTGTAGAGCACCGTACTGCGAGGCCGCGCCCATTTCTGCAAGGCCCTGCTGCTGTGCTTGCTGCGCGGCGTTCATCTGTTGCGCTCCAATATTGGCCGTCGCCTGACCTATGTTCCCGTACCCCGAGGCGATGCCCTGTTGCATCTGCGCTCCGGCTTGCCTGCGGCGCTGTTGATCTTCAAAGGCTTGCTGCCCTGAAGTGGTTAAGAATTGAGATTGTGCTTGAGCGCGACGTTGCTGATCTTCAAAGGCCTGCTGGCCTATCTGAGTTCCAAACTGATTCTGTGCTTGAGCGCGACGTTGCTGATCTTCAAAGGACTGTTGCCCTATCTGAGTGCCGAACTGGTTCTGTGCTTGAGCGCGACGTTGCTGATTTTCAAAGGCCTGCTGGCCCATCTGAGTGCCAAACTGGCTCTCCGCTTGAGCGCGGCGTTGCTGATCTGCGAAAGCACCCTGAGCTTGTTGCATGGCGTTTTGGTAGCCCGCTTGACGCATCCCAACCGCGGTCCTTGCTTGCTGATTAAGAACGTTGCGGCCCAGCTCTGAAGATTGTAGAGCCTGTCTAGACCCGCCGAAAGCACCCGCTGCAACCGCACCCGCGTCCTGTTGGTTCCCTGCGATAGTCCCCTCTCTACGAATATCACTCAAGGCGCTCTGCACAGCTTGGTCTTCGTAAGGGTTCATGTAGGAAGAGACGCTGTTGGGATCAAAACCCTGCGCGTCGTATCCCGGGCCCGCTTGGTACTGACCCGACTGGTATCCCGGGCCCGCTTGGTATTGTCCAGCTTGGTATCCCGGGCCCGCTTGGTATTGTCCAGCTTGGTATCCCGGGCCGCCGCCGTATTGTCCATACGAACCCTGCAACGTCTGTCCGGCCTGACCCAAGGCCCCGAGAGCCTGACCCATGCTTCCCAGACCGCGATTCATGGTGTCGTATCCGCCTTGAGCTAGTGCTCTGTATCCGCCGATACCGCCAGCCTGACCGGTCTGGGCACCCGCCCAGTTTTGGCTACTGGTTAGCCCCGCGACCTGTTGGTCTGGAAGATTTATGGCATCTCCGGCAAGTGTTTTTGCCGAGTCCATAAGACCCAGCTTGCGGGCCTCAATCTCTGCGGCCTCGCGCATAATTGTTGTTTCGGTACCCATAAGACTATCCCCTCATCTCGAAGCCGCGCATCATCTCATACAAATGTTGCGCTCCTTTGTACCGGTCGCCCCCACCTGTTGGGTCCGCGCCGCGGACTGACTTGGCGTTCAGAACAAACTCACCGTCAGAAAGCATGGCAGGGATGTCATCGGAACGTTCTGTCCCGGGACCCTCTACCAGAAGCTCTCGCCTCGGGTACTTGTTGGTTTGCGCGAGCCCGCCTTGGGCTAGATCCACTACGCTATCCGTGTTCGAGTTGTAAAGCTCGTAGTAATAGCTGGGGTTCTCGTCATCGCTATCGTCAACTTGTCTAATGAAGTACCCGTTACCTAACT
>JGI24006J15134_10000655_pt1 | contig 21072 bp, 17 predicted proteins | sample LinPmetageLP53_FD_15134 | JGI IMG/M metagenome (IMG submission 15134)
TAACTAATATGTCTGATGGTACATTTTCTGGAACAGTTGATGCTACTAAAGTTACTGCAACTGATGTTTATGCTGATAGATTTGTAACTGGTTCAATAGTAGATTCTATGTTAATGATGGCTACTGCATCAATTGGTGTACTAAAAGGTAATGATGCAACAACGACAGGATTAGAAGTTTCAGGATATATTTTAGCAAATCACATAACAGCATCAGGTAATATAAGTGCAAGTGGAGCAATATATACAAATACAATATTTGGAGAAACTACATTAAATATCAATCCTAACTCAAATGGCCCACAATTCGCAGCACCTTATTCTCATACACTTCAAGTATATGGGGGCATAAGAGCTAAAGATGATTCGTTCTTTATGGGCAAAATAACAGCCTCAGGTGATATAAGTTCAAGTGGTCAAATATTTGGAGATCAATGGGTTGGAAATGGTACAGTTTTTCCAGATTTTAATACAAACCCCCAAGCAAAAATAAAAGTAAATGAATCTGGAGTAACTATAAATCAGGGTCTTACTGTTAATAGTGATTTGATTGGAGGTGTAGGCCACATAACAGCCTCAGGTAATATAAGTTCAAGTGGTAATATATATGGAACTATTGGAACAGCGACACAAGGAACAATTGATATACATTCGTTAAGTGGTTATGTAGCAAATGAACATTTAGATTGGACTAATAGTGTCGGTACAATACATGCAGGTAATTATACAAACACTATGGGATCCGGGTTTACAGTATCCGCAACAACTGATTCTAATGCTACGACTATAACACAAGGTGATGACCTAATGTTTACCGCTGGTACTGGAATTACTTGTGAAACAACAGCAGATGGAACAGTAACAATTACAAATACAGTTTCAGATACAAATACAACCTATACAGTAGGAGAATTAACTCCTGCAGGAACGTATTCAAGTTCATTACAAGCCTTAGGTAATGTAACCGCTTCAGGTAATATAAGCGCAAGTGGAACAATAGAAGCTAGTTCATATAAAGGCAGTCCAATACATATAAATTCAGCAACTGGTTTTATAAATGTAAATGCCGCAACTATGGACAATGCAACAGTACACTTAGGAAGTAGCAATTATGGACATACAGATGCAAGAGATTATGGAGCTGCAGGAGGTACGGTAACCGTTTCATCTCCATCAATAACTGATGAAAAACAATTTATGGGTATAATAGTCCCAGCCGATTTAAAGTCTGTAACAATACGATCACAAGGAAGGTTCCAGAGTGCTCACGCTAAAATGCGTATGTGTCTGTTTACATCAGATAGGCAAGAAGGAGGAACACCATCTTCAATTACATTAACAAAAATATTAGAAGTAGAAACAGCTTCCAGTAATACATGGGGAATGTTCCAAAACATGGATGGAACTGCAACTGTTGATATTGATGCAGGATCTATTATATATGTAGGCTTTGGTAGAACTGAAGGGAGCACCGCTGCAAAACCAAGAGTATCATACACACTAACAGGAATAACTAGATAATACTATGGCAAGAAAAATAATTAAAACAATGGCAGATAAAATGGCTGAATCAGGAAAATCAATTGGAAAAAATGTATTAGATGATACTGATTTAGCAACAGATCCAATAATAAGTGCATTGCAAACATTGAGATTAACTATAGATGATATGCAATACAATGATGCTAATCATGGTACAGATAAGCAGACGTCTCTAATATCAGCTAACACAGCAAAAACAGGTATAACAACAGGCCAAGCCAGTGCAATTACGGCAAATACAGCTAAAACAGGTATATCAGATTCTCAAGCAAGTGCAATCACAGCTAATTCTACAATTGTAAATAAAACTAAAGGAACAATAGAATTTGGAGCCCCAGATAGAAATGGAGCAATGACTATTACAGTTAAGGCAGGTGATAATAAATTTACATACACAATAGCAGCTAATTAACATAGCAATGAAAGGATTAGAATAATATGGCAACAATCACATTAAGACCAAATTCAACAATAAGCGCTGGGGATTGGAACGTTGCTGATAATGATATACCAGATACATTAAATGATGGTAGTAATGTAACTGTTGTATATAATACCAATGGAAATCAACAAATGCTTCTAACGTTACAATCCGATACCAATTCTGCAGAAACGTTTGTTACAGCTAAAATTACTATAAATGCACGTCGTGGAGCTAAAGGAACAGAGATTATCCAAGTTAACCTGGAAACAGAAGCAGGTGATGTTCTAGTAACAGGGGAGATAACATTATCCGATATCAACCTAGCAGTTCATGAAATAGAATTTACCACCATTGAAGGAATAAATATTGACACTGCAAATACCTTACGATTCAAACTTACAGGATTAACTGGTAAACAATCTTTTATTACAGAAGCATCTGTTACGTTAAGTACTGATGCATTAACTCTTACCGGAAGTCCAATTAAATTAACTTCAGGCCGAATACAATTAACGTCAGGTAAAATATCTCTTTAATCTTTCGTTTCTTCATATTTATATTAAAATAAGAGAAAAGGTAAATTATGGCAGTAAAAATTCCAATTTGGCCAGGGTCATCATCATTTTCAGCAGGAGATACTCCTTTTGGATTATATGATACAGATAATGAATTCACATCATCTGCAGACAATACAGCTCTTTGGTGTGCCAGAAAATTAGGACATCCATTAACTGATATTGAATTACAAGATATAAATCTCTATGCATGTTTTGAAGAAGCGGTAACTGAATATAGTAATCAAGTTAATACATATAATATACGTGATAATATGGTTAACTTATTTGGAGCATCTACTGGTAGTAATTTAACTCAACAAAAAGTGTCATCTAACTTAGGTGGATTAATAGAACTTGCAGAAGAGTATGGAACAGAAGCAGGAAGTGGTGGTAATGTAACATATTATACTGGTTCATTAACAGTTGCCTCAAGTAAACAGATATATGACTTATCAGATCCAACAATTGTAACATTAGAATCTGGAGAAGCTGGAACAGATGTAATTGAGATAAAAAGAATATTTCATGAAGCACCACCTGCAATTGCAAGATATTTTGATCCATTTATAGGCACGGGGTTAGGTTCTCAACAAATGTTAGATTCATTTGGAATGGGTAATTATTCTCCAGGGGTATCATTTATGATGATGCCGGTATATGCAGATGTATTACGATTACAAGGAATTGAATTTAATGATCAAATAAGAAAATCATCATATTCATTCCAGATATTAAATAATAGAATTAAAATATTTCCAATACCTGATGGTTCTTCGTTTACAAAAATATTTTTTGAATATATTAAAAAGGCTGATAGGTCAGCTCCATTAAAAGGAAATACCGGAACAATTTCAGATTTTTCTAATGTACCATATGATAACATGTTATATGCAGATATTAATGATGTTGGTAGACAATGGATTAGAAAATATGCATTAGCATTATCAAAAGAGTTATTAGGATATATTAGAGGAAAATATTCTGGAATACCAATACCAAACGCTGAAATAACATTAAACGGAAGCGATTTATTATCAGCCGGACAAACTGAAAAAGAGGGCCTTATAACGGAACTAAAAGAAATTCTAGATTCAATGTCTAGGCAAGCACAATTAGAAAGAAAACAAGCAGAGTCAGATGCATTACAAATGCAAATGAATAAAATACCACTTAAAATATACGTAGGGTAATTATGGCATTATTTGGATCAGGTAGAGATGCAAGTCTCATTAGACATATAAATAACGAACTTATAGTTAAGATAGTAGATACAGAAATCGAATTATATAAGTTAGTATTAGAAGACACTAGAGAAAATTTATATGGAGAATCAGATCAAAAGAAATATTATAATCCAATTGTTATTCCATGTTTAATTCAAAAAGATGAAAAGGCTATTATTGGTGATGATTATGGAATGGATTCTACAAGAACAGGAATATTTGGATTCTCTAGAGATTATCTTAAAGATAGAACAATAATTATAGAGATAGGCGATATATTAAATTATGATAATGAATTCTATGAAGTAGATGTAGTACATAGTGGTAATTATTGGGCAGGTAAGAATCCTTCAACTGATTTAGGATTTACAAGAGGACAAACAGATGAGCATGGATATAGTGTAGAAGTTAGAGTAGAGGCACATGTTACACAAAGAAATAAATTAAACTTAATAGAAGTTAGATCTGGCGGAACTAACCAAGAATATCAATTACCAAAAAATCTTTAATAAATGGGCAAGATAAAATTAAATAGAACATATAGTACATTTTCAAAGGATAAACAAATTGAACGTGCAAATGAAGTTCGTAGAGATACTGATGTTATAAAAACTCCATCATGTACTATATATGATGTTGATTATGCTATTATGTCTTATTTACGTGATGTCATTAAACCTACTGTTGTAGAAGATGGAAATGTAATTGACGTTCCTGTAATATATGCAAACGGAGAGAAATGGAGCCAAGTACAGAAACATGGTTATATGCGAGATACTAAAGGAAAAATAATGGCTCCTGTAATGATCATAAAAAGAAATTCTATTGTAGAAAGAGATACATTAAAGAAATTAGATGTAAACCAAAACCCATCAGGTAATGCAATGGTAATGAAGAATGCATTCACCCAACAAAACAAATATGATAGATTTAGTGTATTAACAAACATACGTCAATCAAATGAAGTTTATATAACATCAGTACCAGAATTTATTGATGTATCATATGAATTACTATTATGGACAAATTATACAGATCAATTAAATGGTATAATTGAACAGATAATGCCAACCGGAGGATTTGCCTGGGGTACTACATGGAAGTTTAATACATATATAGATGACTATTCATTTGAGACAATGAATAATTCAGGTGAAGATAGAATGATAAGAGCTACATTACCATTACGAGTCAAAGCCACAATATTACTTGAGAATGAGTTAAGAAAATCAACCATTCAAAAACGATTCTCAGTTAAAAAAATATTATTTTCATCGGAATATGAAAGTGATAAATTCGCAGCAGAAACAGAAGTTGCACCACCAGGAGGTTACACATCAATAAAAGCAGAATCTGACTTAATTTCAGAACTGGAAAGAAAAATAAAAGATAGGAGATAGTTATGCCGTTAAATTTACCAGCATTACAAGTGGCAATATATGCCGCATTTAGGAAGCAAGCAGTTAAAAGAGGTCCGGGCAAAATAGGGACAGAAATAGAATTAGCAACAGATATTGCATTAGCTGTTGATACATATGTTAGATCAGGAACAGTTATAACAGGGAATGTCGATGTCAATGTTGGTACTGGACTTGGACTTGCATTATTACCATACTGGCCAGGAATAGCACCAGTGTTTACAGCAACAACATCAGTTGGTGTAGGAACAGGTTTAGGAATGGTTGTTTAGGAATATAGTTGCATATTTATATGTGTATATAAAATAAAAATAGGAGAAAAGGTTATGTCAGAAACAAAAAAGTTTACAGATGAAGAACTAAAAGAAGTTCAAAGTTTACGTGATAGAATGTCCAAATTAGTAGCAAATTTTGGAGAATTAAAGTTAGAACAGATTTTGCATGAGCAAAAGGCCGATAATATTAAAAAAGCCGATGAAAATCTAAATAATGAATATTCAGACATTCAAACAAAAGAAATGGAATTAGTTAAAGTATTTAATGAAAAATACGGCCGAGGAACTTTAGATTTAGATTCAGGAACATTTACACCAGCAAATTAAAGGTTTGAAGGCAGTTTAGTATATTTATAGAAAAATAAAATAGAGGAGAAACAACAATGGCCGAAAAAATAGTATCGCCAGGAGTATTTACCAGAGAAAGAGACTTAACATTCTTACCAGCTGGAGTACAAAACATAGGCGCAGCAGTAATAGGACCAACAGTAAAAGGACCTGCATTAATTCCAACCATAGTATCAAACTTTGCTGAATATAGACAAATATTCGGAGATAGTTTTGAAAGTGGTTCAGGAGCAAATTTAGGATATTATTCATATCTAACTTCAATAGCAGCCGAAGAATATTTAAGACATCATGACACATTAACAGTTGTTAGAATATTAAATGGTGACTTTGGTGGAGCAAATTCAAAAGTACAAAATTCATTAGGAAATTCATCTTCCTTTACATTACATACATTATCAGATGGTGCAATATTAAATAATGGTTTAGCTGCAGCATCAACTGCAGGATCTGGATCAGCAGCTGATTCTGGAACTAATGGTTCATTATATTCTGGATCAAAAGATAACATAAGATGGGAAATCGCAAGTAAAAATAATTCAAGAGGTACTTTTTCATTATATATTAGATCAGGTAATGATACAGTTAAAAGAAAAAATATTCTTGAAACTTGGAATAACTTATCATTAGATCCAAATTCAACAAATTATATTGCAAAACGAATTGGAGATGCAAAACTTAATTTAAGAGGATCAGGAACAACCGATCCTTATATACAAGCATCAGGTTCATATCTTAACAAATCAAAATATGTAAGAGTTGCAGTAGAAGAAACAACATTAAATTATTTAGATGAAAATGGTAATATTAGAGATGATGGTACAGGTGCAATAGCAGCAGCACTATCAAGTTCACTTCCATTACAAGTATCAGGAACATTTAGTGGTGGTAGTGATGGAACTATTGCTCATCCACAAAATTTCTATGATCAAATTACTGCAACAAATACGCAAGGATATAATCCAGCTACATGTGATGAGTATACAGATGCAATTAACTTATTAGGTAACCAAGATGAATATGATATTAACTTATTACTGATACCTGGTATTTGTTCTGCCTTAGCTGGACATTCAACTATTGCAGCAACTGCAATACAAATGTGTGAAGATAGAGGAGATTGCTTTACGATTATTGATCCAGTAGCTTATGCATCACAAATATCAGATGCAACATCTGAAGCAGAGAATAGAGATTCAAATTATGCAGCCGTTTATTGGCCTTGGATACAAATAGCAGATAATTATGCATCCAAAAATGTTTGGGTTCCTGCATCAGCTGCAATGGGTGGTGTATATGCATTTAATGATAAGGTAGCAGCTGAATGGTTTGCTCCTGCAGGTTTGAATAGAGGTGGAATTGATAGAGCAATACAACCAGAAAGAAAATTAACTCATTCTAATAGAGATTCATTATATGATTCAAATGTTAATCCATTAGCAACTTTCCCTAATAGTGGAGTTGTTGCATTTGGACAAAAAACATTACAGAAGAAAGCATCTGCATTGGATAGAGTAAATGTTCGAAGATTGTTAATCGCAGCTAAGAAATTTATTGCATCAGCAACTAGATATTTAGTATTTGAACAAAATACATCAGAAACTAGAAATAGATTCTTAAGTATAGTTAATCCATACTTAGAAAGTGTACAACAAAGACAAGGTTTATATGCATTTAAGGTAGTAATGGATGAGTCAAATAATACACCAGATGTAATTGATAGAAATGAAATGGTTGGGCAATTATTTTTACAACCAACTAGAACAGCAGAATTTATAATCATTGACTTTAATGTGTTACCAACGGGTGCAGCATTTCCGGAATAGAAGGTAGTTAAAAGATAATAATTGTATATTTATATATAAGAAAATAAAATAGAGGAGAAACAAAAATGGCAGATTTATTAAGTCCGAACGAAGTGATGTATACCGCATATGAACCAAAAGTAGCTAACAGGTTTATAATGTATATAGAAGGAATTCCTGCTTATATCATTAAGGCATCATCAAGACCTTCAATTGATCAAGGTGAATTGATTTTAGATCATATTAACGTTGAAAGAAAGTTAAAAGGAAAATCTAGATGGCAAGATATTACAGTAACATTATATGATCCAGTTGTTCCATCAGGAGCGCAAGCAGTTATGGAATGGGTTAGATTACATCACGAATCAGTAACAGGTAGAGATGGATATAGTGATTTCTATAAGAAAGATATTGTAATGAATACATTAGGACCTGTAGGTGATAAGGTTGAAGAATGGACAATTAAAGGAGCATTTATTTCTTCTGCAACATTCGGTGATATGGATTGGGCAACAGAAGATGCTATTAATATTGAATTAACTCTAAAATATGATTATGCAATCCTTCAATTCTAGAAAATAAGATCATAAAGCTTAAGAAGTCCTACCTATACGGTGGGATTTTTTTTGCTCTTGCATATTTATATTAAATGTTATTAATATTATAAAGGAAGATTAAGTTATGGCTAAAAATGTAAGCGAAGAATACCCAGGTAAAAAACCAACCACTCAAGAAATAGCAGAAGTATCACATATTTCTACTGAAGAATTAAAAGCAAGAGCAATTGATGCTTATGTAGGCGAAACTGCTAAAAAGCATGATTTCCCAACAGAAATAATAGATTTACCATCAAGAGGCTTATTATATGCTGAAGATAGTACTTTAAGAACTGGTAAAGTAGAATTAAAGTATATGACCGCTAAGGAAGAAGATATTTTAACTACGCAATCTTATATTAAACAAGGAGTTGTTTTAGATAAATTATTTCAATCATTAATTATAAGTAATGGTGAAGGTAAGAAAGTTAAATACAATGAACTATTATTAGGTGATAAAAATGCAATTATGATTGCTGTAAGGATATTAGGATATGGAAAAGATTATCCTATTGAAATTATGAATCCATCTGGTGAGAAACAAAAAGAAACAGTTGATTTAACTCAATTACCAGAGAAAGAAATTGATGTTGATATATTCAAAAATGGATTAAATAGATTTCCATTCAAATTACCAGCAGCAAAAAGAACGATAGAATTCAAATTTTTAGTACATGGTGATGAACCTAGTATTGAAGCTGAGATTAAAGCAGCTAAGAAATTCTCTAGAGGAGTAGATTCGACATTATCAACTAGATTAACATATTCAATTGTATCAGTTGATGGAAATGAAGATAGAATGGCAATTCGTAAGTTTGTTCAAAATGAACTATTAGCATTAGATTCTAGAGCTCTAAGAAAATATATGAGATCTTTACAGCCAGATATAGATACTACCTTAGTATTAGAAGACCCAACCACGGGCGAAGATTTTGAAATAGATCTTCCAATCGGTACAGACTTTTTTTGGCCTGGGGCCTAACTATAGGCCCATTCTGCATAGCCAAATATTTGATTTGGTATATTGGGGGAAAGGTGGGTTCAATTGGTCTGATGTTTATAACATGCCAGTTTGGCTACGTCTCTTCTATATTGATAAAATTTCAAGAATTCATAAGAAAGAAAAAGAAGATAATGATAAGGCTATGAAGAATAACAAAGCCAGAAGACGCTAGAAAACTCCACGCATAAATTGCATAGTTCCATATTTATATTAAATTAAATAACGGACAAGACTATGGCAAAATCAGAAAAACATCAACAAGATCAAAACAATCAACTTAACGAAGGATTGTTTTCTCCTTTATTCAAAAAGCTAATACAAAAGCGATTGAAAAAACAACTTAAAAAGTTAGAAAGAAATCCTGCAATGCGAGGCGCACTCAAACGTCTAGATAAAGCTACGACTGATTTTGAACGTGAACTAGAAATAAATGGAGAACTGTTAGGAGATATGGATGAAAAGGATATGGATAGAGAGGAGAAAAATCTAGCTGCATTCTATAGAGGTTTAGGTCTAAAGTGGAGAGGCAAATAGTATATAATTGGGAATCTATAAATGGCTGATAAACAACAAGCAGAAGCATTAAAACTTAGAGAGCGAGAACTCGAAGTAGTAAAAGAGCTCAAACGAGTCGAACTAGCCGGCAATATCGGTACAGCTAAACACAACCAATTATTAAAAACAAAAGGTGAGTTAGCTGATAAAATTAATAAGTTATATGATATAGCCGATAAAAGTATCCAAAAGATTGGTGATGGAATTGGATCACTTGTCAAAGATTCAGGAGAAACGGCTAAATTATTTACTGATCTAGTAAAATCTTCAAAAACATTTGGAAAGAATAATCAATTTGCTGCAGCTCAAGCAAAAGCAAATCAACAGTTCGGTAACGGAATTTCTAATAATTTAGCACGTGGAGTAGATGCACAAAGTGAAATAAATAAACTTACAAATAAGGACCGAATAACAACTGGTAAGGCTGGAAAACTCCGTGATTCACTTGTAAAATCATACGGAACTGAGATTGGTTTAGCAAATGCATCATTATTAGTATATAAAAATATAGCTGATGAACAAGCTGAAATTGCAAAAATGGAGGCAACGCGTGGTTCTCTATTAATGGAGAGCATAAATACTTCATATGCAGAAGAAGCTTTAGCCAAATCCAAATTTGACTTAGCTAAAAATCAACATCAATTAACTGGTAGTGCATTGAAACGTGCACAAGCAGGTATTAAAGAACAAGAACTGGCAGTTAACTTATTAAAAGAATCTGCAGCCGTTCAACAACTACAAATTAGTCAGCGAGATGCAATGACTGAAGCTATTGTAGGACCATTTGAAAAAATGAAAGGGGTTATAGAATCATTACCAGGAGGAGGTATGCTTTCTAAAGCAATGGGATTAAATGATTTTGGTAATGAATTAAATGATATTGTTGGAAAGTCTATACAAGTAGGACTTGCAGGTGGAACTCAAGCAGGAGTAGATTCATTCAAAGCCATGACCGCTCAGTCTAAGGTATTTGGTGTAGTATTAAATAGTGCATTATTACCGCTATTAGGAATTGCAGCAATATTGATAGGTGCAATAATGCTATTCAAATCTATGGAAAAAACTACTTTAGATATATCTAAAAATCTAGGACTTTCAGCAAATGAATCAGAACGAATGGCACAATCAGCAAGAGATCTTCAATCATCAAGTGCTAATAATTTATCAACCACAGAAGAAATAGTTGCTGCCCAAGGTGAGTTAGTTAATGCGTTTGGAAATACATCACAATTTTCAAAAGAAACTGCACTTAATATGGCTAATTTATCAACGGCATTTGGTATTGCAGTTGGAGATGCAGCTGCAGTTCAAGCTATATTCCAATCAATGGGAGAATCATCAGAAGATGCATTCCAAACACAAGCTTTAGCAGCTAACCTATCAGAAGCCGCTGGAGTTGCTCCTGGAAAGGTAATGAAAGATATTGCACAAAATGGAAAGAAGGCAGCAAAATATTTAGGTGGTGCAACTAAAGAATTAGCTAGATCAGCAGTAGAGGCAGCTCGATTAGGAATGTCATTAGGAGATATGGTAAGTATTGCAGATGGATTATTAGATATTGAATCATCAGTAACAGCTGAATTTGAAGCTTCTGTAATGTTAGGTAAACAGATAAATATGGATAAGGCTAGGCAACTAGCTCTAGAAGGAGATATAGCAGGAGCAACAAAAGCAGTATTAGAACAGACCGGTTCATTGCAAGAGTTGAATGATATGACTTATATGCAGCGAAAGAAGATAGCAGAAGCAGCTGGTATGGAAGTAGGTGCATTAATGGATGCAGCTCAGAAACAAGAACACTTGAATAATATGACCGGGGAACAAAAAAAGCGGTATGAAGAAGCATCAAAGGCATTAGAAGGAGCTACATTATCACCAGAAGATATAGTTGCACAACAAGAGGCCGCATTAGCTACAAAAGAAATGGGAGCTCAATTTGATAAGATAAAAAATACGTTAATGAAAGCATTTTATCCAATTGTAAAAGCAATTACAAATATATTTACAAATGTATTGTCACCAGTTATAGATGTTATAGGATCTGCATTTTCAGGTATGATGGTTGTATTATGGCCAATACAAAAAGCATTTGAAGGTATAGGTGCAGTAGTTAAATTTATGGCTCCTGCATTAAAACTAGTATTAGGTTTTCTTGGAGCAATATATGCAATTAAAGCGTTAATATGGGCAGGAGATAAAATAAATTTAGGAATTCAAGCAACTAAAGCGGCATTTGCATCTAAAGAAGCTGCAAGTGCAACAGGTATTAATCTATTAAAGAAAATGGGACTGATTAGTGATCAAATGGCCGGCAAGGCTTTATTATCAAATTCCATAACAGCAAAAGGTACAGCTTTAACTGAAGGCCAAGCAGCAATGGTGAAACGAAACTCTTTATTGACTCAACTAAAAACATCTGCAATCGCAGCAAAAGATTGGGTTGTAGCAAAAGGACAACTACTAACTCAGTACTTATTTGGCACTGAAAAGGCAAAGGCGTTAGGATCAACAATAAAAGAATCTGCAATTAAGATGAAAGATTGGATAATGGATAAAGCTACATTGGCACTTGCATATACAAGGAATCTTTTGAAGTCAGGCGAATTAGGAACGACTATTGCAATTGGTGTACAAAAAGGTTTAGCATTTGCAAAAGATGTTGCATCTAATGCATTATTAGCAGGTAAATGGGTTATGGAGCAAGGCGTGTTAGCAATTCAATTTGCAATTAATGCTGCAAAGGCTGTAGGAAATGTAATTGCAATGGGTGGAGTTGCACCATTAATGGCCGCGGCAGGAGCTGCTATTGCAGCTGCAATACCTGCAATATTTACTGGACTTGGTATGGTGCCATTTGGATTAGGTATTCCGTTAGCATTTGCAGCGGTTGCAGGCCTAATAGGATTAATGTCATCAATGACATCTGGAGATGATGTTATGTCAAAACCATCCGGAGGATCAGGATATGGATCTAGAACATTATTTGGACCAGAAGGATCTATAGCATTTAATAATAAAGATACAATTGTAGCAGGAACTAATTTATTTGCAAATGATATGGTACAAGCACCTAAAGGCTCAATAAAAATGAATGATGGAATGATTGGTGATATGCCAGATCCACCAGAATCTAAAACAATTGATTTAGGAGCTGATGCAATTAAGAAAATAGGAATTGCAGTTGGGTTAGGAACATTAGCATCAGGAATGATGTTAAAGGCAATACCACAAATGACATTTGAATTGAATCCATTAGCTTGGTCTATGTTTGGTGGTTTAGGAGGACTATTTGGAGGAGGATCAAGCGCACCAGGATTAAGTAAAGAAGGTGAAGGAGAAGGGGATGGTGCAACATTAGATACTATAGCAGAAAAGTTAGATGCATTAATAGCAGCTGCCAGCGGAACTGGTAAAGGTAAAGGTGCAAAAAGTAATGAACCAGTACAAATTGTAATTGGTAATAGAGTAATTGAGGAAATTGGTAGTCAAATTGGCGTTAATAAATCATATAATATTGGCCATGGTAGTGGCGGAGAGGAAGGATAATGTTAAAAGACTTGAAATCAAATTTAACATGGCATGGAACTACAGCAAAAGCTCCTGGTAAATATTCACAAACAGAAATTCAGAATAAAACTACATCATATCAAGAAAATGATATTAAAGATCAATATAACAAATTTCATATACATGATGCGCCTAATATAAACTTAAATTCATTTGGTAGAGCTACTGACCAACCATTTATAATAAGAGGTATACAACAAAGAGATGGAGATCCTCAACGATATAAATTAGGAGATGTTGGCACATATGCATCAAGGTTAGCAGAAGATTCTGCAAGATTTGCAAAACTATTAATATCACCTAAAGGATTAGTTTGGAACTTAAAGCAATTTGGTTTACATGCATCTAATCCAAATGTAGAAACAAACATTGGTATACGACCAACTAAAGTATTTGACCCAATATCATTTGCATCAAACATTCCAGGAGCTCCATTAGGAATACATAGTGCAAGGCATGGTACATTTGGTCAACGGGGAAGGTATGAAGACGTACAAAAACTTATTCTTAAAGAAGATGTAGAAGGAGTTCATAAAAATAGGTTAGAAAAGTTAAGAGTAGAATTAATAGGTAGAGAGGCAGCAGTATCTGAAGACCAGGGATCACCAACAGGTTTATGGGGAACGATAGTACAAGGAATTTCAAATTTTGTATCACCATTACAAAGTCTATTAGCAGGATTTGATGGATCAGAAATAAAAACATTATCGGGACCAGGTGGACCTAAATCATTATACGGTATTGGATATACAACAATACGAAGAGCATCAACTACTGGTACAGGACTGAAAGATAACTTAGGTAATGCTTATTGGGGTATACATTATAATATTAAATCAAAATACGAATCAGATACAGTTCCTGGTGCTGCAAGAAATTTAGAAGGAGGACCAGGAAATTCGATTAAGAAGACGTATAATGATGAAAGACCTCATAGAAATAATCTTCCGATATTTGATGCAGAAACAGGAGGTTATGGATTACTAGACGTTACTAATAAATTTAATACAGCCGGATACCTTGCAAATAATAGTTTAGCAGGCGGAAGAGTATATACAGAAGACCAAGAAACAGAATTAAATAGACCAAAAATAGTTCCTGGCTCAGGAAAGATTGATGACTCAGGAAATATTATAACAGAAGATGCATTAGATCCAAGTCCATCTTATTTAGAAACCAATACTCCAAAAGGTGGAAGATTTGTAGGAAGTGATCATTCTGCAGAAGATGGCTTAACAAGATCAAAAATAGATACTACATCAGGAAGAATTGATGATTCTGGAAAATCAATTAAAGAATTAGCTAATCCAGAAACTATAGATAAATATTTTACTTCGAATAGAATAGATGAATCATTAGAAGAACAATTAATACGTCCATTAATTGATAATAAAAAGATTAACGAACATATACATTCATTTTTATATGGAACAAAAGAACATTCATTAGATTTAATAAAAGATATCAATACAGGATATAATAAAAACTTTTTGAATAATACTCCAACTGATGGAGGTGATGATTGGGATACTAGTCCACGAACTAATTTATATGGTAAAATAGATCAAGCCAATGAATCATCACCAGGTAATACACCACAAATACGTGATTCAGCTTCTAAAGTTTTTGATTTAGGTTCGCCTACAAATATTAAAGGAACGTTAACATTATCTCCAAGTACGACAGGAATACTTACATTAGGAGCAATGAATGCCGGTGATAAGATATTTAATTACTTCACACCAGACTTAAGATATATGTCTGCAATGACAAGAGAGCAATTGGATGATGGAGGTGGTACTCATGATTATTTAAGCTTAAAACAAGGATATAATTTTGGAGCTGATATATCTCCACCATCTTGGGAAATACATGGAGTAGATTCTCAAATTGTTCCACCATATAATGGAAAAGATTATTCACCTAAATTTACTCCATCAGCTCCAAAAGTAGGTCCAAGCCCAGATGCAGGCCAAGTTCAGATATCCGGACAGAAGTCTAATCCAATTACAGAGGTAGATTCACTAATTAAAACAAAATTAGATCCACTTAAGAATGGAAATAGCCCTGATAATTCTGGAACACGTATGATAGGAGGAAAACCAAATACATCTGCAGGAACACCGGTTGTATATAGTTATATGAATTATCAAGAATTACGAAACCAAGAATCATCTGTTACTAATCCTAAACGTATCAATGAATTTAGAAAAGAAGTAATATCAGAAGTATCAGCCGAAATTAAAAGTCGTAGTCGTGATAAATTAGGTTATGGAGGAGCAGGTCAACCAGATACATTAAACATGACAGGAGTAGGAGAAGCGCCAGGCCAAGAAGATATAGTACCATTTTATCTTGCACAACTAGGTGGTGGAGATGCTGTATATTTTAGAGCAGGTATTAATTCAATATCAGATGGATTCAATCCTAGTTGGGTTCAAGAAAAGGAAATAGGAAGAGCTGATCCTAAAATAATTTTAGATGGATGGGGTAGAAGCTTCTCTTTAGATTTAACATTGGCAGCAGGTTCATCAGGTGAATTAAAACCTATGTGGGATAAATTAAATACAATAGGAGGATGGACAGCACCAGATTATTCGAGTGGTAATGGGTATAGTGGAACTTTTATAGAATTAACATTAGGAGATCTATATAGACAAGTACCATGTTATTTATCAACCTTCTCTGTAGATGTTGATAATGAAACACCATGGGAAATATCAGCAGGTCGAAGATTACCTAAATATGCATCAGTTAGTTTAGAACTTACATATATTGGAACTGAATTACCACAAAAAGGAACTAAGTTCTTTTCAGCAGCTGCAGGTGGATCTACCAAATCTGCAGGAGGAAAGGATGATAAATCATGGATGGATTCAGATTATAGCGATAATGAAAATTTATATGATATGGCTGAAGACATTGGCAAAGATGTTCTTAAAGGAATTAATACAGCATATAATGGAGCAAAGAAAATATTTAGTAGTTTGAACCCATTTGATTAATAAGGATTAATATGAATAGATATAAAAATATAATAGAAAAACGATTAGATACTAAACGAAAACGACTTCGTTATAATTCTAATTTACCACCAAAACTAGACAAATCATTAGAAGATATTTATATAATTTCTAGAACAGGAGATAGGTTAGATCAGTTAGCATATGAATATTATGGTGACCAATCTCAATGGTGGGTTATTGCTCAAGCAAATCATATCGGTAAAGGAACATTTGCAATAGAACCAGGTATACGAATACGAATTCCATCTAAAAAAGAGTATTATCAATTGATAAAAAATTCTGATACAGAGAGATAAATTATGGGAGTATTTTATTCAGCAGCCCAGCCATATGTATTGGAAGAACTCGCGGCCCGAAAAAATAAAGGCTATACAGAAAGTCGTCGACAAATGGGAGTTTATGTTAAAATTGTAACAGATGGAGGAACTTTATCATCATTAGATAATACATCAACCCAAAGTCGGTATTCTAAATCAACCGGCCGACCAACTCCATCTTTAACAAAATTAAAAGTGGAGATGTCTGGTGATTATGGTTCATTAAAAAAAGCATTTGCAACAGTTAAATGTTTTGATAAACAATCTTTTGAAGAATTTGAACAAGCATTCTTAATTCCAGGAACGGATATTAAAATTGATTTCGGCCGCGCAGGAGCTCAAGGACTTGCTAATAAAGGAAATTTTGATGGTGTAGTATTTGATTATTCATTTAAGTTGAATCCACAATTAGGATATGATTGTGAAATTAAATGTGTTGCAAAAGGAAGTATGGTAACTGAGATGAATGTAAATACTAAATTAGAAGACACAGGGAGAGAGTTTACTTCAAATTTTGATGGATTTAATTCGACATCAACGGTTGTAAATATATGTGATGTATTTGATTATGATGTACAAAAAAAGATGGATGATCAAGAAGATTTAGATGAAGACGAAGGATATTCATTTTCTGGTTATTCTAATGCACATATGGCAGGAACAGATTGTCCTAACTCAGCTCCTGAACCAACACAAGATGGAATGGTAGGAGGAAATATAATATTCTGTTCAATTGGTTATATAGTTAATAAATTGATTAATGATGATTTATTAACAAAAAATGCAGAAGCATCAGAGACAACTAAAAAACGTAAGATTAAATTTGTTTGTAATGATAAAGTTACAATAGGTAGAAATTTTGATTACATGTTTTCTGCAAACCCGATGAAGGTATTAATATCAGGAAAAAAGAAGAATGAGAAATATGGAGGTGATGGAGGAGGAATGTTTGGTGCATGTAAGTGGTGGGGTAAAGAATTCGGAGTTCCAAAAGTATTAGGTGGATCAACAGCCAAACTAGCTAATATATTAATAGGACGAGATACATTACGTTCTATAGCAGGAGCAGGTGGATCAGGAGAAGGCGGAGGAAGTAAAGTTAGTATTAATAGTTTCCTTCAAGGTATATTCAAAGAAGTTTATACCAACTCTGGAGGTGCATGGGACTTATCAACAACTTCAATGACCAAAGAACAAGCAGCTACATATGGAGTTGCATATGATAAAAATGCAATGTATATAATTGATAGGAACTGGGCAACAGGAAATGGTGCAAAGAAAATAAAACTAGATGCATTAAATGTAAGTAAATTTGATAATTCAACAAGGAATGTTGCAATAACGGGTAAAGTTCCAAAGGATATGGCAGCAGCTGCATTTGTAGGAGGATCGGGTACAGCATCAGGAAAGAAAGGAACATTGACTGCAGGAATATTAGGTAAGAGAATTGATAAAATGATGAGTAGAATATCAGCATTTATTGATGAAGCAAAAACCTTAGCAGCATTAACAGAGAATAGAGAACTTATTCATGACAATGGATATAGTGAAGAAGAAATTGCATCAGCAAAGACGAATCTAAAAGCATATATTGAAGGTGGTCAATCAGCCACAGAGAAAGCTAAATTTAGAAAAGATATGTATCCATTAAATTTATCAGCAACATTAGATGGAATATCAGGTATTCAATTTGGAAATGCTTGTCAATCAGATTTAGTACCTTCAAGATACTTTACTGGATCACCAAAAGTATGTTTTACAGTAACAAAGGTAATACATAATATATCTGGTAATGATTGGACAACAGATGTAGAAACAATTTGTAGAGCGGAACCTTAATTATGGCATCAAGATATTATCCAAGATCACAACGACATTTCGGATTCTTTACTAAAGGTGAGGAGTGGATGTTTCCTATTACCTTTAAGGAATATAAAGGACCATACCATTGGTACGGAGTAGGAGGCAAAAAAGAAATTGTATATACAGGAGCATCAAAAACTCCAACATCCCAAGTAATAATACCTTTTAAAGATGTATCAAAAGATCCACATACATTTATATATGATTCAATTACAGATGTATCATTAGGAGAATTTATACCACCAATTGGAAAACAACCAGTTGTAACTAAAGAAGATAGACAACGTGGATATATGGTACGTTATTTTATAAAAAAATCAAATGATATTACGGCACCTGTAATTGAAGTTGATCGAAAACAATATAAAAAATGTAAAGCTAAAGAAGGAAGGCATATTAATGGATTTTTATATTCAAGGACATCTATAAGATGGAAACTTACTGGACCACAAAAAGATGTGATAAAAGGTGAATCATTAAAAATATCAGTTAAAGGAGTTGAAGATACTAATCGTAGAACTGCATTTGCCCAAAATATAAAAATGGAAGGATTATCAAATCTTTTAAGAGATACAACTAGATATACAGTATATGATCAAATTGATAAACAAAAAGGTCCAGGCTTAATGGCACCACCTAGTTTCTTTGAAACAGATGGTTCAGAATTTGTATTACCTGACGGATCTCCGTATGCAGGATTTTATCATATTCATCCAACTAAAGGCGTAATGATCGGAAAAACACATTCCGATAAATTTGATCAAACTAAATTAACTAGTTTCTCAGAATATGCTATAGCAAAGTCAAATTTTAATAGCTACTAAAATATTAGGTTTTCTGCAAAAGATTCATTATAATTATATAAATGAAAATTGTTGAAGATAAAGCCAGGTTACAAGAGTTAACTAAATCATTAGAAACTTCTGATAGTTTTTGGATACCAGTATTTTCTGATTTGTATCGACATTATGTAAATAATCAAATAAGTTTTGTTTATATTTATATAGTTAATACGAAAAAAGAGTATATTATACCATTCCATCATAAGGATTGTATATGCCTAGAATCCGAACATCTAAACCGGTTTACAAGTAAGGCGGATATCTATGTTTTGGGCAAGAAACGCTTTGTAAATTTCTACCATCATAAGACGTTTGACGCTGATTTAGTTGAATACTTTCAAAGTAATAAAATGTTACAACTAGAGGATACAGATACAAATGCACATGATTGGTTCAATAAGTGGTATTACAATGAAACAAATGTAAATGATTATATTCCAATAGTTAAACATTTTGAAAGATGTTCAGAAATGAAAGATAAATTTATGGAATCATTTACAACTTTCAAAAAATCACAATCATTTGAATATTATAATGATTTGTTTATAGATAATCTATATGCAATAGAAAGGAATGGATTAAAAGTTAATTATGATAAATTTGTAGAAAAGTTTCAAACAAATAATTTAATTGGAGCAACAGCCTATACTGAATATAATATCTATACAACTACAGGAAGGCCATCTAATAAACATGGTGGAGTTAATTATGCTGCAATTAATAAAGAAAATGGGTCTAGAGAATCATTTATCTCAAGACATGAGTATGGTATGTTATTAGAGTTAGACTATGACTCATACCATTTAAGGCTAATTGGAGATATTATTGATTACGAATTACCAGAGTCATCTGTGCATACATATTTAGGAAAACAATATTTTGGTAAAGAAGAATTATCTAAAGAAGAATATGAACAAAGTAAAACAATATCCTTTAGGTTATTATATGGAGGAGTAGATAAAGATTTTGCAAAGATTCCATATTTTGGTAAGGTAAGAGAGTATACATATAAATTATGGAAGAAATTCCAGAAACAAGGTTATATAGAAACTGCCATTCTAAAAAGAAAGTTATTTAGAACTGCAATGACAGATATGAATCCAAGTAAATTATTTAATTATTATTTACAGAGTATGGAAACAGAATATAATATGGCAATGATAAATGAAGTAAATGCTTTATTAGGACCATATGATACTAAATTAATTTTATATACATATGATTCATTATTATTTGATTTTGCTATTAAGGATGGAAAACAATTGATATTAGATATTAAAAAGACAATGACGGCAGACAAATTTCCAGTCAAAATCAAAGCTGGAAAAACAATGCAAGACTTACAAAATATGACTGATAAACTAAGTTAGTCTATATTTATAATAAATGCAAAGAAACGTAACGGATATATTAAGAGAGTGGTTTTATAGACTACAAAATGGTTATGCGATCCAACCGTATAATGATATAGAACTACAGGTTTTATCTAGAATTCTAACAGAAAATAATATAGACCCTAAACCTATTATAGAAAGTTTACGTGGAGATGTAATGGAAGCTCCAAAAGAAAAGATACCAGCTGGACTAACTGAAATATTTCATGAATCATTCTTTGCTATAGCACTTGCAGCTATATTAGGAGGCAAGCCATTATCACCTGATGAGTTTTATACACAAGAGCCTCCTAGTGAGAAATATCCAGATGGGAGAGT
>JGI24006J15134_10000657_pt1 | contig 21019 bp, 35 predicted proteins | sample LinPmetageLP53_FD_15134 | JGI IMG/M metagenome (IMG submission 15134)
TTATCAGTTCGCTGCTACATACAGTATGGATCTNGATACAGCTATGGCTCGTGTCTTTCAATCCAACATGAGCAAGTTAGACGATAACGGTATGCCTATTTATCGAGATGATGGAAAGGTACTCAAGGGACCTAACTATCAGCCACCAAGTCTCGACCACCTCTTCCCTCAATCCAAAACTCATTACGATACAAATGGAAAATAATCAAATCATTGCACGAACAGGGCGCGTCCAGTCATGGATAGATGACCCCACAAGCCGTCTCCCAGTGAGCTGCACTATCTTTAAACCTACTGACTCCATGGAGGGTCCTAATGGCATCGAAGCCTCTTGGAGATTTGTCTCCCATGCTCTCCGCTATGGAGCAGGAGTTGCAATACATCTATCGGGTCTCCGAGCCCGAGGACAAGAAAATGGTAAAGGCTTGGTTGCAAGCGGTCCTGTCAGCTTTGGGAAAATCTACAGCTGCTTAAATGAACAGCTACGCCGTGGCGGTGTCTACAAAAATGGTGCTGTTGTTCTGCACCTTGACATTGACCACGAAGACATCCTGGAATTTATCCAGACTCCACGTCACGAAATCCAATGGGCTAAGCGATGTGTCAACGTCACCCAGGAACTATGGAACTCTGCCTCTCAATTAACTAAAGATGAAATCATCAAAGGCATCAGTCGTGGTGACATCTGGCTAGCAAAGATCAAGCACGATCAAAGCGGCGAGCGTATCTACGCCAACGTGTGCCTCGAAGTCTTCATTAAATCAAGAGCCACTTGTCTCCTAGAGCATGTGAACCTAGGTGCTTGTCGTCCCGAAGATCTACCTATTGCTTTTGCTGCAGGTATGACTGAGCTTATCGAGCTTCACAGTAAGACTGGCGTTGAAAAAACAGGAGAATACCTGTCGCCAGATGAAGACAGGCAGGTTGGTCTTGGCATGCTTGGCTTAGCCAACTTGCTAGCTCTAGAAGGCATCACTTATGAACAGTTTGGTAACGCATTAGATACGCATCTGCACCCCACTTCTTTCAATAACGAAGTGACTCCTAAAGCCATTAAACTTGTAGAAGCACTTCAGCAAGGAATTGATACAGCTGCACAAATTGCAAGAGAATCCAACATGGATCGTGCCTTCGCAATTGCACCAACTGCATCATGCTCTTACCGCTACACAGACAGAGCTGGCTATACTACAGCCCCCGAAATCGCACCGCCGATCGGACGCACAGTAGATAGGGATAGCTCTACATTTGGCGTACAAACTTACGACTACGGCAGTATTGAAACTGCTGAAGATGTTGGTTGGGACGCATACTTCAGTGTTGTAAACGGCATCGTTGAGATGCTAGATAACACTGGACTACTACATGGATACAGTTTCAACTCATGGAGTGACGTCGTTCAATACGACGAAGACTTCATTCAGTCATGGCTGGATTCACCCCAGACGTCTATGTATTACTCACTACAAGTAATGCAAGGGACACAAGCAAAAGATAATGCAATGGCTGCACTTGAAGGCACAGACTTCAACAGCATGTTCGGATTCAACGACGGTGACGACGATGAAGACGGCATTATCAATATTTTTAATGACCCTGCAGCCTGTGTTGGTTGCGCCGAGTAAACCCTATTATTTATACCCATGAAAGCTGAAACTCCTTACATTCATCTTCACGAACGCAAACGTACGTGGACTCCCGTTGCTGTGTCTGCAGGCACCCTGCTACCCGGTGGCGAAGAAGTTATCCAACGTGCACTTGCTTTGCGTTGTCTTGAGATCCCTGTAGGTGACTTCATTAGTGAAGCCATGAAAGGTGATCTTCCTGAAGACAAAGGCTGCAAGGAGCTTCTTTTATCCAACGTCGAAGATGAAATTAAACATGACATTGCTCTCAACTATGCGGCTGAGGCACACAAAGTTCCTCAACAATTTGAAAAAGAAGCTCAACGTATCTGCCAAGCCTGGCTTGAACTGGACCGCCATCCTGTTCTCAAAGCTGTGGTTCTTGAGAGATCAGTCTTCTTCGTCCTACTGCCCATCTTCCGATTCCTGGGAGATACAGGATTGCGTACGACAAGTGCGGATATCTCGAGAGACGAACAGACACACGTCGCCGCCAACTCATTAGTTACTGAAGCCCTTGGTTTGACGTCTGATAAGGCTATCAACAACCTACGTAAAGCAACTATTGCTTGGACACTTCAATCACTACAAGGACAAAGCACGCACCGCCACTTGTCCAGCAACTTCTGGATGAAGAGCTCCGACACTCTCTACACAATTGGCAGAGCCGAAGGGCTTGCTGAGACTAGAGCTTCTCGGATGCCAGCCTTCTTCGAGACTGCAAACGTGAACCTACCTCAATATGCCTGATGAAAAAAGCCGATTATAAACAGCAGTTGTTAGAACTAATGACTGCTTATGTAGACCAATTAAATCTCAAACAACTTAAAACACTCATTGCTAAATATGCCTGACCAAATTACATTCTCTCCAGCTGATAAAGTCAATATCACAGTTGTCGAACAAGAGATCTGCCCAGATACTTTTGATGACAAACATCTGCCCTCTGATGTACACATTGTTGTGTACAGTGTGGGTGGTGAGACTTACTACGATGCCATCCGTGCTTACACCAAGGCTGACATCTTTGATGCTTACTACGACAAGTTAAAGGGCATTGGCACACTCCTAGAAATTAAATCTGGGTATGGTCACATCCGCCCTAACTTGTACGGCAAAATTAAACCCTGATTCATAAATAAAACTAATACGATGAACGATAATTATCCCGAGATGTCTGGGGTATACCAAATCACCCTTGACTCAACTAACCACAAATTGATTTACAAATCAATCAATAGAATCTCCCAAGAGATCAAGCAAGACTACGAATCAAACAATCCTTTTAGCTCACTGCAATCCTTGTTCTATACAGACAATGCAGAAGACACAGTCGATGAGCTCTATCTGAACACTATTGAGAACGTAGTCATTCACGATAACGACGACGGTAATACCATCGTTACTTTCCACTGGCACAGTGGCTCTGACTCGCTTGAAGAAATTGGCAGCTACTTTGCTAATCGCATTCAAGAAGAGTATGACCCAGATGGTGTTGTTGTTCTGCGTACCTACACAGAGCAAGAGGATGGTGACTACGGAATTTCTGTAGGCACACTCGTTGATGAAGACTACACAATTTCAGGAGACTACTATGCATAAAGCAGAACTGATTTGGATTACTCCTGAAGCTGAACCACTCATCAGCAAAATCGCTCGTGTATCTAATCCAGATAACCAAAACAACCCTGAGTATGAGAAGCTCCTTCGCTATCTAATCAAGCACAAACATTGGAGTCCATTCGAGATGAGCTCTATGTGTGTAGAGATTACGACTACTAGAGCAATCTCACCTCAGATCCTGAGGCACCGCAGCTTCTCCTTCCAAGAGTTCAGTCAAAGGTATGCAATCGCTAGTGAGATTGACATCCCAATGCTCCGCCGTCAAGACACCAAGAACAGGCAGAACTCTATCAACGATCTTGATAGTGCTCAGATTGCTGAGCTTACTGATCAAATCGATAAACACTTTGACGAAGCACTTGACCTCTACGATTCCCTCATCAAGCAGGGAGTTGCGAAGGAATGTGCTCGTGCAGTGCTACCACTAAATACTGTTACCAAGCTCTACATGTCTGGTACTATTCGCAGTTGGCTCCACTATTGCGACTTACGTTGTGATAACGGAACACAAATTGAGCATCGGCTTATTGCTGAATCAATTAAAGGTATCATTGAGGAGCAACTGCCAACAATTTACGCAGCAATGTTCTGCTAAATCCACATCTGTTTAAATCATTTCTTATGATAAAGACTGGTTATAAACAGCTGTATAAATGAACATTATTGCATCAACAATTGAAATCAAAAACATTATCGATGAGCCCATCGAAGCATTCGGATTAACTTACCGTGGTGCCAATGCTGTCATCCCTGCGGGTGGCAACAACAGTGAAGTAAGGCTTCGTCTCCTTTGCTACGACCGCTCTGGTCCAAAGCTAGACACCTTCCTGAACATGAAAGTTGGCAATCGTGTCCTTGCAACAGGCAGCATTATCTTCAGTGAAGACACTGCCAAACCCTTGGACGTCGTTGTTACTACTCTCGAAACAAACATTCCCCAAGATATGTACCTCAATCAGGTCGTTCTGGGTAACGCATTCTTTGCTACGAATGAAGTTAAAGACCGTAAGAACAATACGATTGCTACCAAAATTGGCACAACGCTAGATAATTCTTCTGTAACTACTTGGCTCTTTATGGAGACACATGATTCACGCCGAGAGAAACTCAATTCACGAATTCGTAAAGGTCGTCCAATCTGCGTACAGGGTTACATCCGAGAGTATCGGAAAGATTCTGACAGCAGCGATAGTCCGTACAGAGCAATCGTTGCTAACGACTTTTCCACTAGAAAAGACCGGGAACAAAGTGGTAACAATCCACAAACGAAGGGTACGGCGTCCGGATATACGGAGATCGACCCAACACCCGACTATTAAAATACCTCCGCACGGTGAATACTAATTTCCGTGTGCGAGGTCAAAATACATTAGAAAAAATTAGGGGCTATTTAGCCCTTTTTTAATGTCAAAAACTACCTCACATTACGACTAAATAAAGTCTAGACTTACATTGTCGTAAAAAATATTATACATGACAATGCAAGTTTTACCCCCTGAGCTTACCGAAATCAAAGACAAAGTCGAAACTCGGGAACCTCAACCATACTTCAAACCTAGTTCACTAAAAGATGGAGAGTCGGAAGAGTTCCGCCTCCTTGGATGTTACGAAACAGGACACGCAGTCACAGGCTGGCAGTACGCAGCAGAGAAGAGAACTGATAGCGGAGAACTCCGCTTCAACGGCTATGTCGTTACTCGCTCTCACCCTGGACAACCTGATGACATCGCACGTGAAACTGACTGGTCTAAACCAGATCGTCCAAAGATTGACGGCACCTTTGTTAAACCCCGCCGATTCCTGGCATGGGTTGCATCTTCAGCTGCACGTGGAAGGTTAGAAGTTCTATTCATTGAGCAGAAGTCTCTACGTGAGCAGCTCACTGAAGTCCTTCAAGAGATTGAAGACTACACCTGGACCGAAGAAGGTCTCGCCAACTTCAGCATCAAGATTACTCGTAAGGGTCAAGGTCTTGAGACTAGCTACAGCATCCTGCCTAAAATCCGCAAGGTATCTGAGAAGATTAAAACTGATTGGGAGTCTCAGAAAGACACCATCTGGTTGCCAAACTTCTTTGAAGGTAAGGATCCATTCGCTGGCAAACAAGTTGAAGAGAAAGGCTTACCTGCTGGCGGTACAGACAAACGTGGAAGCACCGTAATGCCTACCACTGCTACAAAAAAAGTACAAGAAGAAACTGAATTCTAATGTCCAACGTAAATACCGACGGGCTCCCGCCCGAAATGCAACAACGAATTGCACAAATAATCGAACAAGCTAAAGCAAATGCTATTACTCCAGCTCCTGCTCCTGTGCGCAATGGCGTACCTCAGCTTCAAGCTCCTGCACGCCCTCCTTCCCTGATGGACCACACTGTTGCTCTCCGTGAGGAAGTAGCAGCACTCCGTCAGCAGGTGGCTGCACTAGCTCAAGTATCTGATGCTGTAGGTCAAGCTGTAGGGCAGATCTACAATGCCTTCTTTCAAGAACAGCAGGCTGCAACTTATAGCTCAGCGTTCCAAGCGGAAAACGCTCAGGAACAGGTAGCTCAAGATGACTACTGAGCAACCGTATAGGATAACTACTGAACAAGGCTATAGAAAATATCTTTGTTCAGGTCTTTATCTCCCCTCTGTTACTACGATCTTATCGTCAACAGAGAGCGCCAAATCAAAACTAACACTCAAAAATTGGAACAAGAATAACCCTGGTGCTATGCAAGCAGCAGCTACTAGGGGTACTGCTATTCACCTTGGCTGTGAGAACTACTTACGTGGACTCAGCCCTGATGTTCCTGAAGAGTATCAAGATTTCTGGAAAGGGATGGATCAATACCTTGATTGGTTTGACGTCCTCCACTGGAGTGAACGACCACTCCGTCCCGACTGGAACCATCTACGCAGCGCCGATAAGGAAGTTGCATTCGTCTGGAGTACTGAACATAGGTACGCCGGATGTCCTGACCTCATTGGTGAGATCGGTGGTGTCAAAGTCATTGCTGACTTCAAGACAAGCAACGGTCCATACATGAACTCATTCCCTGACCGTGGGGATAAGCAAGGTTATGGAGGGTTCAGAAAGTTCCAGAAAACTGCGCAGCAAATGGCTGCCTATCGTCTAGCCCTAGCGGAACGTACTGGTTTCAAGTGTGACGTTGCTCTCATCATCGTCTCTACTGAAACTACTACTCAAGGTATCTTTATTGATTCAGATCAAATGGATATGTATGAAAGCAGGTTCCTTACTAGAGCAGAACACTTCCATCAAATGGATGAGCAGTATGAAAAACTAAATGCCACTAAAGAGTCGCAGGAGTGATAGTATTAATACGCTCGAATAAATAATAACTTATGACCAAATGACCACTATGAAATTACGCATTGCTGTTAATAAACGGTGTATTAACAAACAAAATCCACAAAAAGTAGCTAGCGGCTGGCTCAACGTAGAAGAAGATCTTGAATGGCTTCTCGGTTGGGTTAAGGCTGGCTACGGCTGGTGCTCAACACACTTTGTTGATCGGTATAGAAAGCAAGACAACGCTCGGGGTTCGAACCTCATCGTCATTGACATTGACGGTGACACGACTCTCGGGCGTTTCTGGCAGACAGATACTGCACGCAACTGGTGCGTTGCCACCTACACATCCTCTTCACACACCGAACAGGAACATCGCTTCCGTGCTTTGTTTCCTTTAGAGAGGATCCTTGACACCATCGGACAACACAAAGGTGCCTATTGGCTCATTGTCAATCGCCTGGCTGCTGACCTTGGTTTCGAATCCATCAAAGATAACTGTGGTCAAAAGCCAGAGAGACTTTGGTATGGATCAACAGAAGCAGAGATAACTCGCAATCCTGGAGCACTTGTTCCTAGCTTCTTACTTGATGACATCGACTACAACGAGCCCACAGAGTTCATTGCTTCCGATGTATCAGAGCTAGACATCAAACGCTGTCAGTGGCTTCTCAAGCACTTCATACGTCCGTCTGATGACGACGAGTATGAGTCTTACTTCTTACCAATCATGGCTGCTTGTGCAGGCGTTGGCTCAGTCATCTTTGACGACTGGGTTGATTGGGTTCTGCGTGGTCACCATGGCCACAAAGATGAGAACATCATGCCCTTCAAATGGAAAGGGCTAGGCAGATATGCAGGGCACACCACCCTGTACAGCTATGCCAAACGACAGGATCCTTACTGGACCCGACAGCTACCTGATCACCTGCGCTTTGGTGCTGTAGGTACTGCTGTTGGTTACAGCGAGGCTGACCCTGTAATGAACTTTGACGATGTAATCGTACACAACATAACTATTAGAAATGGAGAAACCATGCAAGACAATAATTTTCAACCTGAGCCTCTACCGGAGGTACCAGTAGAACCAAAAAAGCGCGGTCGCCCCAAGCGTGCCAACGATGACGCAGCTAAAGACAGAGAGGAAGACGTACGCAAAGTACGTGAAATCCTTACTGACCTGCGTAAGAATGAACTGACTGGGGCGATTGAATACACAGACAGCAGTGGCAAAACAGTTGCACTTCAAGGTAATGACCTTGATCTAATGACTGTCAAACTTGCCTGTGAGCACGGCACCTTCATCCCTGAAGCACGTGTAAGAACTGCTATCCAGTACGCAGCAGGTAAGAACTGCTACTGCCCTATCCGTCGATACCTAGATAACTGTGCAGCTCAAGCTCAGCCACACAGTGAATGGGATCGTATTGGTGAAATCTTCCTAGGTAATAAGCATCCAATTGCTACCACTGCTATGCAGCGAATGATGATTGGTGCTGTAGCTAGAGCGTATAACCCTGGATGTTCCATGTCCTGGCTACCCATTCTCGTGGGTGCACAGGGTGTAGGTAAGTCAATGTTCAGTCGAAACCTTGTACCTGACCTGCTGTTCTCGGAGGTAAGTACACCTCTAGACACACTGATGAAGGAGCAGTATCGACTTCACGTTGCTTGGTTACTTGAGTTACCTGAGATTGATAACTACTTCAACATCAGGAACATTGAGAACTTCAAGAACCTAGTTACCACAAGGATTGACGAGGTTCGTTACCCCTATGCATCACTGCCATCCAAACTGCCACGTCGGTTTGTGATGATCGGTACGACTAACAGGAACCAGTTCCTTGTCGATAGCACAGGTAACAGACGCTTCGTACCACTAGAGATTGGCACTGGCTTCCAAGTCCCTTGGAAACAGTTAGCCGAAGAACGTGACTCTATCTGGGCTGCTGCAGTTGCTGCTTACAGAGCAGACGCTACCTACGAATTCAACAGTGGTGAGATTGCTGCTATCGCTGACTACATCCAAGAGTTCGGTGACCCCGATCCTTGGGTTGAGAAAGTGATGTCCTACGTCTCTATCAGAGAAGAAGCATCAGCAGCTGAGATCCTTACCAATGCACTTGAGATTGATCCCAAGCAGCAGAGCCGTAGGGAATCACGTCGTATTGCAGATGTACTTCAGTCAATGGGCTGGCGTCGTGTAGTCACTACACGTAAGGATTCAGTTACTGGTAAATCTAAATCTGTTCGTCTATGGCTTCGTCCTAAAGATGATCCCATTGATGACACACACATCCTGGCAGATTTCTAGCCCACATTTTAACAATCATAAACCTAAAATATAACAAGGAGAAAACCTATAATGAAAAACGATCAAATCAAAATTGGGATGCGAGTGCGTATCCGTAAGAATGGATTAACTGCATTAGTTGTTAGTGATCCAGAAAGCTACACAGCTACCGCAAAACTTGTTCGAATTAAGTACGAATTCAGTACACGATACGAGCACATGATCAATCATCAGATTGACATCCTTCCAATGGAAGAGCAGTTCCCCCACTTCGGTGGGACGTTCACTCGACCTGAAGGTTTGTACTGATGAAGTATCGATTTACTTTTGATGTTGAAACACACCGGCTTCCTGCTAAATGGTTTCAACCAATACTTGATGAAGTACTAAATTCAAAAGAAAAAATATCTAACTGTACTTGGAAATTACTTAAGGAGGAAACAGATGGCAGAAGCACAGGGGAAGGGTAAGGCGGGACCACTAGGTCGCCGTCACTTACAACTATCCAACACTGCTGAGGAAGGTGAACTTTGTATTTATACGGGTCACTCAATGGGTAGATTCTCTGACAGCTCTATGCGGTACGACAGCCACCAGGCTTGTACTCGCTGCGTAGCAGGTGCCAGGGAAGGTCGCATCTCCCTCAACATCGATACCCTTATCAAGAAGAACAGAAAGAAAGCAATGAAGTTCTGGTCTCAAGTAGACATCAGTGGACCTGATAACTGCTGGAACTGGAACGGTTGTATCAACAATAGAACTAAGCAGCCACAGTTTGCTTGGCGTAGGCATCGTCTCAGTAGCTCCACTCAGCATCACCCTCAACGTGTTGCTATGTGGTTTAGCTGGGGAGACCTTGGCTACACAGGAGTCAAAACTACTTGTGGCAATCGCTACTGCTGTAATCCTTTCCATCTCATTCCACAAAACGTAGGTGTCTTCGTTGATGACACTACCTATCAAGAATCGTTTGACATGGCAATTGAGATTCACACTCTTAAGCAGAAAGTTCAAGAGTACTTAGTAGAGGAAATGATGCGAGAGCAGAGCCAAGTAATCAACAGTAACGAAGCACAAGTCAGAGACATGCTTGCTTTTACTGAATCAGCATTCGGAGATAGGTTCGAAGCTGTAGCTCAAGATCTTCTTAGAGGTAATCACATCTCGCAGACTGAGCCTAACGACCCAAGTATGTTCCAGAAGCCTGTCGATAATGATGAGGATGAGGATGACGAAGGCTCTGACTTCTAACCCCACTAAAATATTATTTAACACTTATTATTAATAAAGAGTCATTTACCATGTCAAGAAGAAAAGATCTACTAGCCCAGCTACTTCAATCAGAAAAGTTTGGCGAAGAGAAAACAAATGAGCAAAAGTTCCTTGCTGCTACAGCAGAGCTTATCCTCACTGACCTAATCAACATTGCTATCAATGGGGTCATCGCTAACGGAGCTGGTGTATTAGTCATCAATCTTCAGAACGACAGCACAACCTTTATGTCTGGCTTCGATTTAGAAGCTGACTTAGATCAAGCAGAGCGTACTGAAGACGAAGAGATTATTACTTTCCTGCGTGGTTTGCTGAAAGAAATTGATGACAATGACTGGGAAACAAACGTACTAATTTCAATAATCTCAGATGCTGGAACAAGAACATTTAGTCTCGAAGCAGGAAGGAGCCAAGAGAGCCTTAGAGAGGTCACAGAAAAACATTCAGGATAAGCTTGGATCTGAGGGACTTAAGTTACCTCTGTATCCCACACCACAGCTCATTGAACGAGCACGTCAGGTGATGGGATCCATTGACTTTGACCCTACCTCTGACCCTGTTCAGCAAGTGCTAGTCAATGCAACTGCTGTGCCTTCTTCCGAAGTCAATCCACTACAAGAACACTGGAGCGGGAATGTATGGGTATCACCTAAGGGTGCTGTCCGTAACTCACGACTCTGGTTAAACAAAACGATTAATGAGTATCGCAATGGATACATTAAAAGCTTTGTGTTCTTCACCAGTGCTTCTGAAATCATGCGAGCTTCCCCAGTCATCTGGGACTACCCCGTATGTATCCCTTTCAAAAGAGTGAAGCAACTACGTGCAACCCCAAAAGGGTTTGAAAAAATTTGCCCAAGCACATGGAACGTAATTGTATACGGACCACCTACTGATGGAACTCTTTCATCGGTAGATAAAGTGAGCCTCTTCCATAGTGTCTTTCGTGACATCGGTAGAATTATCTACAGCGAATATGCTGGTGATGATTGGGCTAAAGACCTTGAGTATTTTGAAGACAATCGGAGCGACATGGAATGAGCAAACATCTATCCAAAGATCTATTTTATAACTTACCTTCGGGCGCACAGGTACACCCCTGCCGATTAATACAGAGAGACGGCACCTTGATGTGGAAGCACGCACTGCTTAACCTCAACACCGTCACCATGCCTAAGTCGCAAGCAGTCGAAGCACACATTGTTAAGACAGCTCAGCGTCTCGAAGAGCTAAACAAATGGATCAGTATGGATCTTGAACCTTGGCAATGCTTCAATGTAAACGCATGGCTAAAAAATGATAATTCTGAATTATGTGAAGGTATCAGTGTATACTTCCAACATTTAACATTTGATAATAATTATGTAAAAGAAAAGCTTACCCCACATGTCCGAGAGTTTGAAACTCTAGAGGAACGAGGCAAGCATCTTTTCTTCAAACGGTGTTGATGAGGACCTTCGGTCCTCTATTTTACCTAGTGGTNANCTTAGTTTGTCAATCAGTTTATTCAAATACCAGCGTGCCTTCTCGGCATCCTGCTTTGGATTTCCTTTGTGCCATAACCTAAGCAGATACTTAAGTGTCTGACCCAGATAGAAAGCTGAAGTTGTTGAGGGTGCTTTATCAATTGCATCTTCAATGACTTCAATTGCTTCTACCCTACCGTGCGTGTAATGCTTGGGGCTGTTGACTACATCAACCCCATAGTTTGTCGTGTCGTCTGTGTCTCTAAAGACTTTGAATTTATGATTTTTAAACTCATAGATATCACCTCCCTCTTTATTGAAAAAGTCGTCAAACGATGAAAAATTATCGTACATGTCGCGAATGTATTAGTACCTTCCTATCATAGAAATAACAAAAGAATAATGTGACATAATGCCTAGTCCAGAAGGTGATCCCACCTACATCAAAAACAAAGAATACTTTTTTATGGAAGTAGCACTTACTGTTGCTAAAGCTTCCACACACCCCAAACATCCAGGCGGATGTATTATCGTCAGGGATAAAGAGATTGTTGGTGATGGACGAAGTCTGCTTACAAGTTCCGGTGTCGAAATCGATCCGTTGTCTTACGCAGTTGGTACTGCCGCTAAACGTGGCACACCGTTAATCGGTGGTGTTGTTTATACAACACGCTACCCCTTCGCTCACGCAGTCTTCCAAGCGTACCTATTAGGTATACGCAAGATCGTTGTGCTTGCCCACGAATGGGAACCGTTCTACAAAGATGAGTTCCGACGTGCTGCACGACTAGCTCGAGAGTTATCAATAGCTGTCGAGCCTGTCTATCCCGAGAAAGACCCACGACTACAACAAACTACATTGCCTGTGACAGATAAGGATCTCATTGATCCAAACTTACTTGTTAAAGATGAGTTCTTCTCACCTGATAAGTATGACGCTAAATCCAACAAAGAAATCTACGATGACTAATTTACTATTTGACCTAGAGACCACTGGCTTACTTCGCCAAGGAGCTCGAATCCACTGCGTTGTCATGCGTGACATTGATGATGCAGAAATGCCAATCGTGTTTGACCATAAGCCAGAGCGAGCAATCGATCAGGGCATCTATGAGTTAGAACAAGCTGACTCACTGATTGGTCACAACATAATTAACTATGACGTGCCTCTCATAAAAGAGCAGTACCCAAACTTCAAACCTAAGGGGCAGCTCATTGACACACTTGTCTTGAGCCGTATCTACTATCCAAACATCTCTGAACGTGACTACCAACGTCGCCCATCAGGTATGCCACAACGTCTGTATGGACGTCACTCACTTGAAGCGTGGGGTCACAGACTCCGCTGCTTTAAAGGGGACTTTGGCAAACACCAAGGTGCTTGGGAGACGTACACACCAGAGATGCTGGATTACTGCATCCAAGATACCGAAGTCACACTGAAGCTCTATGAGCTGATGCTCCGTCGTATGGCGGAAAACCCTTCCTAATTCACACTACTTACACAACTATGCCTAAAGCAATTACAGTCGAAGATTACAAAGAAGTCTCCAAAGAGTTCTTTGACAAGTACAATTTTGTTGCCGAGCAATTACCCGATGGTGCTCGTGCCGAAGACATCATCAAGATTATGCAAAACCTTGCTGGTCTTGTTACTAAACAGCGTGCGGAATCTCGCATTGCTGGAATCGGATTTTTAAAAGAGGATATTACTGATGACGACAATGCCTGATTATGTTGAACTTGAAATGTGTATCGCTGACCTTATGGCTCAGCAAGAAGCTAGTGGCTTCCGCTTTGATAAAGAAGCAGCACAACGAGTACTCAACGAACTAACTGACGAAGCAAACGCCCTTGAGGGTCAGATTCGAGCTCGCTATCTCTATGTACCTGGCAAAGTCTTCACCCCTAAACGTGCAGACAAGAAGAAGGGCTACGTCGCGGGAGCCCCCATGACACGCCTCACTGAATTCAATCCAACGAGTAGGCAGCACATTGCCTGGGCTCTGCAAACCTTTCGTCAAGCTCGCTTCCTCAAAGTCACTGACACAGGTAAGCCCAAGGTTGACGAAGCCACTCTCTCTGAGATGAGTGACCTTGCACTACAGCAAGGCAACGAGCTCCTCAAAGAAGAATGCGACATGTTTATCCGCCTGCTTACTCTCCAGAAGTGGATGGGTCAGCTGTCCGAAGGCACTAACTCTTGGTTCAATACGGTTGAAGAAGACAGTTGTATTCATCACAGCTGCACTTTGTCTACACAAACTGGTAGAAATGCTCACCGTGGTCCCAACTTGGGGCAAGTCGTTTCTGCACCATGGGCACGTCAGCTATTTGTTCCACACCCTGGAATGTTGATGGTGGGTTGTGACCTTGAGCAGCTCGAACTTCGGGCACTTGGGCACTACCTCGCCAAGTTTGATGAAGGTGCCTATGCACACGTCTTACTTAACGGCGATATCCACCAGCAGAACGCTGATCGTGTGGGATGTTCAAGGTCTGAGGTCAAAACCCTCACCTATGCCTTCATCTATGGGGCCGGCTTACTTAAGCTGGGTCACAGCCTGCGTCCAGAGCTCTCTGACGCTGCCAAAAAGCAACTTGGCGGCGAGCTTAAGCGTAAGTTTCTAGACGCCATACCGGGGCTTGAGCCCCTCATTGAGGCGGTGCGTATGAAGGTCAGATCTACTGGAGGTCTGCGTGGTCTTGATGGACGCCCTATCCCTTGTGATGGCGAACATAAGAGTCTCAACTTCCTGCTTCAATCAGCAGGTGCAATTTTATCTAAGCGCTGGTGTGCTGTAGGACAGGGGCTTCTCGACGAAGCAGGTCTTACATACAACCGTGACTACACACGCTGTGCCTACGTGCATGATGAACAGCAGTTTTCTGTAGTGGAATCAGAAGCAGAGAGAGTACGTGACTTAATTGTCAAAGCAGCCCCCATGGCTGGTGACTATTACAACTTCCGTGTTCCTATTACTGCAGCAGGCGATATAGGTAAGTCATGGGCTGATACCCATTAACCCATCTCTTGAGGGGTTGCATTGTTTAAAGAATGAATGATATTCATAAGCATCTGACCAGCTGAACCACCCGTAGCACCTATAGCTGATCCCAGAACTGCCCCAGCACGACGTTTACCACCAGGTGTCGCCTTCTCATAAGAGAACTTATTATCAGCCATTTGCATCATGGCTCCTCGCATACCTTCACCTGCACTTGTAGGCAGCATGTATCCCAATGCAGCTCCAACAGATCCACCTACAGCAGCACTTGAAGCCGAATTACCTATGTATCCACCGTAATTACTATCTTCACCTTGAGCCACATTAATTATTGATGGAAGAATTGATTTAGGTACGCCAATTCCTGCACCAATTATTCCTCCTCCAACAAGGCCAGCACCAGCTACTCCTAGAGCATTACCTATGTGATTGCGGCGACTATCGGATTGTTCTCTTAAATGTGCAGATGACATTGTATTATTTGAATTATTACTTATAGTTTACCTAATTAACAACCACGCCACTTTTCTGTGGGGAAGTCCCTGCTACAATATAAATACGTTCATCTCCTCACATAGGAGACGCAAGTACCGCATGAATGGCGGGAAGGAACGGGAAACTTACACATCATCATGGAGTTTCCAATGACAAAAATTCAAGCGAAAGCTATCGAAAACGCACGTCGTGAATTCGATCGTGCACAAAATGAACTACGAGTTCACCGTCTCTCAGAGACTGCTTACCGAGGTGTTCCTACTATTCAGGAACGTAAAGAAGCAGCAGAGGTTCACGGAACCTTTATTTACCGAGGTCGTACTTACGTTAAGTAATGACTTCAAAACTAACTCCTCACATTGGGGAGTTTTCTATTCTATAATTATTAAAGCGATAAGTATTAATCGCTATCTATAAAGTTACATTTAATCACATGAAATCTATTATTGCTATTGCAGCTTTGTCTGCACTGTCTGCCCCTGCCTTTGCGGGTCCTTACGCCAACGTCGAGAACAATGCTGGTTGGGTTGGCAACCAGTTTGAAGGTGCTGTCACTGAAGTCCACGCTGGATATGAGTTTGAAGCAGGCGAAGACGCCACCATCTATGTACAGGCAGGTCCTGCTTTCTTGTCTATCGAAGACGAAGATCTGAGCACCGAAGTGTCTGGCAAAGTCGGCATCTCTGCCGCTGTCTCCGAGTCATTTGAAGTCTATGGTGAAGTCGCCTTCATCACTGCTGATCAAGAACTTGACTTCGATACCCTCGGTTTGGGTACCAAGGTGGGTGCTACCTACCGCTTCTGATAAGTAACCATTGCCCCTCCTTCGGAGGGGTATTTTTTTGTTATTTATACCCCACGCTGGCTAGGTTTCCTTGCTAGTATTAATAAGTGGAAGGAAACTTCCCGTTTGGTCATAAGTCCTTAAGTGGATACAATTGTGTAATGTGGATATAACCCTGGAGCTGGTCCCTTCAGGGTTTTTCTTTGTCTACCTCGCGTTATAATATTATCCTTGCTATATTTAATTAGTAACCAAAAGGTTACATTTGTGGGGTGATAGTCGTTAGTTCAAGTGTAGGTTACTTGTTATAAACACATAGACAAAAGGCCCTCCTTCGGAGGGCTTTTTTAGTGTTATTCGACAGGTGATACTCCTGAGATTTTAGTAGGTCTCAACGATTCACTCCGTCTCTTTTCAACACCTTCCTTACGAAGACGTGCCTGTTGTGTCTGAATGCCTGGCGTGAAGTCACCCAAGTAATCACCACTGCGTGCGAACTGATCTGTCGTGTTAGGACGCTGATTCATCTGAGCAATACGTTGCCCAGCAAAGCGACGTGTCCTGCTTGCTGCTCGTGCTGCCTGAGGGTATCCACTGCGGTTGTAATCGCTGCGGTCTCTCTTAGATAATCTACGTCGATCAATCGGTTTATTTCTTAAAGGCGCTGCCACTTGTTTTTCCTCGTTACTTCTTTATTTTATCAATCAAAGTAACCTTCTTTTGCTTTGACACATCCGTCACAGATTAGTTTGTCTAGAAAGTCAGAGTCAGCGGTGCTTATGTCTACGTCGTTATCGTATAGCCATTGCCATGCAGAGTAATACTCCTCTAAAGAGTCAGGAGCTTTAGACCCAAAAGCTAGGCTCTTTGCCTGCTTTGTATTCATCGGATTCCTACTTCTGTATTCAACTTCTGTACTGCCGTTGCAATAGGTGCAACTGTAGTCATAACGTTGCGTAGAATTTCCTTGTCATGTGTAGCTGTGAAAGCTTCAAGCTTCTCTACCTTTTCTACAAGTGCTTTATATTCAACGTCGTGTGCACCACTCGTGTGTGCAGTAAACTTCATGCTGATAAGCAAGGACAATACTGATCCAAGAATTGCGTATTCCATTTCTGTGTAATTAACTATCTGTATTCTAGAAACTTATTTATTGAAAGGTGAGCCCATCATCTTCAAGGTCATCTGCTTCCCACCCCTCGTCTTCAATACTATCGGGCAGTGCATCTAATCCATCTACATTTAACTCAAGTAAAGTAACAAAGGTTTCTTCACTAATGATTTCAGGCAAGCCTGTTTGATGCTCATCAATCTTGAACATGATGCCGTTAGCCATCAACGTCTGCTGAACACCGTTCTTCTGCTCCATGCGGGACTTAAGCAGCCGCAAGGCAGTTCTTTCCAATGCGTTGCGACTCATCCTTGATACTTCGTATCTCGCTCTTTGGAGAGCAAACCGTTGCTCTATCGTCAATTGTTCTGTCATCTAACTCTACCTCATGTTCATCTAGTTGTTTGTTTGTCACCCATTCTTCAATAAGTTCTTCGGCAATCTTGTTGTAAAATGTTTGCCTTTGATACCAGGTTAGCCAATTTTCGCTGCCTTTGTCGTGGTTACATGTCAGGCAAGCAGGCAATAGATTAGATCTCAGGTTAGACCCTCCTCTGCTTTTAGGTCTCAAGTGATCAATTGTTGTCGCTCGTCGGCACCTGCAGTATGCACAGAGTCCGCCAAAAGCGTATTTAATTGATTGTCGGAATTGTTTCCTAGCACTGTTCTTTGTGATGCATTGTAGGCTGAACATTAGTTCATGCCAATCCTCAGAATATCCCATAGTTGTTAGTAGGCAACTGCCTTTACTCTACTTAAACTATGACTCTAATGTTAATTATAGGGTGTACATTTCTTGTCTACAAGTTTATCCATCTTGTCTTCAATTCTCATAAGGTGAGTCTCCATCCGTTCCATAGCGATTGAGAAGTCAGCTTTTGAAGTAAACGACTCAACTAATTTAAGTTCGAGTCTGTCCACTTTTGAATCTAGGTGTGTAACACGGGTATTTACTTTATTAAAAAGCACAGCTGTGCCAGTAACTAAGGCTATTACAACTGGAACAATGGCTTCAATCATCTTTCTGTAAATGCTTATAAGAAGTAGAGATGGACCAGTCGTCTTCACCAAACGTACCCTCTTCTGAAATTGTCCAGAGGTCGTCATTAGTTGGCAGCGGGTAATGCCACTCTTCTTCTGCCTGGTCAAGCTTATGCGGAAGGGTGGCGTAGAATTTCTTCGTTTGTATGTATCTTTGGGCGCGTTCGTAGTCTGAACGAGTATCGAATCGCCATATCCACTTCCCATCGTCTGGGATGTTTAGATCTTTTTTCCTGGCTTTACTGACTTAAGAGCAGAAAGCACAAGCTGAATAACACTGTTGGATTTCAGTGGAGTTAATGCAATAATTTCACTAGCAGCAGCCACCACAATCCAGAAGATTGCAGATTCTAAAATAGCCATTTGTTTCTATAGAAGTTATCTTTATTTTAACAAGCTACCAAACTACACTTAACTACCCCATTTCCTAGCCTTTATTATTTAAATGCTTGTCTACCTATAAGGAATTAATTTTGAAAGGGTTAGGGGAGAACGTAGTTAGCGTAGTTTCTGTAGTTCTTGCTCAATATCTTCAAGATAAATGTCGCCATAGTCCCCTGTTTGTCCTTGACATTTGTGACCAACAATTGCCATAGCAATGCTGTACTCGACCCCTGCTTTCCTCATACGACTGATGAACATGTGGCGAATACCGTGGGCTGATGTGCCGGTTGCAGTCTTTAGTTTGCGACTAAAGTTATCACCAGCACGAGGGTTGTCGGTGAACTCAAAGTGTTTCACGTAGGGTACGAACTCAGGATGAATTGGAACCATCCGTCTGCTGTACTGATTCTTTAGACCACGTATGTAATTCGGTTCAATATTTATGTATGGAACATCAGTCTCAACGACAAAATCAGATGGTAACAAGCAGGCTAATTCATTCACCCTGAACCCGTGATACCAGAGACCCATAAACAAAGGGTCATCGTGGAAGTCTGAAAATGAATCAAAATTCTTTGGAGCATATTTCTTGAGGTTGTACTCCAACCTGCTGCCCATCTTTGACCAAGGATTAAACGGAGGGATTACTCCTTTTTCAATACCGATGTTCCACATGGAACTCAGGTAACCCAACCGTGTTTTCAACGTTGACTGTGCCCATATTTTCAAAGACTCTCTGTAGTACAAATCTGCTATTGCACTAGTGATTGCTTGGACTGGTTGATCGGCAATACGTCGTGCGGTGATTTCCCACATCCGATACGTACTAGGACAAATGTTCGCGTACGGAGCTGAGAAGTCCCGTAGTTTGCTGACAGTCAACATGGTGAAATATAAGTAACGCCAATACCTGTCTACCCATAACCATCAGCATTCGTGGGGTTGCCAGAATGTCTGAACTCCCGTAGGTTAGGGAGTCGCCTATGCGGGCGTAGTTTAGTGGTAACTACTCAGTATTGACGCGGGTTCTCAGTATATCAGGCTCTGTTCAATACACCCGTCTGGTAGCGAGACTTCTTTCTGCGGTTTGCCCATCAACCGTTACTGAACACAGCAAGCGATAGAAGCCTGTTTCAGTAAATGTGTAGTAAATATCAGGCAGATTGCGATCTGTGTTGTAGTCCCTTGGTTTAAAACCAGGTGCTGGTTGCCAGTAAGGGGTACCTATTCTCATTATTTGTAGTACTGCTGTGGCTGCACCTCGCGAAAAATTAACAGGAATCATTTTAATTTGATTGCCTACTTTAAAATCGTTACCAGAAGCTGACCATTCACCACTATCAGTTACTACTATTTGTTCAACAACATCGTAAGTAGTACTAACGCTGTTGATGTTGTAAACCTCACCATTTTCGTCAGGAACTTTAAGGCGATGCTGCATTTGTAGCCTTACTTGTGCACCAATCGGTACCTCTTCAGGTATTTCGAATGTTATGGGCTCATTCCCTCCGCGAACTTCAAGATCTACCCAAGATGTTACGAATTCCGAAAAGGGATCACTAGGAGATCTTCTTGCTTGCAGTCTTATACGTTCTTTCCACAAGTCATCTTCTGCCGGATCACCTCCAGTATACTTACCGGTAAAACCATTTACTAATTTGCCAGCATAAATAGGCAGTGATGCACTAACAATCCATGGTGAGTTTTCTTTTTTCCAAGGGTCGAAGATCTCTGGTGGATCTGGCTCACCTTCTGGAGTTTCTGGATAACCGTNATACCTAACGACATACCCATCTCTTACAGNNAAATCAATATCAATGTATTCTGTCGTCTCCTTTCTAGTAACGGCTAGTAAGCTTTTACATACNAGAATTCTGCGGATATCTTTATAGTCTGAAAAAAGTAACTGCCCATTGTAGTATTCAATAGTAACTGCCATTGCTGGCGAAGTTCCATCAATGTAAAACTGATCATCTCCGTAATCAACACGAGAGCATGTTTCATATTTAATATCACCATTATGCCACCAGCGATCAACCTTCCATGAATAACCTTTGTACTCTGGCTCTACAAATATAAACCGACCAACTTGATTTTCAGGATCAGGTTCGGGCACAACATCTGGTTGTGTGATGTCTAGGTAGTTACCGTTGTTGTACTTACTCCCATTCTCATCTAAAGCACGAGACTCGATGTGGACTTTGGTTGCCGTTGTGTCAGCAGGAAGAGTAATAGTTCTTAGAACACTCTCATTAGGTTGATCAATAAAGCTGCCTTGAACTTGCCATTGTCCGTTACCATCGTTTTCTTCTGGAAAGAATAACTTATGGCGATACATGTATGTAACTGGTTCTATACCACCACTCCAGGTACCAGTCATGAATTCAAGTGTATCCCCTGGACTAGCAAGGGTATTTTCTAGAAAGTAAGGCTGTATATCTCTTACAATTGTCGATGCAAAATTAATCTCACTGAACCTTCGTACAGCAAGTTTGTTCTCTACTTCTTTCCAGCCATCAATTTTAATAGTAGACATAGCTCAAGTCAGTGGGTATGTAATAGAACCGTCAGCTGCGATTTCACGCTTGCGGATGTAACCAGCAACGTCTGTTGTTAGCTC
>JGI24006J15134_10000659_pt1 | contig 21010 bp, 27 predicted proteins | sample LinPmetageLP53_FD_15134 | JGI IMG/M metagenome (IMG submission 15134)
ATCTAAAATAATAATCTAAAATCTAAAATAATAATCTAAAAATCTAATAATCTAATCTAATAATCTAATCTAATAATCCTAATCCTAATCCTAATTCCACACGCCCTTCTTCTTTCCTGGGAGATTGCAGACTGCCCACCCGTTCCAAGAGGTGCTCCCCTTGACAATCTTCTCGTCCTCCAAGAGAGATTCCACGTGTGCCTTGCAGAATCCTGAGAGACCCGCTGGCGCGCGCCCGCCGTAGCGGACTTGATCATTTCCACAATATTCCGCCTTGGCGGTGAATCCCTTGTATGTGTGCTCAACAATATCCCCCTTTTTCATGGAATGATTATGCTCTTGGGTTTCACGAGTCTTGCGACCATCCTTTTTGGTGCCCGCGACCTTTTCCTTCTTTTGCTTTTTGGAAGTATTCGGTGCTTGAGGGCGGACATCCATCATGACCGCCTTTGCCTGACCTTCGGGCACGCCTGACTCCATCAATGCCATGACGCTTGGGGTGGCGATCGCCCACCCATAGAATTCTTCTTGCGATTCGGCTTGCTCCTGGACTTCCTTTTCGCAATCCTGACAGAGAATTTCTTTATTCCTTTTGACCTCCCAACTCTTTTTGTCAGGATTCCAGTAGTGAGCGGTGATCTTAGGGATATTCTTATGCGGGATTCCGCAATCACATTTCGCGCAGAAGTGCTCTTCTTCTTCTTGCGCCTCGTCCTCCACCTCCTCCTCAGATTCCGAGAGGTGCTCGTCCTCCTCCTCCTCAGATTCCGAGGCGTGATCGTCTTGATCCTGGAGTCTGAGGCGGTGCGCCTCAATAATCTTGCGGAGGGGTTCGCGTTCCTCCTCGGTGGATTCGCGGACGACCTTGATCAGATCTGCCATGGTCGTGGGCGCGAGGAACTTCTGGGCATCCAGAAAATCCTTGCGACCCTTAAATTCCTTGTCAATGCAGTCTGGACAGAGGGGGCATGGGGACTTGCGCGTCTGACCCTCCTTCCAGAGGCACTTGATCCCCTCCTTTTCGCAAGGATTCTCCTTGAACTCTGACTTGGGGTGCTCCTTGAGGCATGCCGCACAGGTGCGGGCATTCTTGAGCATGACCATGGCGCTCATGATTCTTTGGTTTTGGTGGTTTTGGTGAACTGGATTTCAAGTTTATGAAAGCGTCAGGTGTTTTCTGTTTTTGCTATGTAGGTCTGTAGCAGGGTTGTGTAGTGGAGGGTTCTTAGTGACGGCGGCACCCTTGATTAAGGGTGTGGGGGGTTCTGAGGGATCTGGTGGTCTGGTCAACTAAAATTCAAATTTAGTGACCGCCTAGTGCTCTTCTTGTTGGGTGCCAGAATCTCGCAATGTAGGAACCCTTGATCGGCTGGCGGAGGAGGGTTCTAAGGGATCTGGTGGTCTGGTCAACTGACTTTCAAATTTAGTAGCGCCCTAGTGCTTTTCTTGTTGGGGTGCCCGAATCTCGCAATGTAGGAACCCTGCTCGGTGGAGGGTTGTTGCAGGGTTTCTGGCGGAGGAGGGTTCTAAGGGATCTGGTGGTCTGGTCAACTGAAATTCAAATTTACTGACCGCCTAGTGCTCTTCTTGTTGGGGTGCCAGAATCTCGCTATGTAGGAAATCGTTCTTACGGGGGGCGGCACCCATGATGATGGGTGCTAGGAGGGTTCTAAAAATCTAAGGGTTCTAAAAATCTAATCTAAGGGTCTAGGAGGGTTCTAATTCTAAGGGTTCTATCTCATGACCATAAGGAAGTGCTTGCCAGTCTTATTGTTGGAATCGCTGGTGGGGTGGTAGTATGCGTATCTGGTGGTGCGTCCGCGATTGGTGAAATCGCACCAGCGTGATCCCATGAATCCATTGTTCCAATGGTTATCCTTGCCGTTGACCTTCATGCCACCCCTGTGGAGATGATTGATAAAGGCGTTGAGGTGCGCCATATCTTGGGGGTTATCAAGGTTCCCACCAATCCCGATGTTCTCCTGAAACCAGGGGATCTGCTTGCCCTTGCAGAGTGCCGTGAAATCCCTTAGTTCTTTTTCGCGGAGTTCCAGAGCATCCTCTGTTGGGAAGGATGCCACGCGAGACGACCCTGATGGATCCACCATGTGTGCGCCTCCGCCTAGATCTTGGGTGTCCGATGCGGAAGCGTTGATGTCCACCTCAGGTTGATTGTCGCAGGCGGCGGCGTTGGAGCGGGCGGCGGCGCGACGCTGACGGCGAGCGGAAGAGGACGGCATTCTGTGGGTTTTGGTGGTCTGGTCAACTGAAATTCAAATTTACTAATCGCCTAGTGTTCTTCTTGTTGGGGTGTCAGTATTTCGCTATGTAGGAGATCGTTCTTACGGGGGGCGGCACCCATGATGATGGGTGCAGGGGGGTTCTAAAATCTAAGGGTTCTAGGAGGGTTCTAATTCTAAGGGTTCTAATGCTAAGGGTTCTTGGTGGGGAGGGTTCTACTCCTCGTTCTCCTCCTTCCATGCGTCCAGGAGTTCGGTGATGAGTCCGCCCATGGTGGTGATCTCCTCTTCTTCCAGAGTCAACCATCCGTCTCCGTTATTCTGATCCATCCAGCAGGAGTGGATTCCGTCAGGGTGGTAGCGTTCCGATTCCTCCGCGACCGCCTTGAGATCCGCGAGGACTGGCGCGAGGGCGCGCTTGTGGTGGCGGAGGGACGCTTCCTCCAGGACTGGGATCATGGCGAGACCTTGGATCATGGTCTGGAGGGATTCAGGGAGACCCTGGAGGAGAGCGCGGTTCAGGGTTGTCATGCTGGAGGGTTGTGGTTGCGAGGGTTGTTTCGCGAGGGTTGTTGGTTCTGAGCGGTTTGACTTTCCTGATTATGAAAATTCAAATTTACTGACGCTCCTTTGCTCTCCTTGTGGGGGGTGAGCAGAAGGGTTCTGGTGGTGGAGGGTTGTGGGTTCTGAGCGGTTTGACTTTCCTGATTATGAAAATTCAAATTTACTGACGCTCCTTGCTCTCCTTGTGGGGGTGCCAGAATCTCGCTATGTAGGAACCCTGCTCGGCGGAGGGTTGTTGCAGGGTTTCTGGTGGAGGGTTGTGGGTTCTGAGGGATCTGGGTTTCTGAGTTACAGAAATTCAAATTTACTAATCGCCTGTTGCTCTCCTTGTGTTTGTCGCTATGTAGGAAGGGAGGGTTTTGGTTGAAGGGTTCCTACATAGGGACTTTCTATTTCTGTACAGAAACAGAAACATTCTAAAATTTCAGGATGTTGGGTGAATCAACTTCTAACCTTGTGAAATTCTTGTGAATCATCTTATCTGGATGTTTAGTAGTATCAAGATACATAAAATTATATTTCTTATCATAGACATACTTATATACATCCATAAATTCTTTCTGTGGTATTAATATAACCTCATCAAAGATACTAGCGATTTCTTTTTTATTTCTATTCTCAAATAAAACAAGATGAGATGCTGATTTTCTTAATTTCGGATCTATCTTATTGTATGTTTGACTGGTCGCAATAATACTACAAGAACCACCAGCACCACATAGATGCCTACGATTAAAAAATATTTTTTGTAGTTTATTTTCCACCACAGCGTTTCCTCTACCTCTTAGATCCGCAATGCAATCATCAAGGACTAATAAAACCTTTTCGCCACTATCTTTTATTGACTCTGTTATTTCGTTTAATACATCAATACTCACATCCTCAAACTTCTGCTCCTCTGGTATCATCTCAAAGGGGTCATCATCAGATATAGTTGATAACGATGGAGATACTATAAACACCTTATCAAATTTTCTATTAAACGCTTTTCCCTTTTTAGTTAGAAGGCATAGCAATAAATTTGTTTTTCCACTGGAAGGTCGCCCAATACATAGCATACTGAATGAGGTTCTTGGTAGTGGTTCAGGTATGGTCTTATCCTCGTCATCGCAACTAAAATTAAATTTTGTTACATTAATAGGTGTCTCATAATCAACTTCTTTTATTCTAGTGTTTTCCATTAGGTATATTTAAATACAAGATTATTTTTCTGTGGTTTAAGTTTATTTTTTAAAAAGGGATTTATTGCTTGTTGCTGTTCCTCCTCNTCNTCCTCCTCCTCAGAAGATGACTCATACATTATTTCTTTTTTCTTTTTTGTTTTCTTAGGTTGCGTTGGNGCATCAACAGGTGATTCAGGTTGCGGNGCNCCATAATAATAATTATTGATAATAGGTTGTGGTGGTTGTTGCCATGCGTTCCAGTGTCCATACTCCTGTGGTGGTGGTGGTGGTGCTACAGCACGCTGGCGTGCGAGAGGTTCCGTTGCAGATTTTCTTAGATCCTCCATTGTCTTAGGGTCGGCTTGATTAAGACTAGTTACTTCCTTTATTTTAGTTTGTTCTTTTAATGCTTTTCTTTTTTGATAGTTCTCTGCTCTCTTTTTTCTTGCTTTCTCAAACGCCTCTTTCTGTGCTGGGGTTCTTTCTTTTTTTTTCTTTTCCACTGGTGGTGATGACTGCGGTGGAGGGTCAGGTGTCTGCGCTGGAACCTGCGGGATATCATCTGTATCTTTCTCAATTATTTTTTCATTAATCTGTTCTTCAATATTCTCCATTATTTTATTATATCGTAGAAAATCTTTAAGAATTTTTAAAGTGCGTTTAAATTTTAGAAAGATTATCTAAGATATAGAAGAATGAATTATAATCGTGAATATTATATTAAGAATAAACCTAATTGGAAAAGAGGTGGAAAATATTATAAATATAAAACTAAAATAAATCAAGATAAAATAAAAATTAAAAAAGGAAAATTTTTAATATCTTTTAATTAATATAAACTAATGCCTGCTGGGAAATCATACACATCTAAAAAGAATGAGGAGTTAATCAAGAAAGCACATAAAGAGGGAAAAATTTCTGATAAACAATTAAAGGGGTTACCAGAGGCACTGCTTCTTGGGATCGCCAAGAAAGGAGATGCAAAGGGTGGAATTAAAGAAAAGAGAAAGAAACCCTCTGGAAAAGTGGGGAGACCTAAAAAGGGATCTAAAGTTGTGATAGAAGAATAAAATATTATATATATATAATGCCGTTTGATTTAAAAGAAGGTGCTTTTACCAAGCAAGCAAAGTCCAAAGGGATGTCACTACAAAAATTCTCTGATTTAGTTATAAAAAATTATAAAGATAATAAAGCAGGAAAAAGAGTATCCTATGTTCCAGATCTAACAACTTATAGACGTGCGATTTTCTATAATAATTTCGCGCGATAGAATGACCCCTATGGTGTAGTTTTAATAAACTAAAATAAAATCTATATTATAATATTATGAAAAATTCAGGGTGGGTAGTTTATCTATTTATTGATGAGGAAAAAAAAGATTTATTTAAGATAATGGAATTTAAAACTATTAAACACGCATCGGAGGTGCTTGGAATACCTTCTCAAACTATTTCTAATTATCATCATGGGTTAATAAGACCCAGAGGTATATTAAAAAAAATAATGCTATTCCAATCTCTCGCGATGCGTTAAGATTTAAAGTTTTTTTTATTTTAAAGAATATAATGCAAATTCATTCTTTAAGATTTAAGTTATTTTCTAATGAAAATTTTTTGATAGATTGTTATACTGAGGAGGAGGCAATAAAGAAATCAAAAAAATATTCTAACACTAAAATAATCACAGAAAGAATAAAATTTAATGATTTGATAGAATATACTGAATGGATAAAGAGAAACCCATTCTCCAGAAAATTAAAAATATAGAATCTGAAATTAAAGAATTAAAGAAATTAAATCAAGAATTAAAGAATTTATGTTTAGAAATAAAAGGAAGCATAATGTATATACATTATAATACACCTGAGAGAACTCCAGGATGGTTTGGAGACTATAAATCTTTTAAATTTAGGGAGGAAAGATTAAATCTATAATTTTATAAATTTGATTTCATTTTATTTTTTTATTTTAGTGTGGGTGCAATATTAAAGAGAGAAAGTATAAAACTGAAACGCATATAAATTTGAATTTTATTTCACAAAAAATTTTAGTGTTGGGAAAAAAATTATAAGAAGTGCGGAAAAATATCTGATAAAAAATATTTTAATAGATATAATGGAAAATATCGCTTTAAGAAATTTATCAAGATTATATACCTATTCGGCGAATTTCAGGGCGGTGGAGGACAGAAGACAATGGGCAGTGTTTAAGAATATCATAAAATCATGGGCAGGTCAAGATATTTTAATTATTGTAGAATGGAATGGTGTTGAAGTCCAGAGGACAGAATTATCTGTTCCTGGTGATTTAAGCACCGCTCAGTTTAATGAATGGTTTGAGTTAAATTATATTATGGGAATTCTGGAAAAGGATATATCTGGAGATTATTATCCCTCACCAGAAAATAATGAGGATAGGAATACAGATACAGAATTTAAGATGAGAATATTCCCTATATCAATGGCATCGCCTCAGGCAATATCTCAAGCGTTCCTTGACGGCAAGATATCTCACTGCGTCCTTGATCCTATGTTAGAATGGGCAGAAGCAAAAAAAGAAGAAATTAAAGATAACAAAAACAAAAATACCTATAATGGAGTTATTAAATTATTAAATAAATATAAAGAAGAATATAAATCTGGAATACCTCAGGACAAGTTAGGGGAAGTTGCACGCGCAACAGGGTTTAATATAAATATATTTCTACCCTCCATCAAGGGTGGAATGAAAGATTGGATGTCCTTTAAAGGACAGAAAGGAAAAATACAATTCACCAAGTCTTTTAATTATATTAATGGAAGGTGGAATCACCTTGAGGTTTTATTAAACACAGGAAATATTCAGGAGTTAGAAAGAGAACAATTTAATAAAGTTAAAGAAACAATGGATAGCACAGATACATTCTATTCATACAATTCTAATAAAACAAAAATATTCACAGCAACTGGCGGATACGCTATTGTAGATCAATATCAAGAAGCAATGAAAGAATTTGAGACAAAGAATAAATTAAATTATTATAGGATGGATATTCTAGGAGACGATCCATCTCAGTTTATTCTACACGCATTAAGAGTTAATGGAACCTATGACTTCCAACCAATAGTTTTATGGGGTGGTGGAACGCCTCAGGACGACGACGAGGACAATAAACAAGATTCATACGATGTTAAGATTAAAGGTGAATGGCATCATATTAATACATTATTAAATACAGAAAAAGGTAGAAAAATATTAAAGACACACTGGAAGGTTAAAAGAAAATCCTTGACACACATAGATCAAGAGAAGGCATACACTAATTATGATAAGACAAAATATTATAAAGGACTAGTTGGAAAACTATGGGAATTTAGACAGACAGATAAAATTGTTGAACTTGGATTTTATAGAGTTAAGAATGTTAGGATAGATAATCCTTTAATAAAAGAGATGAGATTATTGGAAGATAATAATGTATATTTCTCACCAGAGTTGGAATATTATAAAGATAATGGATGCAATTTTGATATAGATTTAGGGTGTTGGGGAAGCCGAATAGATCTAGAATGGACTCCTGGAATGTTTAATAAGAATGAAAGAGGATTAAAGAATTATGCCAAGTGGTTCGGTTGCGAGATAAGTATGAAATCAAAATCATCATTATATTTTGATACTAACGATGAAAATTATATTAAAAATTTATCAAGAGCATACCTACATACTGATGAGACAATTGGATATCTTGAGAATTGCGATTCTGATGGAAATACAAAACCAGGAGAAAAGAAATATCAGGTTAGAATTCAACAACCTAGAAAAGCAATATATCACCACGCACAAATCTGCGCAGGAATATCAAGTTATCAAAGAATAATTATGTTAGAACAATTATCAAAATTTAATCATAAACAATTAGTTAGAATCTGTGTTGATGGAATATATTTCACAGGACAGACTCCTGAGTTAATAGAAACATTCAGAGAAAAGAAAGAAATAAATTTAGGGAATAATGGTGGATTATTTAGATCACCGAAGAGTCATAATCAAAGAATACAAGATTATCCAGAGGCAAGAGAATATAATGGACAGCACGAGATACACATAGGGGCAGGAGGGTGTGGAAAAACCCATAAGAATTTAATTGATACAGGATTAATAAAACCTTTATACGTCGCACATTCATGGAAATTATGCGCAGCAAAGAAAGAAGAATATTCATTAAAAGGAAGTATACCTAATCAGAGATTAACTTTTGACGCAAAATCTCAAGGAAAGTGTTATATCCAACAATATAACGAATCCTTTAATACATTAATTATTGATGAAATATCTACAATGACTAAACAAACAGAAGATAAAATAATGAAACTATATCCAGGAATGAAAATAATCTGGTGCGGAGATATTAATGAACAAGGGAAACCCTATCAGTGTCCGCCATTCAGTTCTGGTGCGCTCCCTTTTGAGATTAAAGAAAATTTCAGTGTTATAAAACATTATAATAATCGTAGGTGCGAGTGTCCTATATTATTAGATATTTTGACATTATTAAGAAGAGCAATAGATGATAATTTATTAATGTTGAAGAAAGACGATGTAGAGAAAAATATTATAAATAAATATAAAATAAATTATACAGATGACACACTCGGAGAAGTTGATTATTGCAGGGAGGACTTGATACTAAACAGGACGCACAGAAGGTGCTACGTGTTTGATGAAAAATATAAAGATTTAGAAAAATATAAAGTTATCTGTGGAGATAATGATAAAATTCTAACAAGTCAGATATTATTGGAAAAACCAGAAGGTGGGAAATTTATTGAGGGGATAGGTGAGAAAGTTAAAAAATCAAAATCAGTTGGAGGATATTGTATCAAGCATGGTTTCACCATTGATAGCATACAAGGTGAAACAGCAAAAACAAAATTATTCATAGATTTAGAGAAATCAATATCTACCCAGCACTTATATACTGCGCTCAGCAGAGCAAAAACAATAAATCAGATAAATTTTATCGGATTAATAAAATAGTTAAAATCTAATTTAGTACAGAAATAGAATTATTCTATGAATATATAATATAATATAATGGACGGCACACAAAGTAGAAGGTCAAGGGCAAAGATGCAAGCGATTGTCCCCAGAACTGGTGGGAAGAATTTATTAAAAAATACTATTGTTAAATTGATTCCAGAACATAAAACATTCGTAGAATTATTTGTAGGAGGTGGTGGTGTTTTTTTCGCCCATCCTAAATCAGAAAAAGAAGTAGTCAACGATTTAGATAAAGATATTTTTGATATATATAGAGATACAAAAGCAGTTGGAGATAAGATGAAAGGTAGAAAATTCACACCTAATAGAGAAAAATTCTGGAGATTGCACGATCAGAAAAATTTTAAATCTAATACTGAAAGATTATATAGAAATCTTTATTTATCAATTGTATCATTCGGTGGAACACGAATGTCCTATATCGGTCCAAAAAAAGAGAAGGCAATTCTAGAAGGAAAATATCCAGGATCCATTCTTCCTGTCAAGTGGCAGAACGATCAATTTAAAGAAAGATTAAAGGATGTAACAATATTAAATCAAGATTTTAGAAACGTTATAAAAAAGTATGATAGTAAAGATACTTTTTTTTATTTAGATCCACCCTATTCACGAGCCGACAAGAATAAGGATTATATACATACAGGTGTAACTGCTGATGATGTATTCAACGCAGTCAAAAATATAAAAGGAAAATTTCTAATGAGTTATGATAATACACCAGAAGCAAAAAAAATTTTTAAAAATTTTAATATTATGAAAGTCCCCACAGCGTATCATTCAGGAAATCCTAAAGATAGACCAGGAGGTGTTTCTAAAAAAGTATGTGAATTATTGATAGCAAATTATAATGTTAATAGTAGTAATATAAAAAAGTGTGGTGATGGGACAACTTGAAAGTTTTTCTTTAGAGCAATTGAGTATTTTTGTAGTAGCAATCATGGGTGCGTGTGGTGGTGTTATGGCAGTTTTATTTCGTTCAAAGTGTTCTAGAATATCCTGTTGCGGTTGCACGATTGAGAGAGACCCTGAAGCAATAACAGATCCAGATGTCCAGAAGGAAATAGTCCATAGTCGTAGAGAAAGTATGTCTAATCTTCCACTAGATCAAGAAGATCCGAGACCCTGATTAAAGCGTGTTCTATCGTATGTGTTCCTGTCAATTTAACTTCGTATTTTAAATCTTCTGATAATTCTATATATTTTGTTTTATCTGTAAAAACAAAAACAAAATAAACTTTAAAACCTGAATCAACATTCTTAAAACCTTCCCATACTTTATTCATAGGTATAATGGTATCCTCCCACTTATCTGATTTTATTTTTCTACCTTTAATTTCACAGATTATTTTTTTTTCATTATCGTGAAAATCTAATATATCAAAAATATCATCATCTCTCTTAAAATCCGCATTAAATAGATTATTTAATTTAGGCATAACTTCATCCTCTATCTGTTGTCCGAATTCCCATAGTTTTTGATTAAAAGCACCAGGCATTATTTAATCTTTAAAATATAAAAAAAACAATTTCTAAACGCGCAAAAAAATAAATTCTATATATATAATGGATTTTAATAGGCAACCTGCGAATCTCCGAGTTGACAGGAGAGCAATTAAAGAACTGAATGATAGAAATAGTATAAGACAACTTCTTAAAAATAAAGAACTAGAATTTATTTTAAGAACAGATCTTAAAAAAGAGTATGAGGCAATTTTAAAAAAATTAAAGGCATCACAGACAGCAAAGATGAACGCCAGGAAAAGAGGGCGTGGTGTGAAAGGCGGAAGAGCAAGTAGAACAAAAGAGAGAAGGGATAATTTTATAGCACAGAGAGGTGAAAGAAGATCTGGTGGAGAGGAAGAAGTTAGAGTCATGGGTGAATCAGAAGAAGCACAGAAAAAGAAACTCCAAGAAACATTCTTATTAATTAATCAATTAAGACAGGTAGATCAACAACAAAGAGATAATCCTCAACAATTAATAGAACAACAGAATCAATTTATAGCACAGCAGATGACAGCACAAAATCAATTTTTAATGGCACTGGCAGGACTTCCAGGACAGCGTCCAGGAGTGCAAGCACCACCTAACGCGCCTTTAGAAAATCAACCGAGACCTGTTGAACAGCAGTTACTGGAAATAGAAATAGGAGCACTATCAGAGGAAGATACTGATGAGGAACCTGAAGTATCACAGGACTTCCCAGAACGCCCTGCTGAAGTGCCTGTATTTATACCTGGAGAACCTGGAGAACCAGAACCAGAAGAACCATCGCCAGCACCAGAATTCGTCCCAGGTGGTGAATTTCAGGTTGATATACCACCACCTCCTGCGCAGTTATCTCCAATAGAAGAATCACCTTCGCAACCTGTCGCTGGCGGATTTGAGGAGGAGTTTGAGGAACAACTACAAGAAGCACTACAATCTCCACCAAAACCACCCACAGAAATAGAACAGATACAGCAAGAAACTTCGGCAGGATTAGAAGAACAAAAAAGACTTGCGGAAGCACTAGCAGAGGCAGAAAAATTAAAAGAACAAAAAAGACAAAAGGAAGAACTAGAAAGACAACAAGCGGAGGAAGAACAAGAAGAAGAAGAAGAAGGTGGTCTCCCCTTAGTCCTTTCTGATCTAACAGAAACAATGGAAAGAGCACGCGCGGCGGAGTTAGAAAGANNNACTCAAGAAGCGTTTGAAGAATATTCAGCGGTGCCTTNTGAGTCCGTAGAGGAACAACTACTTAGTGGTGGATTCGCCTCACCACAAGAAAGAGANGAATTTNTAGGANNACTAACACCTCAGCGTGATGAAATACCAGTGGGTGCTCAGACACCTATTCGTGGACTAGAAGGGGATGTCAAGCAGTNTGCNNNGGCACAGGCACAGACACCTGCTAGACCTGAACCACCAGCCGATCAACCAGAAATACCCTTTACTGAAACTCCTCCTGAGATTCCACCATTATCTCAGGGTGCGTTAGTGCAACCTCCTGCGCCTGAACCTGCGCCAGAACTATCTACACCATTCAGAGCGTTAGAAGAAGAACTATTTGTAGCACCACCACCGCCTCCACCAGAACTACCAACAGAACCTGTTCCACCGCCTTCGCCCAGAGATCCACAACTAGATATATTCCTATTAAGAAGCAAAACTAAGGCGGATTATAAGAGAGAATTAGAAGTATATAATAGATTTAGAAAATCTGAGGATTTATCTGAAGTTGATGTAGCAGAGGAAATTAAAGGGTTTAAAAGAAAAAAGGATAAGGTTAGTGGTCTGAGCGATCTGCCAACTCCTGCGCCTGAACCTGCGCCTGAACCTGCGCCTGAACCTGCGCCAAAGAAAAAGGCAAAAGTATTATCAATTAAAAAAGGTGATAAAGTAAAATATACTGACCCTAAAGGCGGTGGAACTGCCACAGCGGAGGTTGTAGGTGTTGATGCTGTAGATATAGCAGAAGGAGTGCAACCCTCCATGACAATAAAAGTAGGATCAGGAGCAGAGAGGAATGTGCCAGTTGAATCAGTAGAAGTAGTATCAAAACAAAGGGAGATGGATATATCAGCAGAACTATCAAAAAAATATCCTGAATTAATAACAAAGAAACTCCTAACCAAAGTGAAAGGAGGATTAAGAATGAAAATAGGAAAAGCAGACGCATTAAAAATAAGAGCAATAATAGGTGATGATGGAGTATTGTATGATGAATTAATAGAAGCGAGAGCATTAAGAGATAGACCAGTCGGTGGCAAAAGGAAAAAACCTAAAAAACCAGATCTTGTTGAAACATAGAATAATTCTATTATATTATAATAATGTGTATTAATTTCACCAATTATATTGATAATGTCAACGCAGTGTGTGGTCAGGATATAATAGAGGTCACGACTCTATGCCAGCATGAGTGTATGCTTGTTATTGTATTAGTCCTAAATAGTTGTTTAGAAGATTTAATTAAAATAAGATTTGATCGTCAGTTAGAAAATATTATTAGTTATTGTTATAATAAAAATCATAATGGAAATTAAAAACTCTACTAGAAAACAAAAAAGATTTATGGCAGTTTTTGATAATGGCAAAAAAATACACTTCGGTTTAAAAGGTGGTTCAACTTATATAGACCATAAAGATAAAACTAAAAGAAAGAATTATAGAGCAAGGCACGATGTTAATGAAAAGAAATTTTATGATAATCCTTATAAACCTGCAACATTATCAAGATTTATTTTATGGGGAGAACAGACAGATTTAAAAAAGGCAATAAAAGATTTTGAGAAAAAATTTAAAGTTTAAGAATTTAATTTAATTTTCTTTTTTTAATAATATAATGAGCGGTGCGAAAAATATTCTTATTTATAACAAAGAAGATCCACGTTTAAATCTATCTTTTGTTAATAAGGAAGAGGCAGAAAAATCTATGGGAAAAGATCCTTTAGATTATGTTGATTTTGATAAACTTGATTATGGATTTTTTCCAGATAAGAATCTAAAAGATAAAGGTGTTCATGATAAATTTCTTCCCCTTTCAGTTTTATCCATTAATGATTATGAGGGTGCGAAAGATTTTTATAAAGAAAAATATCCTAATCTACCAGAAGAATACTGGGAGATCATGGCGAAATATCACGTGTCAGGTGGACAGGGATATCAAAAGAAACAGATAAAGAATGAATTAAAAAGAATGAAAAAAGGAAAGAAAAGTGATCTAGATGGATTAAAGGTTGTTAGAAATAAAGTAGTTATTGATTTTGACTGATTTAAAATCTCCTCGCGGAGCGTTGCTAATCACGGAATTCAAATACAGGAAATCCTGACTCGTCAAAAGGATTTGATTTCTGTGGTCTGGTTGTAGATTTAGGTGCTGACTCTTGGAATTCACCAGATCCGAATTCACCAGGAAAATCTGATAGTTGAAAATTTTCACCGAAATCATAGGTGGGGTCAGATGCGTCACTACTGAGTGCACTATGGACTTGACCTGCCAGCATACCAGCTCCAACTAAGGCACCTAGTTTGACACCTTTTCTTAATACATTCTTTGCTTTTTTGCCATAGCGATTTGCTATGTCTCTACTTTTATTGCCTAAAATTTGGGGATACATTATATAATATAATTAAGATAATTTTTATTAGTTGTTATAATATATTTTTTAGGAAATAAAAAAAATTATGTTATAAATATATATAATGAGTCAAGGAGGCGGAACAACCATCGCAGAAACTAATACAATATCAAGTAGGGTTGTATTTATAAATTCTCGGAATGCTACAGCATACTTTAATCAACAGCAGAGTAATTTTGAGTTTATTATGGATGAGGCGATTGTAGTGCCGAATCATCATTCTATTCTTATGAGTTTAATGAGTGCGGAAATCCCTTATAGTTTTTATGCTTTTAATGATAGAAATAATACAATTCAGTGGGAACAAACAGATGCGGATACAATTGCTACTTATAATGTTGGTGTAGATTTCGGTCCAGGAAGTGCTACTAATAGCACAGATTTTGAACTGGAAGAGAATGGAAATTATACACCTACACAACTTGCAGAGATGATTGATAATTCTAACGGACTAGATCAAGGTGTTAATCCTATTCCCTTTTTTATGAATTATTCAGAAGTATCTCAGAAATTTAGTTATCTAGGAAAAATAAGAACTGGTGGTGGAACAAACGCTAACAGAGTAACTCTTTTATTAAGATCAGGAAACTTGGTTGGAACAAACGATATGGTGGAAGAACTAGGATTTAAAACGGCACTTTTAGAAGAATTCGGTGATCCTTGGTTTGAGTATCGTGCGATTGGAACTGGTGAATATAGATCTGGATTTAGTAAAGTAGTAGGAGGTGTTGCAGTGGATACTATTAATAGATCTAGTTATGCTCCACACAACGCTGAGGTTCCTGGAACACCACCACCACTATCAACACCACTGGTTGCTAATAATGATTTTTATACAATCGCACCCTATGTTGCTGATTTAAATAATCAGATAAGAACATTATTTATTAGAACGAATTTGACTACAAACTCAGTTATGGATAGTTTTATAGGAGGTGGATTTTCTAACATTCTCGCACGTGTTCCTATTAATACAACCCCAGGGAATGTTATAACTATAACACCAGCGAATGGGGATGTTCATAAACTATTATTAAGAATTAAAGCGTTTAATTCTATAACTATAAGATTGACTAACCACAGAAACGAAACAATAGATTTGAATGGATTAAATTTTGATATTGCTTTAAAGTTAGATTTTATAGAAAATCAAACTCTGGTGGAAGCGGATAATGTTAGAGAGTTAGTTGATTTAGGGAAAAAGGAAGAAGAAGAGTTGGAGACCCTCACCTCCGGAAGTGGTCCAGATAAAGAAACTAAAAAGAAAAAAAAGAAGAAAACAAAAAAAAAAGATACTAAATAATATATAATGAGTTTCTTTCAATCTTTAGGAGATAAAGTTTCAGGTGTTGCTCATCGCGTAGGTGAGAAAGTTCATGGTGCTTTTAGAAAGGGTGAGAAGTTTTTAGATACACACGGAGATTCTATTTCTAAAGTTGCGGATACTATTGGTAACGTTGCTGCTGCGGGCGCTGGAGTTGCCGCCGCCAGCGGTATAGGTAATGTAGGATTAAGCGAAGGTCTCGCTGCCGTGGCGGCGGGCGCTAAGGGTGTATCTAAGGGGGTAAGTCTTGCTACGAGCGCTGCTCGGACAGGTCTAGCGGTAGAAGATACTATCTCGGCTGTTTCTAAGGGAGATTTGAAGGGTGCAATGAAATCTGGTTCTAAGGCGATCCAGCGTGGAAAACAAACACGTGCTGGTGCGAAAAGTTTTAGAAAGAAAAAATAAAATATTTATAATATAAAGAATGAGTTTATTTTTTGAGTTTTGTATATTGTTTGTTTTTTGTTTTAATGTTTATGAACTAGGACAAAAAATTTTAAAAAAATATAATGAAAAAAATAATGTATTATTAAATAAAGATGGACAAAGTGACTAGAATTTTTAATCCAGATAATCCACTGGATGAAAACATAGAAAAGTATAAAGTAATCTTGACGCACACACCTGCGGATATTATGGGTGTTGCTAACACTACCAGAGCGAATGGTGTTTATAAATTTCAGGTTCCACCACTACAATCTAATACGAATGATAATAATTATAATCAGTGTTTTATAACTACACGAAAGATTGTCGTTGATCCTATGTCTATTAATTTAGTAGGTAAAAGAAATCCTAATCCTATCTGGCGTTGTCTAGTAGATCCTATCGCACCTGGCGGTGTTGCTACTGATTTTGCTATGGGGACTTTGATTGCGGAGTTTAGTGTGCCTTCTAGAAATCAAGGACTTATCCAAGAGATAGGTGATGATGCTTCTATTTCTCAACAAAATATTTTATATAAATATCAGGAACTTTGCTATTTTGATATTAAGTATAAACAAAATTATCAAGGTTTAAGTCAGTATTCTCCCACGTCTATTAAGGACGATATTGTTTCCAACGTGACTGCTCTGGATTTAGGATATCGTGAGTTTGTAGATAAGGACTCCGATGTAGGTATGCCAGTCACTCCTGCGTTTAATATCAGTGGTGGAACAGATATTTTAATTAAGAATTTATGGACTAATCAAAAAAGCGATGGTAGTGGAACAATCACCTCCGTAGCAGGTGGCGGTGGTCATACTTATGGACTGACAGGAAATTCTGTTTTATTCGCATACGAACCTAAAAATCCTATCACTTGTTTATGTGCTAATCCTTTCGGATCTGAATTGACCCTACAATTTAGAGATGCTCTAACAGGTGCCTCACCTGTTATGCTTGAGGATGCTGCAACAGCAGGAACAGATATCGGTTGCGTTTCTGTTGAGTTAGAAATAACAATGGTTAAAAATCGTCCTGCTGGCAGATAGAATAAATCTATTTCTGTACAGAATAAGAAATATTCTAAAATATTTTTTTAAGATTTTTTAAAATTAAAGATTTTTTTTATATTTATTAATATAAAAAAGATGGAGATGAGTATGCCCGCTAGCATTGACTATACTAAGATTCTTCCCGTTGCCGCAGGTAACCCACGTGCTTTAAGACGTTCATACTTCCCTATCAATGGGCAGTCGTTCACCGCTATAGGAAATAATATCTTGAGAATTGAGATCGCCGCATCCCAATTATGGGATCCTTTACATAGTTTTTTGCGTTTTAATGTAACCCTTCCTGGCACTGCTGGTGTCACATTCGGTTTAGATAATGGAGGAGGTCACTCTTTCATCAGGAGACTTAGACTAGAACAATCTGGCAGTGTTTTGATGGACACTCAGCGCTATGACAGATTATTAAGTGCTATTCTTCTTCCGTGTCAAGGCGGTGCTGAGTCTGTTGCACACCGCTCCCTAACGGAACAGGTTAGATATAACAATACAGGAACTGCTGGTGTTAACTACGACCAAGTCCTACAGAATGGTGTTATCACAGGTGCTTGTATGCTCGGACAATGTAATCAGGATTCTCAGATGGCAGTGGACGCTGTATTCCAGGTTTGTATCCCCTTAGTCGGTGGTCTATTCTCGCAGTCTAAGTTAGTCCCACTTCAACTCTTAGGATCTGCACCCCTCACCATAGAAATAGAATTAAATACTCCAGGAGATGTCGGTGTTGTTGCTACTGGTCAGAATGTTCCGCTTGCTGATTATACTATCTCTGATGTCCGTTATATCGCTTCTCTTGTAGAAGTATCCCCTGAGGTTGATGCGCAAGTCCGCATGGTTCAGGAGATGAGCGGTGGTCAGTTAGTTATCAACGGAACAGACTATACACACTTTAATGGTAACATTCCTGCTAATGCTACAGGGAATCAAGCGATCAATATTCCTGCTAGACGCAAGAGTTTAAAATCTCTTCTATGGGTAGGTGGATCTCTTGCTTTCGGTGCCGCCGCGGCGGCGACAGCACAGAATAGACTTTATAATCTCCACTATGGTGGTCACCTCAATCTTGTTGATTATTTTGTAAAAATAGGAAGTATGACTCATCCTGCCACGCCAGTCCTTTGTAACTTCAATGGTGGTAATAGAGTCAACGTGCGCGGTGAGGCGATTATGGAATTATCTAAGTGTTTCGGAACTACTGGTTCGGTTGTTGGTTTAGGTCTCTTGAGTGCTTCTAATACATACAATACTACTGGTGTTGTCGCTGGGATGGCGCTAACTAACCAAGTTCCAAGATACGCACCTTTCGGTTTAGACCTAGAGGCGTTTCAGCGCACAGCGATAGAATCAGGTGTAAATACTGCAGATAAATCTACTCCAATCACACTTGTATTAAACGTAGGAACTGCTATGGCAGAGCAGATCGCTCTTGATTGTTATGTCTCCTTTGATAGTTTATACTTTATTGATTCTTCTGGTGTTATCTCTGTTTCCCAATAATTAAAATTTTATTCTAGTATTTTTTTTTATATTAAGTTATTATAAAATATAATGACTGAAAGAGTTCTCCCATCCAATGTAGATTATCTTGACCGCCCCCCAAAAGCAGTTCCGTCTGAAAGAAAGCGTAGAAAATACTATCCAGCCAACGGCACTCAGTATTCTCCAGGACAAACAATCGTTATTGAAGTTCAAGACTCACGATCACTTTTAGATCCTGCTAATAGTTTTTTAGAATTTGACTATCAAAATTTAAGTGCTCGCACCCTTGGACTTGATCTCGGTGGTGGTTCTGTATTTATCAAAGCGTTAAGGGTAGTCCAGGCAGGGAATGAAATTATGAGAATTAATGAATATAACAGATTAGTCAGTGCTATTATTGAACCTGTTATGAATAATTATAAAGTTCAGGATGTTCAGTCCTTGACTACATTAAACGGCACAGATAATGATGGAGATGTGTTTGTTCCTAACGCCGTCATTCTTGGTTCAGATACTGCTCGCGCTAGACACTCTGAAACTAACCGCATTGCAGCGACAGGTGATGCTAATAATCTTGATCGTTGTAGATTATGTGTCAGTCTTGTTGGTGGTTTATTTTCTCAAGATAAATTTATTCCCCTTCCACTTTTAAGAGAACCTCTCCAGATCCACATAGATCTAGAACCAGATGGTCGTGAGATTGGTTGTTATAGTTTAAATCCTGCGGAGGCAAACGATGCCCTTTATAGAATTTCTAATGTATCCTACACCTCTGAACTTGTTGAAGTTCCCAGAATGGTTCTTGATAATCTTAGAAGCGTTCAGTCACGCATGGGTGGATCACTTGTAATCCAGGCGCAGTCCTATGAGCACTTTTCTGCCACGACAGCGGCGCAATTCTCAGGAGAAACTAATTTAAGAATTCCAAGTCGCAAGAAATCTATTAAATCACTTGTATGGGCGTGTCAAGGTGATAAGACTCAACTTGCTACGGCGTTCACAGATGCTGGTGTCCCTACGGTAGTTGCCAGTGGTATCGCCAGAGAATATACTATGTCATTCAGTGCTAACCCATTCCTTTCTGGATTTCAGGTAAAAGCGGGAAGTATGGTTTATCCTCCACAGAAAATTCTTGCTCCTGGTGGACAAGATATAGGTGGAAGCACCACTACGGGTGCTTCGTCAGCATTGATGCAACGTGGGATAGTGATCAATGAGGTTATGAAAGCGTTCGGTCTGACAGGCACTATGATTGGTTCTGGTGCTCTCAGTAATATCACCTATGCTACTAACAATTCCACAGAGGCAGTCCTAACTGCTGGCGAGGTCGCACGCACAGATTTCGGTGCTGACTATGTCGCTGAGACCGCCGCTAACGGCGCAGGAACACAGATTATCCGTCCAGTTGGTAATGGTGAAATTGCTGGCACTACTAACGGCACACCTTATCACTGCACACCCTTTGCTCTTGATTTAGAAAGTTTCCAGAAGGACGCTGTATTGTCTGGTATTGATACTGAAACGATGGCGCTCCAGTTAGAATTAATTGTTGATATTGATAACAATAATGTCACTGCCGTGACTGGATCTCTTGAACCTGTCACATGGGATATCTATGCCTGGCACGATATGATTTATTTCTTTAATGCCGATGGCACGATCACCTATTCTCAATAGAAACTATATCCTTCGGGATAAATTTTTTAGAATTTTTAAAAATAATATTTTCTTATAATAATGTCTGATAAAGATTTTTCTGATAATTGCCTAGAACAATTATTTATTTATATTTCTGATAACTATGATATTAAGGAATTCATAGAACAACTAATAGATTATGTAGATATAAACTATAATGATTCTGATGACACCGAAGGCGCTGAAGAAGAAGTTAAGGTCAATATAGATAAGGACGGATTTCTTTCGTTAGAATAATTCCCCTAGATAAAAACTGAAATGGATATAAATTTGAATTTCCATAAATCCATTCCATCAAAAAATAATGGCGACCAAGAAGGAATTGAAAGAGGAGATTAAAGAATTAAAACGTGTCCATAAAATTGTTCTAAATACTCTTTATGACCCCTGCTCGCACACTCATGATTTTATAGAAGATGTTGATGAGGTCGTTGTATTGATTGAGGGTCTAAAAGAAAGAGAAGAACAATATTCTACCGACTGGGAAGGACTCTGTGCAACTCTCAACGACGCATTCTATGATGGGGTCTCCGCTATTAAAATAGTGGATGGAACAGATTGCCTCGCAGCAGTCGGTAGGTTGATTATTGATAAGAAAGAAACAGATAAGAATTTAGACGAGTTAGATTTTAAGAATATGGGTCTGGAAGCCATTATTGAGGAACAGAAACATACACTAAATAAATCTCATGGAAATAATGCTGGATTAAGAAAGAAGATAGAAAAGATTAAGAAAATAATGGAGGACGAATAAATTTGATTTCGTTTTAATAAAAAATCCAAAAACCAATACACTCTTGTCAGAGTTTAATGACCCATAAGCACCCTGGGGGTGCTAGCGTCAGTAGGAACCGCATACTAGAAAAGAACTGAGAGGGAAATAA
>JGI24006J15134_10000665_pt1 | contig 20937 bp, 22 predicted proteins | sample LinPmetageLP53_FD_15134 | JGI IMG/M metagenome (IMG submission 15134)
AGGCGGAATATGAAAAAGAAGTTTTACAGGGAGCAGGAGGTCTTTTATCCGGAGGAGCAGTCGAAAAGGGATTTCGTGCATTATCTAAATCTCCGAAAGGGATTAAAGCATTAAAAAAATTAGGTATGTCTGACGAAGACGTAGAAGGTGTTATTAATGCTATTAAATCTCGAGATACCGGAGCGTTAACTGATTTTCTCGCACGTAAAGGGACAGGATTCGTCGAATCAACAGCGAAAAAATTAGGTATTAAAGGAGGTAAAGTAGCGAAGACAACAATTAAAAAACTTAAAGAAGGTAAACTTCCAACTCGTCAAGAAATACAGGACTCTATTAATGAGGGCGGAGGTAAAGAGGTTAAACCTTCTAAAAGTAATTTAAAAAAGAAACCTACTGAAGACGAAGCAGGAGCAGGAGAAGACGAATCGACCGGTATATTCGACGCTTTAAAATCAAAAGCAGAAAGTAGTATTAAATCGGTTAAAGGATCTCTTCAGGACGCGATAGGAGATTCACCTTCGAGGGCGAGTAATTTAGCAGATACAGCGGAAGAACTAAAGGGTAAAGTATTCGGTCGAGTTAATTCAGCATTCGATAGAGCAAGAGCAGACGGAGTCGATGATTTAGAAGGACAATCGTCAGCAGTTAAAAAACTATTAGGACAGAGTAAACGAGGGCGAAGATTACTTCGAAAGAATGCAAAGGCAAAAGCAGACGGCGATCCGGTAGAACCTCCTAAGAAACCGACATCGGAATTCGACGCAGAAGACGAGCAGGGAGATTTATTTTCTGAATTATCAAAATTAGGAAAAAAAGGAAAACGAGCATTATCAAAAGCGAAAGAAGAATTACCGACAGAACCGACAGAGATTAACGCGATAACAGGTCAAGAGGTCGACCCATTAGCAAAAGTTAGAGCAGGAAAACAAAAAATAGACGATGAATTTAAGGAAGCAAGTAAACAAGCAGAAGACGAAGCAGGAAGAGATCCTTATCAAGATATATACGATCAAGCAAATAGAGACGCTCAACGTTTCACACCGGACGAATTAGGAAAAGGAACTAAATTAGAAAAAGACGTAGACTTTAAATTTAAAGCACCTACAAGAGAAGAACATTTAAAACAATTAGCAGACCAAGAAAAAGGAAAAGAACCCATGCTCCAAACTGACGAGAAAGACCCTGATTTAACGGACGAAGCATTCGCAGACGAAGAAGTTAAACCGACTATTCCTGCTTCAGAACAAACCGGAGGAATAGATCCTTCGACCTTACCTGAAGACGCAGGGTTTCAGAGAGGGTCTGCAAAAATTCAGGCGAAGAAACAAGTCGAACCACGAGCAGAAGAACCGGTAGAACCTGAACCGGTAGAACCTGAACCTATAAATCCTTCTGTTCCTGAACCTCCTAAATCTATTCCGGACGATACAGAAGATATTATAAATAAAACTAAAATTCCGGAAGCACCTAAACCCCCTCAACAAGAAGAGGAAGAACAAAGGTTAACAACTGAACAAGAAGCACCGAAACCACCGGAAGCAGAATTAACACAACCTAAACCTCTCGAACCCATCGACAAACCTCCAATAAATCAACCTCCGAAACCTAAACCTAACTTAAGCGAAGATACGGAAAAAGCGTTATCAGATACAAAAGCAACAACCGGAGAAGACGTAGAATCAGGATTAAAAGGAGCATTCGAAGATAGTTTAGAAGCAGACGAAGACCCATTCGGTATAATCATTTCCGGAATTTTAGGTATAGGGGCATTAATAGGAGGAGCGTTAAAACGTGCACACCACCCCCATTTTATACAACCTCCGGCACTACACCCATACGAGAATTTTTCAGTTCAGGAAGGCGTAGCATGAATTTATTAAAATTTATTAAAAATGACTATAAAAAAAATTAGTTATTTTTACTAAAAAAAAAATATAAGTTATATTATATAAAATGGAAAATTTCGTAAAACTACAATCAACGCAAGGAATATTCGACGTTTCAGGGAATAAGAATCTCTGCGACTTTCAGATTCCGGCGAATAGCGGATCTTATGATTTAAGTCAGTCTTTTATAAATATTAATTGTAAGATCGAAACTACTTCGACCGATGCCGTCTCCGGCGATGCGAACGCCCCTGATCCGGTATATAATGTCGGTTTAGTTATTAATGAATCCGCGAGAGCGACTAATGCTTTCGAAACTTTAATTAACTGCGAAAATGCAGTATTAGTTAAAAATGCTCGTATGTTATGCTCTCGAGGTAAAGTCGAAGATATTAGGAAGGTAGACTGCTTAAGATCTAATTTAGCATTATATAAACAATCGGACGATAATCAGGTTCGAAATACTTACGGTCTCGCGAATTGGACAGATAACGAATTTATGCCGGTGCAACCTCTTAACTCATTAGTAGGAGAAGGAAATCAAGATTCACAAAAACGAGGACACGATATACGAATACCACTTTCGAGCATTTTCGAAATGGGTAAGTCTACCGTATGGGATACTTCTTATTATGGTCATACTAAACTGAATCTCGAGTTAAATTTAGATAAATTATCAGTATTAGATAAGACTACCGCTGTTCTTTCAGATAATCGATATTTACTTAGAGGGGCAACTGAAAAATATACCGCTTTTAAAGATATGACCGCAACAGGTCAGACCGGAACTGTAGGAACTGCTGATTATGCTTTAGTATCTAAGATCGCTTATGAATCTATAGAAGATTCTCCTTTTTATGTTGGTCAACGATGCGATTTAGTAAAAGGCGGAGGAACTGGAACTCTCGCTAATAGTGTAGTTCAGATTAAGAAAATAACTCAAGCGGTTAACACCTCAAAACAACCGAACGACGCAGGAGGAGCACTCACTCACGCCGGATCTATTATGATAGAATTCACCGTAGGAACTGGAGTTATGACTGCCGGACAAACATTAACCGGATTAACTTTAACTCCTAAAGATAAAACTTCCGCTCCTATTACTATTAATAATATAGAACTCGTCGCGAAAATGACTGACGAAACAGAATCAGAACCGACACAGTATACGACATATATCGCTCAGGAAGATTCAGCACCGGCAGGAGATAGTATTAGTCGAACTTATAGTCTACCTCCTAATACTACGAACTGCTATGTTATGTTTAATAATCCTATTTATTCTTCTGAAACATTAGACACTTATAGAATTACTATGGACGGAGTAGATTTAACTAATAGGGATATTAAGGTAGGATCAGGTCTGCATTATGATTTAATATCTCAGGTATTTATGAATCGAGGTCAAGCGATCGGCAGTCTTCAGGAAGAAATGAAAAACGGAGCAAAATATAGAGGAGAGGGAGGAGAAGCGGAATCGATGGTTATTCTAATGTTCCCTGTAAAACTTAACTCAGGTTCTACTCAGTTAGGATTAGAATTAAATGGAACTGCCCTTTCAGGTAAAATTATAGTATACTCAGAAGTAGTTAAGGAATTATAATTATAATTAAACGTCATGAATTTTATTTTTATTAGTGTTTTTTTTTTATTTTTTTTTTTTTAAAATTTATTATATAAGTTATATTATATATAATGAATAATTTAACTTATCACGAATCATCGCCGGAGAATAATAATGTTTCAGGATTTACGGAATTTTCGACAGTCGATTTTGTATTAGACGCTCCTAATAGGAAACTCCTAAAAAATAGTATAAGATTGGAGGCAGACGTTCAGGTCTTTTCTACTGTAGGTAATAGAGTAGATAGAAGTAAAAAAATTCAGATTGATAATAAAGTCGGCGGACACGCATTTATAGAATCCTGCGTCGTGTCGATGCCTGAATCTAAGGGGGTCGTGCAAAACGCCCAAGAATACCCTCGATACGTTCAGCAGATCGCTACTGCTTCATATACTAAAAACGATTATTTCTGTTCCGATCTTCAGGCAGAAATGAGGGGAGCATTAGAATTTAACGGAAAAATTAATATTCAGCAGGTCGCTTCAGATAACACTACAGGAACTCAAGATCCGACCGATCCTTCATTTTGTATTAAACCCCTCATATGCTTAAATAATTCTACCGGAGGGAATTATAGTTTCTCAGATAACGGACATATTCGATTAAGTTTTAATTTAGCAAAAGTTCACAACGCCGTGCACGGTGCGGACTGTGTAGCAGGAACTACTTATACTCTTAAGAATGTAGTCGTTCGATATATGACTATCCCTGACGATGGTCAAAAAGATAAAATGATTATGAATTCTTATGCTATGGTTAAGAATTCCGTTCAGAGTAATTCAGCGAATATTAGCGTTCGAGTTCCTTCTAATAGTGTCGGCGGAGTTAGTGTTAACTTTTTAGAACAGAGTAAGGAATCCGATCTTACTTCGAATAGTTATGCTTTAAATCCTTACCCAAAATTTCAGGAGGTTAACTACGGATTTTCTGATTCGACATCGCAGTATATTTCTTATACTATAACAGATTTAGGCGATGCTCTTCATAAAGGGGTAGAGTCATTAAAACGAGGCGGAGCGAATGAGGTTAATATGGCGAGTTATAAAGCGAATAAGGGATTCGTTATCGGTTTAGACTTTAACGGAGATTATATCGATTTATCTTCTAATAAATTCAGTATGAATCTTAAGTCTTCTTCTGTTAATCTCCCTCCTCATTTAGTATATTTATACTTTCATACTTTACTCGTCGTATAATCGAAACGAAGCAGGAAAAAACTCTTCCTCTAAAAAATCCTCTATAGTATCATTAAGAATATCTATTATACTCTGTAGTTCTATAGGTAGTTCGATATTTTCATTAGATATCTTATCTACTGCTTTTATTAATCCGTAAACTTTTAAAAATTTACGAATTAATTTTTTATTTCTTTCTTTAATTTTCATTTCTAATTTTTCTATAGATTCGAATTTTTCTTTTAATTGATTAGACATATCTAATATAATATTTTCTTTAACTTCATGAGTTTCTGTATTTATGCTCCTTTCTGCTGTTGTGCATATCTCCTCTATATCGATTTCGTGTATTTCTAACGTTTCAGTATTAATCATTTTATATAATATAAAATATATAATATATTATATATAATGACGAATCGTATATTAAAATTAAATGAAGATAAATTAAGGGTCTTAAAAGTAAAAGATAAAACGGATAAGTTAACCGTATCTGTTAATCGTCTGTTCGATCTTCCGATGAGATTAATTCTTACCGGAAAAACAGGTTCAGGAAAAGGAGCAATAATTACGAATTTAGTATTAAATGAAAATTACGGATATAATAAAATATTTTCAGGAAATCGAATATTCATTTTTGCACCGTCTCCGTATGCTGACGAAAAAATGAAGGTAATCATCGAGGAAAAACAGATAGAAGATTCGAATATATTTTCTGATATAGAAGAGTTAGAGGAAGTTTACGAAATGTTAGTAGAAGATTTTAAGGAAAGAATAGAGAATAAAGAAAAAATAGAAATGTCTTTAATTATAGTCGATGATTTATCCTTCTCCGGAAAATTAGCAAATCGATTTAATGCACTCGCTAAAGTCTACTGCAATTCGAGAAAATTTATGATATCAATAATAACGACTAATCAGGCATATACGCAAATAGCGAAAAATATAAGACTTCAGAGTTCCGGAATGATCATTTTCCAAACGACAAATAAAGAACTCGAGAATATAGAAGCAGAAAATAATTTTTTAATGGGAGGTAAAAAAGCATTCTTTAAAATGTTCCGAGATAATGTAAAAGAAAAACACGACTTCCTCTGTATTAATTATTCTAATAATTACGATAACCTATATTTAGATAAGAACTTCCAACCATTAGCAGAAGAACCTAATAAGGAAGAAAAATCAGAAGAAAGGGAGAAAATGGAATCTGAAAACTTCGTAGCAACAACAACAAAAAAAAAATAATAATTCTAAAAAGTTAAATTTAAAAAAATAATTATTTAGAATCTCCGGTTCTTGCTACGAATTATTTTCATTTTTAAATAGACATATAAAAAATTATTAGTTTACATTATTTAAAGAAACTTATATATATATATATAATATAATGCGTGGTAAATGCGAATCTTATTATCGATTCTGTGTCGAAAGACTCATCGAAGATATATCCTCTGAAGGAGAGGAAAAAATAGAAACATTATTTTTTAAACAACAGGCAGACCTGACTAATAAATTAGGTATTCCTAAATCAACTATTTATTTAATGCTAAAATATGGCGATACTCATAAGGTTAATAAATGGAAAAATTATTATATTAAAAAATGCAGAGAACCGGCATATCAAAAGGTCGCTGTAGAATATTCGATTAATTAGATTTTTTTCATTAAATAAAATATATAATATATTATATATAATGGATACTATATTCGAACTCGAAGACGTAGACTCTAATCATGAAGTTTCAGAAAAAGTTAAAAAAGAACCTAAGATTAAAAAAAAAAGAGAAATGTCGGAAGAAAGAAAACAGAAACTAAGAGAACAATTAGCACGAGGTAGAAAAACCTTAGCAGACAAAAGAGCGAAAAAAAAATCAGAAACAAAACCGGCAGAACCAAAAATAGAAAAAGTCGAAAAGGTTAAAACTGAAAATATAAAAATGGAAGTTAAAAATAATGATAATGATTATTTAAGAAATGAAATAACAGAACTTAAAAAACTTATATTAGAAGGTCGTAAACCAAAAGAAGAAAAAAAAATAGATCCTCCGAAAATTGTCGAGAAAGTTCCGGTTAAAGAAGAAGTAGTTAAACCTGAACCGGTAAAGACTGAACCGGTAAAGTCTGCACCGATCCCAATCCCTCAACCGGTAAAAAAGAAACGTTCTCTTTTAGGCGGAGGTATGGTTTTAAATTTAAACAGATTTTAAAGACTAAATCTTTTTCTATAATCTGCGATGTTAGTTTTAATATTTGTAGAATCTCCCCATAAAATATAATATGATAGATATCCTGCTCTTAACGGATCATTCGTTTTTAAATCTTTAGCGTGTCTTTTTCTATACCTTTCTCTTCTTACTTTATCATTATGTAAAGTATAGTCATTATTTTTATCATTTTTATTATTATATCCGAAATGAACTTTCTTTTCCTTTCCGTTATCTAATTTAAAAATAGCAGTCCATTTTTTTAATGGTTTATCAGATTTTATTATTTTAATAAGTTTAGTCATTATTAAAATAATAAGATATTTTTTTAATTAAAATTTAGTAATGTAGACTGAAGATTTAATAATAAATTATTATGGTGAGTCTTAGATTTTAAATGAATTTTTCTATTCTTCCGGCAGATAGATTCTCCGCAGATACAGTTAATTTTTTCAGTTCTAACTTTATCGAATTTCTCTTTATTTTTTAAATAATATTCTTTATTTTTTTTTATGATCTCTTCTTTATGTTGCTGATAATATTCTTTCCTTTTTTGATTTTGTTTCTCTCTATTTCTAATTCTACTCTGAAGACTTGATATCTTCTGAATAGGTTTATAATATTCTTGATATTCTTTCTGAGTTCTGCACGGTATAACTTTATTTAATAATTTAATATTTTCTCCTAAATATTTATCGATATACATTCTTTCGAGTTTAATTAATTCTTCTTTTTTTTCATAGACTATCTCTGATAATCTATTAATTTTCCAGTTCTGAATCCCTCCGAAATCTCTTATAAATTCATAGACGTAATAATTATATTTAATCTGATTCTTATTATTACAGGCGTAGCGATGGGCATCGAAACGAGATTTTAAACAATTAGTAGAACCGATATATATCGGAGTATCAGTTCTCGAAATGTGAGAAAGCGAATAAATGAAACCTATAGATTTAGTCATTTATAATATATAATATAAAAATAAAAAAAATTAGACGCATGAAATTTTATTCGTTTTTATTTTTTATCTTTTTCTTTTTCAGAACGAGTCTTCGGTTTAATATATGACTCGTCAGTATTACTCGCTTCTTCTTCTTCTTCTTTAAACTTTTGCACGACTAAGGTTTTATCTAATATCTCTATTACTTTATCTCGAGAATATAACGACATAAGATATCTAATGCGGTCGCATTCAGAACATAACTTCGAAACGATGATCCATTCATTACGGCATAAAGGGCAGGTTAAACTCATTTTATATAATTATTAGTAGATTATAATTCTGATAAAATAATTAATCATTTTTTATAATAGGAATTTCTACTTTAATTTTTTTCTTTTCTTTTACAGATTTAAATTTATATTTGTTTTCTCCGTGAGATTCTACTATTAAAGTTTTATTTCTTTTTTCTTGTATCGCATTTTTTTTTATTAATTCGAATAGTTTAGGTTTACTTAATAAACTTTTTAAATTTAATGATTTACTTTTTTTATCTAATGCGTGAACATTTCGGTATAGTTGATCTAAATCCTTTTTAATAATAAACTGCTTTTCTATTTTATTTATATCCTCCTGAATATCTAATAAATGATTATCTATTTCCTCTCCAGTTAATTTTTTATCGTCGGACATTATATATATAAATAATTATATTTTTTTTTATAAAGTAATATTATATAGTATGGTATTTTTATCAGAATCAGATTTCGAGAAAATGAATAGGATCTTATCTATTAAAGATAAGAAACCGAAAAAGAAAAAGCAGTCAGAAATATTCGTAGTAAAAGAAAAGAAAAAGACAGGTCGCACCGTTGCACGTAAAAGAAAGATTAAAGAAGTAAATAAAAAGAATAAGAATAAGAATTCTCTATATTATTGAGCATTTATTCGAATTATAAATCTTTAAGTATGCCGGATTTATACTATAATACGTTAAAAGGGTCTAAATCTAACATAAAATTATAATTTTATGTTAGATTTAAGTAGTATTTATTAAATAATACGTAAATATAGCACTTTTTAGATTTAGGGGACTTAAAAATCATATTAAAAACGAGAATTCATGAAGTTTAATCTCGTAATAATATATTTAATGAGGATACTCCTTCAGTAGAGATCGGACTATAATCCGATGCTACGATCCTCGCTCTAATATTTCTAAGAGTCTGAGGGTATTCATTAGCGAGAGGTAGATATAATCTTTCTTTAGGTTCATACTGAACTATACCGGTCTGATCGTCGACGATAGTTTCTGACGTTGGAACAAACGCTAATATATTCTTACGCCCTTTCTGTAATGAGTCATAAGTATTAATAGGTAAGTTTAACATTTCGATAATATAATTATCCGCTCCTACTATTTGTTCGAATTGTCTATTACCCTGAAATTCTGCTTCTATATCCTGAACTGCATTATTAGCAGTATCGAATCCGAAGAAGTCTGCTAAACCTACAGATAAATTTAACTGAAAGTCGGTTCTCGCTCGTCCGGTAGTCGGAAGATTTGGGGGGACTGATAAACCGCTTTCCGGATTATGAACTCCTGCTAATGGATTCATATATCGATTAACAGTAGAACCGAAATGGTCTAACTGAATCGAGGTATTATCTCCTAATAAAAACATACCGTAGAAATAAGGTATATCGTCTCCGTTAGAATCTCTTATATCGATGTCTGCTTTTAATAATGTATGACTATTTCCTGCCGGTGTGTTAACGTGCATAATCATAAGTTTTTGACCTTCTCCTTCTACGTCTTCTCTAATCTCGAAAGATAAGCAGTCGTTATTACTTCCTCCTGCTCCTGTGAAATTAACTAAAGTCTGACCTAATGCGTTATTTCCGAAAGCATTAGTTAAACCGTTCTTAACTTCTATAACTGAAGTAGTCTGTTTAACTCGAACTGCGTAGTCTAAGTCGTTTAATGTTAATGAGTTATTCGTTAATTTATTTACGTCCCTCGTAATACCTAAAATAAATCCGGATTGATCTCCGTTATTATTTGCGAACTGTCGAACTCTTACTCTCGAAAGATTAGTTCCTAATGAAATAGGATTTTTAAAATAAGCGTTAGAGTGTTGTAAGTTATCGCTATTTAATGAGGCGGTGTTATCGTCTGTCTTAAATCTATTAGAAGCGGTATTCATATTATTACTTCCTAATATCGTTCCGGCGTTTGTTGTTATTGCGTTAACACATTCCGAATATTTAAATTCTGCTACTATTTTTTTATTAGCGTTAGAATGGAATTTAATCTGAAGACCGGTCTCTTTAGTATTTGGATTATCTCCGTCTGCTATTTCTGTAGGAGTCCCTCTAAAAAATCTTAACGATGAATTCATAAGATCAGTTATTTTTCTGACCGTTTCCGTAAAATTATTTCTATTAACAGATCCGTAAGGAACTGATATCGTATGTAGACCTGCATTAGTAGAAACCTGAAAAGATATATCCGAATTCGAACTATCTATTATTATAGTTTTATTTTGACGTTCTACTGATAAAGAATGCAGAGCGATTTCTGTATTTTCTTTTATAATAATATCATCGTGAAAATCGCAGTCGAAGTTCCCTTTTAAATCTGTAGTGTGAAGTCTGATTAATGTATTTTTCATTATATATAATATAACTTATATTTTATTTTATTAAAAAAAATATAAACTTCATGAAGTTATTATTCTGTAGATGCGATCGCCCATACATTAGTAAAAATACCTGTTGCAGTCATCGAACTATTATTATAAAATCTCCAATATCTTAAAGGTTGGTCTAAATGAGTATTAGCGATCGCATTCGGAGCAGACCCTCCTCCTGCTAACGATATAAAAGTTATTCCGGTTAACCACGACCAATTAGAACCGTCGTCGGATTGTTGTAAGTATAAACCCATTAGCGGAGGCGGTGCGGTCATATCTATATTAATTCTTAACACTTTATATTTATAATAATCTGCTCCTAAATCGTAAGTCGTTCCTGCTGTATCTGCCGGTATTCCGGCGACGTTCGTAGTATGAACTGAACTTCTAACCCTCGAGGTATTAGTAGTTATAGTATTAAGAATATTATTAGTTGCGGTCATAATAGGATTAGTTAAAGTTCTTCCGTTTGAGTCTATAGTTAAATGACGATGCGGAGTTCCTCCGTTAATATCGTTAGAACCTACTATCTGAACCTGAAGTTTTCCTCCGTTTTCGCAGTTTAACCTAACCGCAGAAGCAGAATTAGTTATATCGGTAAATCCTTTTAATTCTGAATTAGTAGCGATAGTATTAAGGTGTCCGTTCGCTGTTCCTTGTAATGTTGCGGTGCTTCCGTCTGCTGTATTACTTGCGATAGTTGTTAAGTGTCCGAATGATCCATTATTAACCGATACTTCTCCGTTATCATCGACTTTAACCGGATTTATTTTATTAAAAGAACCCCCCATATGATTAACTCCTCCGAGCATCGTAAACTGCTTTTCAGTTGCTCCGGAAACAGTTTCCGCCGGTGCTACCGATGGAGTGAACGTTTTAGTCTGAAGAGTTTTTAATGCGTCTACCGATACGTTAGTAGAATTCTGAGAAGTAGAATGAGAACTCATTAAAGAATTTAATTTATTAAGTGCTTGAGTTTGTTCTGCATTTTGTCGAAAGTTTGCTGAATTAGACATTATATATATAATATATTATATATTTAATTTTTAAAAAAATATTAAAAAATTCATGAAGTATTATTTTTAAGTTGCTCGGTTAACTTGTAAAAAGATAGAATTATTATCTTTTAATCCTCCGGCGAGAGTGTGATCCGGATTTAATATTCTACAACCGAACCGCGATATCTGAATAGGATCTCCTTTATGAATATAAGTAAAAGAACCTTCGCCGTCTATCGATGAGGTGAAAGAATCCTGCTGATAAAATCGAGATACTATTCCCATAATGTTTCTTCGTGTTTCTGCTCCGTTCCTTTTATCTGTGAAGAAATTAGATCTAATTTCTATTAAATAATATCCGGAATCTAAAGTCGTATCTCCGTCTAAAGAATCTTTAGCATTTATTACCTCTAATAATGGAGTTATTACATTATAAGGAAATGCTTTTACTAAATCGAAAGTCGCTGTTTTATCATAAGGAATATCTATAGATTTAAGACTACCGGTAGCATTAACCGAATCTACTACGTCGAATTTAACTGTTCTAATACCATTTAACCCCCCTAAAGTTTGAGCAGGAAGCATCGTAAAAGTAGTATATAATTTAGAAGTGTCGAATTTCATTTGATCCTCCCATAAATAAGAAGGAGATAGATTAGTAATTAAAATCCCTCCGTTTTTATTTGCGATATATTTAACTCGTTTACCCCCTGCTCCTGCTATAACCCCTTTATCTATAGTTTTGCAGACCGAATTACCGTCGCCGTCTACGAGGGGGGCGTGAAATTGTGCTAACTGAAAAATTCCTTCTGCTCCTATATTTTCGTTAAATTGTAAATCGAACTGAGGAGTTCCGCAGACGTAATTATCGCAGTCCGTATTAAAATTCGCGATTGCTAATCCATCGTCTCGACACCAGTAGGGAACTACGTTAGGAGTTCCGGCAGGAATAGGAGTAAATCCAGCAGGTAGATTCGTATTATCTACTACTGCGTCCCCTATAACTTGTAAGGATCTCGAAGTAGTTAATAAAGCATTATCTACCATCGCGAACTCGTCTGCTATATATTGTTCGGTAGCGGTAGCAGTAAATCCTTTACTAATTGCTTTCGCTAATTCGTCCGGTGCATAATCTCGAGCGTCTATCTTAAAACTATAATCTATTAAACGAGGTTGGTATAAATCTCCGTCGGTATTTGCTACGTCTTCCGTTTTAGTAGATACGAAACTCATAAATTCGAACTCCATATAATTAGCACCGTTAGGGCGAAAAGTTTTTTCGCCTGTAGGAGACGGAGGTATTACTGAACTATCCGGAGCGATTGTTAACGCTCCGTTATCCATACCGTTTTTTATTGCTAAAAATGGAAATGATAACGCTCCTCCCATAATTGCGTTATTTTTATCTATAAATGCCTGATCGATAACTATATTCGTAGAAGGGTCGCCGTATCCTGTATATCCTATCTTAGCGAGATTCTTTTCGTCTATTTGGAACTGAAGTTTAACTTCTTTACCTGCCGGATTTAAATAATGAAAAAAGAAGGATAAAGTTTCCATAATATTTTTAGGTAATCCTCCGGTAGGGTCTAAATGAGAATTAGTCATTACTATATTAGAAACTTCTACAATCGTCCCCCCTCCTAATGATACTTTATCGCATAATACAAAGTTTCTTCCTGATTCGTATTTCTGATTAGCAGGTTCATAAGACCGATCGTCTAAATTTCCTTTACTTGTTCCCCAGTCGAAAAAATAATATGCGAATCTCATCGAGATAGTCGCCTTCGTTTTTGCGTCTGTTCCGGCAGGGGCGGAGTCGTCGTCAGGTTGGACTACTATTCGTCCGCTATTTTGTGCGACGGAGTCTATAAATGCTCCTTTTAATGAGATCTCGTCATTATTATAAATGGTAAGAACTTCGTCGAGTGTATTTTCCCAGTCCGCTACGTTGTTATTACTCGCGGTAGGGTCTGATTCTCTTAATTCTACGATAGTCTGATTATTCATTATATATAATATATATTATATAATTAATAATTAAAAATAACTAAATTAAAAATAAATTCATGCTGTTAAATTTTAGGCATATGATACGTTAAACTGACCATTAGATCCTATAGTTAACGCTTTTCTGCATTCTGCGTATGCGTGTATATCTAATCCATCGGCGGAAGGATCGGTAGCGGTTGCATTATTAAGACAGGTTCTCGAGAAGTCTAATGCTAACTGACCGATTTTATCATTAACAGAACAACCGAAAAAACCTGCTCCTCCGGTTAAACACCTCTGTTTATTATTTGCGTCTTTCGGAGGAACTGCTCCTGAAAGGTTCTGCTGTGTTGCACCGTCTACGTCTGCTCCTACTGATTCCTGAGAACCATAGGGAGGAAGATTAACTTTTCCGAATGTATCATAAAGAAGCATATCTTTAGTCGAACTTTTAGAAATCGGTTTAGGAAACATATTCGCCCCATTTTTTTTTATTTGTATTTCTTCCTTATGAGGAACTAATGAACCGAAATCTCCGAAACCCTGAACTACGTTAGTATCGACGTATTTAGATTTAGTAGAATATGATTTCATTAACACGAGTCGAGAAACGAATTTATCATCGAAAGCGTTTAACTGTTGGACGACGTTCTGCTCGTGTTGATCTCCTGCTCCGTTGACGACTGTCGCTTTAACGAGTGCCGGAATATTAATAACGTCGTGTTCGATCTTATTCCATACTGCACCGGTAAACCCTGAGGTTAAACTCTGTCTAAGTTTTTGAGATACGATTTCTTCTGCTATAAGCATAGGGGTAGCGATGGTCTGTGCTACGTTATCAACTGCGATAAGATTCGCTCCGGATTTCTCCCATTCTATTTCGAGAACTAAATTCTTAAAGACCGCTGTATCGATTATCGGCATACTCTCGAGAAGAGGTAGACATCGTCTTAAATCTAAATGTCCGAGTTTACTTTCGTCCCTTACTGTTCCGGTGTAATCTGCTGTTCCGTGATTTGGTGAAACATTATGTCCGGTAGGATTAACAACGTATCCGACTTGGTGTTTTAATAGTTCTCGGTTTACTGAAATATTTTCTCTATTACTTGCTACGAGATTTCGGAAGGCGAGATAACGGTTCGCGAATCTCATCGAATCGAGTTCGACTCCGTTAGAAGTTAATCGAATATGTCTGATCGCTCCGAGAACTCCGGCGATAGCGTTATAACTATGAGCGACACTTCCGAAAGAACCTAAATTCGCTAAACGAAGATTAGGGTAATATGCGGTATCGTCATTAAATCGGAATGTGCATTTCTGATTAGTAATATCAGAGGCAGGGTCTAAGGTTTGACTTTTTAAATCTGTAGAATAAAAAAACGGCATTATATAATTATATCTATATATTTTTTTTCTGTGTTTTTTTTATTGTATTTATGCTCTTCTCTTTTTTTGTTTTAAAAAAATATACTCTTAATTTATATAGTATGTTTAAAAACTTAATGAAAAGAATTAAAAAAATATCCTGTGATATTAAATGTTGTTTTAAATCTTCCTGTAAAGTTGAGGGAAGAGATACAAACGGAGACGGCATTCCGGACGAAATAGTTATAAGTAAAAATTAATCGACCTTTGCATAGTCTATCTGCTGATCTGAACTGTGAAGCATGGATTCCGCTAACTTTTTCTGTTTTTTCATCGCGTCGAGATCTATATTCTCAGAAATATATATATGTCTTAATAAGTTAAGAGTAATATCTTTTTTAGTTGGTGCGAAGACCTTTTTAATATATTTAGATAATCCATTTTCTACCATTATTTCATTTTTGGAATTTAATAAGAACTTATCTGTCTTATTATATTTTAACCATAAGTTAACTATAGAATTTAATTTAGTATTTACCGGTATAGTTTTCGATCCCATACTCTTTTTATTTTTAAAATCATTAAATATAAATGATTTCTTATTTCTACCTTTTACTAATAAGAAATTACTTTTTTTATTATCGTCTTTATCGGATTTTATTATTTTCATATTACCATAATCTAACCTTATAGGAGGTTGGAGGGTATATAATGCACTAACTAAATATTTCTGTAATAGATCCATTTCTTTTCGATTAAGAGATTCTTTATTTAATATTCCTTTTTCTTCTAATTCTTTTTTATAAAAATTTCTAACTTTTGCTAATTGTTTTAATGATACCCAGTTTTTCGCCTGTTTATCTGTTTTCTCGTGTGAACTGATTTCTTCATTATATTTATTATTTAATGATTGTAATTTTTCCTTATAATCTTTAAGAACTGAGTCGAACTCTTCTTTTTTATATGCCTGAAGAACTACTAATATAGCAGTTAAATATCCTCGCTGAGTTGATAATGCTTTCTGTTCTATAATCTTAAAAACTTCTTTTTTATTTTTTAGATAATTTAAATTCTTAATTTCATTATCATTATTTAACTTCTTAAGACTAATTAGATACGCTCTGAGTGAGGAATCCTTAATAGATTCGCGATGTGATTTTATTAATTCTTTAATGTCCATTCTATATAATATATGTTAGATTTTATTTTTAGAAATATCTAAACTTATTATATATGAAACAAAACAATATAAAAAATAATATGAGAATCGAGGAGGACATTATTAAACTCTGCATTTTATATTTCGAATTACGTAATACTTTTAATTTAGAATTTCAGAAATATTCTCATTTTAAAAATATGATCCGGTATATTACTAATATATCAGAACCTCCGGAGATTAGGCGAATATTTCAGAAGTTAGTAGATAGAAAATTCTTTATTAAGAGGAAAAGAGGGAAAGAAACCTCTTATCATTTTAACCCATATAATAAACCTATACCTAAAAGGGATCTTACAGTTAGATTCGATTAATGAAACGTCATGAAATTTATAAAAAATATTAAAAAATTTAATTTCAGAAAATCGTAGCAAGAACCGGAGATTCTAAATAATTATTTCTTTTTTTTTACTTTTTAAGAATTATTATTTCTTTTTTGTTGTTGTTGCTACGAAGTTTTAAATATAAAAATATTCTACATTTAATAATAGTAATTTTATAAAAATAATTGCTTTAAGTATAATATATATAATTAATAAAAAATTGATTTAAAAAAAAAATAATATTATATTATTATATACAAATGAATTCTGAAAAGTCTAAAATGATTTCTCCTAAATTTTCCTGCGGTATCTGCGAAAAAAAGATATTTAATCAGGGCGGAACGTGTGTTTCCTGTATGAATAAATCTGCTAATATTAAAGAAGATCCTCCGGTAAAACAACCGAAAAAGGAAAAAAAAATAAAAATGATTAAGAAAAAAAATGCTGAAATTAAAGTAGATATTCCAGAAAAAAAATCTAATAATAATTATATTAGTATGAATGAAAAACATAATTTAGAATTTACAGAAAAGGTTAACGTCAATCGTGCAAAAAAAGTTTTAAGTCTATCTAATGAAGAAATAATTAATCAGATATACGATGAAAACGAAAGAAATCAGGACGGAAAAAAATATACTCAGAAAGAAAGAGAAACATATATTAAAAATGTTAAAGATTATTGTAAATTAGCAGTAGTTAATAAAGGAGTAATTCCTCAGGGTTATAAATATTCGAAATGTTTAAAAGATCAGAAACAGGGTCGTATATATGTTAATAAATTCGGTATTCAGAGTTTACAGAAGAAATTAAGAGGATATCTTTCCGGCGAGTTTTATAATGATATCGATATGATTAACTGTTTTCCGGTGCTTCTATCGTGGTTTATGACTACTTATTATCCTTCAGTTAATATTCTCAGTTTAAAAAAATATGTAGAAAAAAGAGATAAATTTTTAAAGAAATTTAAAACCGATAAATTAGAGGTTCTCTGTTGGATTCATCGAGATTTCGCTTATCAGGGAGATAATAAATTAATAACCTGTTTAGACGATGATTTTAAAAGAATTCAGTCTACATTATGGGAAGATAAAGAAAATGAAATAGTTAATCTCGTAGATAGATCGACGATTACTTCTACAAATAAAAGAGGTTCTTTAATTAATAGAGTATTAGGCATTATCGAAAATAATATTTTGCAGGGTGTTATTAATAAATTAGAAGAATAACGTCGGAGTTCCTTATTATGACGGTGCATTCATAGAAAAAAGAATCCCTACGGAACAACTAATCCCTAAATTAAACGAATTAACTTCCGAATATGGTATTAAATGGAGTCATAAAGAACATTCTACATTAGATATCTCAGACGATATCGAATTAGAAGAACCGGAAGAAGAATCGAAAGTTTTAGAAGAGAAATTATATGGATATGAATTTATCGATTATAAAACATTAAAAAAGAAATTCGAGAAAAATCATGCTGTTATTACTGCTCCTTTTATTATTGTTCGAGAATATGAAGACTTCTATTCTTATAAAGATAAATCGAAACTCGCTCTTAAACACGAGTTATATAGTGCTTCGAATATTAAAGAAGTTTATAATAATCTTTATTTCGATGAAAAGACGATGGAGAAACAGGGATCAGGAAAAAACGCGATATTTATCGAGGTAATGGTTAAAACTAAATTTATCGATAAATGGTTAGAAGATTCTACGAGAAGAACATTAAAGAAAATAGATTTTATTCCTCATAATCCTAATAATGCAGAGTTCTGTCCTAAAAATATTTATAATTTATTCGATGGTTATTCTTCAGAATTACCGGTAGAAAATAAAGAATATGAATTCGACATCGAAAAAGAAGTTCAGAGATTTATTAATCATTTAGATTTATTAGTAGGTAATGACGAACATTCTAAAAATTATCTTATTAATTTTATCGCAGATATGATTCAGAATCCGCAGAATTTACCGGCGGTCGCCTTAGTGTTTAAAAGTAAACAGGGATTAGGTAAGGATCTATTAGTTAATTATCTCGAAAAAATTATCGGAGAAAAATATATTTATAGAACCTCTAACGTCGAGGAAGTATACGGAACATTTAATCCGGCAGTAAAAGGAAAACTATTAGTTCAGATTAACGAGTTAGACGGTAAAGACGGATTCGCGAAAAAAGAAAGATTAAAAGATTCTATTACGGCAGAAAGTCTTAATATTAATGAAAAGAATATTAAACAGTTTAGAATTATGAATGCTATTAGGTGGATTATTTTCAGTAATAATATGACTCCTATAGATATACCGGCAGACGATAGAAGGTTCGTCGTATTTCAGGGGGCGGATCTTCTTCCGGAAGCAGAACGAGAATCTTATTATAATCCTCTATTCGATAATCTTAATAATAGGGAAGTTATTAATAAACTATTCGAATATTTTATGAATGTAGATTTATCAGATTTTAATCTTCGAAGACAAAGACCTTTAACTTCTGCTTATAAAAATATTAGGGAATCGTGCATTCCTCCGATATATAAATTTAGTTGGGATTTATTTAATGATTTATTCGAATTCGGAAATACCGGTATTAGAACTCATAAAAAATTAAAAAAGAGTTTAATTAGATCTACCGAATTTCATAATCTTTATACTAAATGGTATAATAAAATATTAAAGTCTGATACTGTATTAAATTTTAAGCAACTTAAACCGATGTTAAATAATATTAAAATCTTAAAAAAAGAGGTTAGTATCTCCGGAGTAAAAGATTATTATTATATTTTCGATAAAGAAGAAGTTAATAAAATATTAAAAGAAGAGCATAAATGCGGAGCGGACGACGAGGATATATTAGAATTAGACGACGATTTCGAAGACGACTGTTTAATCGATGACGATTCCGATAATGACTTAGATTCAGGTTTATAAACGTTCTAATAATTTATATATCATTTTAATTAATTTTTCATTTTCCTTTTTAATTTCATGAAGTTTCTTTAATAACTTTAATTCTCTGCTTTTTGGACAATTCATTTTTTTTTATAAAAATTTATTATATATTATATATTATATATAATGAATTTAACTAATATCCGTAAACTCGTATCTAAACTTAATAAGGAAGATAAAATAGCGAAGGTATGGTCAAAAAAGAAACCGGAATTAATAGAAGATTTAAAAAAGGTTCAGTATGAATTAGACGAAGAAAAACAACAATTAACGCCGACTGTGCAAATGAAACGAAAAAGAGTTATTAAGTTAACAGATTCTAAAACCGATAATAAAAAAATGTCTTTAAAAAAAGAAAAGAAAAAAGAAAAAAAAATAAAAATTATTAAGAAAAAAGAAAAAGTTTTAGAAGAAGACGAATATAACGAAATAAGTATTAAAGGAAATATATTCTTTTATAAACAAGTAGGCAAAAATAGAAAGGATCTCGAGATATTTAATGAATTAGGAAACGTTCCTTCTGCCGGAATGCAGGATAAGGTTAAACAATATCTTTTTAATAAAACTTTTAAAAAGAAAGTAGATGCGGAATATAAAAAAGAATTAAAACAATCAGCAGAAAAAAATAAGCAAAAAGATAAAGAACGATTAGAAAAACAAAAACAGGAAAGAGCGAAGAAAAGTTATAAAGATTCTATACCGCTTCAGTCTGAATATGTAAAACAACTTAACGCCGGTTCTATAAAGAATATGAACAAAAAAAAGAAATAGAATCATGAAGTTTCATTTTTTTTTAAATTTTTTAACTCTTCCTTTTTTCTTTTTTTCTTTTTGTGCTGATTTAATTTCAGATTTAGTTAATTCGTTAAAAGTTGTAGGAGTATTTTTATTAATTCTTTTCGTAGGTCTAAATATATCAGATTTCTTCTGATATGTTTTACTTCCTGACTGTGTTCGCCAGTCTTCTTCATACCATCGAGTTAAACCTCCTTTAGGTTTTTCTCCTTTATATTTTCCGCCTTTTTCTTTATAAGTTTTTACTAATAGACCGCTACGATATGCGGAATTCTTAGGATATTTTTTAAATATCTCTTTTTTAACCTTATCATATAGTTTTTTATTAGAAGGGATCATTATTATAATATATAAACATTTTTTAAAAATTAATATATAATATATTTTATATAGTATGGAACAAAGTCAAGAATTATATAATCAGATTCAGAGTCAGGTCGCGTCTGAACGAGGACTGCCTCCTAAAGTGTTAGAGGATACAGTTAACGAAAAGGCGGAATATGAAAAAGAAGTTTTACAGGGAGCAGGAGGTCTTTTATCCGGAGGAGCAGTCGAAAAGGGATTTCGTGCATTATCTAAATCTCCGAAAGGGATTAAAGCATTAAAAAAATTAGGTATGTCTGACGAAGACGTAGAAGGTGTTATTAATGCTATTAAATCTCGAGATACCGGAGCGTTAACTGATTTTCTCGCACGTAAAGGGACAGGATTCGTCGAATCAACAGCGAAAAAATTAGGTATTAAAGGAGGTAAAGTAGCGAAGACAAC
>JGI24006J15134_10000667_pt1 | contig 20911 bp, 31 predicted proteins | sample LinPmetageLP53_FD_15134 | JGI IMG/M metagenome (IMG submission 15134)
GTTGCTATTGATAGCCCGGAAACCTTCTAACTTGCCCGTCATTGTCGAGGCGTAGACTTCGCGTTGCATTTGATAACCCTCCAAGGTCATTAACTACGCGAAGAGTAACACAAGCAACATACCCAGACAATAACTATTTTTGCCCTAATTATCGTGTCGATTTGGACGAATACAACCATAGGTAGGTATATACCCGGTCCTAGAGGCCATTCCCGCCCAGTTGTTCAACCAAAGGTTGTATCCAGAGCCCGACCCCGACAACCCGACCCCGACTGAAAAACCCGACCCCGACCCCGACACATCCCACCAGGGGGGCAAAAGTGTAGACCCGACCACCCCGACAACCGCAGTAACCCGCCATTCCCGACCCGACTAGGTCAGCAAGGGTGTCCATTGTTTCACGTGAAACATGTTTGGGGGGAGAAAGGGAGAAAGAGTGGGAATCCGCTATTCCCGACCTATGGACACAACTCGACTCTCTCTATCTCTCCTATGGGTGTTTAGTTGTATTTAGGGTTACCAGGGCGGGATTTACCACACGGGGGATTGCTTAGGGTAGCCGCCGCTTTTTGGCGCTTCGGGTCTTAAAGATGTCTTCAGGATGTCAGGCGCTCCCCATCCATTAACATTCGTCAACATGGGGTTTTATTAGGCGCTGGGTTCTGCCGGTACAGTATCAATCAAGTTAACTCAGCAGATGTCCCATAGTATACCAATTCAGGCCAAATTGTTAAGGCTTTAGTCCTACTTGTTAAGCCGCCACACTTTTATCTCCCTAGCGTGGTTACTGGTCCGCCTCGACTTAATCCGCCTCCCGGTAAACTCCCACTCCTTACCTCGGAAGAGACTTCCAGTGGCTGGCCCCAAGCTAAACGGTAATCCCAGTCGCTTTAGCTCCCGTCCAACGTCATCAGCAGATACACACCGGTCAGGGGTCTTCAAGGCAATCCGCCTCGCTATTTCCCGTGCCTCCTCAAGAGGAGTTGCCGCTTTGGCCTCGGCGCGACCCATACCCTCGTACTTGAGCCTTAAACTTTCCTCATAATCAAATAAGTCAGTCATGCTTACTTTCCTTTCTTCCTTGATTTTTCCAAATGCCGGTTATCGCTTGCCCTAATTGCCGTCAAATTGGCTGTCTCTCGGGCAAGACCGTACTCCAAGATCTCGATCCTTCGGTCTGCATCCTCCTGCCTCAGTTTACCAGATTTCACTAGCTCTGGGTAAAGTCTGCGACGGGCCTCTAAGTCTCGCTCGTACTCTTGGACAATCTCGCTAAGAGTAACTGGATATGGGTTTCTCAATATTTTGACTCGCTCCGATAGCTTGCTTTTCAGCGAATTTGGCTCGCTCTGATCCTCTGCTTTTCCGATCATCTGGCTCGCTCCTTTGCACTGCTTTTCTACCTTGTTGGCTCGCTCTCAAACGCTGCTTTTCTACTTATGTGGCTCGCTCCGTCCTTTTGCTTTTCAGATAGCCTGACTCGCTCTCGCAACATGCTTCTCTCTTTACGTGGCTCGCTCACAGGGCTTGCTGATCCTCTTATTAGGCTCGCTCCGCCTTGGGTGCTTTTCCCTCTACGTGGCTCGATCTTTGAAACTGCTCTTCATTGGGTGTGGCTCGCTCCGGGCGCGTGCTTGTCTGTTCACTCGGCTCGCTCTCTTTTTGTGCTCTTCAAACAAAGTGGCTCAATCGGTATCAATGCTTTTCGCTCATCCTGAATTAAATAAAAGCCGATGTGGATCTGTTAACCCCGTATTTGCAGGGCGCACACAGTCTGTTGTGTATGCCCTCAGACTCAAACAAACCAGAACAGTGAAGGCAGGTTCTGGTGGTCATCACCGGTTTTGGGTGCAAGGGCCCCAATGGCCTTCTCTTTCTTGCCTTCTTCCGAGCCTTCCACTCATGAGTTTCTTCTTTAGTAAGGGGTCTAAGGTTCAATGATCCGCAAGAATGAACGCTGCTAAATTCTCTCATCAGTATTTGGGCGTCCCTGAATGTTTCTGAGTTAACGTCTTTCATGCGTTCGTTAACCGCTCTTTTGGCATGCAAAGCGGTCGTATGGTCCCGATTAAAGTGTTCAGCAATTGAAGCAATTGAGGCTTTCGTTAGCTTCGATGACATCCAAATTGCCAATTGACGCGGCCACGCTATCTCGCGAGACCTTTGATCCCCCAGCATCACAGGCATCGAAATGTCATAATGAAGACACACCGCCCGTTGAATTTTCTTCAGAGTGGCAAGTTCACTCATCAGTTTCATCCATGGTGTAGGGGCCATCGTCCCCATCGTCGATAATCTTCTGATCCAAACCACCTTGAACCGGCACCTCCTTACGGTGGCCCCCGGAATCAGGATAAGCCGACCAACAGACTCGATCTTTAGCTAAATACTTAATTCTGCCCTCTTCCCCGCACTCACATTGCGCGATAATTTCGTCGGAATTCTCATCGTAGCCAATGCGATTTTTGAAATAACAGGTGTGATTACGTTTCAACTGCGGTCCTCCACCCAGTAACCTTACTCAAAACCAGACCATCCCCATCGCAGACATCGCAGTCGATAGGGACTGAACGTGTAGGCGACTTTTGTAGCCACAACTTGCCAGTGCCATCGCACTCAGAGCACTCTGACGTTGCGTGCATAGACCTGTCGCTATCCATCGTGCCTCCCCCTCATGTGCCGTAGCATCCCGCCAAGCCTGACCTTCCACGGGCTTCCCTGCGGAAGCATCTCGATTTGGGCCTCAGCCTTCTGGAAATCTTCGTCAGACCATTTTATCGGGGCTGCTATCTTTGCCACTTCGGGCACTGGCTCCCTGTGGATAAATCGCTTCTCGAAAGCCTTCCATTCGCCAACCGTGGGAAACCACTTTCTTCCCGGCTCAACTAAAATTCTCTCGGCAACCTTGTTGAACTCATCGACCGTCAGGTTCTCCGTGAACCCTAAAAAATCCTCAAAGAAAATCTTGGTCTCAGGGTCACTCATTTGGCGCATTTGCAGATGAATCCGCAATCTGGCAAGGGTCTGCTTTTTCGCGTCCCGATCAGACATCTTTAAGTACCTTCAGGGCGTTAAGCGTGGCACTGGTCGGACACGGCTTCTTCTCGTCGTTTACGCGCTTAATCCAATTCCGAAAAGCAGCAAAATGGTCTCGCTTCGCCCCGTTTTTACTCGACATAGACCAGTTGCAATAAGCGTCAAACTCTGGGTGCGGGCTGAAGCCCGGATATTCCTTGGCTACCCAGTCAACCCACTCCCTTGGCATAACCGACCACTCAGTCATCCTAGTGGCGCGGGATGATCCTTTGCCCTTAACCTTAATTTCGTTAGAGGCAGACAGCGGCTTGACCTTGAGATCAGGAGAGGACGACAGCCGGGATGCTGCCAAGACAAAACTGTCAGCGCCCTCTCTGTTCGGCCCAAACCAAATTACAGCGCTGCCCTCTAGGACGACGTACCCCTCCAGACATCCCGAGCCAACATCTTGATGAAACGCCGATTGGTCTCCAACGGATTGGGGTTCTCTACGGTCACCCATACTTTATTTCCTTTCTTATGCGCCCTCATCTTTTGAATGAGGCCCTCCAAATAAGTCCGGTCGCGCCTTAAAGACTTAACCTGACTGCGGGATACACTAGCACTAATGCTACCGGTGGGGGTAGCTTTTTTGCGAGACTTCTCGCCTTTATCGCTTGGCATTCGATGCACTCATGTACAGGTAATCACATTGCTGGCCGTTCCTGCGGATAGCGAGGCTAGCTAATCCATCCTTGTACTCAGCCCACTTTTCTTCAGCGACCCGCGAGGCAACCTTTGCTTTTACAGTCGGAACAGAATTAACCGTTTCTTGGCGGTCTTCCATTAAGTTCCCACACCAATATGTCTTCCACATTTTAGTCTCCATAAAAAAGGTGAACTCCAATTTGCGACATGAACGTATAGTCAGACGCCCACTTCGGCATGACGTAAGAGGCGTGGTAATGCGTTGCCTTATCGGTGTTCGCCACACGCACCCCGTCAAGAACCAACTCGGCAACGTAAATAGCTTCGTACCAAGCGCCCTCGTCGCTTACTTGCTCAGGCAGACCATCACACCAATACGAAAAGGCGCACCTATTCTTTATAGGCAATCCATTTAGATAATGACCGTAATGGACGACTCCGCAGACGGTGTTTGGAAATTCAGATCTCTCAACCCGCTCAAGGACAACACCAGCAACAGCAAGCTGTCCAAGAAAAGTTTCTGACCTTGCCTCAAAGTACACAGCCTCAGCGAGGCAACTCACTTGAGCCGAGAGATCTTCAGAATTTGCGGGGGATAAGGGAGAGAGCAGAGTGGAAAGAAAGGATATAAAAAACCACCCTGCTCTCGGTCCAACCTTGGAGGGTATATGGACACCTGCCTTATATACACGAGATTGCATTAGGTCAACGACCCAGCATTGGTGACTTGCGTTTCTATTTCAAGTTCGTTGAACTCGTCTTGAACGATTGCAAGAAGGTCTTTGTACTCAAGCTCCAGCATCTTCGGATCGCTATGCAGCAAACCGGGCAAGATCCGCAGGAACCTATCAACGGCTTCATTAGATTTATCGCCCCATAAATGCGAAGGAATGGAAATCGGGTAACCCATTACGATATCTCCGGGCCAGGGGCTTCGATGATGTGTGCATGCTTCAGAATTGCAACGGGGTAGGGATCTGCCGGTGCTTTGCCGTATTCCCATTCATACCAACGATAATGAAGGTGACTAAGCAAAATCTTAGCCGCATACCGTCGAGCACGGGCGTGAAGATGGGCTGGGGGCAATTTGCCAATTGAGTAGTGAGAGTAAGCTACAGTCGTTTTCCCAACAGCCTTGGCCTTATCCAAAGCGACATCCTTAAACTCCATACTTTCGTTGGCTGCTTCAAGGCGGTCTCTTTCCTTCCTGAATATCTTACCGTAAAAAGATTTTTCGCTACCTTGAGTCTTCACGAAAGATTCGCCAGCCTTAAACGCAACGAGCGTTTTTAGCTTCGCGTTCCAAGGCCGCTTCTTACCCTTCTCCCATTTCTTCTCGGGGTTCATCCCGGCGAACGACCAGAAGTGTCCGTAGGTTGGAGCTTTTCTGATGTCGAGATGCGAAAGAAGCCCCGCAGCAATAACCGGCCCGATACCGTGTTGAGCTAATAGCCAACGTCCAACAGGATGATTATCGGCATAAACTTGAAGGCCAACCTTGGCGTTTTTTTCAAGCTGCTCGTAATTGTCACGAGTCAAAGAGAGAACGTGAACAGGCTCTCCATCTTTCGTCATTGACCGGATTTGAGCGCTAGTCGCAATCCGGTTGTCTTGAACGGTATAATACTGGTCAACAAGAAACCGTGCCTCTTGCTCACCAAGCGACTGAAACGCAATGCGCTGATCTTTAGTAAGTCGCTTAACGCTTTCAATCGTAAAGTCCTTCTCGACGGCAAGATCGTCAACCGCGCTAGACTGGGTTTCCATTTTTCCTCCTTTGTTGGTCTATACACGAGCCTAAGCGCACTACTAGGGCACGGTCAACTTGTTTTTGGGTGGCAGGGCAAAAAAAACGCTTGACCCCAGCCTCCGTTTCTTGACCACAAGACAACTCATGTGTAAGTATCTGCTATTATGACTGCGAGATCACAACGAGGTTTCAGCATGCAAACCACTAAAGATTTGCTGAGGGTGATCGAGCCCTTACAGCTTCAGGTTGATATTCTTCAGGCCAACATTGTTGCGATCAAAAATGACTTGATCCGCCAGACTGAAGAAAAGCCCAATAAAACAAATTACTTTGACGAGTCTGAAAGTTATTTCAGTTCAAGCTCCTTCAATCCCGGTCTTACTAGGTGAGCGAAGAAGATCAGCTAAACGAACGACAAAGAAAGTTCGTGCAAGAATTAGTGTACGGAAACTGTTCGCAAACAGAAGCCGCTCGCAGGGCCGGTTTTGCTCAACCAGCACAAGCCGCAAGCCGACTGTTAAAAGAGCCCAAGATTATTTCTTCTCGGCTAGAGATGCAGGATGACGTTGCCGCCCAGTACGGCATCTCTGCTGAAAGAAGCATGAGAGACCTTCTCAACATTCGCAACGGGGCTATTGAAAACGGTCAGTACGCTGCGGCGGTTCAAGCGGAGAAATTAAGGGCGCACATGGGCGGTCTTTTGAACTCTAAGAGAGAAGATCCAGTGAAGATGCTTACTAAGGAGCAACTCGCTAAACGGATTCAAGAAATAGAGAATATTGCTAACGCAAAAACCGTCGCGCTTGAAGAGACAGGCGACGGAGTCTTTACGCCCAAGAACCTGAACTAATTAGCGTCAGTGTCCTCTAAGAAGTAAACCATAGTGCTTTCGTCGTATTTTTCACACTGCACACATTGTAATTTTCCGTTACCAGTCACCAAGAAAGCCATGCACCCACATTCTTCACACGAACGAATGATGTCTTCCGGCGTGTACTGAGAACCTGTTTCTTTTTCGATTTGCTCAAGGGCGTTTTTAATCATCGGTGCACTCTTTTTCACTGTACTTCTCGCTAATAAAACGCGCCTCCCATCTTGGGCTCATCAGGGAGTTATACGCCTTCACTTTCCAATTGTCGTAATAACCCTTAGACATCAGGGCATCGCTTGCAGCATTGAGTAACGACAGGCGCTGTACAAATATCATCGCATAGTAGTCAAGCCCAGGCTGCTCATCATAAGTCTTATACAGAAATTCAAAATTCTCTGAATCAGGCTGGTCTTCCGGATGGAAGGACATTAGGTAAATGTCTGATGGGGCCAGAACTTTATTCGCCTCCATACAGGCTACGTCAGTGTCTTCAGCCGACCCCAATTCCTGCCAGTTAGGAATGGCAATGATGTGAACGTCCTTGTCGTCCTCAAGGATGCTTTTTATTCCATCGTCAAATATTTCCGGACAACCGATTAACCCACCCTCGCACCCTTCCGGCAAGTTAAAGACTTCTATGGAAACCTTCTTTTGCTTCCAAGCAGACTTTGCATAAGGACACGGCGGAAAGCCGTTTAGAAACTCTGAGGGCTCCTCAAGAACATCTCTGCTCCACGAGCGAATGTCTTTTTTAATCTTGGTGCTGATGCTCACCGGATGTTCATCTCTGCTCGACGAGTAACTTCCCTTGTTCGGTTGTCCTCGAACTTCATTCGCATGTACTCAGCGCGAACGCGATAAATGTTGGCTTTCGTTCGAGCCTGAACCATATTCTCTATAAGCTCAGTGTACCGGGGGTCTCTCCGGGCTTTATGCTCAGCCTTGTTTACTGGAATATCAGGCCACTCTGACATGATTTGAGAGAAGACAATCTTTTTGTTTTCCTCCAGCAACCGGGCCGCGCCGTCGAGTTCTATCCAGTCTTCACTCGCTAGACGCCACTGCTCCGGCAAGTCGCTTTGCCTCTCGGATAACGTACCAGCCGGACTCATAGTCGCCGTCAGTCTCTCGGATAAGCTGGGCGAGCTTGAGGGGGTCAATCCCTTGACGTTTCCACCATTCTCGTTCGTTGCTTTTGTGTTGTGCATCAGGACCATCCGTGTGGTGATAAGGGCACAAAGGAACTACGCGGTCGTCGCTTGGTTTCATTCCCATTGCGTAATGCCCAATTCGAACATGAGCAGCCTGAGCCTCTGCGCCACAGATGACACAACCAAGGCTGGCTACATACTTCCTGTAACGCCTTGATCTAAAACGGGATTTCGTCATCAAGGTCTGGAGTAATTTCCTGAGTTTTCTTTTCAGGAGGAGAAAAAGATTCGCCGCTTTTCTTGTCAACCAATTGAAGGTCTCCGTTATAAGCAGGAATAACGACTTCAGTTGTGTACTTTTCAACGCCCGACTTATCAGTCCACTTGCGCGTTTGTAGCTTTCCTTCAACATAAACCTTTGACCCCTTTTTAACGTAGTTCTCAACAAAAGAATTGATTCCTTTGCTGAAACTAACAATTCGGTGCCATTCTGTCTTTTCTTTTCGCTCTCCGGTCGCTTTATCTTTCCATGTCTCAGAAGTAGCAACCGAGAGACTAACAACAGACCCACCGTTTTGCGTCTGCCTAACCTCGGGGTCTTTCCCGAGATTACCCATAATAATTACTTTATTCACACCAGACATTCTAACTTTCCTTTTTTGTAAGCGTGTCTTTCATTTGGTCTTTTGTTTTAACGAGAGCGTCATGCTGCCCTTTGTCAAAATCCATTACTTTCTTCAAGTTAACGGATGAGTTTACCCAAACATCCTTTAACTCTTCGAGAGACCCGCAGGACTTCAAGTTTTTCTCCACATCACCAACAATGGTCTCAACGAGAACTGCAAGGGTCTTTGTGTCTACCTTTACTCGCCCTCCAAGCATCCCCTTCAAGCGTGGCAATTCATCTTTAGCGATAACGTAAGACCTGCCCCTCGCCTCAAGTCTTACCCATGGACTGTCTAGGGAATAAAGATAACGACCAACCCCCCAAACAACGGCGGCTCTCTTAAAGGCATCTGACAACGCCCCCTTCGGGCCCTCAACGTCGGTGTCTCCGGCCCCGTTAGATTTCACCACCCAGTCTTCACCGCATTTTATAGAGATTTCGCAGACGGTCTTTTCTCCAGCATGGCTGTATCTACATTGCCAATTCTCTGGGCTGCAAACGCTATCAAGGCGCTCCATAACAGTGCGGGCGTCAATATACGCTAACGCAATACCTTTGGTTTTGTCTTTGGTGGTTGCCCCAACTCTCCAGTCGATTTCGTCGGGGTCAAAAGGCGCACTCAAATCAGGCAAATTCATTCTCAGTACCTTCCTGATACTGCTTGCAAAATGCGCTTGCATTGCAGTATCGCTCACATCGCTTAAACTTTTCGCCAACTCGAACGTCTATTTTACCCTTACCAACTTTCGTGTAAAGGTATTCCTTGGCCTCTTCTTCCGTGTCGAGTACACGAGTGGCTCTTTTGGCTCCCGGCTTCATCACAGCGTAACGGTCTGGCGTTGCCCACCGGTCTTCATCACTGCAAAGAACTGTCCCCTTATCAAGGGCCAACTCAAGTGTTGCCAATCGATCCTTTATATATTCTTTTGCTTTGCTTTCGGACCAAAGGTCAATGTCGTACACGCCCCACATATGCTCAGGGTAGTCGCCCCCATCAAGCGAGCGGCGCTCGTTCCAATCCCTAAAGTAAGAAAAGATCTTCAGGCCCTTAACTTCATAGCCGTTATCGCGGGCGAGTTGAGCGTAAAGATTTAACTGAGGCTCCCAACCGTCATTACCAAACACTGCGCTCCACACGGAAGTTGTCTTCCAGTCGGTAATCACGCCAGACTTCGATAGGTGATCCATCGTTCCAGTAAGGTTCCAGCCAAAATAATCCGCAGCCAGACTAAGCTCCTTAGCTTCCATATCCGGGTCGCCGTCAGAGTTATTTTCAATCACCGTGTGGAATGCTGTTCCCAACATGGCATGCATCATTTCCGATACATCAACTTCCATGTTGTCCCAGTTTTGCCTTTCAAGGGCAGTCATGCGCGGAGGCTTTATGAGAGATGTCACCCTGACCCGCTTTTCGACTAAAGGTCGGTGGTTGCTCGACAGCGCCTTGACGAACGGGTAAGGCAAATTGTGCTTGTTATGTACTTCCATATTCTTTCCTCTCTTCTTCCTAAATACTGCACCATGGGTGGTTCCTGAGTTCTAGGCATAGGGAGACTCCCCCGGCATATAGCCAGGAAGTCCCCACACCATGCACCATCGGAGCCATCCGTCGTACAAGGCCCTGACATACCGTAACGCTGTCAGGTCAACCGCCGCTTGTTCAGGAGCTACGCCCTGCTCTGCTGCCGCCTCGGTCTCTCGGGCTGCGGCTGGGGTGTAGCAGAATCCCACAGTACCCCTCCAAAATCTCCCGGCGCTGTCGTTATCCGACCACCAGAAGACACACTAATAAACGCTATTAGTTGGGCTTGTCAAACCCGCTCGAAAAACGGCATAATGAACCCGCCCACCACCTCTCCCTTCCTCCCAGGTTGAAGAGGTAACTTACCTCCGGGGTTTTTTATAAATTCCGGGGGTATTTTTTCCACACTTGCCTTGCGTTGACACCCGGTACAAGTGATGTACGATTAGTAGCGTACTATTTAACTATGACCACTTCGATGCCGTAGAGGGCCTCTACTAACTTCTTTTTGAGCCGAAAATCCCTAGTAACAAAACCTTTTACGTCCTCGACAACCCGCCCCCCATCTTGGGTGTAGGCAAAGTCAGCCTTGTAGGAGCAAATCTTTTTGCCGTTAACAACGCAAGGGAAGGGGATTTGAAGCTCAAGGTCCGATATGTGGCCCGCTTGAAGGAGCATTTTTAACTCAAGATACCGACGCGACTCTCGTTTGCTGTCGAAAGTGATCCCATCAACGTCTGTTTTCTTGGCGTTGTACTTATTTTTTCGGAGAGACATATGCCCAATCAAAATCGCCGCACCTCATGGAAGACCCTTAGCATAGAGGACGAAAGTTACTCAAACTTGGTTTACTTAGCCAAACTTGAAAACCGAAAACTTTCTGGGCAGATAAAACAACTTATCGATCAAGAGTATGTCCGCTTAGGCATTTCAAGGGATACGCCAAAGCCGGGAATAAACTCTTTATCCTAAAGAGTAACTGTTTCCGTCAAAGATAAGAAATTCTTTGCGGTTTACATTGGTAAAACTGACATGGACCCAGCCAGAATGCGGGTCTTCAGTGCTGTAGCACTCTAAGATCAATTGATCGTAGGGAAGGCTTTTCTTTATCCAGAGAGCAACCTCTCTGTTGTTAAAACCCGGAACCTCTAGGTCAGCAGCTTGGCCCAAAGAATGCTGGCTTGTTATAGAGCCTCCAATGGCCTTATTTAGCTCTGGGCAGCGATACCCGGACGATGGGCTAAAAGGTTGGTTGAAATGCTCTCTGATGGGCTCTAGGACGTTTACACAGAGGGCGCTCAAAGAGTCTTTAGCCGCATCATAAGGCGTATTGTCTATGTTGAGCCTAGACGCAACCTGACTGCGGACCATCTCTCTAAGAGAAAAGTGGGGGCTCAGTTGCATCAGGAAAAAATGCTAAAGACGTAAAGCGCCGCGTTGCTAAGGACTAAAGCAACCCCAAACCAAACAGCTTTGTAGATGCTATCAACCTTCACCTGAACGTGGTGAATGTCATTGGTTTTGATGGTGTTAAGGCGCTCCTCAAAAACAGTAGACATAGTGCCTACCTTTTCGTTGATAAGCCTTATGTCACCCTGTATTTCAGCGACCAACACGCGAAGCTCTTCACTGCTCATCTTACACCCTTACAGCACTCACGCCTCTATACGGTTGGGTCAAGTCAATTTGCTGTTGTTGCCGGAGAGAAGCTAACCCAGCAGACTGTTGTGCGCCAGTCGGTATTGATGAGATGCCCGCAGCCGGTTGAGGCGGGGCAACAGGCGCTTGAGGGCGCTGCACCGGCTGAGGAACGGGCTGAGGGGAAGCGGGCTGTTGCGGAGAAACAATCCTAGCGGGTGCGGGGGGAACCTTACGAACAGTAGGAGTTTTGCTGGCAACCGGTTGCTGATCGATCTTCAGGAGTTTGTCTAATTTTCCTTGTTGAGCCTGAATCTCTTCTCGTGTCATCGGAATGCTTCCGTCTTCACCACCGTCAACAATTGTCCGCGTAAGGTTTGTCCACGCTTGAAGAAATGCTTTTTCCGGAATGCCGCCCTTCTCATCTTGCCTAAGCAAACGAAGGCTTTCTTTCTTCGGGCGAGACAAGAGTTTCACAAAAGCAGGATTAGAAAAGAACTTAGACAGGACGCCAAGCCCTGCGATGGTGCTTACAGTCGTAAGCGGGTCAATCAAGAGGCCAGCACCCAAGGCAAGGCCAAGGTTGGCACCAGCGATTGTCCCCTTGCCGGATGTAGCGCGGCCAGCTTGGAACTCAGCAAATCTAGCCAAGTTTTCCAGGCTTTTTATCGCCTCGTTTCCAGTGACCCCACCTCTGTCGAAAACATACTCTAAAGTCTCGCGGGTCATAGTCGGGCTTTTTTGGCCCGTTCCAATCATGTTCTTCAATTGGCGGAAGTTTAAGATCGCGTCAACGGGGTTGATAGTCGATATGTCGCTCACATCATCGCCATTCCCGGCAATGTTGCTGAAGAACTTCTTCACACCAGCATCTTTTAGCGATTGCTCGATAGCGCCAAACTCTTCTTCACCCACCTGACCCTTCAGGCGCTCCAAGGTGGCGCGGACAGTCTGTAACGGAACCTTGCCCCCAACCATCAAGCTAGCGGCCTTCTCAAGGTCGAGCGAGTTAGGGTCAAGAAGAGATCTCTCAAAAGTAGTCCCGGTTACTTTCTTTAGCTCTTCTTTAAGGCTACGCAATGACCTCTTCAGGTCGTTCGGGTTCATGCCCCTGTTTACTACGTCGTCCATTAACGAACTAAAGCTGGGCGGAAGATCCTTACCAAACTCTTTGTACGTTGCGCGAATTTGATCCGCTATATCAAGAAACTCGCTAGAGCTATTGTCACCCATGATGGTACGCATAGCCTTGCGGTTTTTGTCGGCAAGTTGAGCAAACCTAACTAAATTTACAGATCCAACGCCATCGACAACGTCAACAGAGTCAGTATAAAGACGCCGCATCATTACGTTGCCTAAAAGATTGCGGGCTTTTTCCTCGCTGGTCTTGCCACCAAATCTAATAGTCTCAGGGGCAACGGTCGCATCGTCAGTCAACCGAGATAAACCTTCCGCAACATCTTGGGTGCGACCCCTTACGGTCAATCGGCCTTGAAGCGCCTCAAGAACTTTTGCGGTTTCCTCTCTTGAGCGAAGTGGAGCCGATAAGAATTTAGCTAACTTATCAAAGTCATTGGGGTTTTTCAGAGCAATATCAGCCAAGTGATCTATGTCCGTTGCAAGAATATTCCCGTCTACGGTTCTCGCTTGTTTCAGACGTTGCCTTATTGCAGAGAGACCAGCGTCTTCGAAGATCTCTCTTTGAGCGCCGAATACCCCGTTCATCTGGCGCAACGCCCTCATGGTCGAGCGAATGTCAGACAATTTATTTCGCAGGATTTTTACATTTCGTGTTTTTGCGGGCCCCTCAACAACAGCTTCTCTTCCAAGGGCGGTCGCAGCTAGGTTGACCAACTCCTCAGACGGGGTCATGGACGTAAGGTTGTCATCAAGCTGATTGATAACGCGGCCAAAATCATCCATAGATTTAGCGAAGTCTTCTGTGAGGCTTCTGTACAGCACGGGTGCCCTGCCTACGGGAGCAGCTTCCAAGCGTCTGGACGCTAAATTGTTCTCACTGTTCATTACGCTGTTTAAGCGAAAGCGAGCCTGTCCGTAATCGTCAAGGCTTATGTAGTTTTGATTTTGTCTGGCTGCGTCATACAGGTCTCTGCCGAAGGCGTTTATGTATGCTTCTTTTACAGATGACTTGTCGGGAAAGGTCTGATCCCCTAAGTCGTCAATAATCCTGAGTGTGCTAGAAACGTCTACGACCAGAGGCTCGTAAACCTCGCCAACTCCGTCATCAGCTTGAGAAACTCGGAACTTAATCGGAGAGACAAATTCGCCGTCGTCGAGCGGTATTCTCTTGCCCTCCATTAACGCTCGATACGCAGGGCTGTTAAGGAAATCAACTTCCTTGTTGAAGACATTTTTAATAACCGAATAGCCAGACATAAGGTCCAGCATCGACTGGTTGTCGAGCGCAGCGATAGATTTGGTCACAGCTTCAAGCTCTTCGCGGTTTCCACCAGCAATTGCCCTAGCAGCCCTTTCGCCAAGCGCCTCAACGGACTCGCCATAAACCCCAGCGATATCCTTGGCAACGGTTTCGGCAGCGCCTTGAGCAAGCTCGTTTGATCTCTCAAGAATCCCAAACACAGTCTTCTGGGCTTCTTCAATCGGGATTCCGTCAGTACGACTAATTGTCTGAACTAAAGTTTCTAGGCTTTCCCTAATAACAGGGCCGCGCTTGTTTCCAAGGACTTGCTCCGTTAAGGCTTGGATGCGGGCAAGAAGTGGCTTACCTGAGACAGTCGCAAGATCCGGAACGTATGTAACATCGTTTTCTTTAGCCCACTTCAGAAGCTGACGGTGTTCAGCCCGCTGAGCATTTGTCGTGCTTCCCTTGATAAAACGACCTATGGCAGAGCTAAGAAGTCGTCCACCAAACTCCCCCGTACCGGCAATAGCTGCCTCTGTCAAAGCATCTTTAGCAACCTCTGATGCTGACTGACGTTGCAATCCTTTTGAATGCTCGATGCCTTCATCAATAGCCTTGCCAACGCCACCCGCTACAGCCGTCAATGCCAAAGCAGGAAGCAACCCCAAACCTCCAGTAAGAATACCAACGCCAGCCGCAGCGCCTAAAGCAATCCCGCCCTCTCCTGCAAAATCAACAAGGTCGTATCGGCTAAAGCCCTTATCTTCTATCGAAAGAAGTGTATCTCCGGACTGACCCACGACCTCCCTTCCTTCTGGGGTTAGGGCGTATGTTCCGTTAAATCTTTTAATATAATTACCAGGGCCAACTGCTTCGTCGAGAAAAAGTTGTTTTTCTTCGTCAGTCTCAACATTTGCAAAACCGTACCGAAAGCCAGCATCCTTGACGCCAGTGGTGTCGACGTTTTGCTCTGCGTCTAACTGTTTTTCGACGACACCAACGTCCTTCAGGTAACTAGCGATAAATTTCTTCTCAACCTCGCTAGGGGCTTCTCCGTTTATGTCAAACTCATATACGGCACCAGTCCCATACTCGTCGTTTATGACGCTAAGTTTAGTCATCACTTAGCCGGTGCAATAGAAGAAGCGGTAACAAGTGCGCTTGCAGGGGCAGATGCACTATTCTTTTTTGGACGAGAGGTATAATAACTCTCTCCAAGGTCAGCCATTGCGTTTTGAGCCGTGACGCTGGGAGCGTAAAGTCTTTGTCCGGGCTGAACAATGCTCTCGTAGTTAGATGCTTCCGTATATGCTTCAAGGACTCTGTTCGCATCGTTTAGTGCGGCCTCGTTGTACTTACCTAAAATGCCTTCAAGCATATTAACAGACTGGGTCATCTCAGCCTCGGTTGTCAAAATACCAGCTTTACTAAAATCAGAAAAACCGCCAAGAAGAGTAATAACGCGAACCCGGTCAGCGTCAGAAATTGTTCTGCCAGACTCGCCAAGAAGGATCGGGGCAAGCTGAGCGGCAAGGGCGTTCTGAATAGCTCTGAACCTTACCCTTGAAGTATAAGCGTCGGGGCTTTCACCGGTTATCTTTTCGACCTTTTTACTTCTACCGCGAACATTGCCCATGTGCGCTTCTAGCTTCTTTTTAACATCATCGTCAGAAATCTCGCTTCCTAGTTTGAGCAACTCCCTCACGCCATCTGCGCCCATCTCATTATATGCATTATCAACATTGACCGCGCCTTTCGCATATCCAGTGAGAGTGTTCAAAGCAACATTGCCTTCTTCAAGTGCTTTGTTATAAAAATCTTCACTAGTAGCGTCTTTGCCAAGGTTGAAAAGAGCTTGAAGTTTTCCAAAACCAGCCGCTCCTACGTTGAAAGCACCTGTACTAGGTCTAATTAAACCCCTCAGTTCTCCAACAAGGCCCATGGTCTCGGCTGTATCTTTAATTTGCGTATTTAAGCTACCAGCAGTGCCAGCAACATCGTCCGGAATGACGACCTCCATTGTCTGGCCCTGCCTATTACGCCCGGAAAGACGCCGACCTTTCACTGGTTTTGTTGAGGTGGAAAACGTCATGTCAACACTTTTTGGTTCGTTAAGTTTAGCAATTTGCTTGCTTAAATCGAGTCCAAGTTTTGCCCCCGCCTTAGTTCTAGCACCGAAAGCAGTCATTGCGTTTCCAAGAAATTCTGTTGGGACAATTGGTATCCCCGCAGCAAAAGCCTCGTCCTGTTGTCTTTGGTTCATTCTGTAAAAACTTGCTGTGGCAACGCCATTTTTGTCAAAACCACCATCCCAAACAGCAGTCCATTTTTTATTTCTGGCATAGGCTTCTGCCACGTTCTTCTCACCTAGAACAGTTGACACTAACGAAGAGTCAATAGCCCGTTCTTTAGCGTCAAGAGCAAGTTTTGCTTTCAAAGCGCCTTCGCCCGCAGAGCCAGCAGAGCGAGCGAGCGCATTAAAGACGCTTTCGCCGGGGGCCCTCTGAGCGCCCATCAAGGAAAGGCTAAACGCAATTCCGGGGGCAGCTTTTTCCATGTCACTTAGGTTGAGGTTAAAAGTATTTTTTAACTCGTTAAGCCTTTCTGTCTCGTCAACCTGAGCCTCTGGACTACCCATAATATTAGCAATCGTGGTCCCATCTTTGCCTTGAACTTCCGAGGCTCCCCGTGAAAGATCGCCTGATTTGGCCGCAGCAGCAGTTTCTTCTGCACTCGACGGAGCGCCAGTTGCTTGACGAAGAGCCTCTTCTTCCGGGGAACTTACGGATGCAGCGGCTTGGGAAGCCTTAGCGGTTTCAGCAGCTTGCTCAGCCTGAGCAGCCTTGGCTTTCTCAACGGGCGTTGTTGGTGGCCTAAGAACTCCACCACTAAGAGCGTCGGCAGCGCGTTGCGCTTGAGTGAGCCGTTGCGGAGCAATACCCTCTTGTTCCTGACGAGAGGCTTCAGCAGAAAGTTGCGAAAGTTGCGCTTGACGTAAAATATCTGCTTCAAGCGAACCCGCACCCCCAAATTCGTCTACAGGTTCCGCAATGGGATTTGCCCGATTAAGCTCTCCACCAATTTTTGCCCGTAAGTCCGCAGCAACTTTTTGCGCTCTTTTACGCGAAGCAGTCGCTGCCTCCGTCTCGCCGGAAGGTAAAGTAGCCGCAAATTTATCTTGGCGTTTAAGCTCATCAGAAAACTGACCTAAGTTAACAAAACTATCACCTAGTCCCTTGCTATAGCTTTCCGCATTTAGATCTTGGGTCCGTTGTCCCGGAAATGGCGTTCCTTGGCGTTGAAAACTTCGGATAGGCTTTGTGGCACCCCTAACAGCGTCGTAGGTGCTTTTCTCCATTGGAGCAATTAACGACGGCAAGTCTGCAAGTATTGACCGGAGTCCTGCGTTTCGTGCAGCAGCCCGTTCTTGCTGTCTTTGCCTTTCAATGTCAGACCCCCGAAAAAATCTACCAAGCCGCGAAGACTGCCCTGTGCTTCCCCCGGTCTGCAACATCAAGGTCGGGATGCCTTTTCTGCGGTGAGCTTTCATTGTGGTGAACCGGCTGTTATGCCCACGGCGGGGCCTAATGCCCCCGGTTGTTTAGTGAACGGGTTGTAAATCTGAAGACCCAAGGTTCCAAGGCCAGCCAATTGCGCCAAGCCAAATGGTTGCGCTTGAGGTGAAGTTGTCCTGCTCACGCTTGTCCCTCCCGCTTGAGGAACTCCAGTCAGAACATCCCTCACAAATCCAATCCGAGAGAATGGATCTTGCAACTGGGCAACACGCTGCGCCCTCTGGGCATCCTGCTGGGCCTGTAGCTGGCTCTGCTGTTGACCGCCAAGGCTAGAGAGAAGCTGAATGTCAGTCATGTCTGCATCTCTTTGAATGCCGCCAAGACGAAGAACGTCCCCGCCGATATCTCTAATGGCGCTTCCAAGCTGCGGATATCGCATGGCAACGTCCCCAAGAAGAGACTGAAGGCCCTGTTGGCGAGCAAACTGCTGACCAAACTCTTGTTGAGATTGACCCATTGCCTGTTGGTAACCCTGATACCGCAGGTTAGATAGCTGATCGTTCATCAGGTCGTCGTAACGGCGCTCAACACGCTCACGCGCCCTATCTGCGCCAGATCCTCCAAAAGCACCCGCTTGACCCGCAAGCTGAGAGGAAACATCCCCTAGAGCCTCTTGCCGTTGCCGACCGATGTTTGTCTCAATTTGCTGAGCGACTTGTTGCTCAAAGGGATTGAAAAACGCCTGAGCAGACGCCGGGTCATACTGGTACTGCTCCGGAGACAATAGCCCCTGAATCCCAGATTGACTTGCTCCAAGGCCGCTCAAGGCTTTTTGAATAGCCTCTTGCTGTTGGGGGACAAAGTCAGCCGCCTGTTGAATGTAGGGGTTGAACCCGCCCACAGCTTCTTGGCCGCGTTGCATTGCTTGCAGTTGAAGTGGCGAGAACCCTGCGACAGGGATGTCCGGAACAGGAATTGGGGTTTTAGCCGCCTCGCGGGCTTCCTTCAAAAGAAGGCGTGTTTCTTCCTCAACAAAAGGAGCAAGGCTTGAGCCGGTTATAGCAATAGACATTACGCTCTCCGCTCAAGTTGGTTCATCATGGCGTACATTCGGTCGGTGCCGAGATCGACACTGCCGCCTCCTGCACCCTTAACGGCGTCCGCCGTGAAAACAAATTCGTTATTGGAAAGCATAGCCGGTACAAGATCGTCCGTTTCCCCACCCAAACCAGATATCTGCCCAGAACGGCGAGGAAAGCCCTGCCGAGCAATCATTTGATCTCGCAAGTCAGACAGTCCGCCGCCTCTTGCGGCGCTGACGGCTCCCGGCATAGGCGGGGGCTCAGCTTGGCGCGGGGCCATGGGTAATGAAGTGCGGCTGGGAGAGTTCAATATCTTGTCGATCTCAGCCTCCAACAAACTTTTTCTTTCCCTTAGCTCAGGAATGTTGGCCCCTTCACGAGCCATTTGACCTACGACGCCTGATATTTGTTGGTTTATCTGGTTAATCCGACCGGCTTGTTGAGCAACTGTCATTGCGGGGGTTGCTGCCGGAGACTTGTTTAAAGCGGCAGCGGCCACCGCAGGGCTACCTCCTTCTGCCATAGGAACTCCGGGGCGAAGGCCCTCCAATTGCACGGGGGGCTCTGCTGGAAGTCTGAAGCTAAGGCGTAGCCTTTTGATGTCGTCAGCCGTCGCCTCACTACCTAGCGTTTCTCGCGCTAACAAATAGTCTGAATATGTTTTCTCATTCTCAAACTCCTGCTTTTCAGCGCCAGAGCCGGAGAACAATGAAAATGCTGCCAGACCAAGCCCTGCTGCTGGAAGAGGGTACTTTTTCGCTAAACCAACGGCGCTACTAAGTAGGTTGCCAGAAAGACCTTTAGCCGCTGCCCCAGGAACTTGGGATGACGCAAATTGGGCGGTTCCCGCATTATACCCCAATGGTAATGCTCCCGAAGCTCCCGATGCGGCTCCACCTGGGATAAGCCCGCCTATACCGGGAATGGCGCTAGCATAGCTCTGCATACCGGCTTGCAATAGCTCTGCATACCGGCTTGCAAGTTAGGGAAAGCCACTCCGGCTCCGTAGCCCGCAACGCCTCCAAGCGCCGCCGCAGTTAACGCCTGTTTGGGGGTGCCACCTCCAACCAAAGAACCAAGACCAGACCCAATAGCCGCACCCGCAGGGCCTCCAATCATAAAGCCGATAGTGCCGCCAACAGGGGCTGCTATCTTCTTAACTAAACGCTTAATCTTCTTGAAAAAGAACTCAGGCTGGCCCGTAATTGGGTTAATGCTGTTTAGGTTGCTGCCGACTACATATCTGCTTGGCTCGTCAATACCCATAGCCTTCATCTGGGCAAACAGGGCACCCTTGAGAACAGGATTGGCGTCCAAGACATCCCCCGGAACCACAGTCTCGCCTTGTGCGGCGTGGATCATGTAGGTGTCTTCGTATCTACCAAGAGCCGCTAGGTTATCGGCTAAACTTTGAATTGGAGTCATGATTAGGTAACCTCAAGTGCGGCCATAGTAACATGGAAAACATTTGCAGCAGAAGGAGTAACTTTTAAAGCGTCTGCCTCCTCAAGCACAATAATCGACTGCCCGTCCGCTGTACTCGCAGTGCTCTGGCCCAGCATCTCCTGAGATATGCCCGCCCCAATACTTACGTTATTTAAGAAATTATAGGTTGCTGAGGCGCTACTATCTGTTACCTGCATGGTAATAGTTGCAGCAGTTCCTGTGGTCACGTTAGTGACGCGCACGGACTTAACCACCGCGCTGGTCACGGATGGAGCCGTGTAGACCGTAGCGGAGCCCGTAGCGGTAAGGTTAGCAAAGCTATTTCTGTAAGTATTTGCCATCAAGCCTTACCATTTTTTACAAGACCAGTATCGGGGCGTCAGGATGTCTTTTGCCGTGTCGCATTTGTGCCTCGCCCTGAAAGACTTGCGTCTAGCAGGAATGCTCTTTTTTATCGTCATATTAGGGTCGCCAAACCTAACAAGTTTCTCTTTTCCAGCTTTATTCCGCGCTGCAACAGCAAACTTTTTTGACTTCCCAGGAGTTCTTTTTGGCTTGTTATAGCCAGAAAATCGTTCGCCCCTAAAAGTTATCACTCTCCTACCCCATAAACCAAGACTGAGCTTCAGACTGGTTCCTTATTTCCTGGGGCGTCTTAATACTTCCAAGGATCAACTCCAAAGAATTTATTAAGGACGAAAATGTATTAACGTCATAAAATTCTGGTGCGGACGGAAGGCGAGCCTTAGTTAAGACTTGATCTACCCTGCTCATCTTTGACCATCCTGCTGAATGTCCAGCCTGTTAGTCCCCAACCGCCAAGCCACGTTAACCGTGTTTGACTCGACCCTNAAAGCAACTTGTCGCGCTCTGCCACGAATGTTTTGCTGACCGCTGGTCGCCCCAATACTTGCAGTTGCCTTCGTTGANAGGGTGTCGCCGGGAGCATTTCTTCCCTTGATGGTATAGGTTGCAGTCGGCCCGCTAGCNGTACCTATAAAGGTAATGTCAGGGATAAGCCTTTTAAAGAAAACAAACTGTTGACCGTCAGTCGTATCGATGTCGCTGCTTTCAACGTGAGCCGCGATTGCAGCGCCGTCATTCGAATAACCAAACTCGTGATAATAAAGACGGTGATCTGTCCCCGCCGCTATCGGATAAGA
>JGI24006J15134_10000670_pt1 | contig 20876 bp, 30 predicted proteins | sample LinPmetageLP53_FD_15134 | JGI IMG/M metagenome (IMG submission 15134)
CGTACCAATATGGGGCATCAGTGGGGGGAAACCTCTGACAGTGACCGTGTGGAGTGTGTGTGGTGTTTGTGTTCTCCCCTCAGTAATGATGCGAAGGCTACTTGTGACCGGTTTTTGGAGGCACAGCATTATGAGCAGGTAAACCATATCCCGAAGGAGGGGTTAGATGACTGATTTTCGCATGCCGGACTCGTGGTATGACCCGCCTGATGACCCGTGCGAGGAGTGCGATGGCGAGGGGTGCCGCATGTGTGTTGCTGAGTTGGCATACGAGTGGGCAATGTCAACGGATCCGCGAGTATGAAAGGAGAATGGGATGAGTGAGCCTATGAGACGGCCTCGTGTCGGTGAAATGATTGTGTACACGATGTTTAGTAATACGACACGCACGTGTCGTGTCACTGCTGTGCATGATAATGTGAAGAATGGGTTTCCGGGGTTTGATGGTATGACTCCGGGTGGTATGTTGTGTTGGGGTTATGATGATCAGGTTTCTGATTATCTTATGATAAAGGAGGTGGAAGTGGAATGAAAATTGATGTGCAACCTGACGTGAATTGGTTCAAGTTGTCCACTGATCGGAAGGTGGCGTTCTTTGCGCGACCTAAGGGGAGTGTGTCAACTAATGGGTCACCGGATCCGAATTCGTTCGGACTCCCCATGGGCAGGGAGTGGTCGTGTAAGGATGCGACTGATTGGTGTGAGGGGGTTTGTTACGCTGATTTGCCGTGGCCGAGTGTGCAAGCATTGTTGCATCATAATTGGGACATGTATCAGCAGAATAAGCATAGTGTGCATCGTTTGGTGGGGATGCTGCGTCCGTTGGTTGAGGAGTCTCGCAGGTGGGCGCGTAAACGTGGCGAGCCGCATGTGTTTCGCTGGTTTTGGTCTGGTGACATTCCGGGCCGTAACTTTGCGACTGCGATGCGTACTGTCGCGTTGTTGTATCCGGATTCGACGTTTTGGGTGTATACGAGAAACTTTGATGCGGTGCCGTCGTTGGGTCCTGTAGATAATCTTGCCGTGTATTTGTCGGTGGATCGTGACAACGTGTATGCGGCTATTCCTGTGAAGGCTGCTGAGCCGTGGGTGAAGTTGGCGTTTTGTGGTGATACGTGGGATGAAACTGCTGGTCTTGCTGCCCTGTTTGAGGGTGAGCGTAAAGGTCCTCGTTGCCCGGAGTTGACGGGAAAAATCCCGTTGCTTGTGTGGGGTGACGGTGGTACAGGCCGGGGGGCGTGTGTCGAATGCGGCATGTGTCTCACCGGGATCAACAATGTGAGGTTCGCCTCAGGGGAGTAATGGTATGGCTACAACATTGAATCCGTTCAGTAAGACCCGGAACGTGGAGGATCCTTACGCCACGTATCGGGGTCATTATGGTTGGGAGTGGCGTGTGCTTAAAACGTATCAGCGTCCCGATAAGGAGGAAGGTAATCAGTATGCGCGCTGGTTTTGTGCAGTGAAGTCGCCTTTCACGTTTGATAGTTTCGAGATGGGTGACACATATATTAGTGATGTGCTTGCGCAGAGTTTGCTGGTTGATGCCAGTGAGGAATGGGTGGAGCATTACGTGGATAAGGTGTCCGTGTAACATTATCCTAGGATAAAGGAGATAAGTAATATGAGTAGGCATGAGGTGACGATAGGTGATGCTAGTGTCACATTTGAGCAGGTTGAAGTTGAGTTAGATTACAACGATATCCTGTTGAATATTGAAGACACCATTAGTGAGCGGATAACAGATCAGATTAATGATGAGGCGTGGGATGCCGTGTCGATTCAGGTAGACGACTGTGTTGGTGAGCACTTGGAGGATTTGGAGGAAGCAGTGTGGCAGGCGATCTCCCGGTTAGACAGTGCGGAAACTGACGACAATGTGTGGGCTGCGGCTGCGAGAGAATACTTGTTGAGTGTCACACCACAGGCGTCAAGGTCACGGGATATGCGTGCCATTGTGCGGGAAGAACTGGCTGCCGTCTTGTTGGCGTTTGCTAAGGCAGTGAACGCACAGTTGGGTGCTGAGATCACGGTGGCACCCGGTGACTGAACTAATCAAAACGCAATGCAGGAAATGTCCGAGAATCATGCGGACGGAGGTTGACGGGATACAATTGGAGAAGTACATGCAACGCATCGGGCTTCTCCAAGACATGTTCCCTGACCACAGCGCCAACCAGCGGGAAGCAATTTTGGGTTACCGTGGCGGCTACTACCTGTGTCCAGAGTGTTGGGACAAGACGTTTGCGGATGAGGAAGAGTAGTGGGTTTGACACCTGCCGGTATGGAAACCGCTTTGACACGCAAGCAACTGTTGGCTTTGCGTGCTGCCGAAGAGGCACGGCTGCGTGAGAAGTGGGCTGAACGAGAGGACAGGCTGAGTGCTGATATTACGTAACGGATCGGAACCACTGATGTGGAGTGTCAAGAGTGGTGTCCCCGGTGGCAGAAACTATCTTGGCGTGGTGTTAGCCAAGTGGGCTAGAGGGGGTCACCCATTCGTGGTGTGGACCATGCATTCCGACGACGGGCGCCTTTGGGACTGCGAAAGAGGCTCGTATTGTGATACAATCAGAGATGCAACACAGGTCTTTGCCAATAGGGCAGAGGCTCCTGCCGCACGCAATTTGGCGTGGTTGGAGCAGTTAGAAGAAGAGACAACCAACACGAAAGAGGTTACTGTCAATGAGTAACATTTTGGAGACACTACCGGGAAGAAGCAGAAGCAGTTCTTACAACTGGGATCTGTGGCTTGATGGTCGTGTACACGAACTGGTATCCGGTGAAGATTTCACTGTCGCTACGGGAAGCATGCGTGCAATGGCATTCACCCGTGCGAAGAAGATTGGGGTACCCATGCATACTCGTGCCACCGACAATGGTCTGGCAATTCAGGCTATCCGTGTTCAGGAACGGATCGAGTGGTAGTCGTACGCGACGAAGATAACAATGAACACACCCTGTACCCTATTGTCGAAGTGCGTTGGGGAACGTACAACGAATGGAATGACCAAGTGTCACAACAAATAGAGTGGTCAGAGATGCTACGATCAGAGGTTATAGCATTGAACGCTGCCCGAATGCGTAGACAGGTGATACTAGGGGACATACAGGAAATGGAATCTGAACTGTCGTAACATAAAAGATCGTGGGGGTCGGGATTTCCCCTCCTTTAGTCCCGGCCCCCACACCCCATTTGAGGAGTAAAATGCCGGAAGAACCAGAAGATAAAGAAATAAAAGTCGTTGGAGAATACCTCCAGTTCCTGCAAGAGGGCATCCAATACAGCCTTGATTTGCATTCAAGTTTGCTGCAAATCGTGGGAGATTTTGCCCACGATCAGGGCCACGCATGGGACCGTTTAATGGATTCTTTAGGGAGTCTCGCCGCCGCTGAGGACGGCGACGACAGCCCCCATTTGACTGTTGTTCCCGACGAGGAAGGCTAACCAATCGTGTACCCCAATTTGTCATATGTGTACACCATATGGCATATGACCAGCCCGAAGGGCTGGTATATGCATATGCATATGGGGGGGGATCCGCGTTTCGGATCAGCGGGTCTGCTAAGGTGACCGCCATGACCACCACCACCGATGACCGGATCGTTCTCCGCCAATCATGGCTGGGATCTCTAGCGATGTGCCCTGAGCGGGCACGACAGGACATGCTGGGCATCTCCGAGTCGTCAGAGTCCACCAGTACCGGTATCGGTACCGCAGTCCACTACGGGATCGAACAGTGCCTGACGGAAGTTGTTGAACGGCAGGCACCACTGTCGGTGGAAGAAACAGTGGAAGCATCCATGGAAGAATGGGCACGGAAGATTCCGGAGATTGTTCGATGGAATCATTCGGAAAAGAATGCGGAAGAAATCGTGATCGCAAACACGGTGGCTTGGTGGAACGAGGTTCGTCCCGGTGTGCGACCCAAAGCGGTGGAGTGGAGATTTGAACTCCCACTCGTTGTCGATCAGAAACCAGAAATCTGGTTGCAAGGCACCGTCGATTGTGTACAAGAAGACGGGCTGCCGATCATTGACTGGAAGAACCCGGGGCGGAAACCCTCCAGTGAATGGGAGAAGAAACGCTGGTCGGTTCAGGCCGCAGCGTACACTTGGGCTGCCGTCAAGGACGGCATGTCAACTGAACCCCCCGGGTTTGAATTCGTGTACCTTGTGAAAGGTGATGTTCACAGGACACTTGTAGAGTATGGACCGGCGGAGTGGGCGAGTCTGGTTGCACTGGCCCGCTCTGCTGGTACCTTAATATCCGCTGACCTGCCGGTATGGCCGTTGAATATGACGGGCTGGCACTGCTCCCCGAAATGGTGTGGGGCGTGGTCAACTTGCAGAGGCAGGTTTGCGGGACCGGATCCATGGAACCAAATATAAGGAGATAAATATGACAGCGAACAGCAATGAGATTAGGGTTACAGTGACACGCCGCAGTGTGATGCAGGTCGCACCTTACGAATCGGAAGAAGCATCATCGTCGGTGGAGTTCTCCATGGATGGCAACGCTTCGGCGGAAGAGGTCATGGGTGAGCAGTCTGCATGGAGCGACAGGCTCGCTACAGGCAACTACGAGTCACTAGGGATCGGTTACGAGATCACGGAGGTGGCGGTTCGACGGTTGCAGAAAAGCGTTTCCGCAAGCGACACGAGTACTGCCGTGGCTGCCGCCCCTGCACGACCAGCCGTCACGTCCAGTGGTAATCCGCAGGATGATCTGTGGCGAGACGTGATGGACAACGGTGACAAGTGGTTCACCAACTGGCCGGAACAGTTGGATGGGAACGAAAACCCGAAGCGTCCCGCATACCGCAGATCCACTGACGGTAAGGGGCTGTGGCTGACACGCAAGGATGGTTCCGCTAACTTCCCGACGTTCTTCACCTGTCCCAAGACAGGTAAAGCCGGTGATGCCCTCACCGAGATCGGTAAGCAGATAAGTCAGAAGGCGGCATCCCGCTAGAATTATCCTAGGATAATTCGATGGCAACCTTGCTTTCCGAGGGGGAAGTAGCCCTCCGTCTGGCGCATGCTGTAGCGCAGTCAGACGGGGGTGAAACCTCCCCGGCAGTAACCGATTCCCCTAAGGGACCCAAACGGTTTCCACTCACATCAACAGTAGTTGACAGTCTCGTCGGGTTCATTCGTAACCCGACGGAACGCTGGTACTTGGGTTTCCCAGAATTTGATCTCGCTACCCGTGGCGTAGGCCGTGGTGAAGTGTTGATGGTTCTGGGCAGATCCCACACCGGCAAGTCACAAATCTTGTTGAACAGTATTGTCTGGAACCTTGTCAACCATCACGACACCCACGCAGTTATCTTCTCACTGGATGAGCCACGCGAACTGGTGTTGATGAAAATGTTTTGCCTACTGAAGGGCCGCTCCTCTGAGGATGTTGAAGATTCCATTAAGGCAGGCGACAAGGACACCTTGTCCGATTTGGAACGGGCTGCAACACAGGAACTGTCCCGTGTAGCGATAGTTGATGAAGCAATACATCTTGACGAGATGGCCCGCGTGCTTGATGAGGCACGGGCATGGTGGGGTGCTGACCCCAACTTTTGCATGATCGACTATCTTGAACTGCTACCCGGTGGAGATTCGGATGCTGCCGGTGTCACCGGTAAAGCGCAGGCAGTGAAACGGTGGGCGAAAGATCAACGTGTCCCACTAGGGTTGGTTCACCAGTCAGGTAGAGGCAGTTCACCACCGGGGCAGGCCGCAGGCTTGTACGGTGGACGGTACGGTGGTGAACAGGAAGCGATCTTTGTACTTGAAGTGTACAGAAAGAAAGACCGTGGCGACCTGTCCCATTGGGAAACACAATACCATGAGAACAGTGTCAACATGAATCTGTGTAAGAATAAGCGCACAGCGAAACTGTTGGATCAAACCTATTACATGGATCCAGTGTGCGGGCACGTTCACCCGTACCATGAAGAGTTGATACCGGATACGACACGGACCTGAACATCATGGATAGAACCCCCTCACCAGAGACAGTAACTGGTTTCGCTTCCCTCTTTCAGGGAGGAAGCATGGCGCAATCCTTAACGGATGGGGGGTTCTTCCCCATGGAAACCCCCGACGGGACCTTTTACCCCGCCACCGGAGACGCCTACCAGAACGCCATAGAGGGCCACCTGAAGCGCGAGGGGGAAAGTATCGGGGTGTACCCCCTGATGGCCGTACACGACCCTGAAGGGGCCTTACAGGGCTTCACAGTGTGGTGGGGGTGCGTGGACTGGGATGAAGGCCGAGAGGAATCTCTCGTCCACGCCCGCAACACGCATGAAGTACTGGCACAGATAGGTATCCCCGCATGGGTGGAACGGTCCCGTTCCAAAGGCTTCCACCTGTGGGTGTTCTTCACTGAACCATTACCGGCACGCATTGTGCGAGACGGACTGATCGGTGTATGCAACGTGGTGGATGCCCCAACGAAAGAAGTCAACCCGAAACAGACATCGCTTGTTGGCAAAAAGATAGGCAACGGGATGCGGCTCCCGTACCCGGCGCTGCGTGAACCCGGTCAACACGAAATGCTAGACCCGAAAGCCCTCTACTCGCAGATCCCACTCGCTGACTCATTCGTTGCTTCAGCGTTAGAGACACGAGTCACCGCTCACCAGTGGGAAGCAGCGCACGCATTATATAAAAAGAATGAACCCGAACCGGTACGGCGCGCCTCCTACAGTTACACAGGTAGCAGGCTGACAGGTTTGGCGGCAGCGATCCGCCGCAACGGTCCAAGAGTCACAGCAGACAAGCCACACGGTGACCGTTCTGGGACACTATTTAGTTTGGCATGCAACATGATTCGTCAAGGATACGGAGACGGTGACATATCGAAAGAACTACGCGATGCCGACGCCGACTGGGGCGGCAAGTACGCGAAGCGACCCGACGGTGGCAACCTGCTAGACATCCTGTTAACCGCAGCACACAAGGAGGCATGGACCAGTAATGAAAAGTTTCTCAATTAGGATCCCGCGCCGACCGAAAGTTAAAGCCAGACCACGGCACACCAAAAGCGGGAAAGTATTTACCCCCAAAGGAACCTTGGATGAAGAAAGGGAAGTGGCGGCTGCATGGCAGCAAGCCAAAGGCACCCTCTTCAAAGGACCAGTGGAAGTACACTTGGCGTACACCCCGACAGAAACGGTACTGACCGTTCAAGAATCGCCACACAATGCGCGAACACTCAGAGGGGACTTAGACAACTACGTGAAACTCACGTTGGATGCTTTGAATGGTGTAGCGTGGGATGACGACGGGCAAGTCGTCCGCATTTACGCTGTGAAAGTAGACTCCCTTGATCCTGATTGAATTAGAAGCATGGGAATACGAATGGGCATCTCACGTCGGTGCCCGACGATTCATAGAAAACTGGGGGAAACGTGACGCCCCCCACTACGACAAGAAACGAATGGAAGACGACCGCACCGCACAAGTCGCGGCATGCGTCGGTGAACTAGCAGTAGCGAAAGCCATCAACCAGTACTGGTCCGGGCATGTCTGGCACAAAAGCGTTCACAAAGATTACAAACACATCCCCGATGTGGGAACCAACATTGAAGTCAGGCGTGTACGAACAAGCACCAGCGCTGCCGTACGCAAACGGCAACTAGGTAACAAACTAATCCTGTTCGTTGTCCAACCTGTCGCCCCAGAGTTTCGTGCAGTACAAATCCTAGGATGGATCAACCACGACAGGGCATGGAAAATTGGGGAACCCTCCGGGTACGATCCGGAAGGAACCCGGCTAATAGCCGAAGAACACCTGAAGTCTGTGATAGACTGGAAGGGTTAGTTCAGCAACCAAGCAGCCACAAAACCCGGCTACCTTGGATGTGTAATGGCAAACACCATAGAATACCCGCACCCGCCTGATGTCATGGAATACTTGAATTCCATGAATCATCGGCGTCCACAAATGGCTACCAGACCATTAACAGATTTGGAAGTCCTAATGCAGCAGGCACCCGGATCTCAAGACCCCCGGTTAGCGTCCATAGCCAGCACCAAAGATTTGAAAGAAACCGTGGGTGCCGCCATCGATGCATTAGATCCCGAAGATCGGTACATCATCGAACAACTACTGATGCAAGGCAACTCGTTGCGTAAATTAGGTTACGTGCTGGGGATACCTAAAACTTCACTGGCGCGTCGAAGAGACAGGATACGTGAACAGTTGAAAGACGCTCTGATTGATGATCCCGCAGTGTCCCAATGGACACGAAACTAATTTTCTTCCGGCACACCACTCATGCATTGACGGATCATCCCCATCAACGATGTGATCCACACACCCCAAGCGTGAGTAGCATCATCAACACCCTCTAGGCTGGCGTGAAACGCCGCCAACAACATTTCTGCATCATCCTCATTGAATACGAGCAGTAAACCAAGCAGCCCATCTTCAGACCATTTAGCGTGCGTACCGTCCATGGTGTCAAACAGATGAGCGTCCTCTTGCAGAGCGTTGTAGATTTCTTTCTCTACGGTACGGCCCTGATCGTTGATGAAATGCTCCCACTGCGCATCATGGTCGGTTTCGTCCATGACTAGCCTGCGACCCGTTCCTGCGTGTACGTCTTCACAACACTGAGTGCTGCTGCCACACCGGCAACCACCGCTGTCTTGGCGGAAGCCAAATCGCTGATAACAAACACTGCTAAAAAGGCTTGCGCGAAAGTCCACGCTGCCCGTTCCAAAATGTTTCTCACTTCTTCTTCCCCTTGTTAGACCGTTTAGAATAATCGTACGCAATGGCTGACGCCTGATCCCGAGGGTAACCCTCAGAAATCAACTTGCCGATATTGCGTCCAATAGTAGCCTGATCCTTGCCCTTTTTGAGAGGCATGGCTAGTACTGGGGGCGACGTGGTTTCCTTTTACCAACCATCGTCAATCCCTCAAAGCCTTGCGGGCACCAGCCTTCGACGGTGACCCGACATGACCAATGCCGTTACCCGGCGTGATGCTGGTAACCAAAACCTGTTCGGCTTTCACCTTTTTGGGTGTTGAACCATCCCTGTGCATGACCCCTACTTCCCGAAGGGACGGCCACCGAAAGCGGCGTTCCCCAAATTGGTTGAACGCAGGTATGACGCGGCCTTCTTAGCCTTCTGCGACATATCCCACATGTTGAACGAAGACGTAGAATCATACGGCTGATCATCCTGTGACCCGAACGTATCCTCAAACGTTTCGTAACCTTTACCCTTTGGCATTATGTTTCCTTACTGTAAGAACAAGGCACCGAACGTGTCACCGTTCACCACCCCGTCAACTTTCAGAAACCCCTGCGATTCCTGAAATGCTTTAACCGCTGCCTTAGTGCGGCGACCGAAGATTCCGTCAACAACACCGGCATCGAAACCACGATGATTCAAATGGCCCTGAACGAGACGCACCGGCAACCCGCGTGAACCACGCTTCAACGGGGCCTGCTCAACCTGTACACGAAGATCCTTGAAGTAACGGATGATGGCATCCCAATCAACCATGGAAGGTTCCTTCGCGGCCCCCATGCCGCCCTCAACCCAGTTCCCCAACCAGTCACCCGGGCATGTCGTGGATCCCTTACGGCGATGCGTTTCCACCCACAAGCCCTTACCGAACGTGCGTTCGGCTTCAGCGATTACCGTCTGGATCGACTCAAGAACATTGACATGAGGTTCCCGGTACCCGTAACCGGTGTAACAGATGGAGATTGATTTAGAATTCCATCCCTTAGTGGCGGCACCGCGTGCATCCCAGCCTCGTCCTTCAAAAATGGTTCCCGTCTCATCAACCAGCCAATTGTATCCGATACCATCCCACCCCTTGGAGAGGTGATGGCTTTCATACGCTTTCACAGCGTTCGTCCCGCGAGGTGGCCGTTCCACACCTGAATGGTGAACGACGACACCAGCCACACGCCGCCGATTCAACCGGGTAAACGCGCCACCCTTCGGTGGCTGCGCACCCCACTGCTTCCTAGATACATGATTCATCACTGTAAAGCCTCACTTGTCCCGATTATCCTAGGATAAGCCTAGCCTAAACCGCCGCCCCCACCTAGACCACCGCCGCCACCTAGACCACCACCGCCGCCTAGACCACCGCCACCCAGACCACCGCTCCCCCCGGAGCGGATGGGGGGTAGACCCTCACGTCGCCTACGCATAGTCCCCCGGTACTTTTCCCAACCTCTCCAAGCAGACTGCACTTCCTCAGTGTTGGGGCGGGCACTGATGCCACCCAAACTAGAAATCCATGCTGCCGCCAAATTCTTTTCAAACTTTTCCTCTGAAGGAAACAATCTGCGCATCTTCGCTAATGTTGGCAGCATATTCATTGTGAACTGGACGTGATGATCTCTCATCTCCCATTTGCCGTTCTTCTTGCGTGCCCAACCGATACGTTCCATCAACGGCATCAAAAAGCCGAATGGCTTTGTGATCATCGCTGGTGTTTCCCCGTACTCCCCGCTGAACGGTACCCCCCCGTAGTCCCCCACCTGAAACCTTGCCCGGGGAGCAATCGCTTCGATTGGGGTTTTGATTAACGGAGTCATCTGCCAAGCCATCTGATCCATGAACTGGCTGATCCCGTAAGACCAAGGTTCCCCTTCCCTGTACTGTGTCGGATCCAGTCGGAACAAATCTTGAAACGGCATGTCCGGAATAGAGTACACACGGGCACCACCCCACTCGAAAGGCAACCGGATCCCGAACGGTTCCAAGAAATAATCCGGCACCGTCCCCTCCTCCTCAGTACCCATCTCCAAGTTGCGTTTCGTTGCAAGAATCCTGTTGAACTTCGACGGGTTACGACCCAACCGATCCAACTGGTAGGGAACATTCTTCCGCATCCACGTATAGAACGGGAGCAAACGCTGATTGATTTTGCGTTCCGAAGCAGTCAACTCGGAGTAATCAAACTGGGTTGTAGCGATCCGGTCCAGAGCATCCTCCATGGAGCCACCCATCTTTATAATGTCCATCCCGGTGCCGATCCGGATGACATCCTCAGCCTGCATGTTGACTGACCGCACCATACGAAACAGGGTAAAGTTAGAAGACCACGGGGCCAAAGACACCCTGAGAGGGGCACGATTGTTGCCTGTGGGAAGAAAAATGTCCATTGATTTCGCCCACCTGAGGCCGGTAGCGACATGATCCCGTGCCGTCATGTTTTCCGGCAACACTTGCTGCATCCCTGAGCGGACAGACTGTGTGGCCTGCCCCTTGCCGCGTACACCCACCCGAACAAGATCCGCATAGGTTGCGAAATAAGAATTGTCTTTCGCTAGTTCGTCCGCTGCCTGCAAAAATGTGAGATTCTTCTTGCGGGCCAACAAACCTATACGTGTGCTGGCGCGCCCAGCGCGCACCAATTCCATCAAATCGACATCGGACAGCCATGCGTTGTACAAGGCACCGAAAACGTTTCGGTTAACGAAACCCGGTGTGGCTATAGCACCCGCCTTCCACCAGTTTTGGAAAGCATCCACACCCGACATCCACTTGCTGACCTCAACAGGGCTGTTGAGTTTTTGGAAAGCGTCAGCGGCAGCGACCATGGCGTCGTCCAACTCGGCGTTCCCTGACGCCATCCGCCACGGCCCCCAGTTGGAAGTGCTGTCCTTCATCATGTCGATGAACGCTGGCATGTTCTTCTTCAACTGCACCATGTCGATGAAGCCCTCGGTGACATTGAAAATGTTTGCGCCACCAGCCTCCATCGCTGCCTGCGCTTCACGCCCAACCTTTGACCATTCCAACAGGTCGGCTGCCTCCCGTGAAGCAGCCTGCGCACTCAACTCTGCCGCAAACGCTTTGTCTCGCAACATGACAATCGGCAGCAACTGGTCTTGCAGTTCACTAATACCAGAATTCGTAATCTGTGTTTCCAACCGGTTGAACTGACCGTCCAACCCGGCGCTCACGTTCAAACCTAAACGGTTCGCATCCTCAACGAGGCTTTGTGTGGCAGTCTGTGCCTGTACACGCAACTGGACAGCCTCATCAGTCAAGACAGTGGCGTCATCAGCCTGTTGGGCAGCAGCGGCCAACACCTCGTTGTCCGTCGGATCAGTAAAAGTGTCAACGGTTCGTGGTAGTTGCCTGTGACCCGCAGGCGACGACGTTAGACGCGCCAGTTCTTCCACCCTGCTGCGACCCAGCATTTCCCCAGTGCGTGCATTAATGTTGTCAAGCAACTTGCGGGTTTCAGCCATGTCTAGTTCTTGAGTGACACCAATCTTTAGTTCTGCTTGGTGATGTACAACAGCATCATCTGCTTCAAAGGTTCGCAGCGACTGATCATAGTCGGCGATACGGGGGTTAACGTCTTCAGCCATTCGCAGCACCTTGGGATCCAAGATCATCATCTCTTCCCCGATTACTCCGGCCTGTCTGATGACCTTGTAGCCGCTTTCAAGCAAAATTTCGTTAGTCCATTCAACCGGGTCCCTCCCGATGTGGGCGTAGTAGAGATTTCCTAGATCATCGTAACGGTCTTCCAAAAACTTTTGGGCACCACTTTGCCGAAGAGGAAATCCCAAATCTACAGCCATAGTATGTGCCGCTTGGCTGTTGAGGGAACTAATAGGCGCATCCATATCAAAAATATGGTACGGCTTAACACGCAAAGTGTATGCCGCCACGTCAGTACCGAATGTTCCAGCCAATGCCTCATCCGGTGTCACATATGTTCCCTTCCCGAAAGGCAACATTTCGTCATCAATCTCCCCGCGCTCAACACCCCCCTTGCCGCCAGTCGTACCACGGTAGACCGTTATGTCGTCCGGATCAGGTGGTGGGCGAGTGGGTTCTACCCCAGCGGTAGCCCGCATCTCATCAACCTGTCGTGCAACCGGCGAATCCGGATCAATGGCACGAGCCAAATCGGCCAAATCCCCCACTGTTTCATCAACAATATTGAACTGTGTGATCTTAGAATTGATGATACCCAACTGACCGACATCCGGATCAGTAGCAATGTTTCTCAACACGTCTTCCCCATGAAGGATACTTTTGCTGAATGCTGCCTCCATGGTTTTAAACCACTGGCTTTCCCCCGGCCCGACAGTCCCTGACCCGCCGATAGATTTCAACTCGGCGTCTGCGGACTCCAAGGCACGCATAGCATCATCCCTCATGCGTTCAGCCTGAAGATGCGCTGAGGCCCAGATGTTGTCCGGTCCCGCAGTTACTGGATTGATAACATCGTCAGGCATGTACTCCCGGTTGGCGAGATACGTTTCCAAACGATCAATCTCAGAAACTAACCGCTGAACTCGGGGCGACTCGTCAGGGATTTCACGAAACAACCTGTCCACAATCGCCTTCAAACCCGGATTCTCCGGGTCAGTCCGAAGCAGACTATCCCCCAATTCTTCAACACGGCCAGCAATATCATGCGCCCGCAACAACCTGCTCCGTACATCCTCTGTGACCCGATACTTGCCTTTAGCAATCTTTGCCGCATTCGCCTGAAAGATGCTTTCCAACTCGCGTCCGATAACTTCCAACTCGGAATACAAGACATCCAACTCGCCAACAGTGTCCGTCAGCGTACGGGAAGCAATCGTCAAGTTCTCTATCACATCGTCGCCAACCCCTGCAGCACGCAACGCATCAGTAGCGTCCTCAATGGAAACCTGAAACGCTGCCTTCTGCCCCACAACCACCTTAGACAAGGCTACTTCCGCTCTTCTCCGTGTGGTTCCACCACGACCGGGGATGGGACGCCCCGACCAGTCGATCTGACGGGCACCCATATCCCACGAAGTGGTTCCATCGTCAGCGTACTCCGCTAGGCGGGCACGCATCTCCGGAGGAATCTCCATCCCACCCAGATCCTTCGTGATCGTCCGCATCATAGTTTGGGAAGCAATATCGCGTCTAAGGCCAATCTTCCAATTCGCCAACGCTTTAAGCACATCGTCCTCATACATGGTGCGCCCAAACGCCGCCACACTGACCTCATCAATCTGGGTGCGTACACTCTTACCGACACTGTTCGGTTTCACCGGTCTGAATGCACCCGACGCCTGCGGGTCGGCTTTCAAATACCATTCGCCCTGCTTGCCGTACACGCCATGGTGATCAAACCATGCGTGCTTAGAAGCCTGCGCCTCAGTCAACGCCACAGACCCCTCCGGCAACGGGATAGGCTTATCTACACCCCACTGCCGGTTCTTCAACCCGCGCGGCGTCATACGCCCCTGCACATCGAAATCCCACTTGCCGGTCACATCGGCTGCATCATCGGCACCAAACGCTTTACGAGACTCCGGTGTCATCGTCCGCGTGACATGCCCCACGCCTTCATCAGCGAACAGTTCCCGCTCGGCACGCCACACCCGGGAACCGGGTGCCACCTCATCCCCATACGCCCGCACAAGCGCCTCAGTGGCCGCATCCAGTTCCCTACCCGCATCCCGTGCAAGATTCTCAATCACCTTGTCAGGGAACGCCTGCACCTCCGGCGGCAACACTTTAAACCAGTCACTGTTCCTATTCAATCTGCCATTCACAAACAGATCAGCACCCTCACGGGTCGCTTCCAAAATGTGGTAAGAAGCCTTCTGCAAATGCGGATTTACTGCCTGCCCACCCTGATTAATTTTGACACGCTTAACAACAGCCGCCATTGTTCTATCCACAGTATCTTCAGCGAACGTGGCAGCGCCACGCGCCATACGCCCCGCATCAGAAAACCTCCACGCACCAGCAATCTGCTCCGGGTCACCAGACCGCAACATCGGTTCCAACCATTGAGCATCAAACTGGTTGGCTCTACGCCACGAATCGTACACACCCTTGTACGAGTCCTCTAAAGAAACACCAACATCTCCGGCACGAGCACCGGCTTGTATCTGATTAGTTCTCCTGAATGCGTAGCCGGGATCCATCGCTACACGTTTGAACCCGCGTTTAATAAAATCTGCCTGCGAAAAGAACTTGTCCCCAATGTTCTTTCCACCAACAGTAGGCTTAAATTCGACGTGCCGTCGGGCAACCTGCCCTGCCGCCTTCAACGCTTCAGGATCTATACCTGCCCTCGGATCTATATACCCGGGCTTCAACTTTTTACCGGCATCAACCTGATGCTGCCTGATCCCCTTCAACGCACGGGCAACCTCGTCACGACCCGAATTGGGGAGATGCGCTACAGGGATGTTGCGTACACGCCGCGTATCCAACCATCCTTGAACAAATCTGCCATCCGGGGTGTTACGCAACCCACCCAAAGCGTCGGCAACCCGCTCCCCGCCTCTACTGACTGACGCCCTGTACGCTCTCCTGCCGGGAATCAGATTGGCGGAACGCTCCATAAACTGACCAACGGGGCCGGTGCCCGGCATCCGGATACGCAACCCTGTATCCAACCCAGTGGCTTCCATAACTTTACGGCCCTCATCGGACCCGTCAAGACCCCGTTTGAAACCAACCAGAGAACGATCATGCTCACCGCGAACAATCGCTTTCCTGATTATTTCACGAGTCTTTTCGGCACCTCTAGCGTTTGATGCCAACCCCAAACCAATCAACTCAGCATCAGTTCTCCGAACGAGATCGTCCAAGGCGATCCCGGCCTTCTTGTACGACCCCCAACCACGAGCATAAATGTTCAACCCACCCGTGTACGTCAACGGATCCAAAGCAACATCACCAACAAACCCGACGATACGATCAGCCCACTCGTTGTCGGCCAAGACGGTGCCACCGGCTGCCACCAAATACGGGTTTGCAGTCATCGCACCAATGGCAGCCAAACCGAAACCAACCGTGTTGCGTTCATCACGGATCAAATCAGAAAACCCGTAATGGCTAGTTGCCTGACTCCACCACTCGCCCGGGTTAACCCCTTCCCCTTGGAAGAAGTCAATAGTTTCCTTCAGGGTACTGGTAATAGCACCACGCCCAAAGTCCAACACTTTAAGGGCAGTACTTAGCCCACTCCCATGCTGGGGTGGTCTAGCGCGATCTGCTCTTGCCTTGTCCAGCAGGGTTTGCCCACCAACGGCTGAAGCCATTTCATTTCGATTCAACCGCAGCGGCGCCCCAGCAACTTCGTTCAAACCTTTGATCGGCAAGTCAAGCCGATCCAAAGCCCCCGGCCCCTGAAAAGAATTCGGGGGTCTAAACGGTTGCGGCGTGCGGCCTGCACGCGCCTGTTCCAGCGCTGCCGCTAAACCACGGTACCTGCTCATCGGTATGTTCGAAGGTCACCGATACGTACAAACTCGCCGGTTCGATGGTTTATGTGCCCGGACTTGGCACCAGTGGGATCGTTCACATCGACGTCCACGCCAAGCATCTTGGCAGCCAACCGTGCATAATCTTCATTCTCTGGTGCCCCCATCAACACGACAGTAAGGTAAAGGTCTTCCAAATTCATTGTGCCTTCGCCAAATTCTTTCGTCCCCTTAAGAAGCACTGCGTCTTGCTGAATCCTTTCGCGCAGGTTCATCGGCACCGGGTAACCAGTGTAAGCCCCGTTGCGCATTATATCCTCAAGGCTCACTTCAGGACCTTCACGCAGTTCCGCTATCTGCCCGTACGTGTTGATGTCCTCAGGAGTCAACCAGTACTCGCCATCCACCACCTTAAGGTTTGGTCTTGCCACCAACAACCCGGGGAAATCAGCCTTCATTATTGAAGACGGCACCGGTACGGGTGCCGGATCATCCGGAGCAAACATGTACTTGCCGGTCACAGCGGTGTACTCTTGGGGAGTCCCATACCACGACTCCCCATTTACTGTGGTGTTGTACTTCCGGGCTTCTTCCTCTTCTTCCTCCGGCTCCTTTACAGCCTCGTAAGGGTCCTCCGTGAAGACCCACTCATCCCAGTTCATTGTTACAAACCCTGTAGAGCCGGGCCTCTGAGCACTGTCATTGCGTGCACCAACAACTTGCAACCCGCTTCCACGCAACCATGCACCCGTCGGATCCAACTCGTTGATCCGATCCACCGACACCGTAAACGTATTCGGATCATCCTGCTCCGCTGCGGCAGCAAATGGGTACACCCCAGACCGGGCCACATAATCCGCCACAGTCCCCGTAAACGACGTGCCATCAGGCAAATCTTGAGTAATTTCCTCATCACCCGCCGCAAAGATGTACTCACCATACTCGTCATAGTATTCATCAGCAGTGCCGCTCCAAGTAGAGCCATCAGGCATCAACTTGGAAAGAACCTTGTCATCGTCGGCGGCATCAGCGGCAGGGGCAGTAAACGTACCGTCACCATTCTGCGTGTACCCTGCACTAAGTAGAACGTTCGACTTCTCACCCTGAGTGTAACCAGCCCACTCACCGGCCTCAATCATCCCGATTTCCTTATCGGCAGGCAACTGCAACAAATCAGCCATACCGCTACGCATCAAACCATAAACCTGATCTTCACTCATATCAGGGAACAAACCAGCAATCGTGTCTGCCCTTAAAGCATCCTGCTGCGCTACCGCAACATGATCAGCAGTATTGACCTCTTCAGCCATCAACATTTCAACAACAGTGTCACGCAACTGCAGTTTGTATGAACCAATCATGTTGCCAATCATGGATGTACGCTCGTCGTGACTCAACTTGCCGATACGCCACATTGATTCAATGTAATCAAACTGGGTGTCAATCGAATCGCCATGAATGGCTTGAATCATATCCAACTCGGATTGGGCCAGCCCCGCTGGCACACCCTCATCGGTCATAATCGCCAAGATTTCTGCACGATCCGTCGTACGATTCTTTTTAGAAGTCGTGCGACGAGTTTCAAACGTACTAAGTAGCCGATCCATTTCTCCCGGGGTCAACACTTCACCCGTGAGAGGATCTATCGCACCATACTGGGCTTCGTAAATCTTTGATTCGGCCTCTGTCAAAGCCTCTTCAATACCGTCTATTTCTTCGATGCCACTAGCCAGCAACTTGTTGTGAGCATCGGTGATGCTCTTCAACCGTTGGTTAATAATGTTTAGTTCATCGACCTGTGTAGCGACGAAGGTGGGTACACCATCGGGTGTGCCGCCGAACCCGGCAGGATCAGCCCCGTCACCGTCNCCGGCACCGTCACCGGCACCATCACCGGCACCNTCACCGGCACCGTCACCGGCACCGTCACCGGCACCGGCACCGTTACCCGCACCTGTGGGATCACCGTACTTGGCTTTAAACTCACCCGACTCAATCCACGGCACCGTCGCCGTACCAGTCTCATCAAGGCGGCCCTGAGCATCCAACACCGCTTGCGCTAGAGCCGGATCGTGGCCTTCCAGCGTTGGGTCCATAATCGCCGGGTCATCGGCCAACATCTGAAACCAGTTTTCAGTACCCACCACCCCCAAGAACTCATCAATCTGTTCCGCAGTGAACCCATCCGCCAAAGCCTGCGAATAAGCGTCTTCCCGCATATCCAGTCGTTCATCACGGAACCGTGGATCAACCGGATCCTGATTCTCCAGTTGATACGGTGTCCAACCAGATGGCTCCCCAGTTGGTCCCACCACCTTGCCGGTCGCGGGATCTATAACATACCCCGACTCGTTCATGGTGTAATCGCCTGCCAAATCACCCCTGAGATCTGGCATCACAAACGGATCGGTCCCAGTTGTCGCACCAGCCGCAGGAGCCGTCAGGCCGGAAGTTGCATCGGCAGCATTAAACCCTTCACTGTACTGACCCTGCAACCCGGAATTCTCGTTGTACGGGCTGGGTGTTTGCGAAGCCAACGCCGCCCAATCAACAGCACCCCAATCAATCACCGACTGCTCTGTCGCAGCAGGCTTCGGATTCGGTACACACCGGGTCCCATTCCAAGTGGAACCCGGTCCACACGCCTGAGCGGCAACAGTGCCCCAATCAGTATTGGCGAAATCCATACCAGCCATCAGTACGTGTTCTCCCGAATCGTTGCAGCAATCTCAGCCCGACCAGTAGCAGCATCAAACTCCTGCCCATACCGGGAACCGAAATAGGCGTCATACGCCGCAGTATTCTCCAAAGTCAAATTAAACAACGCCTCATCCAACGCTGAACTAATACCAGCCTGTGTACGATCCACACCCGTCAAATAATCCGACAACCCCGACTGACGGATACCCGAATTTTGTAGACCACGAACACCATACCCGGCATTCATTTTACGCAAATTCTTTGGAATCGATTTACTCAAATCGAAACGGTTAGAAGTCGCAGTCCTTTGAGCATTCTTCTGCCCGTACGTTGTTTTAGCCAACGCCGCAGCCAACCTTTGAGACGGTGAAGTCGCAATAGGGCTACGCACATTGTAATCTGTACCGTACGGGTTGAAAGCCATTCTAGTTGAATACGCTCACAGCGAGTTGCAAAGTAGCCGTCTCAGGGACAACATTCAATACAACCGCACCAGTAGACCCGCCACCCGACAACGCGACACCAGCAGTCACATCAGTAATATCACCAGATGAAACCTGATCAACAACCCTCTGAGAAATCCGATTCAAACCCATAACTACGCTCCAAAGTAGGTTACGAAAATAGTGGAACTAGACGCGCCTACACGAATAAACCTGATAACGCTCAAGTCGTTATTCACCAACTCCGCTGTACTATACGGATTCAAGTAATGACCGACAGACGTAGTGGGTGTACCCCACCTCATCCTGATCGCCTCAGCACCATTCGTAATCATTGCCGCCACAGCACCAGCCGGGATGGAAGCCAACCCGATAGATGCGTCAGCAACAGTCAAAGACTCGTCACCCAGTTTGCTCCCCATTTCTGAGGCTGCCTGTCTAATAGCCATGTCTCTCCTACGGCTCTAAAGCCGCTACTCGCGTTTCGAGATCGTCCAATTTCTGCTGAATCTTCAACAATTCGTATTCGATAGAACGTGCATTCGCACCAACAAGTTTGGTGCTCGGCTTGTACACGACCGCCATCAGTCCTCCCAGTGAGACTGCTCGTCCTGCATCAACAATGCGCTCACAGAGGAAGCCACCCCAGCGACCAGTTCCTCCATCGCGTCTACACGGCTACACAAGTCTTCCATCGCTGCCAACCGTGCTTCTAAATCCCTGATGTCTTCCGAAACGTCTTCCACTCGCGCATAAGAGTGCATATCCATCGAATCTTCAATGGATTCGACCGACTCTTCGAGGCGGTCGATGCGTGCCACTGTGCGTGCCGATGACCATGTAATTGTTCCTGCGATGACCGCTACAGACAGGATGAGTCCGACCGCGATGGTCGGTATCTTTACCTGTCGAATATCGGTCGGCTGTTCCATCACTCAGCAGCAGCGTCGATTGCAGCCTGAGTCGGAGGATCATTCGGCCACACAACCTCAGACACACGGCTATACACCGACGGTAGATCCCGCAACGACTGACGGTATGTCGCCCACTCCTGAGGGGTGTGGTCACCCAACGCTGCGTCACCCAACTGAGTCCAGTCTGCTGCTGCCAGCATCCCGTCACGCTGGCCACGAACCATGTTCATGTCCAGATCGGCAGCCTCAGCCCGTGCGACCAGTTCTGCTTCTTCTTCTGCTGTCAGGTCGTAGTAGACCCCGTTGACAACCTTCTGTCTAGCCATTTCTATGCTCCTGTTACTCCGTAGAGGGTGAACGTGCTGTATTGGACCATTCCGACGTTGGGTTCCGAGAGTTCAATATCGGTGATCGCTGAGGTGCTGCTCCACAGTCCAGCAACCTGAGCCAGATACCACTGACTGTTCGTTGAAGAGTTATTCTCCACCGCTGTCTCAATGATGACCTGCTTGAAGTCCGTGGTGTTCGCATAGTTCGGAATCCAAATCTTTACCGTCCCGAACGTGTCAGCCAGAGTGGACGCCGACCCGATGTACTGGTACGCCCA
>JGI24006J15134_10000672_pt1 | contig 20844 bp, 24 predicted proteins | sample LinPmetageLP53_FD_15134 | JGI IMG/M metagenome (IMG submission 15134)
TGAGCCTACAGCTGCATCTCTAATAGCTTGTTGACCTCCTGTTCTTGATAAATCATACTGTCTTAAAGTTTCATCAATCACATCTGTTTGATAAGGAGACATGAAAGGTTGATAAGCTTGTGCGCCTGTCAATCCTCCTTGAGTTGTTAAAGCTGATTGAGCTGCCGTTAAATAAGGTTGATAAGATCCTACGCCCTGAGTTGCTAAACCAATAGCTTGAGTTTGTAATGGATCTTCTCCTGCTACAAATTGTGAACCGGTAAATTTACTTGTATCGATCGGTGCACTATATGTGGCTGTTGCCTGTTTGGCGAAATCTTTTGCTGTGTCTTCTAAATATCCTGGTATTGCCATTATGCCATCCTTGATTGTAACATTGCTTGTTGTTCGTACATTTCTTGTGCACCATCAGGTGCTTGAATCATTTCTTCTTCGGAGATCATTTCTTCTTCTCCTCCTAAACCTTGAGACGATTCAGAAACTTGTCCACCTTGTTCTAAGTTATCCATTAAATTTTGCATAACTTCTGCGCCTTGGTCGATGTCTCCACCGCCTGCGTTTCTTACAGCATCAGCTGTAAATACAAATTCGTTTTTACTTAATCTTGCGGGTACATCATCAGCTCTTTCTTCTCCTCCTAAAGGTACAAAGCCACCTTCGGCTCTATAATCTTTTTCCATACCACCTAGATCCATGATCCCACCTTCGGCAGCCATTTGTCTTGGCGCCATTTGAGGTTGTCCCTGAGCCATGGGTCCTTGACCCTGAGCTTGTTGTAATACTTGCATTTTAAATTGTTGGTAAGACATCGTTCCACCTTGATTACGATACTTTTGATATTCCATTTTTAACATTTGTTCTGCTTGAGCTTCTGCAGCTCCACCACCATTCATTAAACCTGCTCGACCACCATCAGCTAAATAATATCCTGATTGAACATAGGCATTATCCGGCATGAAAGCTAAACTTGGATCTCGTCTACGTGCCATGTCTCTGATTGAAGCAATACTTGAAGGGGTAACATCAAATGTATCTTCAATTACCTCTTCTTCTTCTTCACCTCCAAGAAAAGGTGCAATTGATCCTACTGTTCCTAACCCTAATAAAGCTGCTTGTCCTTTATTTTGTCGAGCCCAATTAAATGCTGACTTTCCCATATTACCAAAAAAGCCTGAACCTTTGCCACTCATTCCAGGAATACCAAATTTGTTAAGACCATAAAGACCTGCTCCTATCATAGCTGCTTTTCCCAAGGGACTTTTAATAATTTTCTTGATGGGCCTTGTTATTTTTTTAACAAAGCTTCCTAAGCCGTATTGTTGTCTAGGTTGTTGTGCACTTGATATAGTCATAATTTAGCCTTAAATTTCGAACTTACTTTGTTTTTGCGAACAAATCAAGCTTCGGCATCATGACATGTACATCCCTTTGGATGTTCTTTTCGTCTATGCCTTTAGCTTTCCACTCTTCTTCAGTCTTATAAATTTCCCCTGTTTCCTTATGTTTTATCGTGGTTGTAATCTTAGTGGGCTTTAATACCGGTACATCTTCTCCGTCTATTTTTACAGTATCCATTATGTTGTAACCTCCTTTTTAATGTTTAAAAAACTTACAGTTACTACAACCCCATCTGTAACGGTTCCTGCAGTAGTGTATTTAAGGATTGTATCTCCTACTACCACCATTGGATTAGTTAAAAGTTCTACACTAGCTGCAACAGCTAATGTCTGAGTATGAATAACTTCATGACTATTATTAGTAATAGTAATGGTAGGGGTATTAGAAGCTGATTTATTAGTAACATGTAATGATTTAATAATAATGGTTTCACTAATTAAAGGTAGTTGATTTCCCCCCGAGTCCGTACCAAACATGTTAACTGTTTCGGCGGTCGTAGAAGTTTTTCCATAAAATTTGTACTCATTTATAATAGCCATTATTCAATAAAGAAACTCATTGCTTCTATCTCCTGTCTCATTTCATCTTGAAATGATGTATTTAATTTATTGATAACACCGTCAAGATCTCTAATTAAAGATTGGAAAGTTCGTTGATCATATTCTTTACTGGCACGCGTTAAAGCTTGGGTAATTTTTGCCATTATACAATACTTGCAATCCCTTCTTCGTTCATGATTCCTGATTGATCTGGTAATAACTCTAAATATTCATCAAATTCCATATCTATAGGAACAGTTCCATTTTTTTTACCATCTAGAAACATTTGATAAGTTTCACCCATTGCATCATCAAAGCCATAAGAAGCCATTTCTCCACTTGGAATACCTTGATCTTTCATAAACTCAAAAACATTTAAATCTTCTTGTTCCTCTACAGATCCTGCATCGCGATAACCAATTCTTCCACCGTCTGCCCGTGAATGATGTCCTCTTACATCTCCTCTTGACGTAGTAGATCCTCGNGGACCAGATCTTTGATCAGCAAATCCACCACCTAAAGTATATCCACCACCTCGGTCTCGTGTATAATCATTACGTCCTCCACCTCCACCACCCGTAGTCGTTCCTGTTCCCGGTGCAGTGGTTCCTGTGATAGTTCTTCCTGGTCTCTGGTCACCAATGTTACCGCCTCCATATCCATATTTATCCAGTAAACCATAACCTCTTTGACTGATTGATTTTCCTTTTCTAACTCTGTCTCGGAACCAGTCTAATTGTTTCTCTTCCATTTCTTCTATGCTTTGACTTCCAAACATAGAGTCTAAATTCTTTTCATAACCTTCTCCCCATCCAATAATATCAGAGCCAACTTTTAATCCACTTGGAGAATTGTAAAGTCCGTATTCATTTCCTTTATACATTCCTGTTTGGTAAGGTTCTAAAGATCGTCCTTGCATAACTTCATCATAAAATTTTTGTTTTGCTTCAGGTCTTTTAAATTTTTCACCTATCCATTGGGCTCCTGCTACAGCTCTACCAATACCTTTGTTAAAAGGTGAAAACAAAGACGAGAGGGGAAAACTAAATCCTGTTTTTTCATCTGGAGCTTGAACTGTTTCATCAAATTGCATTTCTTCAAATCCTCTCTGAGGTGAATAAGCGCTTCCAGGAAAAGGAGCTCTATAATTAGCAGCTCCTAAATCTTGTGTTAAATTATCAGGCATCATTGGACTAGCATATCTGCCTCGATCAGAGTTCATCCACCATGAGAGTCCTGGATTATTTTGAGTATTAGGTAAAGCGTTGTTAGCATACTCAGCTAATTGATTTGATCCGTAATCCATTAGTGGAAACGCGGATCCCATGTTTCGATTATCGTACCATTCTGCCATTATCTTCTCCCGTCTGGATGTATGTCCAGTCTAAATGTTCCTAGCTTCCAGTCTTGGGCCTGATAAGACCCTCCACTCGTGCCAGTGTTTGCTACTTTAAAAGCTATTCCTCGTGCTCTTGCACGCGTGTCAACTTTATCAGTGGATGAAGTAATTGTAAAGGGTCCTAATGGAGAACTGGCTGCTGCATTGTTAGGATAGTTTCTTAGCATTAACGTCACTTGCGTGTCTCCTGTTTGACTAATAAAGTCAGGAAGCATTCGTCTAATTCTCATTAAGTATTCACCATCTCCTCTAATATCAGGCGTTCCAATAATTTGTCCTTGAGCTGCTCGTTTTTGTGTAATATCAAAATCACCTGAAAGAATGTTAGCTGCTACTGCAGTAATAACTCCTCCGGCATTAATTTGATCGGTCCCTGTTTCCTGTTCATAGTAGATTGTAATTCCATCCGTATTGCCCACAACATCGTAAGAAGCATCATCACTATTATCATAATAACAAGCATGAGGTTTAGCAAAGACTGCTGAATCAGCCCAAGCAGTACGATCTAAAGATCCTGTGGTCCACACTGGTTTTTTAGCAATAACCGATTCAACATAATTATAAGTCACTACCCGATCTATAACATCAGATCCTGTACTACAATAGAACCAAGACACTTCACTAAATAAATTATTTAATCCACAGTTTACTAAATCTCTTGGTGTAGAATTTAAACCATCGTAGACATAATCTTCAACAAGGCATGGCATCGTTTGCAGCTGACCTGCATATTGAAAGAATCCATTTTCAGACATCCAGAAAGCCGTTCCATCTACTTCCACCGCTGCGTTTTTACCAATCAGTCCACAGTTCGTTCCTGCTTGTTCAAAAGAAAAAGTAAAAGGAGCCCCTACGAATCTCATTAGATAAAGGGCGGTATCTGTCCAAATATAAATAGCATCCCTACCTTTTATAGCACTCATAATTTTGGAACCATTAGCTAGTCTTTGTGTACCTGCAGTATTATTAGCAGTCACCGTATAAGAATCCGAATCATTAATACTTTCTTGATTCGAGAATCGAATAAACATATCGTTTTGATTAGCGGCTACGGTAACATCTGTTCCAGTCACCGTTCCCAAGAAAATTAAATGACGATCTGTAGGAGATACAATCATGTGTCGTGAAGCTGCGGGTGCATTAGACATTATGGTTGCTCTATTCCCGGTTGGATTGGCTGCGGATGAATCCCATTCAAAACAAGGTCCATTATAAATAAGAGCAATAAGTTTTGTTCCATAGTTATCTAAGACCCATAATCCTGGATCAATTGTAAAGTCAGCTGAAGAAGCGTCACCCCAGCCTACATACTCAGAAATATTAGTAACGGTAGCTCCAGCTATGTGAGTTGTTTTTCCAGTTCCATTTTCTCCTCTGGGTCCGCCAGTTAAAGTATTGGTTGCNGTATCATTAGCCGTGAAACCAATATCTTCTGTTCCAATTCTAATTTCTCCTGAAGCTGGAAAAGCTGAAGAGTCAGCTAATACAATCGTTGTAGTTGACGTGTCGGTTAAAGCAGTTGCTAACGTAGTTGTTGCGGGTCCTGAAGCAGTTCCTGAATAAGTTCCTGTACCCCAACCATAACCTGCTAATTGTTGAGCGGGTCCAACATTATAATAACATAACCCTGTAGCACTTCCTGAATTACTTAAGGGAGTTCCTGATTCCGTGGTTGCCATAGTTACTGTAATTGTTGTAGCTGTGGGTGCAGACGTCACCATAAATTTTATATTTTCAAAAGAAGCATCATTAAAAGTAGAGCCTACTGCTGTTACTCCACTCACGGCAGTTATTAGAACAATGTCATCATCAATTAGTCCATGAGGACTAGGAAAAGTTATAGTTACATTTTTTGAAGAAGAGGTACTCGTGAAATCACAGGCTGCAATAGTTGCTCGAATAGGATGGATGTCATAAAAAGACCCTCCTGAATAAACATATAAAATTCTGTTAGTTCCAATAGCGGCGTATTTAACACCAGCATTATCATCAAAATGGTGTAAAGCTCTTCCTGCCCCTGTCAGTTTATCCGCACCGAGTTGTTGCCACCCACCTATTTTTTCAGGAGATCCATAACGAAAACGTACATAGTCGCCTCCAGTCCATTGACCTTCGGCTCCTGTGGATGTGACCTGTTTATTAAATCCGGGTGTAAAACCTAGTTTTTGTAACATAGAAAATTCCGTTTAAGATACAATTATACTAGATCTAGATGTAATTCAACTTATTATGAAGAGGCGTAGAAGACCTTTGTGGTGGAAAAATCCCCCACGCCAGTCTTTAATATACCTTATTTTTTAATCGGGGGCAACTTAATACCTTTGAACCATGAAGGTAGTCCTAAGAAAGGACGTCTGTCGTATAGATTTTCTTTAGCAGTTTTAGTTGTTCTATCATTATAATGTAGAAACACTTGACCACAATCTTTGCCAGCAAAAGGATCACGCCAGTGTTCTAATTCACAACCCATATAAATAAGCATGTCTCCTGGTTTTAAATCTACTTTAATTCCAGCCATTCCTACTCGACCTGAAGGTTCTAAATAAATAGGCCAAGACTCTCCTCCTAAATTTAAAGTCGTAGAGACTTCACAAGAATAACGATCCTTATGTCTATGAAGAGTATCCCCCTTTTTATAAATTCGTGCGTAAGAATAAGCAGGTTGTAATTTAAACCCTGTTTCTTTTTCCATTTTCTTAAGAAGACCTTGAAGTAAAGTATCCATAGCTATGTCAGAGTAATGAGAATAGGTATTAGGAATCTGTGCATCGGTCCAGGTTCCCCATTCTTCAGCAAAAGGACTTACCCATCGTTGATCAAAGAAGAATCTAGTTACTCTTCTTTTATTAAGAAAGTAAGTATATAAAAAATTAGCAAGTTCAGGACTAATAGCTTTTTTTAAAACTTTATATTTTATTTTTTTGAATGACATGTTTGTTTGTTTCGTTGTAGCCATGTTTTTTGTTCAGGCTTTCCTATAATAGCATTAGGGACTGCTTGTATATTAAAATGAATAAAACGAAAAGGTTCATACCCATTATCCACAGCATACATGTGGGGTAAATAAGAATTAAAAAATATAAGTCTGCCTGGTTTCGCTTTATAATTAACTTGAGAAGAGGCCATTGTTATTTTAGAAGGATCTTTTTGAGGAAGAAGATTCATTACATGACCAGGTCTAGGATCTTCAAAAACCGGTAGTGAAGTTCTTTCACTGGCTTTAAGAAAATAAAACCCAGAGATATGACCATTATAATGAGTGTGTAAAGTATGATGGCCCCCACCATCTTTACCAAATTCTTGAACCCAAAACTCAGTGATAAAAATAGTATGATTAGATAAATCAAATCCTTGTCCATCTAAAAGATTCCACGCTGTAGCTCCGATATAGTCTTGAAGCTCTTTAAATTGAGAGTCTCCTAGTAATGTAGTTGAATGATGAACCCATGCGTGTTCACCCTTATTACCAAATTTTTTATTTCTTTTTTTAATTTCTTCTAAATTAGTTAGACGAGCTTGTTTAATATAAGAATCTGAAGCTGTATTGAAACTTTTAACCCACTCCGGTTTATCCGTCCAATAAATAGGAGAAGTAAAATAATGTTCTGTAACTAAAGAATCAGGTTTATTTTCTTTTTTTAATTTCTTTTTCTTCTTCATTTAAAAGGCAATCCTAAATTCCATATAACTAAACTATATCTTGATCCTTTGGTAACTGGTTTAACTCGGTGCCACATAAAAGAAGGGAACACAACTAATGATCCTTTAGGTCCAATCTCTTTACATGTCATAGTATTTCTTTTTTTATCTGGATCTTTATTTCTAAAATCAAATTCCAGCTCTCCTCCTTTATAGTCTTTTTCATCCGATAAAGAAAGGGTTACAGATAATTTTCTTATTTTATTATGACTAGGAGTATTGGGTTTATCATAAGGAATTTCCCAACTGTCGCAGTGCCAATCGTAATATTGTCCTTTATTATATTTAGTAAATTGACATGCTTCGGACCAGTCCCATTGAAAATTCCAATTAGCATTTCTATTGGCCTGATGAATAAAAGGATGCACTTCTTTGTAAATCCAATTTTCTGAAATCCAAACAATATTAGAATCTCTTTTCTTTTTTAAATCTTTAACTTGTTGTTTGTTAAGGTTTTTAGGATCACCATAGCCACCAGTAATAGCCATTTGNTCTTTAAGCTGTAAACCATATTTAATAATATCATTACAAAGTCTTTCAGGGACTGCTTGTTTATAATACCAATAACAATTATGTAGGTTCATCTTTCTCTTTCTTTATATCATATAGATTATCTTAGTCAATTTGATCTATATATTTAAGGTATTGGTTCCGGTTACTGTGAAAGTAGCCACGAAACATCCTCCTGGAGTTGTCGTCACCGTATTAGTGTCAGGTGATACAGTCATTGGGACAGCAGAAGGAGAACGAATAATTACGACTCCTGATCCACCTTGGGCTCCAGCAGGAGCGTCTGTGTCTCCACCTCCGCCTCCGCCACCACGGTTAACTGTACCTACTGCTGCGGCACCGCCAGGATCACCACCTGCTCCACCACCACCAGGTCCAGCACTTCCTCCTTGTCCAGATGCTTTCGCAGCACCTCCGCCACCTCCAGCATAAACTACTGGAGAACCAGATATACAAGAAGTAACTCCATTACCTCCATTTCCACCACAGCCTGATGTAGCATTAGCACCTACTCCACCACCGCCTCCTCCACCACCAGAAGCTAAATTAGGTTGAGGAGTATCAACTCCTGAACCTCCATTATTTCCTTGAGGACCACCTAAAGGTGTAGGAGCAGTTGGAGTGTTTCCAGCCCCACCTGCAGCGGAACCATTAGAATTTCCTCCACCACCAGAACCACCAGCTACGCCAGTAGTACTACTATCAGAACTTCCACCTCCACCTCCAGCGGATGTAATACATCCAAAACTTGAATTTGAACCAGAAGTACCTGCGGCAGGAGATGCTGATGAACCTGCTCCTCCTCCTCCAACTACTACTGTGTAAGGGCCACAAAAATTACTAACTGCAATACCAGCTGCTCCTGGTACTCCATGCGAATCTCTTAAACCTCCAGCTCCACCACCNCCGCCGCCATGATAACCACCACAGCCTCTTCCACCACCGCCACCACCAGCAATGATTAAATAATCTACTGTACCTGAAATTTTTCTTTGTACCCAACTGTCTGAAACTCTTTTGTTATACTGTGCTTTTTGAGGCCACATTCCTGATGCATAACTTAACTCTTTTGTTAGAACGATTCCTGATCCACCAATACCACCTGGTTTAGAAGTAGTACAACCTGGAGCATCTCCTGCACCGCCACCACCGCCACCTGTGTTTGCGTCTCCAGCAATGCCAGGATTATTACCTCCGTCACCTCCTGCTCCACCACCACCTATACCACCTGGACCACCTGGACTTGCAACATAACTTCCAGATCCACCGCCACCCGCATATACACCACAGTTAGGTGTACCGGGAAAACATGCACTTACATCAAGACCAGCTCCACCTGCACCACCTGTTGTTGGACTAGAAGGGGGTTGAATACCTCCTTGAGCGGTTTTACCACCACCAGCACCACCCATATTTCCTGGAAAACCAGTATTTCCTGGAAAACCTTGACCACAAATTCCTAAACCATAATTAGTTGGACTACATGGATAATTCGTATCTGTCGCTCCAGCACCTCCGGATCCTCCTGGAGTTCGGCAAAATGCGTTGGGAATACCATCGGCACCGCCGCCACCACCCCCAGTTGTAGATATTGCAATAGGGGTACATGCTGCAAAAGAAGATACACTTCCTCTTGCTCCTGGAGTAGGATTTGATGTTCCTGCTGCACCGCCTCCTCCTACTACAACAGCATACCCTGTGTTTGCTGATACGACTACACTTGGTGAAACTATCATGCCTCCAGCACCAGCACCGCCTCCTGTATTTGTGCCACCACCTCCGCCGCCGCCTCCAGCGACAACAGCAATCTGAGCTAAAGTTGTTCCGGGTTGTGTTGTGAATGTTCCTGTGGCTGTAGTTGTAGTAACTTTACATTTACCGAAAGATGTTGTGTTTATCTTTCCAATTAAACCACCCTGTGAACGACCTGATTTGGCCATTGATGTCCTCCTATGCGGACACCCAAGTTAAACCTGATGCGTCCCAATTAAATGAATTTTGTGGGTCTTCTGAATCTGTTGCTGTCCATTTTTGACCAGCTTCATCCCAACTAATTTCGTATGGTTTTGCGGGATCTCCATATTCTCTTATTGTTGGATCTGCTACGGGCGCTTTCCAATCATCGTCTGCATCTAAAGACCATGATGCATAAGGTTGAGGACTTAAAAATTTGTTTTTTGCTGCGTTGTAAACATCTCCTACACCAGCATATTTTTTTCTAAACTTATTATTATAAGAAGTTTGTTTCCACATTCCACCATTAAAAAATGAAGAACACCAGTTTTCTCCACTAGTGTGTTCGTCACTTTCTACGTGAGAATTATCTACGACAATAACTCTTTTTACTATTAAATGTGTATCAGCCGTATGTCCTGTTGGATCTACTTTTGATTGTAATTCTGCGAAGTGTGCCATAATATTTGTTTCTCCTTACTTGTTTATATTAAATTTTTATACTCTTGTAAACTACAAAGTCAAGGTTCCTGTAACAGTAAATACTGCAATAGTATCACTACCATCTGTAAACGTTGTATTTGTACCTGGAGCTACTGCAAAACCAGCAGGTTTGCAAGCTGTTGGTATTCTTAAAATAACTATTCCAGAACCACCAATACCAGTTCCTGAACCAGAACCATTTTCACCAGAACCTCCTGTACCCCCTCCTGTGTTTACTGCTCCAGCTGAAGAAGTCGATGTTCCAGTTCCTGCGCTTCCACCACCACCATCAGGTGCTGCTCCTCCTGCAGAGCATTGTCCTCCTGCGCCTCCACCACCAGCAAAATATCTACCGGGTGCGGGACCAGCAGTTCCATAACTTGGTGCTTGCGGTGCACTTCCGAATATTGCTGTTGTTGCTCCTAAACCACCTTTTCCTGCTCCTCCTGGAGTTGAATTTCCTCCTACTCCGCCAGCTCCTCCGCCAGCTCCTGCAAATCTTGTTGGGCCAGGTGATGGACTATAGGATGTTGTTGTTCCTCCATCATTACCTTGAGATGGATTAACTGGAGGAGTGTTACCACTTCCAGCTGCAAGTCCTCCAGGGGCCGGACCAGAAAATCCTGCTCCTCCTCCGGATCCACCATCACTACAAGCTGTTTTAGGTGTATTACCACCTGCGCCAGCTCCTCCTGCAGTTGATGTTATAGAAGAAAAAATACTATCACTTCCTCTTTTACCCATATTAGTAGGAGTTGAGGATGGAAAAGATTGAGCTGCTCCACCAGCTCCTATTGTAATTGGATAAGTACTACATCCAAAAAGTGTTAGTCCGGGAGTGCCTGGAACTCCATAAGAAGTTCTATATCCTCCAGCACCACCTCCACCGCCTCGACCTACACCTCCTGAAGCGCCTCCTCCTACAACTACATAATCTATAGTTGTTGGATTGCCGGGATACGCGGTATGAAAAGTAGATGTACTATTAAATGCGTGTTGTGTTTTACATCCAGGAATCGATGTGACTGTTCCTCCAACTGCTTGTTGAGCACCTGGGTATTGAATAAGAACAACACCTGAACCACCTGAACCACCTTTTTTAGAACACAAACATGGATTTGGATTACCTCCACCTCCACCGCCACCACCACCAGTGTTAGCAGTTCCTGGGAATCCTAATGTTTTAGATAAAGGTACGGGTTGAGGAGAAGGATCGTGACCTGATACTCCATTACCTCCACCACCAGGGCCTCCAGCCCCTCCGTAAGTTGGAAAACTTCCTGAGCAACGCGCTACGGGATCTGGATAACCTCCACGACCTCCGCCACCGCCTCCTCTTAAAGTTGAATCTCCTGGCCATGCGCTAGAACCTGCACCACCAGCTCCGCCTGGACCCGTTGTTCCTGGACCTGAATCTGGCATATCAGCCGCTGCCGCACCGGCACCGCCTCCACCACCAAAACCAGCATTATCGGCAGGAGTTCCAGCACCACCTGGATTTCCTTGAGACATAAATTTTGCAGGAGAATTTCCTGAACCTGCGGCAACAGGACCTGGAGAAGGACCCATATGACCTCCACTTCCAGAAGCTCCATCTTTTCCTGTACATCCTGGAGAACTATTTGCAATTCCTTGCGCTCCCCCAGTGCTTTCTATAGTTTGAGTAGTTGGACCCGAGAAAGAAGTTGTACCTCCAATGGTTGCTTGGGTCTCTGGAGAACCAAATATTGCTCCTGTTCCACCAGCGCCAATAGTAGCAGTAAAAGTAGTATTAAGACTTAAGGGTAAACTTGAATTCCATTGATAACCACCAGCTCCAGCACCAGAGGACATACCACCTCCTCCGCCACCAATAACTAAAACATTTACAGGACCGAAAGAAGATTCAAAACTCCAATTACCTTCTAAAGCTTCGTCATACTGTTCTTCCATACTCCACATACCAGAAACTTTTGTTGCGCCACCTTTTTCTTTTATAACGACAACACCACATCCGCCATTAGCACCAGCTGCTGTTCTTTGTCCTCCACCACCAGCTCCTCTATATGCTTCTCCAGCAATACCCACAGCTCCTCCACCACCAGAACCACCGGTAGCACCAGTGTTAGGGAAACCTGATCCTCCTCCGCCGCCACCGACAAGGCCATCAAAAGCTCCACCACCACTACCATAACTTGTTACACATGCAATAATTGGAGAAATATCTAAACCAGCTCCACCACTTCCTCCTAGACCACAAACTCCAGGAGAATCTCCTCCTACTGCACCTTTTCCGCCACCACCACCAGAACCTCTATCACTTCCAGAGCCAGGGGCAGGACTATCACCACCATCATTTCCTTGACATGCTATTCCGCAACCTCCAGGTTGAGAATAAGAACCTCCGCCACCGCCGCCTCCTGATCCTCCAGGAGCACCGTGTTGACAACAAGTTCCAGGACTCGTGGCACTACCACCACCGCCGCCTCCTGTTGAGGTTTGAGAATTAAAAATTGAATTAGAGCCTGAAGCTCCTTTGTTAGTTCCACCTGCACCACCGCCACCTACAGTGACTGGATATGATGTTGAAGAACAAATACTTTGACAAGTAAAGGATTGGACACCACCAGCTCCACCACCGCCACTACCATTAGGACCCGGAGATCCTCCTCCCGCACCGCCACCAGCGATAACGACAGTATCTACCTTAGTGATAGATGGACCTGTAGTAATGGTTTCTGTTGATGTAATTACTGAAACGTTAGATCGTGCTATTGCGCCGACTGGGTTTGTAGGTCCGATAATTCCGCCATTAGCCATGGTTTAGTTACCTCCCTATGCGTCGTCTAAGACTTCATATGATATGAATAAATCAAGATCTCCAGTTGCACTTGCTCCACCTTTCAAGATATCGCCTTCCATCATATAGATAGGCGTGTCTGAAAGCACCAGTGAAGAATCTGCTGGGACTGAAATTGTTTTTGCTAAATAAACGGTAGCGTCAGCTCCTGTTGGAGTTAATCCATTTGCTGCACCAGTTCCTATTCCGTCAATAAATAAATTAACATCAGCTGCAGCTGATCCGTCTACATTGGCAACTACAATTCTGTTAATTTTTAATAATTTTTCTGCATCTACTGTAAGTAATGTAGCAGTTAAAGTGTTGGATAAATTCCAACCATAATTACCACCGTAGATACTTGTTACTGATACTATATTTGGATTCGCCATATTTTAATTCCTTTGTCTGTTTTTATCCGAAAATCATTGCCATTGCAATAGCTTTTCCTGTTGATACTCCAGCACTACCAAAAGTTACGCTTCCTGCACCATCAGTTACTAAAGCTTGGTTTGCTGATCCGTCTGCCGCTGGCAATGAATAATTAGGCTGAGCAGCCGCTGTTCCTGCAGATCCTCTAACGCTAATTAAACCACTTGATCTAATATCTGTTCCATCTTTATAACAAAATGTATTAGAATATGGTGGAATAACAATTCCTGTTTGACCTGTAACTTTAAAAGTTATGGTATCAGAACCTGTTCTTGTAGTTCCATCAATAATTAAAAAAGGTTTAAGAATATCAGCCGCTCCTCCTGGAGAAGAACCTGATCCTGCTTGATCAGCAATATCTAATACTCTACTAGAACCACCAGTGGTTCCTGTAAGTTTAATAATAAAAGCTCTACCATCATAAGTACCAGTAGAAGCATCAGGGATCGTTAAAGTTCTATCCGCCGTCATTGCGACTTCGATATACCCAAAAACATCTCTAAAAAAATTTAAATTATTATTTGTTAATGTACCCCATGTGCCGGCCTTCTCGCCTGTAGCCATTAATTGGATACCTAAACTGTTATATGATGACGCCATATTTTAATTCTCCTAATTTGGAACGTGTGTATCAATTGTATACGACGTGTTTCCTGTAATGTCAACACCAGTATAACTCGTATTTCCTGTTATAGATTCTACTGCATATCCTACTGGGAATGCGGCTCCTACAGTAGCTGTCATGGACAATCCTAGCCCAGCTAAACTAGCAATAGTTAATTGAGTTGTAGTAAGAGATCCCACAGTAGAAGTAGCTGATAATCCTAATCCTGCTAAATTAGCCTTAGTTTCTGGAGAAGATGTAAGAGTACCCAAAGCTGTTGAAGCAGATTGACCTGTTAAAGTCATTGTAGGATTAGATGTAATAGTTACTGATCCTACGGCTGAGGTAGATGATAATCCTAAACCTGCTAAACTAGCCTTAGTTTCTGGGGAAGATGTAAGAGTTCCTAAAGTTGTGCTTGCTGATTGACCGGCTAGACCAATTGAATGATCATCAACGGATAATAATCCATGTGAAGATATAAGAGCTTGTCCAGCTAAAGTAAATGTTGCGTCAGATTTAGTAGTTAAGGATCCTACAGTGGATGTAGAAGATAACCCTGTAAGTCCCATCAATTGATCTGGAAGTGTAAAACTTCCAACCGTTGATGTAGTGGATAAACCAGTTAAGGTAAAAGTAGCTTCGTCAACAGAACCCCAACCATTAATTCCCCAAGTTAAAGTTCCCCAACCTGGTTGAATTGAAGCTGATAATAATCCTATTGTTGATGTGGCTGATTGGCCGCTAAGAGTAACTGACTGATCATTAAGCTCACCCCATGCACCATCGTTCCAAGATTTAGCGCCCCATCCAGTTGCTAAAGTTGTAGCTTCGTTCCAATTAGCCTGTCCCCAGGTTAACCGTCCCCAACCTTCTGAAACTGTAGGCATAAGGATGTCCTCCTTATGCTATCTGTATGATGGCGTTACCTGCAGTCTGAGCTGGAAACTCTACTGTGAAAGTTCCAGTTGTTACAGTTTTGTCTGAACCGAAATTAACTACACATACCGCTTTGTCAGATGCACTTGAATTGTAGATTAAACAACCCCTTGCTGTAAACGATGCAGTGGATCCCCAACTAGTACTTGCAAATAAACAACATGCAGTATCTCCGGACAAAGCTGGAGTTGTACTCGTTAAAGAATTTCCTCCGCTCGTATATCCTGAACCTGTTGTTGTAACTTCGTATGTATTCGTAGGATCTGCACTTGGAGTAGATGCAACTGTCCATTGAGTTGTTGATTTACTTAAAACTGCTGAGTTACTGGAATATAAAGCTATTTTAAAAGTATTAGTTGCATTAGTAAAATTGTGTGTTGCTGTTAAAATTTCTACTTTGAAACTGTTACAAATTGCTGATGTTATTGCCATAATTTAATCCTCTTTTAGGGAGACGGAGATTTTATTGGAATCCTAACAGTACCATCTGTGTAGTCATCTCTTCTTCGTCTACCAAGTTGTATTCCTGCAAACTTCTGTACTTCTTGTTTATATTTATTCTCGTATAATGTCAACATATCCATAGGACCTTTTAAATAGCCATAAGCTTCTGCTAGACAGGCATATAAAAGTCCTTGGGGAAAATTCAGGCTGACATAATTAGTCTCATTACTAGATTCCAGAGTTGCTGGCATCACATTATAATATAATCTGAAGTTATAAGCTGCATCTGGAGTAGGGGCTAAAAGTAATCCTCCGGATGTTGTGGCTCCTAATCCCGTAGATCCTCCAAACATTGCATAATATTTAGGTAAACCAGTTACATCTTGAGCTGTTAGGCCTCCAGAAGAACCAGTTAAATCTGCTGTGTATTCTCTTAAGTAAGTAACATCTTTTTTCTGCAAGAAATGAGAAGGTCCTGTAAGACTTGAAGTTGATTCAAATACCTCTACGGCTCTTACAAATAACGTTCCAGCTTGAACATTGATAGTATTATCATCAGTAACCAAAGTTCCTGTAGCCATTTTTCTATCAGAGTCCATAGGAAGGTCTAAAAAAATACGTTGTTGAGCATTAAGAATAAGGCTCTCTAAAATTGCTGTAGTTAAAACATTAGAATCTGTTTCTGTGTAGTTTCTAATCATTGTTACTAATGTGCTATAACTTATTCCTGACATTTAATTATGATCTATCGTTTACGGGTCCACCGAAAACGAAAAATCCTCCTCCTGTTTCTATACTAGTCGCAGCACTGACTAAAGTAAAACTATATTTATTACTAAAAGTCACCGTAGTTCCAGCATCATCTACACGTGTTTCATTAATTTTAGTTATTTCATACGATCCATAAATTTTTTCTCCTGCCGTATGAGCTACTGCTGTAGTAGAAACCGGAGTCTCTCCATAAGAAGGGGCTGCAGTTCCTCGAGTACATCCTGTTAAAGTATGTGTACTTCGACCAGTATATTTAATTGTTTCACTTGTAATTCTTCCATATTCAAGAGAACTGGTATCTGTGTTAGTTGATTCAATAACAATATATCCTGACGTAGGAAAAGCTGATCCATCAGTTAAAACAATAGAAGTATCACTAGCCGTAATAGTTGTAGCTAAAGTTGTGTTTAATTCAAAAGTTGATACTGCAACTCCTCCAACAGGCTGTTTAACTTGATAAAATCTAACCGCGTCTCCATTAGATCGTCCATGATTAGTCTGTGTCACTATTAATGTATTTCCAATTTCAGTTAAAAAAGGATTATCATTTAAAGGAGATGGAGTGGGTAAAGCTGTTCTTGTAGGTCTTGCTCTTAATAAAGCTTGAGGATCCGCGCTTGTAGGTTTAGGTTGTAGTTGAGGTTGTTTTTGTTCATACTCAGAAAAATGAACCCATGATCCATTCCATTCTCTAACCATTTCAGTATAAGGAAAAACTAACCCTGATCTATCTGAAACTGCTAGTGCATATTTACCTGAAGAAAAAACAGTCATAATTAAGTTGCCGTATCTGGATAATAAACTTTAGGAGCAATGTAAGTACTTGTAATATCCGCATCTTCTTTTACAGCTCTTGCTAATTCATCCTCATAAAAAAGTTTTAATTCTTGTGATCTTTGAGGCATATTTTTTTGTGATAAATAATAAGCCAATCCTGCTGCCATACATGGCACAAATCTATAGGGAACATTGGTTGCATTAGAATAGGCCCCTGCGTCTTGAATTCTTCTTGTGTAATAAAAATTTAATCTATTACCATCTACTGCTGCATTGGGAGTTAGATAAACTGTTATCGTTGTTCGATCAATAAATCTTTCCACAAAAAAAGAAGTAGGGATTCCAGTAGCTGTTTTATTAGAATAACCTTGATACTGTGATCGACTTACTGCTGTCATTGGGGAATCTATACTTGTTGAAGTAATTCTATAATTACATTCTAAAATATTATCAATACCTGTTGCGTGTTGAGTAACAGCATCTCCACTACTATGTGTTGCAGCTGTAGTATTATTAGAACCACGAACAGCTCCAGTAAGATTAGCTGCTCCTGTTGCTGCAGATTTTCCTGTGTATCTAATAACCTCTGATCCTACAGTAATAGATCCACCTCCCTGACTTGCGCCAGGCATATCTTTAACTTCTGTTAAAGGAATATCAGTAACTGAGGAATTAATGCCAGCAGATAACGTTGTAGTTAATCCGTTTGACGCTCCATCAGATGGAGATCTATACATAATATAGACGTTTTTATTTTCAACTAAAGTAATACCTTGATTAGCTATTTCCCAATAATGAAGTCCTCTATTACTCCATTCTGATAATAGAATGTTTAAAGATCTTTTAGCAGTTTTTAATTGATATCCCGAAACGTTTTGAAGTCCAATACGCTCATATGCTTCTTCTATAACTTCTTCGATAGGAAGTGTTTTGTCAAAAGTATAGGATTGAGAAGTAGTGTTAGCCATCTAACCCTACCCGTCATATTGTACAGATATTCCGACTACCGCAGTTCCACTCATTATGAAATAAGCTCCATCGTCAAATAGAATTCCATTATCTGGAATATAGGGAGCAACTGTTTCTGCTTGATCTACATCTAATACGAATTTACTTGAACCGCTTGTTGATCCATTTTTAAAAAAAAGAGTAGCTGCGCCGGATCCGCCTACTCCGTTCATTCCTCTTATTCTAGTTCTGCCAGCAAATACAACGCCTGATGTTAAACCATCTTTAACTCCAGCTGAAATATCAGTTGTGATAGACCCACTAGCTGTGATGCTAGTTATTTCTGTCCATGTGCCTGCTACAGTTATAGTAACTCCAGCTCCTGGACCCGTTGTGGCTGCGCTTGTTGCTGCTGCTCCATCAGCATCTTTTCCTACAACTACAAAAGTTATTCCAGTGTTGTTAGCTGTAGAAGTTAAAGTAACTGATTGAGCATTTATCCAGGGACCACTATCTAGTAAAACTAAAGTAGTAGCTGTGCCTGCTACAGAAATAGCATCGGTGTCTGTTCCGTACAGAATTCGTTTACTTTTTACCGCTGATACATTTGCCATAATTTAATTCCTTTAATTTTCTAAGCTCCCGAAGGAGCTTAGAATAATTTATTATCTTTGTTGTACCGTTTTAATCCAGTCCGTTACTAAATGATTAGCATTCGTTCCAGAACTCTCAACAAAAACTTTTAACTCTAGGGCAATGTCATCAGGAACAGTTGTTGCTGCTTGTGTTCCGACACAATTACCATCTAAGAAAAGTTTATATTGATCAGCTGTTTGACTCAGTTCTGTACCTGCTGGTTGGAATAAGAATCCCAATGTTACAGAATTAGTTGGCATTGCAAATACTGTCGCAGTTTGCGTTGGTACAGTAGAATCTGCCATTACATACGTACTTCCAGCAGCCGAATCTAACATATCGAAAGATACACCAGCACTATTTTTTCTCGATAAAAACTGAATTGAAGTTGTAGCTTCTAAGTGAGAAAAACCAATACAATCTGTTGGTACAGTTGCTGGATCAACAAATGCATTGTCAGCAAAACCAACAAAGAAATTGTAATCACTTACATCTGTCATAGCAATTCTAGTTTCGTAGTACCATTTTTTAGCAGAATTATACTGCCATACTTCTTTACTAGAAATACCGATTGTTTCAGTATGAGCTGGAGCATTATCTCCAATTCGTAACCAGCCACCAGCATACTGCGCTTGTTGAAATGCAGAACCTGATGAAGTTACATCCCAATCACTTGCATTATAAATTACAAAGTCATTTTGATAAGCGACTTCTTGAGAATCTCCTCCAGTGATAAGGGGTTGTCTAATACCACTAAATAAAGATGTTGCTTGTCCTTTACCGGGTACGTTTGTTACTCCACTTGAAAAGTGTGTTGTCATATAATCAGCGCCTCCTAGCGCCAGTCATTTTTTCTAAGTAAAAAATGACCAATTTATGTTTTAATTAATCTTAGTATCTAATCTATAGCCTAATTTTTCATTTGGCGCAAGTGATCCCGTAGGTTTTGTATGATTTTGTAATAGCTCTTAAGTGGCTATTGAAACTTCAGCCTTGGCTTCTTCAATCTGGTTAACACGGTGAGCAACTCTTGCTTCTTCTAGTTTAATCTCAGTGACAATCTCTCTAATCTTGTCATCGATCTTAACCATGTTAAGAGTATATCTACCTGATTCGTTATACTCTTGTTCCCAACTCAACTCCAAGGACTTTTTCTCTTTGTATAGGTCTTGAGTCATTAATAACTTCCTCATAAGTTATCCACTTACCTTTTTTAGTGGTAAATCCATCACTTTCAAATATTACCTCATTTTTTCCTAGTTTGTCAAGGATAGAGTTTTCAATACTATTTACAGTGTCTTCAGCCATAACAGTGAAGTCAGCATAGTAGCCGTGATATCTGATTTGTACTCGGAAGTTTTTCATAGTGTATCTATTACTGTATTTTTAAAATAGGGCCGTTTTTAGGCGGCCCTATAATTCTTTGTAAAGTACTACGCACCTTCGCAGCCGTAAATACCTCTAGGGTCAGATACGCCATAAACGTATCTTGCTCTAGCTTTGTATCTTACGTTGCCAGTATCGAAATCGCCTTCCATTTTAGTAGTCAATGGTGCTCTATCGAAGTGTTTCATACCATTAGGTACATCTGTGATAATGTACCAAGCATCTGTATCTGTTAGGTAGTTGTTCACTCTATAACCTTGAGGAATCATACCCATAGATTTGACTGCATTGATATCATTATCTGCAGTTCCTACTCTACCTTGAGATTTCATCAATCTCTCAGCAGTGAACTGGTTAGCAGACGGGACAATCATCTTCACACCTTTTGCAGCAATTTTTAAACCTCTTTCATCAGTTAGCGCAGCAATGTCAATCAGTGCTTGCTCCAATGAAGTTTCGTTTAAATCTGCTTGCGTAGTTAACGTGTTCGAGAACGAACCTGCTAACGTTGGGTGTGCAGTGTTAAACAAGGAAACGTTATCCCCAGAATCAAAATTATCTACGCCAGGTAGACCTTGATTCAAAGGAAATGCGCCTTTTACTTGTTTAGTGTTTGCCATCGATCTTGCTAAAGCTTTCGTGTAACGAGAAGAAAGTCTGTCGTACAGGTTATCTTCAATAGCTTCCTCAGTGATCGCAAAAGCGAGAGCAATTGTCTCGTTAGTGTATCTTGCTGTGAAAGTTTCTTGCGCTTGGTCAAAAGCAACTCCAGATCCTTCTGGTTTTACTAATGCTGAAGCGAAACCTGACAACATAACTTCTTCTTCAAAAGCTCTGTCAGATGACTCAGTCGTATAAATCTCAGCTGCCTGATCTTCATACTGTTTGTATTCCAGGCCAAATAAAGCATTTAAACCTGGCTCTAGTTCTTTAACTAGTTGATTACGTGATATTGCCATAATTTATTCTCCTTATATACCTGCTACGTTGTTGCCGAGGATACTTCTGTTTAACATAACTCTCCAAACGCTTCCAGAAACGGACACGTCTTGATTGTTAGTATCTCGGGTAAGACCTAAGATCTTGATCTGATCATTCGTACCTACAG
>JGI24006J15134_10000675_pt1 | contig 20781 bp, 33 predicted proteins | sample LinPmetageLP53_FD_15134 | JGI IMG/M metagenome (IMG submission 15134)
AAACATAATCAATCACTTAACCGTGTACCACTAACCATCTACCTGGTGGTACACCAACGGCTAACGCACGCGTTATCCGTAATCTAATAGGTAGTAATAACTCATTGGAGAAATAACTATGATGAATAAACATAGAAACGAGGACAGCGCTCTAACAGCTGTATTTGGTGTCCTAACTATAACTACAACAGTTATATGGGCTTTTATAATGACTTACGCATACCTTCCAATGCTAACTTCACAAACCTTAACACTAGGAATATCTATATTCTCTAGCGTTATGGGCTTTATGTCGTTAACTAGCATATGTATGTGGCTATATCTTATGTACCCTTCTATAAAACAAAACGAGGAGAAGTTAATCAAGAACCTTGATAGACCTGTCCCGTCTAAGTTTTTATTAGATGAAGACGACAAGATATTGTTATCAGCTTATATAGATGACGAATTAACTGTACAAGAAAAAGAGTACGTTAAAGAACTACTAGGTGACAGCGAGCAAGCTCGCAAGTATCTACAAGCAATACAACTTGTAGATCAGAAAACTAGAGAGTTCTTACGTCCTGATTGTCCATATTGCGGAGAAGATAAGAAAGAAGGCTATCATTACAAGTGTTGGATTAGGTAAAATCCGCGCTCCGCTCGCCTTCGGCTCGCTCCGCTGTCAGTCAACACGTACGTGTATGACTGTTATTGGACCATTAATAAATTGTCTTCTTCAGGGATAGACTATAAACAGCTCCCCTGACCAAAGCTAACTGAGGATTAAGGTTAGAACTTTCAGCGTATAAGTGACGTTAGGTAATGCACCTGTTAGATATTTGCCCGATAAAGTAGGGTGTTGCGGTGTGTTACCGATTTTTATTAATTATATAAACGGAGAAATATCAATGGATATTAAATCTACAGACCTACACTCGCAAGGTCTTAAAGCAGGCGAGAATCTAGTAACTTCAGGTAAAGGCTCAGTTATTCTAAGAGTAGCGACTCCTAGAAAAGGTGACGACGGTAATACGTATTGGGAATCAGTTCCTCAATCGTTTGTCTCAGGTTTTCAAACATCCGACGGCAGAATAGCCATCGAAATACTTGGTCAACAAGTATGGCTGTTTGCTAAAACAAACGGAGCTAGCGAATAATGTTAGGCTTTATAAAATCAGTGGTAGTCAAAAGCTCTGCCACTGTGCTAAACGTTACGTCATCAGCTAAAACTAAAGTAATCAATTCTGTGTCTAATTTCGGTGACGATATAAGAGCAGAGGCTGACTTACAGAAAGCAAAAGCTAGGATGCCTAGACTAAAGCCAGAAGATCTCGAGGCAGTCATAGATAGTGAGGGTAGACAAGTTTACGCTTACAAAGACTTTGTCGAGAAAGCTTAATAATATAGGGGGGCGCAATGCTCCCCATTATTTTTTAAAGAAATATAGTATTCGCTCCCTTCGGTCGCTCATTCTTTTTTTTAAGGCACGGCGTGCGTGCCCGTTCCTTCGCATAAACGTTATTAGACCGCAACGCTAAATACCACTTCGTTTACTTCGTATATTTAGCATGGCTAGCTAATACCATAACTCATGGCGTTCGCTTTCGCTGGATTTTAATCCGCATACTCACTCCCTTCGGTCGCTCATCGCGCTTCGCTTATCGCTCAAACTCACTTATTCGTTATTACTTTATTAAGCTCAGTCATTCCCAAGAGTCGGACAACATTACATGTTGCCCGTTATTTAATTATTAGTAACTAAGGGGGGTAGTAACCTAGAGCCCTTCGGTTTTTTGATTTAATTATAGGAGTAGATATGCAATATATAAGTATTCATCAGTCTGGAGAACATTTGTTCACACAGAATGGTATTACAGTATCTTTAGTGCTGGAGTAACCTAGATCCTTTTCCTTATTGAACTTACAAGTGTGAGTTTATTTTATTAATTAGTCTTACTTTATAGGAGTTATTATGACTAAAAAAGAAACCAAGTCCTTTAAACCAGGCACTACTGTAGATCATTTCGATCCTACAGATTTAGAAACAGTCGAGCTTGTTTACAAGCAAAAGACTGATCACTCTGACTATACGCCAGATACAAATGCAGACCCAGAGGGTGCTGAGGCTAGAATGCCACAGAACACTGGCAAGCAGTTTCCCGAACGCGTACACAGAGATTATCTAGTTAGAGACGGTGTTGTGGCAGTGAGTCAAGGTACTATACAAGCATGTATGGCTATCTTTGACACTAAAGCTGACACGGCATGTAGACTAACAGATGCACAAATCATTAAGTATGACAAAGAAGTTGAGGCAATTGTAGAAGGTAAGAAACCCTTACTATTCGTAGATGCACCAACGTCTGGTTTTAATATGCTTAGTGAGATGACTCGTACATGGGCAGAATTTGCTTGTGCGGTATATGACTATACGTCATGGTCGCGACAGCTTAACCCAGAGTTAGATCAGCCAGAAAGCTTCATTGCTCTTGAAACAAAGATGCATGAGCTTGGCAGAAAGGCAAGACTTCTAAGAGATTCATCTAAAGAGTTGTGGGTATTTTTTAATATCAACGGCAAATTTAGTTTAGAAAGAAGTCGCGTAGAAAGAGCACTAGAAGGTCGTTTCCAAAGGTTAGCAGATTATTATAATAATAAATATACTGACTCTACCATTGGCAAAGAACAAAGAATTGCTAGTTCAGACTACACAGATTCTATTGTAGAGTCCGTGTAATCACATTCTCCCCTAACCTTACGAACGTTAGCCACCTAGGCTGAGGTTAGGATGAATTAAAAAGAGCAAGTCTAGGTGCAAATTTAGAGGCGAGTTGACCGCAGGACGAACGGCAAATTACGTATACGCTAGGTGGTCCAATGTAGATGGTAATTCATTATAAAGGGAAAGGTAATATACAAACGCCTTCAACAACAAGTTTATATGTTACTAAGCTCGCTAGAAATTCGTCTCTAAACCTTGTTTAATTAATCGGAGAAAAAATATGGCAACTACTAAAGATGTCAAAATTGTTATTAACCCACCTAATTTTCAACAGGTGAAATTAAAAGTGACTGGTCTAACCCCTCTTATTCAAAATAAGATGAAAGAAACCATCATTCAACAAATGGAAGATGTGCGTGCAGGTAAGGCTAAAAAGTCTACCCGTACAGCTGTAGATCCACAAAAAGAATATCTTAAGTCTTCATATAAACAAGACGACGGTAGCTTTGGATTTCCAGCCTCAGCTTTTAAACAGTGTGCAGTGCGTGCAGGTAAAGGTCTTGGTCTAGCAATGACTGATACAAGAACTTTGTTTTTTGTTCTGCCTAACGCACCAGATGGTGAGTGTGTCTCTATCAAGAGCAACAAACCAGTCTTGCGTAAAGATCCGGTAAATGTAAAAACTGGTAAAGACTTACGGTTTAGACCCGAGTTTAAAAACTGGAGAGCAGAATTGCTTGTTAAGTTTGACGCAGACAGAATAACTATAGAACAAATAGCTAATCTGTTAAACCACGGTGGACAAACCGTAGGAGTCGGCGAGTGGAGACCTGAAAAGAACGGTACTTTTGGTACGTTCGAGGTAGGTGCATAATGGCACGCGGTAGAAAGCCTATCGCAGACGTTACTGAAGAGCTTCTTAAGATACAAAAATCTTATGGGGCTCTATCAGCCGTTTATGTTTTAAAAGAGGCTAAAAAGAAAAAACACCCTTTACATCAATATTTTAATTGGAATGATTCAAGTGCCGCCAAAAAGTGGCGTCTGCATCAGGCCAATATGCTTATTGCTAGAGCACAGATCATAATTACAGACCATGAGGAACGTACAGTAAGTGCTTTTATAAGTATAAATAGAAATGAAGGTAGACAATTCGTGCATACTGCAGAGGCTATTAACAATGATGAATTAACATTGCAGATATTTACTCAGTTAGAATCACGTATGGAGTCATTACAAGATCAGTTACAGTCTTTAAATTTATTAAAAGGTACTTCTAAATCAGCATTGAAGATTGCAAAAGCACCTATTACTAAGAAACGCGAACAACTAGAAAGAAAAGTTGCTCGTGCATCAAAAAAGAAAGACGTAGCATAAAAAACACAACCAAGGGCAAATTTGCCTTATATCAAATTGCAATCAAAAACTTGGTTTTGTAGAGTGCGTAGCGAATTAAATTACTAATCTCCCGTTACGCACACTACTACATGCGGCAGTTGTGTCGGCGCAAGGCGCTGTGTCGTCCGGTGTGTTCAGGCAGTTGTGGTCCGGCAAGGTTGCGTGCGTTACGTTATGGCTAGGTAAATTATGGCAGTTTAGGTAAGCAGTGGCAGTGTGCCGTTCGGCATGGTGGCGCTCGGTATGGCAGTTTAGGCGGCGCGAGTCCCGGTAGGTTCGGGTCCGGTAAGTTAAGTTATGGCAGTTTCGGTGTCGCGGGGCCAGGCAAGTCACGCAGCGGTTCGGTAAAGTACGGCAGTTTAGGTTCTGCACGGCGTCTCACGGCGAGGTTTGTACATGATGCGACGTATAGCGTCGCATAAGTACGTAAAATAACAGATAAATAAATAACAATGATAATAAAAAATTTAGTAATAACATTAGCTTTTAAAGAATTAGGCAACGAAGAATTGACCGTGGTTAATAAACCATACAAAAAAGACTCTGTACGTCTTGAACTTGTGCCTATGTTAATAACTAAAGAGCTGGATCAGTTGGTGTACGACTACAGAGTAGAATACCCAGAAACAGCAAATGTATCACTTACTTTTAGGTGTGTAGATTTTTTAGATCAGAAAGACCAAGAGCCTTACGATTCTTATAACCAATCTCATTAATTAATAACAGGAGTAAACATCATGAGAGAAATAAAACCCTCAACTTTAGTACGTCAAGTCGTCAGAAAATTGCGTTCTGGAGTAAATTCTATGATCTGGGGTGGCCCAGGCATAGGTAAATCTGACATAGTAAATCAATTAGGCAGAACACTTGGCAAGGAAGTCCTAGACTTACGTGCAAATTTGTTCGACCCAGTAGATGTACGTGGTGTGCCCCACATTGTAACGAATGCTGCACAGTCTGTAACTGAGTGGGCAGTACCTAGTATATTTCCTACAGAAGAAAATGGTAAAGGCGGTATTTTGTTTATAGACGAATTACCAGCTGCACCACCTGCAACACAAAACGCATTTCTACAACTATTGCTTACCGGGCAACTAGGTGAGTACAAACTACCATCCGGGTGGGGTATTGTAGCTGCAGGCAACAGGTTGTCTGACAAAGCCGCAGTGTTTCAAATGCCTGCACCAGTAAAAAATAGGTTTGCGCATTTTGAATTAGCGCCTAACTTAGAAGATTGGTGTAAATGGGCAGCAAAAAAAGGTGTAGAAGATTCAATTATATCTTTCTTGCGTATGAAAACTGATCTTTTGTACAGTTTCAGCCCAGATGACAATGCGTTCCCAACGCCCAGGACCTGGGAATTTGTAGATAAGTCGTTAAAACTTGGCTACAACGAACCAAACCAACAAGATAACGCTGACGATAAATACTATGACGTAGCTAGTTTGATTGGCGATGGTCCAGCAGGCGAGTTTATTACATTCCTAGAATACAGAGATAAGATGCCTGATATAGACAACTTACTCAAAGAACCTTCTAGTTTTAAAGTAGACAAACATGAAGTATCTATTATGTATGCAGTATGTGGTGCACTAGCATCTCGTGCTTCTGCACAAACATGTCCAAACATATGCAAAATTGCAGACAAAATGGACCCCGAGTTTCAAATTATACTTATGCGCGACGCATTACATAGAGATGAAACATTTAAATTTCAACAAGATTTTAGAAACTGGGCTTCTAAAAATGCCACAGTAATATTATAAGGAGTAAATTATGGCTAGTGTAAGAATGACTAAAGACCTTAGGTCTTCTATATTAAGTACGTTTCAAGAGGCTGTCATAGCTTCTTATCAACAAAATCCAGAGTTAACTAATCTAGGAACAAAATTGTACAAACTTGTGCATTCAGATCTAGAAGTTGAATGGTTAAATTTAACTCAAACTCTCTTGGATAGCTACGATGGCAGTCAACAAAAGAAGAAAAACGATATTGCTCGTAGAACTTCAGACAAANTAGTAGTAATTCTTTGTCCTAAAAACCAAGAAAATACAAATAGCAACGTGCAATCTAAAGCATTTAAAAATTTCTCTATAAGAAGTAATTGGTGTAGTAAACCTAATAAATATTCAGGTAGAGAAGATTGTTACCCTGGAGAAATAGGTTTACAAATACCTATGCCAGGAGAATTACCAATGATTTTAAACCAAAGTTATTATTATCATTCATATGATAATCACATTACAGCTAACAATGGTTATTGCATTACTGATCCTGATCTTATTAGTCTAATAACTTCTTTTTCAGAAGGTACTATAAAAGCTACTGATTCAGTAAATACATTGGATGACTTTTTATCTGAATGTACCACATTGAAAAAGTTTTTAGATGAATGGCCTGGTGCAGAAAGCCTAGTGCCTGAAAGGTATATACAACAAATGTTTACTAAAAAAGTAAATGGAGTTGCAAATCAAGCAGACTTATTAAGCAAACGTACTTTAGACAGTGACTTTAAAGAACAAATGCAAGCTGCAATATTAACCCAAAAATTATCATAAGGAGTAAATTATGAGTACAGTAAGAATGTCCCAAAAAGTAATAGATAAAACTTTAGAAAATGCATGCAAAACTTTTGTAAAAGCTAATCCATTACGCCAGATACCTGAAATAACAGGAGATAGAGTATACGAATCAGTATTTAAAAAAGTAGAACCTTTAGTGCAGCAACTATTAGACATACCCGAATCTGGTATAGATAATGCTATAACTAAAGACTCTATAATAACTTTAAAATTAGAAGGCGTTGATTTAAGTGCTTTCCCTGATCAAGCTAGCTCGCACAGATTTGACTGGAGGCCAGAATTTGATACTTTATATCGTAATCTAACTATACCTTTATCTAGTAACAAACGCTTTTTTAGGCATGCTGGTGATATCACATTACTAAAAATTAATGAAAATTATAAACCTATACTAGACATACTAGAGTACAACTTAACTGTTAAAGACTCTCTTAAAATACATATTAATCAAGTTAAAACCATTGTAGATTCTTGTGTAACCGTTAATCAGTTTGTTAAAGCTTGGCCTGCCGGTGCATCGCTTATACCAGAAGATGCGCTTAAAAAAGCTAATGAACGTTCTGTACGTAAACAAGCAGCCGAAGACAGACGTGCACTTGTAGAAGGTATGGAAACAGACCTTAACACTTCTATCTTAACTTCTAGTTTATTAGATTAATGTTAGGTATTAAAAAACGAACTTGGGCGCCTGATAGCTCGGAAGTAAAAGCTATGAACAAAGAAAAAATTAAACAAATAGAAGAAGAACAGTTAGTCTCAATAGACAACGTAATATTTGAACCTATGTCTAAAAGACCTTTTCCGCGTGATAAGTATATTTATGAGGATGAAAAGTTTAATTCTGAACAGGATTGGATTTATCTAAATAAATTAGGAAAAACTATAGAAATAACCTCTATTACATTTATTTTTTTATCTTTGATTGGGTTATTAGCAGTTTTTGTTTGGATAAAATTTTAAGGAGTAGACATGGCAAGAAAAAAACAAATATCTAAAAGACAAAAGATTTTTAATTTTATTGATACCTCAATAGATTTATTACAGGCAAATTGGAAAAGATATGCAGTAACTAGTAGCATTTTAATTACATTTAGTTGTCTTAGTTATATAACTTTTTATTGGATAGATACAGTTGAAAGCGTAGATTTAGTAATTACTTATTTAAAATGAACAAAACTATAAAAACTGATTACATATTTCAATTTGATTCTGATGACCATGGTACTGTTGACTGGCAATTTCATAAGAAAGTTGCCGATAAAATGCACCATGCCGTATGGATGGTAAAAAAATCAGATTTAGTTTTACTTACAAAACTACCAGCTGCAGACGCAAAAATTGTACATCAAGAGTTATTTAAAAGTTTTGATTCTGTAAATCAATCAGTCAGAGACCATAACAACAAAAAAGCACGTGAAAGACGTGCAAGGAGTAAAAAATGTTAGCAGAAACAGAATATACAAAAGCCAGAGCAAGATTAATTATAGATCAACCTTTCTTTGGCACTTTATGTATGAGACTTAGACCCGTAGAAACAACTAAAGTTCCTACAGGTGCAACCGATGGTGTTTCACTTTTGTACAACCCCCATTGGTTTTTAAAATTAAATCAATTCGAACGTGTAGGTTTTTTAGCTCACGAAGTTATGCATTGTGTATATATGCATATGTTACGTAGACAAAACAGACAACACACTAAATGGAATGTTGCTTGTGATCACAATATAAATTTAAGTCTAATAGATATTGGTTTTACATTACCACCAGGTGGATTATGGGACCAACAATACGCAGGTATGTCAGCAGATCACATATATACAATGTTACCAGAGCAAGACGAAGATCAATTCGACCCTGGCGGATCAGGTGGTGTGCTTGATCATCCTGAAATTGTTAAAGGTAGTAACGCTCCTAGACAAGAAACAGAGTGGACCGTGGCTATTGGATCAGCAGCCAATGAAGCTAAAGCAAGAGGCAAGTTACCTGGCAGTATGGAAAGCTTAATAGAAGACATACTACAGCCTCAAGTAGATTGGCGAACAGTATTATTTAGATTCTTTAGAAGTACAGACAAATCAGATTACAGCTGGGTACGATTTAACAGACGTTTTATCGGCCAAGGGTTGTACTTACCCGGTTTGTACAGCCCTTCTTTAGGAGAAATTTCCATAATCGTAGACACTTCTGGATCCGTGTCAGACGATGAACTTAAAGTTTTTAGTAGTGAAACCTCAGCTATATTACAAGAGCTGAACCCATCTGCTATTAACTTTATACAATGTGACGCTGAAGTAAATTCAGCAGTTACATACACACGAGAAGATCTCCCACTTACGTATGAATACAAAGGTAGAGGCGGTACTAGCTTTGTACCTGGTATTAAATACGTAGAAGAGAACTATCCATTAACTACAGCTTGTGTCTATTTCACAGATTTAGAAGGCGATTTCCCAGAAGTTCAGCCTGATTTTCCTATGTTATGGATTACAACTGTAAAACACGACGCTCCATTTGGTGAAGTTATCTATATGGATCAAGTGTTAAACGAGGCAGCTTATGAAAATTAAAGAAAAAGTAAATGAATTCATAGAAGATTATAGATCTTCATTGATAACAGGAAGTCTAGTCATATTATTATTGATGTTACTAGCTCTTGTCGCTTATTACACAGTAATAATTAGTTCTATTGTATTCGCAATAGGTTTGTTAGGTTATTTATATTATAGGAGTTTATAGAATGCAAAGTGTAGTCGCTACAGCCACAACAATATTGTGGATTTTGCTCGAGGCAATTCAATTTGCCTACATGGCTTATTTAATTTGGAGAGACAGAAATGATGTTACTCGTAGGTATAGGGAGCGCGTTAGGGCTTCTGTTATTAGCGCTTAAATTAGGCGGTAAAAAAACTATAGGTATGGACATCTTCTTTGATGTCTTAATCACAGCAGTACTCATACTTTCTTTTATGGGTACTTTCTCGGGTATGGCTGCTGCAATGATTGGTGGTTTAGTTGTTACTGTAATTTTATTTGTTATGAAAAAAACTATGGTACACGAAAGACTAGCTATCAAAAAAACACCCATTAAAGTATACAAACGTGTGCTTAATGTGCCGGGTGTTCATTGGCAAGAAGTCCAACCTGATTGGAAAAAATAACAGTCTCAATGTACTAGCGTTAATCACAGGACCAGTCCCTGTTCTGACTTAAGTTTAGCATCTTGCTAGTACAGCTTTGCATTTCACCCATGCAAAGTCTCTGTTAAAGATGCTAAGCCATGGGACACTATTAATTAACAAGGAATATTATGTCATCACAAAAAGAAAAAGATTTACGAGCTGATATGGATTATGTTGTAAAACACATAACTCAGTTGCTAACAAAATTTAACGATAAAGAAATACCTTTAAATTTAGTTCTACATACAACAATAAGTTTGTTATACGACGTTGCTATAGATACTGCTCCAGACAGACGAACATTATTTGGTTTATTATCATCTGCTATGGCTGCAGCTTATGAAAGCAATATGAAAGATTATGATGATTCAGATAAAAAACTGGACAAAACAGAGGCTACAAAAGAAGATTTAGTACATTAATTTAATTTATGCTATTTAATAAGTTATATGAATATTATATAATGCTTTTGCTTTTTATTAACTTTCAATTTCAAGGACCATCGTGATCGAAACCGCAAAACTCGTAACTATTTTATGCCTAACTTTAGGCTGTTTACCCGCTCTTTTATTAATATCTGACATATTAATTAATCGTATTTAATTATTTTTACCCATAAAAAAACCCGCTATTTTCATAACGGGTTTAGTTTCTCATGGGAGGAGAGAAAACCTTATGATACGTAAACCCACATTTCTAATGTGCCTGTTGCAACATCAGTACCTGGAGCTACTGTGCAAAGAATATCAACTGTATTATCAGCAGTATAAGCTTGAGGTGCACCGTTAGCATCTTCATGGTCTGTTCCGCCAGCTTGGCCAACAGTAGAACCATCTATGAATCTGTCAACATCACCGTCATCACCAACATCAAATACTAAAGCAGTACCAGCGTCTAAATCGCTCGCTTTAATTTTAACATCGTGAACAGTCTCACCAGCAAAAACGTCTACCATTTGATATACGTCAGCTGCATTAACAGCTGCTGTTACATTTAATTTAGCGTATCTAACGCCTAAGTTGCCGTCTGGAAAAGGTTTAAAAACCTGATGACCTTCAACTTGTGGAGATTTAAAAGTTGCCATTTTTATTTTCCTATATAATATTAAACAAAGTACTTTATGTACTTATAGTTAACATAAGCAGTTTATAGCATATGTCAACTAATTATGGAGAATATAATTGTCTACTTATGTGTACGTAAAACGTAGCAAAATTCGTTACAACTACAAAAATCCCAGAAACGTAGAGTTTAAAAGAGTGCGATTAGCAGCAGCTTTTAATATGTGTCACAGAAAAGATATAGGTTGGGAACGTGCAAAAAAAGATGAATATGAAATATGGTTAAAAGCCATGAGCCGTAAACGTTGACCCCTTTTAACAATTAAAAAATATTATGGCAGGATTAAATATGGCAAGATTAAAAGAATATTACATGGACTTAGAAGAAAGATATGGAGATTTAGTATACAAAGTAGAACAAATTATAGATCTATACCCTGAACTTGTAAAAACTAAACTGTTAATAAAAAGTCTTACTGACGATTTACCTAGAAAGATAATTAATTTAAACCCTGAATATAAATTACTTATGGATAAATCTGTTTGCAGAGATGAACTTATACAAGAAATGTGCGAAATATTAAGTGAAGATAAACATACAAATTATATAGAACTATCGAGATATCTAAATAATAGGGAGGTAGAAGATGACCCAATTTACTGATGAAGTAGAAAAACAAAAAGGTCTTCTTGCTTTAGAAGAATGGCGTAAACAAATTAAATATTTACATTCCAATAATGGTATAAGAACAGTAGAATATAATGACGGAAGAAAGCAATTTTATAAAAGTGGTACTGATCTTCTTATAGATGATTTACCAAGTCCACACAGAAGAAGAACGTTAATAGACATGATGTTTAAAAATGTTTAACAAAATCAAATACTTAGCAGATATCCCCAATGTACAACTGAGTACAAATTTTTAGCAGCTCTAGCTAGTTTGTACAAACATTACCTAGGAGGGTAATAAATGAAAATACTTACATTAGATTTCGAAACGTTTTTTGACGTTAATTTTTCCTTAACAAAACTAACTACAATGGAATATGTTAATTCAGATGAATTTACTGTTTGGGGTGTAGGATGTAAATTAGACGACGGTCTAACTGAATGGTTTTCTAGAGATGACGTAGAAGATTACTTTAAAGAAATAGACTGGTCTGACACAGCAGTTATATGTCATAACACTCCTTTTGATGCTTATATATTAACTCAATATTACAACGTTACACCTGCTTATTATTACGATACAGCTGCAATGAGTAGAGGTTTGTACCCTGGACAAAGTGCTCGACTAAAAGATGTAGCTGAACGTTTATTTCCAAACGATCCTACTTTACGTAAAGGAGATGAACTAGTAACTGCAAAAGGAATTCGTGATCTACCCCCTAGTCTAGAAGACGACATAGCTGGTTATTGTAGACAAGACGTAATACTTACAAAAGAAATATTTGACAGTTTAATACAACGATTTCCACAAAAAGAATTAGACATTATTGATCTTACTACTCGTATGTTTGTAGAACCTAAATTGACTTTAGATATCCCAATGTTAGAGGCTCATAGAGACAAACATAAACAAGATTCTTTAGATAAAATAGAAAGTTCAGGCACTACAAGAGATGTTCTTGCTAGTAATAATAAATTTACAGAGTATCTTGAAAGCCTTGGTATAACAGTACCAACTAAAAAATCTCCTAATACTGGTAAAATGATACCAGCATTTAGTAAAACAGATTTAGCTTACGTACAAATGTGTAGGCGTCATCCAGAGTTAGATCATGTATGGCAAGCTAGAGAAGCTGTAAAAAGTAGAATAGAAGAAACAAGGGCTGAGCGCTTTATAAATTCAACTAATAAAGACGGAAGTTTCGGCGTACCTTTACGTTATTACGCAGCACATACTGGTAGGTTTGGCGGTACAGAAAAGATTAATTTACAAAACTTACCGCGGGGCTCTGCTTTACGTACTGCTTTACAATCTCCTCCAGGAAAATTACTTTTTATTGGTGATTTATCAAATATAGAAGTAAGAATGTTAGCTTGGTTAGCTAAAGAAGCTGACTTAATAGATGCTTTTGCTGGCGGCAGAGACGTATATTGCGAGTTTGCATCTGAAATATATGGTCGACCAATTACTAAGTCTGACAAATTAGAACGTTATGTAGGTAAAACTGCAATACTAGGCCTTGGTTATGGTATGGGCTGGGAAAGATTTAAGTATACATTAAAGACTGGCTCTCCTTCTGTAGATGTAACAGATGCAACAGCTAAGAGTATTGTAGAAATATACAGAGGTTCTTACCCAAACATAACGAGGCTGTGGGCAATGTGTAAACAATTATTATTTTCTATGGGAGATCAGTACCAAAAAGGTTCTGGTTACGGACCGTTGACCATAGGACATAACTGTTTAAAGTTGCCAAATGATATGTATTTACAATACCCTAATCTTACTTATGCACCAGCTGAAGGTGGTTTTATATACAACTCTTATAAAAGAACTGAACGTTTGTATGGACCTAAACTTACAGAAAATATAATCCAAGCTCTTGCTCGTATAGTTATTACTGATGCTATGTTAAAACTAGATAATGTAGTTCTTCAAGTCCATGACGAGATAATAACTTGTAAACAAGTAGATGATCCGCAAGCAGAACTAGATTATATGCTAGGTGTAATGACAACAGCACCTCATTGGTGTCATACTATACCTCTTGATGCTGAAGGAGGATTCAGCACAAAATACGATAAATGAATAATTTAATTTTAACTCGAAGAAAAAAAGAGTCTGTAGTAATATACAACGAGGAAGGCGTTTTAGTTAAAATCGTAGTTACATCATTAGGTTCCAAGCAAGTTAAGTTAGCATTTGAAGCCGAAAATAATATAAAAATAGATAGACAAGAGATATACAACGTCAAAGATTAACACTTACTCTTGGAGGAGATAGACATGGAATTAATTTTTCTTAGCGCTAAAGAAGCGCTTGTAAAAGAAATATCAAAAGACAAAACAACCCCTTACCCTTTAGCCAAAAGCTTTACTTCATATCATTACGAACTTGAAAAAACACCTGAAGGAATAGAAGAACTTGAACGACTTATTACAGAACACAGTTCTAAAGGTCATTGTTTACACAAAGGTAGATTAAATAAAAAATTAAAGAGTCAATCTAGGGCAGGAGTAGCAGACAGAAATGCTATGACTGACTTGCTTGTATTTGATTTAGACGGCATTGAATTACCAGGAGTAAATATACGAGGAGCAATCACGTCTCATGATATTCATAATATATCAGAACAGTTTGTTGCTTTACTACCAGCTGAATTTGAAGATGTGTCTTACATAACACAAGCTAGTGCTAGTTTAGGTCTTAAAGGTAATAAAATATCTTTACATATATTTTTTGTATTAAAAAATGGTGTTTATCCTAGAGCACTTAAAAATTGGTTAAAAACATTAAATTACGAAATTGATTTATTAGCTGATCAATTAACTTTATCTTCTAACGGGCATTCACTCTGTTACCCATTAGATACTTCAGTCGCTGATAATTCAAAATTAATTTACATATCTAAACCTAAATTTAATAACGTACAAGACCCTATAGATGGTAATCGCGTTGTACGTATAACTAGAAAACAACCTACTGTTGATATAAGTTCTTTAATATCAGATGTAAATAGAGAAAAAATACATACAATAGAAAACAAAATTAAAGACAGTCTTAGAGCAAAAATAGGTTTACGTAAAAAACCTACTAAAACTACAAACTTAACTATTAACGACGAATTTGTAGAACTATTACAAAACCCTGACAAAATGAACATACAAGTCTCACGGATCTCTGAACCGTATGTAAATTGTAATGTTAATGGAGGAGATAGCGGTGCTTATTATTTCTTAATTACTAATCCTTATTATATGTACAACTTTAAAGGAGAACCTATATGGGAAATAGAAAAGGCCGACCCTGAATTCTATAGGTATATATTTGATAATATAATCAAAGAAGATACTGCTCCTGCAAAACCTGTAATACTAAGAGATTTCTTTACTGATACGTATTACAACGGTTTGTTTGATAAAGGTAAAAAACAATTTACAGATGAGTTTCCTTTAACTCCTACAAATAAAACTAGTCTTGAAGGTTTTATGCGTACGCACAACGGCCCTATGCCAGATTTTGTTCCTGACGCAAGAGTTGTATTTGATCCTTCGTCTGAAGAAGGTATCAATTTATCTAAGGCCCCTTTCTTTGTTAACATGTATAGAAGAACTTCTTATATGTTAAATCCTTCTGATATAAATGAAACTAATTATGGAGAAGCTTTTGAACAACTTTCTATTTCTTGTCCTAATATATCTAAATTAATGAAACATGTATTAGGCGACGGAGTTACAGAGTTTGAACATTTTGTTAATTGGTTAGCTTATATATACCAAGAAAAACAAAAAAGTATGACTGCTTGGATATTTACAGGAGTACCTGGTACTGGTAAAGGTGTACTTATACAAAAAGTTTTAAAGCCGTTATTCGGGGAACAACAAGTACCTATGAGGTCTTTAGAAAATATAGAAGAACAGTTTAATTTGTACATGCGTACAGCTCTTTTCTTAGTTGTAGACGAATTTAGAATGGGAGACTCAGGCAACATAGGAAAAATGGCTGACAAGTTAAAACATCAAATAACAGAACCTACACTTACTATACGAGCTATGCGTACAAATCAAATTGAGCTGCCAAGTTTTTGTAATTTTATATTTCTAACTAACAGAGCAGATGCTGTACGTATAGAAGAAGGTGACAGACGTTATAACGTTACTCCTAGACAAGAACAAAAACTAGAAGAAAAGTACCCCGAAATGCTTACAAACATAGATAAGTTATCCACAGAGTTGTACAACTTTTCTGGAATTTTACATTCGTTTGTAGTTGATGCTCGTATGGCCCACACTGTTTTAGAGAATAACGCTAAAAAAGAAATGAGAGAAGTAAGCATGTCAGTTTTAGAAGAATTTGCAAACGCTATAAAAACTCAAAGCTTACAGTACTTTACCGAAGTATTAGACATACCATTAGCAAATACATTTGATGCAGGAAGCATATCTATAGCGCAACGCTACGTAAAAGATTGGGTAGCTAAAACAGGAGAAGAAATAGTCATACCTATGCAACATTTTAAATTAGTGTATGACGTATTAACAGACAGCAAAAATAGAATGTCAGCAAGAGATTTTTCTAAAGCTATGTCTAGATACAATGTAAAAGCAGGCAGAAAAAGAGTTGGAGCAGATAAATCATCTTCAGCACCTAGAGGTGTAGTTTTAGTTTGGTACTTACCAGACGACCAAAAAAATGTTTTAATAGATACACATTTTGATCAAAAAGATAAAACAGCATTAATAAACTAGGAATTTTTATGGAGCTTACACAAGATGTTAGACCCGATCTATCAAGCATAGAAAACAATAGTTCAAAAAATAAAGAACTAGGATTAATACCTGCTTGGTCTTATTCATCTTTAAAAACTTATGAAACATGTCCTTATAGGATATACATAGCAAAAGTTAAAAAGATACAAGAAGATTATGGACCAGCAGCTGACCGTGGTTCACAGATACACCTTCAGGCTGAAGACTTTGTACAAAATAAAATAGAACAAATGCCTGATACTTTGAAAAAATTTCAAAACCAATTTGAAGTACTTAAGAGCCTTTACGTAGAAGGAAAAGTAGAGTTAGAAGGTGAATGGGGATTTACAATTGACTGGAAAGCTTGTGATTGGATGGCTAAAGAAGTATGGGCTAGAATTAAATTAGATGCTATTGTCCACGAATCTCCTACATCAGCAAGAGTTATAGACTATAAAACAGGTAAAAAATTCGGGAATGAAATAGCTCATGGTCAACAAGCTTTAACTTATGCCATAGGAAGTTTTTTTAAATACCCAGAGCTTGAGCATGTACAAACTGAATTGTGGTATTTAGACCAAAAAGAAACTAGCCTTCAAGCTTATACAAGAGAAGAAGCTATGATGTTTATGCCTAACATAAATAACAGAGCTTTAAATATGACTTCTGCTACTAAATTTCCACCTAACCCTTCTTCTTACAGTTGTAAATGGTGCTCCTATAAAAATGGTGAACATCCTTTGTGTGAGTGGGGAGTTAAGTAGAACTATAAGTACTTTTATGTTAAAGTACTTATAAATACCAAATACAAATACTAAATAATAAATACAAATATGAATATACCTAATCCGTATGCGCACCAAAGCGCTACTACAAATTTTATCCTTTCTAACCCTAAATGTTTAATAACTTCAGATCCAGGTACTGGTAAGACTAGAGCTGTTTTAGACGCATTTGCTAAACGCGGTAGCAAAATGTTAGTCCTAGCTCCTTTATCTATATTAGAAGCTGCTTGGGTAGATGACTTACTAAAATTTCAACCAACGTTAAAACCTGGTATAGCTTATGCTAAAAACAGACAGAAANTATTTGAGAATAAAGACTACGACATAATAGTAACTAACTTTGAAGCTGTTAATTTTTTAATTAAAAATCCTAAACTATTAGAAGACTTTGATACTATTTGTATAGATGAATTTACAGCTTTTAAAAACAGAACTTCAAAACGTAGTAAAGCTTTAAACAAATTAATTCAACAATTTGATTATAGAATTGCAATGTCAGGTACACCAAATAGCAATACAATATTAGATATATGGCATCCTGCTTTACTTATAGATAATGGAGAACGTTTAGGAGCTAGGTTTTTTTCTTTTAGAAATCAAGTTTGTACTCCTAAATTTAATGGGTTTGCTAATGTATGGATAGACAAACCTGGTTCTGAAGAAGCTGTAGCAGACAGACTAAGAGATATAACTATTAGACATAACTTAGAAGATTGTATTGATCTACCAGAAAATATAACTAGAACTATCTATACAAATTTAAGTAAACAAACAAAAGAAGATTACGACACGTTAGCTAATGAATCAGTATTGTTTACAGCACAAGGTACTATTACCGCTATAAACGCTAGCGCTAGAGTTAAAAAACTACTACAACTTGTTAGTGGGGCTGTATATACAGAAGGAGGACAATATAAATTTGTTCATCAAGAACGTTACGACTTAGTAATGGATCTACTAGATGTACGCCAACATTCATTAGTAGCGTTTAATTGGAAACACGAACGTGATCATCTAATTGAATTAGCAGAAAAAAGAGGGTTTACTTACGAAGTAATAGATGGAGACGTACCACCTACTAAAAGACAAGATATTGTACAAAGGTTTCAAGCAGGTCAAATAAAAGTATTATTTGCCCACCCACAATCTGCAGGTCACGGGTTAACACTTACTAAAGCAACAACATGTATATGGTGTAGCCCTACATATAATGCAGAACATTTTCAACAATTTAACAGGAGAGTATATAGAGCAGGACAAACTAAAAAAACCGAGACTATACTTATCTCAGCAAGAGATACTTGGGAAGAAACAGTATATAAAAAATTAGATACCAAATTAGATAGAATGGAAAATTTATTAACAGTATTATGTAATCTATACAATGAGCAAGAAAAAACAAACATACCTAGGCCAGGACATACAGACTCAAGTTTTGTGTCTTAGTCAGTATTCAAATGAAGTTTTAGCAGCAGCTTTAATATTTTGTATGGCTAATAACTTAGCTGATCAAGATCCTGCTTCCGACTCTGAGTTTACATCTATTATAGATAATGCAGGAGAAGAGGCTTTGAGCCTCGCTGAATCTATCAACATTTTGTATAACACCAAAGAAATAACTAAACATTAATTATGAAAGAAAATATAAACGAACTAATAAACAAACTAGCTGACACTAGAGAAGCTATAAATACTCTAGACACACAGAAAAAAGAATTAACTCGAACTAAAGAAGATTTAGAATCTAAATTAGTATCTGTTATGGAAGATCAAGGTATTGACCGAACAGCAAATGATCGAGCAACAGTCTCTGTTAAAACAGAAATAATGCCTAGCGCAGAAGATTGGGACCAAATATACAAGCACATACTTGCTACTGAGCAATTTGAGCTTTTACACAGACGTCTTAGCGCACAAGCATTTAGAGAACTTTTAACTCTTGGAATTAACGTTCCAGGCGTAAAAGCAACGGACGTGATTCGTATTAATTATCGAACACGTACTTAATAATAACTATGAAAAATGGAAAAAATAATAATGGAAAAACAAGAAATATCCTTAGTCTCTGATAAAGTTCCTGCGCATGTAAAAGCTGCTGCTGGTCTCGGTAACGAAGAGGTGTCATCAGAACATCTGCAAACTCCTCGTGTAAAATTGTTACAACAACTTAATAACGAAGTTGACGAGAATCACAGCGAATACATAGATGGAGCTAAACCAGGGCATTTTGTAAACAATATAACAAAAGAAATATACGGCACAGAAATGTATGTTCTTAATGTTAGGTTTACTGAAGACTTTGTAGTGTGGAAAAAACGTGAGTTTGGTGGTGGATTAATAGGTACTTATAAAACCTTGCAATCAGCTATGGATTTTATGTCTGCACAAAGTATGGACCCAGATCAACATGATGTAATACAAACGCATTCGCACATGTTAGTCGAAAAGAACCCTAAAACTGGAGAATTAGGCATGCCTTTTATAATGGATTTCTCTTCTTCTAAGCTACGTGTTTCACGTTCTTGGAATTCGCAAATTCAAACTAAAGGCGGAGATAGATTCTCTGTTTTATGGAAACTTGAGTCTGTTAAGAAAGCTAACAGAGCTGGTCAACAATTCTACAATTTGGATGTTGTAGAAGTTGGTTGGTCTCAAGAAGGTGACTACAATGTAGCCAAGGAGTTGTACGATAAAACTCGTACTACAGTGGCTTCGTAGTTTCTCATGGGTGGGGGGCTTCATGAGTCGAGTATAAGAGTTGGGTTCATTACCCAACCGCCCTCCCATTCTTTATTATGAACGAACACTCATTTATTAAATCTATACACTCAAAAATAAACACTAAAGTGTTTGTATGGAAAATATCAGATAAATTTCAAGGCGGTGTGCCTGACGCTTACTATTCAGGGCCTACTGGTTATATGTATGTAGAATATAAATACCAGCCTAAGTTACCTACTAAACAAGAAACTAAAGTTAAGATAAACTTAAGTGAACTACAAAGACTATGGTTAGCTAGAGCTAAATCGCATAATCATCTTGCGTACATTGCCCTGGGATCCCCAGCAGGAGTGTACGTAACTGAAGACGACCGTGAAGCATGGATATCTCACAAAGATTTATTAAAAAAATCAATGTCTAAAGAATCTTTTATTAATGGTGTTAACAACGTGTGCCTGCACAAACAAAAAAAATTATTATGAAAGAAGACTTAGTAAACAACCCTAAACATTACAATCAAGGAGACATAGAATGTATTGACGCTATACGGGCCATGCTCAGCTCTGAAGAGTTTATTGGGTATTTACGCGGGAACTCTTTAAAATACAGATGGAGATTTCGTTATAAAAACGGCGTACAAGATTTGGATAAAGCCGAATGGTACGAAAATAGATTAAAAGAAGAACTTAAAAAACTAGACACTTAATATAAAAAGTGCAATATTATCAAGGCTATAGGAGTTTTTATGAGTATTTTAGCAACGTTAACAGGTGAATGTGAAAGCCTATCAGACAATCCTTGTGTGGGTTGGTGTACTACTAGACAGTTTGGAGATGACCGTTGTAAAGGTTGTGGAAGACTAGAAAGTGAAATAAAACAATGGGGTGAGTACACAATCCTTGAAAAGAAATTAATTAATATTAGAAATGCTG
>JGI24006J15134_10000677_pt1 | contig 20772 bp, 22 predicted proteins | sample LinPmetageLP53_FD_15134 | JGI IMG/M metagenome (IMG submission 15134)
CTAAAGCATGTGAAGATATGTATAACCAGTACGGTAAAGACGGTGATCAAGAAAGAGCAGAAATTGCCTACTCTTTGCAAAAATATTATGAGACACAGTCTAAATTTGAAGCTCGTGAGGATTCTGAGCATATAGAAGATTATGAGACAGTCACTGAGAACTTCGAAAATCAACGCCATCTAAATGTAACTACAAACTCAACTAGTATGTACTTAACAGAGCAAGTTAGTAAAGATACGCGCAACGGTTCGCAAAATAAAAAATCTTCTAACCAGTCACAAAGCTTTAGAGAGCGTTATAAGCCAAAGACAAGTCATCAGCTAGCTGAGCTACGTCGTTACGGTCTTTAATATACATAGATAATATACATAAAAAAGAGGCATCATATATGACGCCTCTTTTTATTGCCGCTGTAGTTTAAATCTTCTTACAGCCTTTAGCCATATAGACTTCATTTAACTTAGATTGCTGAACGTATTGAATTGGATCTTGATAACCTGCATCAATAAAGCCTTTTACCCTCATACTAGATGAAGGTGTAGTAGCATCAGCTAGACCATCCTTACGGTTAGAGTAACAAGTCCATGTCTTACTAAAGTCTACACCTAACCTTATACCTTCTTCAACGATAGCCTCTTTACTCATAATAAGTAGCGGTGCTTCTATTTGAATACGGTTCTCTCTATTAAGGGCGATTAGAGCATTCATTGAGTCAACAAACTCAACACTACCATCCCAATAACCTGCTAATGAATCTACCTCCGCTGCTCCATACCATACTGTATCAGCACCTTTAGACTCTGCATATGCACATCCTATTGTATTAAACAATTGATTACGGAATGGCACATAGCTAACTGGCTGAGCATCACCTGCCATTTTACTGATATCAGGGTTATCGATATCGGTATTAGTAAGTGACGATGTAGGTGCAAGGTGTTGAATAAATCGAACATCAGCAGTATAGTGATCTACTACTATATCAGGAAACTTACTCTTCATCGCATCAATCTGATGCTTTACACAGTCAAGCTCACGTACATGACGTTGACCATAGTTATAGGATATAAGGTAAATTTCCTTAAACCCCCTATCAGCAGCCATATGCAATAGCACAACACTATCCATACCACCACTTATTGATAATACTAACTTTTTATCCATTCTATATAACCTGCTTGTTGTAAATCTATAATAATCTCTGCAGTATGAATTATAGTATTCAATACTAACAATGCAATTATAATTTTAGTACTAGTTCTCATCTGAAATAAGGTCTGATAACGGTTTTGGTTTTGCTTTAACCTCTTCAACTTCATCTGGTAGTTCTTCATCTTCTTCATTAGAGTAAGACCACACTTTACCGATACGATCTTCTACAACTGGTAGAATAATATTCTCCCAAAGTTCCTTATCCTTACGCCAGTTCTTATAATACCCTAATTTCTTACCGTTTGGTAGCTGATATGTTGCACCTGTACTAATAACAGCACCAACTCCAACAGCTAAATCGATCATACCATAGTATCTGTCTAGTCCTGATGCAAATGATAGGTACATTTCACCTTCTAGATACTGTTTAATGAATCTATTTTTACGAGTAAGAGCTCTAATGATAATACCTGCATAGTTTTTCTGAGCTACAGCAGTTTCACCATCCATAGTCTTACCACCGTCTGACTTAACTGGTTTACGCGCTAGTTGAATAGTAACAGATGGAAGATATACACATGATTTACCACCTGGCATGTTCTTCTCAATAGAAGGAAACAACGCTGCTGGGTTATCATACACGTGATTAGTACAAAGAATAGTAGTCTGGGTAACTGCGCCTAGATTAGTACAAGTCTGCATAAGAGACTTCATAGCACGAGCATTAGTACCCATATCTGTTGAAGTGCTATCCTTACCCATACGTGCTAGAGATAGTTCTGATTGCAAATTACCAAGTGAATCAATGGCTATGATAAATTTACCTTCAAGTCCCTTTTCTTTAACTGAAGTAAGGAACTTATACAACGCATTACGTGTTTGTTCAATACTTATACAAGGTACATATTTGACATTCTTAACATCAAGCCCAAGTCTTTCAGCTCCTTCAGGGTCGATAGCATTTTCAGTATCGAATATAACAGGAATAAGACCTTCTTTCTGAGCAGCTGCTAGTATTTTCATTACAAATAACGACTTACCTGTCATTGATTCACCAGCTAACATAGTAACTCGGCCTTTTGGTATACCACCATGAATAGAGCCTGATACAATTGCATTGAGAACATAAGAACCGGTATCGATCCAACCACCGACACGGCTTAATGTACTATCTGATAGATAGGTTGCAAACGGATTTATACTATCGATATCATCGAGAGCTTTTTTAACGTCTTTTTCCATAAATTTATTATATACTAAGATAACAAAACCTCCAGAGAATAATCCCTGGAGGTTTGAGTCATTCTAACTTAATTTAATCGTCAAACAATTTAACTACGTTCGGCTCACCGGCGGCATCTGATTGTGTTACAGGTGGTTGTGGGTTGTTAATGTTATTATACTGTTGAATAATACGATCATCGAGATCGACATCTGAGAGTACAATAGATGATTTAGTAAACGTCCAATTGTTCTTTTCTTTATCTGTTAAGAACTCCATAAAGATATATGGAAACGATTGAACCTGTAGTTGACCATTTTCGGCATTAGGTTGTGTATGAATAATGACCGGGTTATTAATAGTAACTGTGGTATCTGTCTCTTCAACCGACTTTCCAACAACTGTCCTACCAATATGATCGTTAATTGTAATAATATCTGACATATGTATATATTAGCTGATTTTTTTTGGTTTTCAACTATTGTTTTTTTATTTTTTTGAACTAATTAACGTATATGAGTCCTTATAAAGGTAAGACAGTGTTTGTTCAAATAGCAGCGTATAGAGATAAGGAACTTTTACCTACTCTTAAAGATATGTTAGATAAAGCTGACGAGTCAGATACCTTACGTATCTGTATTGCTTGGCAACATAGTAAAAAAGATGAATGGGATCAACTAGATGAATACTTACTTGATGATAGGTTTACTATTATTGATTTAGACGCTGCAAAATCCAAAGGAGCGTGTTGGGCTCGTAATTTAATACAGCAAGAATACAAGAAGGAGGATTTTACGTTACAAATAGACTCACATCATAGGTTTGTAGAAGGTTGGGATACTATTCTTAAGAATACATTCTACTCTTTACAGTTATCTGGTGTTAAAAAGCCTTTACTTACAGGATACTTACCATCTTATGATCCAGAAACAGAAGAAAAGCTTGACGAGCCGTGGAGATTAAGATATCAACGCTTCGCTCCAGAAGGTCCATTACACACTATACCTGAAACTATACCTGATTGGAAAGATCACACTGGACCAGTACGTGCAAGATTCTATTCTGGCCACTTCTGCTTTACTTTAGGTAAGTTTTCAAAAGAAGTACAGCACGATCCTAAATTATATTTTCATGGTGAGGAGATAACTATCGCTGTTAGAGCATTTACACATGGTTATGATTTATTTCACATGCATAAACCTATTATGTGGCACCATTACCACAGAAGCGGAAGTTCAAAACACTGGGATGACCATAAACAGTGGGTAAAACTAAACAAAAAGTCCTATGCGCGTGTACGGAAGCTATTAGGTATTAACGGAGAAGAGTTGCAACCTAATGAAATTGGTGGTTATGGTTTAGGTGAAGTAAGATCCTTAGATGACTATGAGAGATATGCTGGAATCCGCTTTAGCGATAAGGGTGTTCAGCAATATACCCATGATAATTTTTACCCGCCCAACCCTATAATCAAAAAAGGTTATGATGAGTCTTTCTTGAACATGTTTAAGTTTTGTGTTGATGTAAATAAAAGCAGTCTTAACGGTGAGGAAGATTTTGTGTTCTGGGCTTTAGCTTTTGAAGATGAGGATGGTAATGAAATGTACAGAAAAGACGTAACTGATACAGAGATTAAAAATTCATATAATAGTGAGACTGACGCTTATCAAATTTGGCGTGAGTTTACAACAAAGGAGTTACCTTATAAATGGATCGTATGGCCACAGTCTAAAAAGAATGGTTGGCTAGATAGAATAGAAGGAATTATTAATAATGGATAAAAGAACGATTTTACTTCACCTACCCGCTTATAGAGATCCTGAGTTAATACCGACAATAAAGGATGCTTTAAACAATGCAGAGTTTCCAGAAAGAATACACTTCGGTATTTGCTTGCAATATAATCCAGATGATGGTTTTGATGATTTATCTGAATATGAGAAAGATAAGCGCTTTAAGATAAAAAAAATACACTATACAAAAGCTAAAGGTCTACCATACGCTCGAACCTTAATTAATGATAAGTTACTTACTGATGAAGATTATGTGTGTCAATTAGACTCTCATCATAGATTTAGTAAAAACTGGGATAGTACTTTAATATCTTGGCATGATGAATTAGTTAACGAAGGGTATAACCCAATTATAGGTGGTTATTCACCTATGTATAACCCATATAATGATCCTGAAGAACGAGTGAAGGAACCTTGGATGTCTTTGGCTGGTTGCTTCTACCCTTTCGGGACTATCTTTATTAGACCTGGTGGTATACCCAATTGGCAAGATCTTAAATCACCTATACCTGCAAGATTCTTAAGCGGTCATTTCGCTTTCGGAACTAATAAGTGGGCGAAGGAGGTTAGACACGATCCAAATATTTTCTTTGCGGGGGAAGAACTAAATCTTTCGGTTAGATCTTTTACTTACGGTTATGATCTATTTCATCCACATAAAGTGGTTATATGGCATGCTACTATGAGAGAAGAACGAAGTGGAATGCTAGTTTGGGATGATCAACACAAGAGGGGCGATGATCAGTGGTGGAAGGGTAATGATGTAGCACGTTCAAGAATAAGGCAGTTGTTAGGTGTAGAGGATAATGGGCATAATTTAGGTGATTATGGTCTTGGTACAAAAAGAACACTTCGCGATTATGAAGTTTACTCGGGTATAAATTTTAAAAATCGCGCATTTCAACAGCATACTATTGACAACAACCTTCCACCTAATCCTAAAGATAGTCCGTGGAAAAATTCTTATTATCATTTAGTAAATATAACACCTGATATTTTACCTGGTAAGGATTACGAGCATATTTTAGTTTCTTTTGATGATATAGAAGGTAAAGGTATACATCAAACATACATTGCTGATGATAGATTAGTACAGTTTTTACAGGGTAGCACTATTCACTATGAAGAGATGTTTTGCACACCTAATAAGCCAGTTAAAGTTGTATATTGGGGTTTTTCGAAAACAAAGGGCTGGGCAGAAAGGGTAGAATTTAGTTTATGAGTATAAAGGTAAGTAATAATAAATTAGCTGATATAGGCAGATATATAAATTTAAATAAGAGGAAAGATAGAAACGATTATTTTAAGAATCAATTACTAAATACAGGTGTAACCGGTGTTAATCGAAAATCTGCTAAGGATAGTAACTATGGGGGTGTTAGTGGTTTAATTGAAACCACGTTTGATCTCTATAAAGAATTTCTTGAGACTGGTCAAGATACTATGGTGGTTTTTGAGGATGATTGTAAGTTTTTAAAAACGTTTAAAGAAAATAGTCAACAAATATGTGCAGATATTTTAAATACAGAGTGGGATATATTTTGGCTTGGTGGCCATAACAGAAAGCCGGTAAGGTATATTGGTAATAACTGCTGTCAGGTATCATCAATTAATTACGCGCAATCGTATATTATATCTAAAAATTTCGCTGAATCATTAGTTGCAGCATTTTCAACGTTAGATAAGCAATATGTAGATATATTTGATGTTCATCATGCAGGTATCGATGAAGTTTTATGTTTATATGCATATAGTAAGGAGTTAGTTAGAGATGCTATACCAACTGGATTTTATAATTTAGATCAGCCATTAGATAAATATAAACCAAAGTATCGAGCGTTATGTTATAAAGAACCACTTACAACTCAAGTTAACGATACATCAGACATAACTCATGTAGAAACATCACTCGATGAGTGGTTAGCTTTACCATACAATATTGAAAAATGAAAATACTTACAACAACATGGTCTTACGAGGATAAGTTTGATATAACATCTACTACTTTATGGAAATCATTTATAAAAAACAATAAAGCGGATGACTTCATACATATACACTATAATCGTAAACAATTTGATACACTAGAACAGGAATTTAAACAGCGGTTTGACTATCAGTATGAATATATCTTATATAAGATTTTTTTAATGAAGGACTTTGTTAAAAACAACGTACATGATGATATAATTTTTTGTGATGCAACTGATACTGCATGTTTATATTGTATTGATAATATTAAACCAACGGAAGACGGTATTATGTTCTCGCGAGAAATTAGTCAATACCCTAGTTCATTAGGTGATTGGGGAGATGAAGCACAATGGCAACAGAATCAAATAAATAACAAAATATTTTTAAATGCAGGGTTATTTGTATCTTCTACCGAAAATTATATAAAATTACTAGATAGCGTTATTGATAATATTTTAGTTAAAGATTTAAAATCTTTTGGCGGTGATCAGGGAGTATACACTTACCACTATTTATTAAAACATAATCCAGAAATAGTTTTAGATGAAAATAGTAATATATTCTTATCTACCTTTAATAGAAATATTGAACACTTTAAGAAAGAAGAACTACCTTGCTTTATACATGACAACGGTTTCGATTATGGCTCACCACGTTTTATAGAAAACTTTAATTTAATTTCAAATGAAAAGTAAAATAGTATTTACTATAACTGCTAAAGGTGAAAAAATAAGAGGTGATCTTTTGCATCTATTAAATGATTTAAGAAATTTAGATCTACCAGTTTTTGTTTTGACTGATTTATCTATAGACTTAGATTATTTAAGATATGATAATGTACAACTAGTTGAGTGTAAAAAGAAGTGGTCAGATTTTGATAAACATGTAATAGTAAAGTATGCTTTTAATCATACAGATGCAGAGTATGTTTATAGTTTAGATGCAGATAGTCGATTTGTAAATTACAGGCCGGAAAAATTTAACAAACAATCATTTTTAACGTTATTAGATAGTATTAGTTTTGATGTTTTATGTTCATGGGATTTAGGTGAAAAAACAAACGCGGAGTGGCATTTAAGACCTGTTAATCCAAATGAGCATCGTGAGACTGGTATGCGTTATTATAATTATGGGTTTGATTCTGTAATAAAATTTTTACGTAATGATTTACCTAATTACAATAAATCTATAAAAGAATCTAACCCACACTTACCTTTAGAAAATGCTATGATTTTTAAGCGGAGTTTAAAATTGTTTGAGTATTTGGATAATTTATTAAAACTAAATAAAATTATAGTAAAGGAGCATGAGTTATGTGGTAGAGATACCGGACCCAGCACTGGATTTGCAATGGCTTTATATGTAGATAAATATGATATCAATATACATATATCACCTATTGCTTGTCAATTTTTTTCACCTAACTTCGTAAATGAAATGCCTCTCTGGAATGTATATCCTAAAAATTATAACATATACGTATGAAAAAATATTGCTTACTTTCAACGTTTTACGGGTGGGAAATCGACAAACCCTCACTTCAAGAAATTAAAACCAAATTAAACTACGATGGTGATGTAAATGATATATATTTAAATTTCTCTAATACTTTTGACCCATGGCATACAGATCACTTAAATGTTGGATGCTCAGGTCGCGCAGATTTAATACATGGCAAAATTATAATGCTTAAGGAGTTTATAAAAAATAATATACTTAATAAGTATGAATATCTCTGCCATGTAGATTATACAGATTTAAGCTTTCATAGATCTTTCTGCGAAATGATGGTTAAATTTATAAATTCAGGAGAAGATTTTATAATTTCAACAGAGAAAACAGCGTGGCCAACTATTGATGTTATTAATACATGGGTAGATTATGATGTTAAAGAAAGTGAATTTACTTTTATAAATTCGGGTAGTATAATATCAAAAACGGAAGTTATGTATAATTACCTAACTAAATTAGAAGCATTACTATTTAGCACGAAATTAGATTTTAGGGATGATCAGGGGGTATGGCAATACTATAATTTACATATAGATTCTTTAAATAAAGATCAGGACTGTACGTATACATTTTCCACAGCCTTATTAGATGATACATATTACAATAGTATTAATGGTAAAGTAATAACTAAATTTAAAACTCACCCATATATTATACACGATAATTCTAGCTTTAGCCTTAACTTAAGAGATATAAATTAATGATTGACGATAACATACATAATAACGAAATTAGCGGTTGGTTTGGTTACAAGGGAGTAACAACTATGCAGGTACCAGCTATTAACGTACCATTTAAAGAGTTGTTTAATACAATTAAACCTCGACGTGTGCTAGAAATAGGAACTTCAAGTGGTGGTCTTACTTTAATGTTACGTGATATACTAGATGATTTAGGGTTAACTGATTGTGATCTTCGATCGTATGATACTAATCCTGATCATGATAGAACAATACTCTTTAATAGTAATTTAAATTATGATTTCCGACTTAAAAACCTGTTTAATCAACCGTACTCAGACTTATGTGATGTAAACGGTCAAGAGGTAATTGATTATATTGCTGAAGAGGGTCCGATAATTGTACTTTGCGACGGAGGTTGTAAAATAAATGAATTCAATATATTATCAAAATTTTTAAAGCCAGGGGATATAATTATGGCTCATGATTATGCGCCAACTGTGGAGTATTTTGAATCGTATAATAAAAATAAAATATGGAACTGGTGTGAGATTTTTGATAACGATGTAGCTGATGCATGTAATAATAATAACTTAATACCATATATGGCAGATGAATTTACCGCTGTTGTTTGGTTGTGTCGTAAAAAGAATTAACATGAATAATCAAACAATAGTAACTGGGTTATGGAATATTAATAGACCTGGTAGAGATTTTAATCACTATATAGAAGCGTTTAAACGGTTTCTAGATATACCTCAAAATTTATTTATTTACATACCTAAAGAGTATGAATATTTGGTATGGGAAAAACGATCACCTGATAATACTTATGTGCGTGTTTATGAACTTGAAGATGTCAAAAAATTATATGAGCCTTTTTGGGATAGGACGCGGCAAATAAGGCAGAGTGGGGAGTGGTTAGATAGTACGGGTTGGTTAAAGGATTCCCCTCAAGCGGTTTTAGAGATGTATAATCCTATTGTACAATCTAAAATGTTTATGCTTAATGATGCTTCTATTATGAATCCATTTGATACGGAATATCATTTCTGGGTTGATGCTGGTATAACAAATACAGTACCTCATGGGCATGTAGCAGATGATAATCTATTAGATAAGCTATCTGAATATAGCGAGCCCTTTCTGTTTTTAAGTTACCCATATATTGCAGATAAAGAGATACATGGGTTTAATTATGAGGCTATGAATAGAATAGCTGAGAATGAGGTTAAATATGTTTGTAGAGGGGGAATATTTGGTGGTAAAAAACAAGCTATTAATAACGCTAATGCAACATACTACTCACTACTTGATCATACACTAGCACAAGACTTAATGGGTACAGAAGAAAGTGTATTTACGTTAATGTCGTATATGGAGCCAAACATTTATAGACGATTTGAACTAGATGCGAATGGTCTTATTGGTAAGTTTACTCAAGCTATAAAAGAAAATAACGTAACATTAAGTAAGGCTTCAGCGTCTATTGTACAACAAGTTGATGAAGTAAACTATAAAGAAGTTAAAACTAATCTTTACATGTTGACGTTTAATTTTCCAGAGCAAGTACTTCACACAATAGAGTCGATGAAAAAGACACCAGAGTGGCTAACCATTCCTAATTTATTTTTACTCGATAATTCCACCGATAATACTGCCAAAATTAAAAATCAAGAAATAGCAAGAGAGTATAACTTTACATATATTGACTTAGGCGGTAATACCGGTATATGCAGGGGTAGGCAGGCCGCGGCAGATCATTTTAATAACTCAGATGCAGACTTTATGTTTTTCTTCGAGGATGATATGACATCTAACCCACCAGAACTAGAAGGTCAATTTTGTAGAAATGGGTTTAGAAAATACATACCTAATCTTTACAACACAGTACATAAAATAATGTTAGAGAAAGATTTCGACTTTTTAAAGCTCTCCTTTACTGAAGTATACTTTGATAATGATAAGCAATGTTCATGGTATAATGTACCGCAAAATATCCGTACAAGGGATTGGCCTGATTATGATAAACTACCTATAACTGGACTTGATCTTAATTGTCCTAGAACGAAATTTAATCATATATACACTAAAGATGATTTATCGTTTATAAGCGGTGAAGTTTACTACGCGAACTGGCCTATGATAGTCAGTAAAGAAGGTAATAGAAAGATGTTTATTGATACTAAGTGGGCTCATCCATTTGAACAAACTTGGATGTCACATATATACCAGTTAACAAAAGAAGAAAAAATAAGACCAGCAATATTGCTGGCCTCACCTATTTGGCATGATCGTATAAAGCACTACCAGCCAGAAGAAAGAAGGGAAAACTAAATAGTAATCTTTTTAGCTAACTCTTCACACTCTTGAATTGCTTCTTGTGCATGCTTAGACAAGTATGTAGACTTATCTGACGCGTGTATAAGTGTTTCTCTATATGTAATAAGAATACGTCGAGCGGCTTCGATAACAGGGGAGTTAATCGCACCGTCTCCTGGGTCATTACCCTCTGCGACTCTCTTAACAATCCTTAAAATTTCTGCTGTTCCACGTGCTCGACCTCGCCAGTATGCTGGGTGAGCTTTTTGAGTACCATCATCTGCTGGTCTATCTAAGTAACTTGTTTCTGCCATGATACTACTTATACCCTTATGCAAATAAATCAAATAGCTCTACCTGAACATTATCAGATGGTTTACGTATAGTCCAGTTAACATTATCATAAAACCGTTGAATAGACTGGAACAGAATTTTCTCGAACATCTTTTCATAGTCCGGCTTAAAAATATCAGCAAATTCCACAGGATAATCATACTTAAAGCCAATAGTACCCAACCCAAACTTATTAGGCTGCTCAACGTACATGTAACGGACTTTGTCTCCTGAGCTGATGTCTTCATACTTATTTCCAGTATTTAGTTTCTCTAGCATCATATTGTAGTAATAAGCGGACTTAGCATGAATAGGCATACCTTTACTAGTCTCAAATCCGCGACACTTAACTGCATGCTTTTCATATCCACGTACTCCCATAACGAAAGCTAATTCTTCTGGACCTAACGACTTAAATGTATCATATGTCTCGTTCAAGACAGCATTGGTCTCCTTAAGAGACTGCGTTGTCAGCATGGTCTCGATGATCTTCTTTGCATACGGTTTGATTGCATTAGGCATGGTTGTACGTACAACCTCCACGCCTGTATACTTAAACTTATTTTCTTTAATACCCTCATCATCTAGAATATGCATCACGTATCGCTTCTTCTGCAAGAACACTCCTATATCTGCAATACATTCACGCTTGAATATAAAGCGGCTATCTTTAGTTAGTAGAGCTTTTCTTGCCCAGTTATTAATACCTTCGTTTAGAAAGTCTTCAATATTTTGAATCTCGTCATATGTCTCTTGATGTATATCTTCACCATCCCAGAACTTAACAAGATCGTTTTTAACTAGCGGTGCGATAGAGGCATACGAGCTGTCTGTATCATTATAAATAATACATTGATCTAGATCATAGTTTGATATATCAGGTAACCTGCCCTTAATATACTCTTTAATAAGTTCATTAGAGTACTTAATAACTGCTTGACCAGTTAACGTTACTGAGGCTGCAATGTCATCATCACCAATAGGCGCGCGTTTGTTACCCATATAACCGTAGCACGAGTTGATCAAAATCTTGATAACCATCTGCTCAGTATTAAGTCGCTCAACTTCATACTTAAGCTCAGTATTATTAGGATCCTTCTTAAGTTTCTGCTTACACTTGAATAGCTTCTTCTTAATAACTACTCGCTTGTTAATATAATACTCTAAGAACTCTGGTATGATACCTTTTTTCTTTTGTGAGAATAATATACCTGCTTTAGATAGTGCGCAATCTTCATCTTTAAGGAACTTTGCAAATGCAGGTCTATCTAAACTAAACTGCTTACCAGAAACATGCTGTATAACAACTTTATCTTGTAAGGTATCTATTTTACCTATCTTAGTTTCCGGTGACGTATTGAGCGATATCATAACGTTCGGATATAGTGAGTTCGCGTCGAACGATACAATATGTTCTTTAAAACCAGACTTCGGTTCTGCAACATAAGCACCTGGATTCTTACCCTCTACTTCTGCTCTTACAAACGTAGAAATAATCTCACCACGTTTTCGAGCTCGTATACAAAGCGCACCGTTAATCACTTGAATAGTGCCCATAGCACCTTCAAGCGTAGTTAACCCAACATATGATAGCATACGCAATAGAGGCATATACTGAAGTTTCTCTTCCAACCTAACTAGCAGGTTAACATCTTGAATGTTATAATCAATAAACGTATCCCAATCCTCTTCAGATAGTTGCGCGAGACTCATACCCCCGTAATCTACTTTATTCTCACCAAGCTCTAGTTCGCCGATAGCATCGAGTTTATATGACTCACGTAACTTCAAGCAAAAGCGTCTATAAATATCCAGAAAGTCTAAGCATGCAATACCGTCAATATAATAACGCTTTTTTTCTTGTCCAAACTGACCTCGCATCATTCGGAAGAATACGTTACCTACAGGGGACATACGTTTTACATATTCGTTACCTAAAATACGCTCCATTCGGTTAACGATATATGGAATATCAAAACCTTCACTGTTCCAACCAGACAAAATATCCGGATAATCAGCTTCAAGGTATTCTAGGAACTTAATAAAGAGCTCGCGCTCGCTATCACAATGTACATATATAAGATCATCACGGCCGGCCCCTGTATAGGGCTTTAACCCAAACGTGTGAAACTTCTTACTAAAGTTATCGTAACAAGTTATAACGTTTACTGTATGAGTAGGGTCATCTATATCCGGAAATGAATCAACAGAAAAGGTCTCAATATCTAAAAAACAACACTTAAGAGGTTGTTTACTAAACTCTGGATTTTCATTCTCTTGCCAAAACATATCAAGCAAGTATTGCTGTGATACAGGCGTATTCTCAAAGACTCTTTTAACTCCTGAATCAGTTAAGAACCTGCTTCGGTTATATGAGTTGCTAAACTGCTTCTTCTTAAGTTTAGTACCGAAAATTGACGTCTTATCACCTCGAGGGTCCTCTGTATAAAGGTAAGGTTCGAACGATGAGTTATACGAAATACGATTACCATCTTCATCCCACGTAAAGAGAGTAATTACACTCTCACGGTTATTGTATATTACGTTTCTATATGACATCTACGTCATTATTATAGCATAGTTCCTTATTGCCACAACGGTATATATTTTCTATTTGAGTCACCAAATTTCGTGTTTAGTGCTTCTAAATGAGAGCCAATATTTGGCTCTAATTCCAGAATACGCTTTGCACCAATATCTCTTAATGTATAAACGCTCTTATAATATTTAGAACGGTTCTTCCAATCTAAGATCGAGTCAACTTTATCAGAGAGCTCTTGTACTGAACCGAACTTCAGACTAGATGGTGCAGTATAATATGTTTCCATATCTTGACACAAACACGGTATGCCTAAATTACATGCTTCAATAAATTTAATATCTGATTTGGCTTTATTAAAGCTATTATTCTGTAACGGTGCTATCATTAACTGCGCATTAAGGTTCGCAATAAATTGAGGGTACTGTAATAAGTTTTGCCATCTATAAAATTCTATCTTACCACTAGTAACTAAATCAGCTAGCTGGGGTGGATACGCTCCTACAAAAATCCATTGATATTTATCAACAGTCGCACGTACATAGTCTCTTACACCTTCAAAGTCATCTTTGCCTCCAACCTTATTATCAACATCATAATGAGCGCCAGAACCTGTATACAATATACGCGGTTTCTTTTTATTTATATCAAAAGATTGAACAACTTTACGGCCATTGAATTTATTACCCAACCAAAAGTCTGGTACAAAATTAGGTATAACACTTATTTTATCTTGACCAGTCCGCTTCTTATATAAGTCTCTCATATATGGACAAGTAACTGTAACTTCATCAACTAAATTGATCATCTCGATACAATTAGATCTTATTTCCTCTGTATCAAAAGCAAACTTAAATTTATTATAATCAGGTATATCTTCTTTAAACACTACATCATCAACCTCATAAATAATTTTAAAACCAGCCTCTTGTTGTATTTGTTTAAGGAACTTTAAAAATTGTAATTGTGCGGATGAAGCTTGTCTTTGTAATTTAACTGCTTTAAGGTCCTTATAAAAACGAGGATCAGATACCATCGCTGTTAAAGAGTGGGATATACCAACACCTGTAGCATTTATAACTTGCTCTGGCCATAAAATACGCCAATGACCACAACCAGATAAATCCGCTAGATAATTAAGATATCTTGGCATGCCAGCCTCTCTTGGTTGAGGCTTTTTTACAGGTATTTGTGGTGATTGTGGAAATGGGGACACAAACGGTGATTGTGGGAATGGTGATGAATTAATCATTCTTATATAATTAGTTTAAATTTCAGTATAATCAATCCGATGAGTTATACCATTTTCTTTCTCAAGCCAAATGACTTCACCTGTAACCGCTTTAATAGATTCTTTTCTATGTGATATAACTATTGAGCATTCATCAAGTTCTTCAACCCGGTCTTGTAATATTTGTGTAATAAGCTCGATACCTTTTTCATCAAAAGATGAATCAAAAAGCTCATCATATATAGCAATATTATACTTAACACCTCCTTGCATACGTCTTATATCTGCGAAGGTAAACAAGCAGGCTAGATCAATAGACTTTCTTTCTGCTCCAGAAAAATTAAAGTAAGAACACACTTTATTCTTTTCATTAAGAATCTCTTCTTCAAAGTATTCGTTAAAGATACATATAGAGTTTGAATCTAGTCTACGTAAATACTGCAGCAATTTATTGTTAAGTAACTCTAGTAACTTATTAACGATGTACGACTTAACACCTTCTTCTGATACAACATACTTAACAATATCTAACTTGGCTAAACGCTCACGTAGTTCCTTTACTTTTACCTGTAGAGACTCTAAATCTTTATTTGTACTTTTTATTATTACATCTATGTCAGTTTCTGTAATGTTTACTGACTTAATATCTTCACCCAACTCTTCTTGCCACTTGGTAAGCTGACCAATCCTTAACTTAATATTTTCTTGTGCTTGTAAATCTAGTTTAATCTGGGACAACTCTTTGTTACTACCGGCTATAGCCTGGTTAACCCGTAACTTAATATTCTTAGCTTTAGTTAGCTTTTCTTGTATAGCTTTTATATCTCCAACCATCGCCTCAATCTCTTCTTTGAGGGCTTTTCTTTCGATTTCGATATATTCAGTATCATGTTCTTCAATACTTCGAAGACAAACAGGACACTTTTCATTTGATGTACCAATCTTTGCATATGTTGTTTTTGTATGAGTTACTTCTGCTTTTTTAGTGCTTATATTCTCAATAAGACCGTTTATTTTTTCGTCACAAATATTTAGTTTACCCTCATACTCTTTTATATTATCTCTAACATTATCTATATTCTTTTCATCTACAGAAACTGTCTGAGTTTTAAGATTACTCAGTTCAGATTCATTTGATCCTTTACGTTCAAGATATAACGCATGTTTTTCCTTACGACGTTCTAAAATTTTAGTACGCTGATCTTTATAGTTATTACAACTCTTACTTACTTCTTCTAGTCGGGTAAACTCTGTATCATGTTCACGCTTTATATCGTTATATTCACTTCTTAGGTGTGATAACATTTGACCAAACACTTCCATACCAAAAATATCTTCGATAAACTTACGCTTCTCAATTTTATTTTTTGCCATAAATGGTATCGCGTTGTTAACTGTCATAATAACACAGTTCTGAAAGATCGAAGGTGTGGCGCTGGTTACTTGACTAATATATTTGTTTGTATTAGATATACTATCACGGGTCTTATCAACACCTTCTTTAAATACAAAGACCTTTGATGGGTTAAGATGTCTAACTATTTTATAATTACTAACACCCTTAGTTGACTTAATTTCAAAATCCAATTCTACATGGGTTCTACCTCCAGTAATGTTATTAGGTATAAGATCTTTTTTAAGTTCGCGTAATGTATCACCGAATATAGCAAAATAAATAGAATCAGCTACTGTACTCTTACCAATAGCATTTCGACGATCCGGTTTATCACGATTTGTACCTGTAATAACATGTAAACCTTTTGTAAACTCTACTGTTACAGGGTCTTCACCTACAGATAGAAAATTTATTATACTTACCTTTTTAAAGTTTACTTCTTTCATATAGACCGAGAGTATAATCAATTATATCTTTTTTATTGTCAATATCAAGCATGTTTACAAACTCTTCAATAGCTTGCTCTACATCAATACCTGATAAGTCTTCTTTATCTTCTGTATTTTCTAGTAAACGATTAAAGTTAATATCATAGTCAACTGTTAAACCTTCGGGTTTAAGCTTGACGAGTACGCCAAGGAGTACGTCCAGATCTTCTTGCGATATATTCATATCAACCTTTAGTTTAACTATGTTATTAGTAACACTCTGTATTACATAAGATGTAATTTCACCTTCCTCTACCAATTCACTTAAAGCTATCTTTTTATAGCAGGGTGATATATGATTAGGTTTAAATTCATACTCTAAAGTATCTAGATCTAGAATATGGTAGCCTTTCTGGTTACCAGCATCACCGAAGTCCATTTGAAAGGGATTACCAACATATAAAATAGTACCTGAACCGAAAGTCTTTTCATGCCTTGTATGGAAGTGTCCTGATATAATCAAACTAGACTTCTTCAAAAGATCTTTTACCTTTACACCCTCCTCACATACCTTGTAGGTATTCATTTTAAACGTCTCAATTTCAAAATGACCGAATATAATATCACTCTCTTCGATATTTTTAACGTTTGTATTCCAAGGACAAAATGATAACATACGATCGTATGCTTCTAAAGTCTGATACTGCTCTAGAACAGTTACATTTTTTCTATTCTTAAATATAGAAAGGGAATTTACATCCGTTCTATGCTTGTAGTAGATATCATGATTGCCAGTTATTGCAATAACGTTAAACTCCGATAAGATGTCCAATATATCGGCAGATATTTGTAACGTATTGACTGATATTTCACTTCTATTATGATGCCAGTCACCACAAAATATAATGTCCTCGATCTTATTACGGACACATTCTTCTTTAAACCAATTAGCCCACTCTAAGGCATAATTATGCCATTCTGTACTATTAGAATGAACCCCTAGGTGAAGATCGGATATAATAGCTACTTTAGGCTTTCTAAGCGTCGGGATCATCATCACCATCAACAGGTTTTACATAAACATGACCATGGGTATTGTTAGGATCGGACATATAGTCTTCGTAAACCTGCTCTTTATAAGATGTAATAGCTTCATGATGCTTTTTCTCTTTCTTAATTCGATTAATAAAGGCATGATAAGCTATTGTAGTAAAATATGAAAATGGGTTAGAGTTATTCTCAAATTTATACTTCTTATATTTGAGAGCCGAATACATCTTAATCAATGCATCACCAATCATATCATCTTTGTATGAATAATTAATAAATGACGAGTTATAACTTAAACCGTAAGCAATCTTCTTAATATTCTCGGCGAGATCATCCGTCAAGATATCAGAGTCATAATACTTCCTTAAACTCGCTTTAAAGACTTTAGGTTCTATATAATATTCAGCTTTCTTCTCTTTGGACATTTAATATATTATAAAGTATCTATGATATAAGTCAAGTTAAATTTACAGTTGATTCTGTATAGCGTATTTTTTCAGACTCATAGATTTCCTTACGTTTTTCATTGTGTTTTATACCATATGGCAGATTGTCGCATATATCAATAATAACTAACTTGTTTTTACTATGATGCTTACGTAATCCGCGGCCGATTGATTGAACTGTACGTACAAACGACTTACCACCTGCGGCAAATACAATGTTATGAAGATTTTTAATGTTAACACCAGTAGAAAAGATAGCACTAATAGCAACACATATAACATTATGTTCCTTTTCCATTATACCTTTAATTTTATCACGTTCTTCTACATCTACCTCACCTCTAATGAAGTAAACTTGTTTATCCTCTAGAGTACTAAGGTAATTCATTAAAGCCTCGCCATGTTTTATGTGATTAACCAATATCAGAGTGTTATTTGGTAGTTTACCTACCAACTTGCTTAAGAACGTGTTACGATCAAAGGATTCGTATATAAAGTTAAGCTCTTCTCTATATCTATCTTGTGTTTCATAACGTATTTTGTCTTTATAGTTAAGATTAAGTATCTTAACGTTAACATTAGCTAGATAATCCTCCATTCTAAGCTCATAACTCGTTTTTTCATAGATAACCGGTCCTAGTTTACCAATAATAGACCATTTATCTATCTGTTTCTCAGGTAAAGTACCCGTAAATCCATATTTGTTAGGTGTTTTTATCTTCTTTACTATCTTAGATATCTTATTGCCTGATGTTATCTTGTGACACTCATCTACTATTAGTAAATCTATATGCTTTATCCAATCATTATCTTCAAACCTACTCTGTATAATGCCTATATTAGCAATAATTACATTTGCAGTAAAGTCTGGCTTTGTTTTACCGGTCCATTTAGTTAATTTGTATGTTGTTCCACAGTTTACAAACTCTTCATAAGTCTGCTTAACCAATCCTAGATCAGGTACAAGCACAATACACTTAAATGTATCTCTATCTGGACTATACCTAAAGTAATTTTCTATTAATGCTGCCGTTGTAAATGTCTTACCAGCACCTGTACCAAGAACACATGTACCTCTACCAAGTCTCATAGCCTTACCTATAACTTCTTCTTGATATTCACGCAAGTCAAAAGCAAAATCTTTATGCATCGGCTTATCTAAACCAACATCTATAGCTTTCTGAAGTGCAGGTGTTATGTTAACCTGTATATTAATCTGATTCTTAATAAGATACTGTCGAATATCCCAGTATAACCCAAGCTCACATGAGCCTAAGTTACTAATCACATACTTACGACGAGGAGCAAACCTATTAAACCTTCTAGCGAACCTAGCGCCATCATTTTCCACGCTAAAATGCTCACGCATTCGATCGTATAACGACGAATCATCACATTTAATATGAAGTTTGCCGGATGACTTTATATAATCAAAGTGTATCATACTATAACTGCTCCATCTTCTGAACATCTATAATGTTCTTAATATCAAATCCCATTTGACCCATAACTTTTTCTACTTTCTCGAGATATTCAATGATCATATTACATTCATATATCTTTGATGTAAGTTCCTGCACGGCATCATGCCGTTCAGCTGCTGATTCAGCAGCTGCTTGACTTATTTTAACAGGTGAAGTTTCAATTACTCCTTTCGTTAAAGTCTTCTTAAGAGTCTTTTTCTTATTAAGTAGCTCACCTCGCTTTATTTTAGCCTCCATCAATCTAGCCACCCAAAAATGCTTACGAGCAGGTAGTCTCATTTGAGCTTCCTTAAGATTGAAATCATCAAGTACAAGATCTTTACCGACATCTTCAATAAATTTTTTAAGCAATTCCACAAACTTAGTATAAATATAAATATGCAAGAATCAAGAGGTAAATTTGAATCTCAGTTCTTTAAGTTGTTATCAGAAGATTTAGCTGAAGAAAATATATCTGTAGGTGGTGGAGCTCTTGGAACAGCGGCGCAAGGCGGTACTATCTTTAATCCAGATAGTCAGATTAACTCAGCAGATACATATGCGCCTGGTGATGCAAGAAAACCAAAGATGTTAGGTGGTGTTCAAACAAGAAGTGGTTCCGCATCTAAGAAAAAGAAAGATAAAAAGAAGAAAGGTGTAGATGGAGTATTCTTAACCGGGGAAGAAGACGAAGAGGGTATGTGTCCAGATGCTTGTTGTGGAATGCCGATAAAAGAGTGTAAGTGTGGTCCAGAATGTGAACATTGTAATTGTTACGAGATCAACAATGGCTGATTTAGGACACTGGCAAGGATTGCTTACAGAAGATGTAATTCCTTATGGATTTATTTACGAGATAACAAATCTCACTAATAAACGTAAGTATATTGGTAAAAAACAGTGCCAATCGGTACGTAAACGACCACCTCTTAAGGGTAAGAAGAATAAACGGCATCAAATCGTTGAAACAGATTGGAGAACTTACACTTCTTCATCAAATGAGCTAAATAAGGACATAGTTGAGCTGGGAAAAGATAAATTTAAGTTTGAAATACTTATAAGTTGTGATAGTAAATGGGAACTCTCATATAATGAGATGAAGCTACAGGTAGAACGTGAGGTTTTACTGAAAGATGAGTATTACAATGGAATTATCAACGTTCGAATTGGAAAAAGAAGAAGATAACGTCAGAGGTTATGTTTTTATTAACTTAAATCGACTGTTAGAGGC